>Ga0182742_1001587_pt1 | contig 28216 bp, 22 predicted proteins | sample eDN5th37CBELigMG_FD_128880 | JGI IMG/M metagenome (GOLD analysis project Ga0182742, IMG submission 128880) | Enriched Miracle-Growth compost microbial communities from Emeryville, California, USA - eDNA 5th pass 37_C BE-Lig MG (version 2)... ...
CGGACTCAGCGCTGGCCGCGCGGGCCGCGACCACCGGGACCACGGCCGCCGGGGGCGCCTTCGAACTTCAGCTCGAAGGGGGCGCCGACGAGCTTGGAGTACTCGGCCTTTTGCTCATCGTTGAGCTTGCCCTTGATCTTCTCGAGGGTCGCCTGGCGATGTTCGCGGACCTTGGCGAAGGCGTTTTGCCGATCGCCGCCCTGGAACAACTCGCGCAGTTCCTTGTTGGAGTTCTCGATGATCGAGGCGATCTCGGACTTCTGCTCGTCGGTGAGCTTCAGCCGATTCTGGAAATACGGCGCCTCGAAGGCGGCGGCGCCATTGGTCTGAAGGGCGATCTCGCGGAGCCGCTTCGACTGCTCGGGCTTGAGGAACTCGCGGGCCGCCCTGCGCGCTTCGGCGTTGGCCTCGCGGGTCATCTCCCGAAACTTTTGGGCTCGTTCGGCCTGGTCCAAGTCGCGCAGGCTTTCGCGGGCCGAGGCGAACTTCTCGCGAGCCTTCTGGGCGGCCTCGCGGGCTTTCTCCTTCTGCGCGTCGTCCAGCTTCAGCTCATCCTGAACGCTTTGATTGGAAAGGAGCATGCCCAGGGAGACGGTTCGGCCGAAGCCGCCGGCGCCGGGACCACCACCACGTCTCTGCTGCTGGGCCATGGCGGGCAGAGTCATCAGGCCCGCGAGCCCAAAGGCCACGATCGACTTGCTCAACATTCTCATCGACTTCGACTCCCTGACAAGGTGGGAGATCCGCCCATCCCGCCGGCGGCGAACATTCGCCTCGCCGCCGCGATGGACGCGACCGTTGGACCAAGGGTGATTGACATTCCCTCACACACATGGATAAGGCGACAACCACGGTCGATCGGCCCCGCCTTTCCGCGCCGGGGGTCAATTTTGGCTCGGGAACGCCCTGGAGTCTTAGGACTCCTTGTTCACCTCGTCGTCGATCAGCTTGAGGAAGTCGTCGATCGCCTCGTCGGGTTTCTTGGGCTTGGAGGGTTCGGCGGGCTTGAAGTTCTTGGGCACCGCGTCGGCGAACTCCTCGACCTCGGCCTCGTCGCGTTTTTCGGCCCGCGACGGGGCTTCGGGCCGACCGGCTCGCGACGGAGATTCGACATCGGAGCCGGAGACGAGGCCGGCCAGCTCCATGAGCGAGTGGCGCTTCCGCTCGCCGACCACGTCGTCATCGAGGAATTGGTTGTGATCCGAGAGCAGGGCCTCGGGGCCGCTCGGCTCGTACTCGATCGTATAGAGGTGGTCGGCGAACTTCACCTCGTCTTCCGGCATGACGGTGTGGGTGCTGCTTAGGCGGGTGCCGTTGACCGCGGTGCCGTTGGTGCTCCCCAGGTCGCGGACGGTCCACAGGCCGTTGTGCAGGGCGAGCACGGCGTGTTTGCCCGAGACGTTCTCAAAATCGAGTCGGATGTCGCACTTGGGACGCCTGCCGATCACCAACTCGGTCTTCAACAAGGGGATCGGGTCGCCGCCGCCGACGGGCAGCAGGATCCCATAATTGTCACGCTCACGCGAGGATCCCATCAATACCTCCTCTAACGGTCGTCTTGGCCCGAACGCTCGACGCGACGGTCGCCGGCCCGTTGGAATGACAACGGGGTCGAGCCGCGCCGGCGGTTCGGCTCGTCCTTGACGGAAAATCATAAGAACAAAAGGGTATGATACTCAACCGCCGTCAACCCGCTCAAGCGGTCCTCCGACTCCGATTGGACGGGTGGAGACTGGCGACGGGGGACGGGCGGAGTTACCCTCGCATTTTAAGATTACGGTTTGACGGGCTCGTCCCGTGACACCCCCCGCAAAAAAACCTCGCCGCCGGCCCCTCGTCGGTCGGAGCGAAAAGGAGGGAAAACCCCCATGCCGACTTCCCGAAGCCATGCCCCGATCACTCGTCGCAACCTGCTCGCCGGGGGGCTTGCGGCGGGCGCCCTGCTGGCGGCCCGTCCCTTGAAGGCGGCCCCCGAGGTCTTCAGCCGCTTCGACAAGGAAAGCCCCCTTCTGATCGGCCTGCAAAGCTACTCGCTCCGCGGCTACAAGGAGGGTGGAAATCCGAGCCGCGCGCGGGCCCTGGCGGTCACCAACGAGCTGGGCGTCCACTTCTGGGAGGCCTACCCAGCGCACATCCCGATGACCGCCGACGCCGACGAGTTGGGGCGGATCAAGGACGAACTCCGCGGCGCCGAGGTCGGGGTGGTCGGCTACGGCGTGCTCCACTTTAAGAAGGGCGACCCGGGCAACCGCAAGGCCTTCGAATTCGCCAAGGAAATGGGTTTCTCCTACCTTTCCGCCGACCCCGATCCCGACAGCTTCGACGAACTCGACAAGCTGGTCGAGGAGTTCGACATCGCCGTCGGCATCCACAACCACGGTCCCGGCCACCGCTATGACCTGATCGACGTCATCAACAAGGCGATCAAGGACCACCACCCCAAGATCGGCTGCTGCGTCGACACCGGACACTTCCTCCGATCGAAGGAAGACCCCGTCCGCGCCGCCGAGGTCTTTGGCAAGCGCGTCTTCGGCGTTCACCTCAAAGACGTCAAGGACGCCGAGCACTTCACGATCCTCGGCCAGGGAGACCTGAACACGCCGGGGCTCTTCCGCGTCCTGATCGCCAACGGCTACGACGGGCTCGTGGCGATCGAGTACGAGGAAAACGAGGAGAACCCGGCCGACGACATCCGGGCCTGCCTGCAAGAGGTCGATCGCGCCCTCAAGGCCGTCGGCTAAGGCCGCTCGCCCGGCGGTCCGTTTTTTGCTCTTCGTCCTTCCGCGACGGAGCGCGCGGCGCGGCCGTCGGGCGCCCGAAACCCTCGTCTCCTTCAACGGGAGCGCGCGATGCTGCCTCGAGTGCTTGAACCCGAATCGATGGACACCGCCGAGGACGTCGAGCAATACGACGCGATGGACCATCGCGAGGTGAACGACCGCTTCGTGGCTGATTTCCTAGCCGCCCACGGTCCCTGCCGAGGGGGCGAAATCCTCGATCTCGGCGCCGGAACGGCGCGGATCTCCATCGCGCTGGCGTTGGCCGACCCAAACGCGCGAATCAGGGCGGTGGATCTGGCCCCGGCGATGATCGAGCGGGCCAACCTCAACGTGGCCGAAGCGGGACTCTCGGATCGCGTCCGTTGCGCTCTGGCCGACGCGAAGACGCTGGGGAACGCCCTGGGCGGCCTCGGATTCGAGGCGGTCATCTCCAACTCGATCATCCACCACCTCGCCGATCCCCTCCCCGTGGTGGCCGACATGGTGGCGCGAACCGAGCCCGGGGGCACCTTGATGGTCCGAGACCTGGTTCGCCCCGACGACGAAGAGACGCTGGAGCGGTTGGTCGAGCAATACGCGGACGGAGAGTCGCCCCACGCGCGGGCCTTGTTTCACGCCTCGCTCCACGCCGCCTTGACGCTCGCCGAGATTCGGGCGGTCGCCGCCGGGGTGGGGCTCCCCGCCGATTGCGTCTCGATGACCTCCGACCGCCACTGGACCTTGATCTGGAAACGCCCCACGTAGCCCGTCGCGCTCGTCCCGGCCCGTTGGCCACCGATGAGCCAATCCAATCGAGTTGGCTCGGCGGGCATCGCCCGCGCATCGGAAACCCTTGCCCGCAAGGTTGTAGGGGGGATAGCCGTCGGATTCGAAAGTTGGCGAAGCGCCTGTCTATTGGAGAGAGCAGAAACCCGATGAGCGTACCCGAGGAGATTATGGCCCTTTTGGAGGGGTTCCCGGTCGTCGAAGCGAGGCCGGCGCAGTGGGGCGAGCAAGACCCGTTCGGGCACGTTAATCACGCCGTTTACTTCCGCTGGTATGAGACCTCGCGGATCGCCTACGCCCAGCGGGTTGGCCTGATGGATCTCCACAAGGCCGAGGGGATCGGCACAATTTTGGCCTCGGTCTCCTGCGACTACCGCCGCCAGCTGATGTTTCCCGACACCGTCTACATCGGCGCCCGCGTTGTCCGAATTGGCCGGACGAGTCTGGCGATGGAGCACAAGATCATCAGCGGAGAGCAGGGGAGCCTGGCCGCCGAGGGGCGGGCGACGCTCGTCGTCTTCGACTACAAGGCCAACGCGCCGCATCCGGTCCCGGACTCGGTTCGACGGACCATTGAGGAGTTGGAGGGCCGCGCGTTCCCGGCTGATTGAGCGACGACGCTCGGGGCGACTCGCCGTTTCGAATTCCTCCTCAATTTTCTCCTCTCGTTCCGGGGGCTTGCCGTGAACTCCACCATCGCGGGCGCGCCGAAAGCATCGCGTCTCTCGCTCCGACAAGCGGCGACCGTCGCGCTTCTGGTCACCGGCTACACCGGCTATTACTTCTGCCGGTCGAACCTCTCGGTCTGCACCCCCTTGATTCGCGACGAGTTGACCCTTCAGGGGATGACGGCCGACCAAGCCAAGGTTCATCTCGGGACGATCGTCTCGCTGAGCGCGCTCGCCTACGCCGTGGGCAAGATCCTGGGCGGGGGATTGACCGAGTTTTTCGGCGGTCGGCGCAGCTTTCTCGGGGGGATGGTTGGCTCGATCCTCTTCACGATCATGTTCGCCTCGGGAGGAGCGCTGCCGATTTTCACGATCGCCTGGATCGGCAATCGGTTCACGCAATCCTTCGGCTGGTTGGGGATTGTCCGGGTGGTCTCTCGGTGGTTCCCTCACACGGCGTTTGGGACCGTGATGGGGATCATCAGCCTGAGCTTCCTGTTCGGCGACGCGCTTTCGCGCAAATTCATGATGCTCTTGCTGCGCTATGACTTCACCTGGCGGGAGGTCTTCCACGCGTGCGCGGGGGTTCTCGCGGTCGTCTTCGTCCTCAATCTTTGGCTGCTTCGCGAGACCCCCGGCGAGGTCGGCGAGCCGGAACCCGAGCCGAACCCGGAGAACCTCTATGGCGAGGAGGGCGCCGAGCCGGCTCCCTCGGGCCTGAGAAGCCTTTTCGGCCCATTGCTCCGCCGACGGATCTTTTGGTACGCCTGCCTGCTCTCGTTGGGCCTGACCTTCCTCCGCGAGACCCTCTTGGCGTGGATCCCGACGTATTTCAACGAGGCCCTCTCGCTCGCTCCGGCCGACGCCGCCGACAAGAGCGCCCTGTTTCCCTTGTTCGGCGGGATCTCGGTCTTGGTCGTCGGCGTCTTGAGCGACCGTCTGGGGAGGCTTGGGCGGGCCTCGATTTTGGTCCTCGGCCTGATGGGGGCCGCGGTCGCGATGGCCTTCCTGGCGATGGAAATTCCCCACGGCTCGCGGTTCGGCCCGGTGGCGGTGACGGCCCTGATCGGCTTCCTGCTGACCGGCCCCTATTCATTTCTGGCCGGCGCGATCGCGCTGGACCTTGGGGGCAAAAAGGGCTCGGCCGCCGCTTCGGGCTTCATTGACGCCGTGGGCTACCTGGGAGGCGCGATCCTGGCGGGCCAACCGATCGCGCGAGTCGCCGCGGGCTTCGGCTGGAATGGCGCGTTCGTGGTCTTGGCGATCGCCTCGTTCCTGACCGGGATCATCGGCGTCTTGTTTTTCGTGGATCAGCGCAACACGCTCGTCCGCCTAAGATAAGTCGGGCGGCTTCCGAGCCGACGTCCCGCTCGACCTCTTAACGCAACACGCGCGCGTCCTCCAAAGGCGACTCATCCGGCCGTGGTTCGAGCCGGGTCAGGCGTTTGAGCTTCGCTCGGAACTGTTCGAGTTCATCTTCCGCCTCGGGGGAGCCGGCCAAGTCGTTGGCCTCCTCGGGGTCGGAGTGAAGGTCGTACAGCTCTTCGCGGCCATCGCCGTTGAGGATGTAGGCGCGCCCCTCGGCGACCACCGAGCGCATCCGTCCCAGCCGGGCGGGGGCGTCCTCGGCCTCCGGGGGCACCCTGTCGGCGCGGTCCACCTCAACGAGGACCGGTTTGGGGGCGTCGGCGTTCTTCGGCTCCTCGTTCCATAACGAGGAGAGGGATGGCCCCGGGAAGGGCGACTCGCCGCCGACTCCAACCAGTTCGAGCACGGTGGAGGGGACGTCGCGCAGGCTCACCGGATGGGCGATCCGTCGCCCGGCCGGCACGCTCGACGGATGAACGACGATCAGCGGGATATGCGTTTCGGGACGGTACAGGCTGACTCCGTGGCCCGACAAACCATGCTCGCCAAACGCCTCGCCGTGGTCGGACGTGATGACGACCACCGTGTTTCGCAGCTTGTCTTGGCGCTCCAACTCGTCCAACAGGCGCCCCACCTGATCGTCCAGATACGCCAGGCAGTCGTCGTAGGCGTCGCGAATTCGGTCTTCCGCCGAGACCGCCTCTTCGGGCCCCCTCGCCGAGAATTTCCGCTCCGCGCCGGCCGGGGGAACGTAGGGATCGTGAACGTCGAAGTAGTTGAGGAAGAGGAAGTACGGCCGGTCTCCCTGGTTCGAGAGCCACGCCATCGCGTCGCGGTTGATCATGGCGGCGGACTTGCGATAGCGGTAACTCTCGGGCGTCGCGACCATCTTGATCAGCGACCAACCCAGCTTCGAGGTCGCCGCGAACCGCCCCAGTCGCGAGCATCGGAGCATCTCCAGGGGGCTGACGACCGTGTTTTCGTAATAGTCCTCGTAGTGCTGGAAGCCCCGGGAGAGGCCATACCAGGCGTTGCAGTTTTCGAGGTTGGCGACAAAGCCTCCCGTCGCGTAGCCTCGCTCCGCAAGCCGCTCGGCCAGCGTGGGAAAGGTCGCGTCCAGCGGACGCCCGACGTCGGCCGACATCTCGAACGGCCAGCGTCCGGTAAACAGCGAAGCGTGCGAGGGAAGCGTCCAGGGCGCGGTGGATCGGGCCTCCTCGAAAACCGCTCCCTTCGCGGCGAACCGGGCCAGGTTCGGCGTCGTGTCGCGCGGCGAACCGTAGGGCGTCATCGCATCGGCCCGAACGGTGTCTAGCACGATCAGCAGAACATTCGGAGGAGCCTCCCCGTCGGCCGTCGTGGGAGCGCCCGAACGCCCGCCCCGCGCCGAATTCGCCAGACTCCCCGCCATGAGCGCCAAGACCATCGCCAGGCCGACCGGCGTGGTCCACCGCGCGAAACGAAGAAGACCCCGCTCCCGTCCCGCCATCGAACGAACCAAAACGCTCGCCGCGCCCAGCGCGAGAACCAGCCGAGCGAACTTCTCAAGGCCCGAAACCGACAAAACGAACGACCAAGCGGCCATGAACCCGAAGAGAAAAACCGCCGCTCGCCCGCGCCGCAACGGTCGAATCCAGATCGAGGCGAAGGCGACGAGAAGAGCGGGAATCACGAACAAAACGAGATCCGACAGCGGCGTCAGCCAAACATAATGCCAGTTCATTCGAAGCGTGTCGTAGGTGATCCTACCAAGAACCTTGATCCAAATGAGGTTGCCCGACACCTCCAGCAAACCCGTCGCGAGCCCAAACCAAACGCCCAAAAGCAACAGATCAAGCGGACGAAAAAACTCGTTGTCGCGGATTCCGTCCTCTCCGGCGCCAGACGAACAAATCGCCATTTTGATCCTCCCTGATCAAAAGCTACGTTCATCGCTTGCGAGTGTTGTAGCGTCAAATCCTCGCGTGTCGAGCCTTGATCCTTGAAAACCCGGCTCGCGCCGGTGATACCTGTATCGTCTCGGGGTGTGCGATTCATCCGCCCTCGGCGCGAAATTCCTCTTAAAAGCTGGCCCCCTGGCCGTTGAGGTCGCCGCGCGACCGGCGTCGCTTTCGTTTTCAAGTTGCGTTTTCAGTCGACACAGACAAGACTGACATATCGGACACAACGGCATTCACTGCGAGCAACGCGCCGCGAAGTTTGGCGCGTGGCGATCGCCCAAACAAGACCACTCAAACCCGAGGACGGCGCGCATGGCGAGCGGAAAATTCAAGGCCGTGATGATGGGTCTGGCCGCGACGTTGATCCTCGGGGCGCTGGTGTTCCTGGGGTCGAACAACCTCCGGCACATCGACGCGGTGCTGGTTGGTTACACCTTCGCGACCCTCTTCGCCACCTTCGGCATCACGTATCGCTATGTGATGTGGTTGGAGAGACCGCCGACGAAGATGTACTGGAGACGCGGTTGGGGGGCCTTGCTCCGATCGGGGCGACCTTGGGAGACCTTTCGGCGGCTGGCCTCTCGACTGCTCGGCGTCTTCGCGTTGAACAGTTTCATTTACCGGCGGAGCATCACGCGAGGTCTAGCCCACTCGCTCATCATGTGGGGGTGTATCCTCGCCGCCGCGGTGACGTTTCCGCTGGTCTTCGGCTGGGTCCACTTCGAGACCGTCCCCGGAGACCTGGAGCGCTATCAGGTGTTCGTCTTCGGGTTCCCAACTCAGACTTTCCCGGTTGACTCCCTCTTCGCCTTCCTGGTGTTTCACGCCTTGGTCTGGTCGTCGCTTCTGGTGATTCCAGGGGTGATGCTGGCGATGCGCAGGAGGATGCGCGACCACGACGCCGCGGTCCTTCAAAACTTTCGGGAGGATCTGATGCCCCTGATCCTCCTCTTCGCGGTGAGCGTCACGGGGCTGATGTTGACGGCGAGCTACACCTGGATGAAGGGTTACGCCTTCGAGTTCCTGGCGATCCTCCACGCCCTCACGGTGATTTATACGTTGCTCTGGCTGCCCTTCGGGAAGTTTTTCCACATCTTCCAGCGGCCCGCGCAGCTCGGCGTGAAGTTCTACCAAGACCTGGGCGCCGCCGGCGAGCAGGCCGTCTGCAAACGTTGCGAGTCGCCGTTCGCCTCGATGTTGCAGGTTGACGACCTCATCACGGTCGAGCGGCAACTGGGCTACCGCTACGAGCTGCCCGGCGTCGCCGAGCACTACCAACACATTTGTCCGGCTTGCCGTCGCAAACTTCTCGCGCTCTCCCAGCGCGGACTTTGGGCCGCCGTCGCCAACGGAGACTAACCCAACATGGCCGCTTCTCCTCCGCTGACTCCCGAGTTTTTGAGCCGATTCGGCCCGACTCGGGCGTATCCGACCGGCGAACGGCTCGACACCGCCGTTGAGCCCGAAAGGCTGGTCAAAACCCATTGCTGCTTCTGCGGGCAGCAGTGCGGCATCCAACTGAAGGTCCACGGCGACAAGGTCGTCGGCTTCGAACCCTGGGAGGATTTCCCGTTCAATCAGGGAATGCTCTGTCCCAAGGGCGTCAGGCGATATCTTCAGGGCGGGCACCCGGATCGCTTGATTCAAGCCCTGGAGCGCGACGCCTCCTCGCCGGAGGGCTTCCGCTCCATCGGCTATGAGGACGCGGTTCGCCGCGTGGCCGACGCGATCGCCCGAATCCAAGGCGAGCACGGCCCCGACGCCTTCGCCCTGCTCAGCGGCGCGAGCCTCACGAGCGAAAAGACCTACCTGATGGGCAAGTTCGCCCGGATGTGCCTAAAGACCTCCAACATCGACTACAACGGCCGGCTCTGCATGGTCAGCGCCGGGGCGGGCAACAAGAAGGCGTTCGGGATCGACCGCGCGGCGAACTCCTGGGCCGACATCCTCAAGGCCGAGGTCATCTGGATCAGCGGCGCCAACGTCGCCGAGTGCGCTCCGATCACCACCAACTACGTTTGGCAAGCCCGCGACAACGGCGCGAAGATCATCGTCGTCGATCCTCGAATCACGCCCCTGGCCCGAACCTGCGACCTGTTCCTTCCCGTCAAGCCCGGCCGAGACGCCGCGCTCTTCAACGGCGTCCTCCATCTGATGATCGAGAATCATTGGATCGACGAAGAGTTCATCCGAGACAACACCGTCGGTTTCGAGGCGGTGGCCGAGAAGGTCAAGGATTGGACGCCCCGACGAACCGCCGAGGTGACGGGCATCGCCGAAAAGGCGATTCGACAGGCGGCCGAGTGGTGGGGAACCGCCAAAACCAGCTTCCTGATGCACGCCAGAGGGATCGAACACCACAGCCACGGCGTGCAAAACGTCCTGGGAGCGATCAACATCGTCCTGGCCTCCGGGCGGATCGGCCGTCCGTACTGCGGCTACGCGACCATCACGGGGCAGGGGAATGGTCAAGGGGGCCGCGAGCACGGCCAAAAGTGCGACCAACTCCCGGGCGCTCGCGACATCGACGACCCCGAACATCGCGCGGAGGTCGCCAAGGTCTGGGGCGTCGATCCGGATGAACTGCCCGGCAAGGGCGTCGACGCCTACGAAATTTTCCGAAAGGTCGACCGGGGCGAGGTCCGGGGCCTCTTGACCATCTCGTTCAACCCCATCGTCTCGCTGCCCGACAGCCGTTTCGTCGAGCGGATGCTGGAGAAGCTCGATTTCTACGTCGCCATCGACTTCTTCCTCAACGAGACCGCCCGCCACGCCGACATCGTGCTCCCCGGCTCGCTTCACGAAGAAGACGAAGGAGTTGTTTGCAGCTCCGAGGGGCGGGTCATCAAGATCAACAAGGCCATCGATTGTCCGGGAGACGCCCGACAGGACTGGAGGATCCTTCAAGACATCGCCGGGGCGCTCGGCAGACCCAAGGGCTTCGAATTCGAGACTCCCCGCGCGATCTTCGACGAGCTTCGCGCGGCCAGCGCGGGAGGAGTGGCCGATTATTCGGGCATCACCTACGAGAAAATCGAGGAGAACCACGGCGTCTTTTGGCCCTGTCCGGCCACCGACCAGAACGGACGCGAGGCCGACCACCAGGGAACTCCCCGGCTGTTTGAGCCGGGCTCGTGGAACCCGGTCGCCAAGGGCGCGGGGCCTTTCTATTTCGAGGATGGCAAGGCCCGGTTCAACGGAGTGGACTACGCGCCCCCGACCGAGGACGTGGACGGCGACTATCCGCTGATGCTCACCACCGGCCGGGTCGTCAGCCATTTCTTAAGCGGGACCCAAACCCGGCGGATCGGCCCCCTGGAGGACCAGTTCCCCGAACCCCGCGCCGAGCTGCATCCCCGGCTGGCCAAGTCTCTGGGGGTCGCCGACGGCGATTGGGTCGAGGTCGAGTCTCGACGGGACGCCATCACCATCCGCGCCTCGGTCGTCTCGACGATCCGACCCGACACCGTGTTCGTTCCCTATCACTGGGCGGGAGCGAAGAGCATCAACCGGGTGACGATCGCCGCGCAGGATCCCATCTCGAAGATCCCCGAGTACAAGGTGTGCGCCGTCAGGGTTCGAAAAGCCGAAGGGGCGCCCGAGTACGCCGATCGGTTCGAGCCTCAGCAATCCTAAACGCCGAACGACCAGGGAGTCCCATGCCGCCCATCAAGGAATTCTTCGTCGACCCGAATCGCTGCATCGGCTGCCAGGCGTGCGTCCACGCCTGCTCCGAGTGCGACACCCACAAGGGACAGTCGATGATCCACCTGGATTACGTCGACCCCGGCCGCTCGACGCAAACGGCTCCGACGATTTGCATGCACTGCGACTCGCCGACCTGCGCCGACGTCTGCCCGGCCGACGCGATCAAGCGGACCGACGACGGCCGCGTGATGACCGCCCGAAAACCGCGCTGCATCGCCTGCTCCAACTGCGTGCTGGCCTGTCCGTTCGGCGTCCCCAAGATGATGACCGAACTCGACCTGATGATGAAGTGCGACATGTGCTACGACCGCTCCTCAACCGGCCGAACGCCGATGTGCGCGGCCGTTTGCCCAAGCGGAGCGCTCTTCTACGGGACCCGCGAGGAGATCGAGCGGCGACGGCCGAATTCCCGCCCCGTCAACCAGTTCCAGTTCGGCGGCCAAAAGATCACCACGTTGGTCAAGATGATGGTCCCCCGCGAGGCGACCATCGACCGAATCGACGCGACCGACGCCATGCACGATCGGCCCCCGGCCGACCTGGTGTTGCTGAACATTTTCGACGACGAGATTTCCGAAACGGAGCGCGAATCATGAGCGGCGTCGAAGGCGAGTCGCCCCGATCGTTCCCCGACGGTCGCCCCGAAGAGGAACAGCCGGCCTGGATCCGGGACTTCCCGACCGACATCCCCGACGATGACTACGTCGCCCGACGGGAGTTCACCAAGTTTCTCGTCCTGACCAGCGGCGGGTTCGCGGCCGGACAGTGCTGGATCGGCCTCAAGAGCCTCGGCGAAGAGACCGGCCCGTTGCCGCCCAAAGAGATCGCCCCGCTCGACGAGGTGCCCGTCGGCGGCGTGGTCGAGTTCCGTTATCCCAACGACGATGTTCCGTGCCTCTTGATCCGGCTCGCCGAGGATCGCCTGGTGGCCTACGCCCAGCAATGCACCCACCTCTCGTGCGCGGTGGTTCCCGACCTGGACCAAGGCCTCTTGCGCTGTCCTTGCCACCACGGTTATTTTGAAGTCGACGAAGGGCGGGCCGTCGCCGGGCCTCCCCGCCGCCCGCTCCCTCGAATCACTCTGGAGGTCCGCGACGGAACGATCCACGCGACCGGCCTGGAACGGAGGACGACATGAACTCCCGGTTCTCCTTAAACCGCCGCCAGCGGCGAACGATCATCGATGGCATCAACCTGCTGGTGATCGTCTTGGTCATCCTTCAGCTTTGGCTGTTGACGGCGACAATGAACGCCTTTTTGGGCGGCGACTCGACGGTCGTTTGGCCGGCGGCGATCGCGAGCCTGGTTTGCCTGGGGCTCAACGTGGGCCTGCTCCGCTACGTTTTCCTTCTGCAGCGGAGCCGGCGTTGACATGCCCCAGGCCAGCAGGACGACCACGGTGACGCCCCCTCGTCGCGGCAGGCGGATCAATCCGCCCGCGAACATCTTCGCGATCGTAATGTCGACGGGGATCGTCTCGATGGCCGCCCACAACGCGGGGATGACCACCGTCGCGATGGCGATGCTCTGGCTCAACGCGGTCGTCTACGCGGTGTTGTGGGTCTTGTTCTCGATCCGGCTGGCGCGGTCTTTCGCCGACGCGCGGGCCGACTTCCAGAACCACGCCCTCGCCCCCGGCTTCTTCACCATGGTCGCGGCCACGAGCGTCTTGGGCCGGCAGGCCATCCTGCTGGCCGATAGCCTGGAGCTGGGCAAAGGACTTTGGATCCTCGCGCTGGGGCTTTGGGTGGTGATCACCTATTTGATGCTCCCCGGATTGATCGAGTTGCCGAAAAAGCCATCCCTGAGAATGGGCCTCAACGGCGGCTGGCTGCTCGTGGTCGTCGCGACGCAGTCCCTCTGCGTCCTGGGCTGCCGGATCGCCGGAGAGTTCCCAGCCGAACAGGCGCGAGGGATCATGTTCGCCTCGCTGGGGTTCTGGCTCGTGGGCGCGATGATTTACATCTGGCTGATCTCGATGATCTTCCACCGCTGGATGTTCCTGCCGATGAGCCCCGGCGACCTGACCCCCTCATACTGGATCAACATGGGCGCGATGGCGATTTCGACCCTGGCCGGCGTCTCCCTGACGCGCAACGCGGACCAACTCCCCCTGCTGGTCGAGATCCTTCCCTTCGTCAAGGGCTTCACCCTGCTGTTCTGGGCGACGGCGACCTGGTGGATTCCGATGCTGTTGGTCCTCGGCTACTGGCGGCACATGAGAAGGCGATATCCACTCCACTACGAGCACGGGTATTGGTCGATCGTCTTCCCCCTGGGCATGTACACCGTTTGCACCCAGGGAGTCCAAAACGAATTCAACCTCCCGTTCCTGAGCGTGATTCCCGCCGTGTTCGTTTGGATCGCGCTGGGGGCCTGGTGCCTGGCGGCCGCGGGTCTGGTCGCGCATCTCCTCAAGAAGTTGTCTCGTCAACCAGCGCGGGATTAGCGGAGCGCCACGCGTCGCCGGGTCGTTTTTTGGAGGATCCGTTGCTCTCCCCGCCGAACCCGGCACAATGGTGGGGATCTTTGAGAGAGAAGGTGGAACTGGTCCGCCGGCATTCGGCAACTCCCATTGTCTTTTTTGATGGTCCGCCCCCCCATGATATTGTGCGTGACTTTAAACTCGTGCCTGGACAAGACGCTGACGGCGCCGTCCTGGAAACCCGGAGACTTGGTTCGCGGAAAATCGGTTCGGAACGTGGTCGGGGGCAAGGGGAACAACGTGGCCCGGGCCTTGAAGCGGCTGGGGCGGACGGCCAGGCCGTTGACCCCGCTCGGCGGCCCGACCGGCGAGGTCTGCCGGCAACTCCTTGAAAAGACCGACGAGCTTGACCCGATCGTGGTTGAGACCCAGGCGCCGACCCGCGTGATCCTGACGGTCCTCACCGAAGGCACGACGCGGCAAACGGCCTTCTTCGACCCCGACCCGGAGATCGACGCGACGGAGGCCGACGCGCTCTTGAATCGACTGGAGCAAGCCCTGGCCGAGCCGGGAGTCGAAGCGCTGACGCTTTCGGGATCGAGCCCCTCGCCGGCCACTCACGGTCTTTACAGCGAGATGATCTCGCTGGCGATCGGCCGCCGCCTCCCCGTCTTTTTGGACACCTACGGCCCGGCCCTCGACGCCATCTGGGGCTTCTGGCCCACGGTGATCCAGCTCAACCGCCGCGAGGCGGCCGAACGACTGAACAAGGCGACGGTCGACGACGACGACGTCTTTGGGCTCCTCCACGAGTGGGACCGCCGAGGCGTCATCTGCGGCGTCGTCACCGACGGTCCCGAGCCGGTCTTCGTTCAGTACAAGAACCAGCAATACGTGGCCGAGCCCCCCGAGATCGACGTCGTCAACCCGATCGGCTCGGGCGACTCGTTCCTGGCCGGCCTGGTCGACGGCTGGCTCGCCGGCCGCGAGCCCGAACCTTTAATCCGCCGCGCCATGGCCTGCGCCGCGGCCAACGCCTGCGTCTGGGACTCCGGCGCCATCGAGCCGGATCTCGTCGCCCGCCTCGAAGACGAAATCGTAATCGAGGCGATCTGACGGCGCGCCAGAGAAGCGGACCCCGCCGGCCGCGCCCACCCCATCGGAAGACCACCCGCAAATGTGGTGGGTCCGGCGGGCTCCGCCCGCCGGGAATAGCCCTCCGGTATAAAGCAGTTTCTCAGCGCGATTCCAGATTGGGTTCGTTCGGCGCGGTTGAACGGGAGCCGTTTCGGGGCGCAAACGTAAGTTCCCGAGGGACTTGCGCTACCCGGTCGCGGCGCGAAAATGGGTTCGTTCGGCCAACATCGCGCGATTCGCCGCGCATCGAGACTTTCAAATTGTGAAAGAGCGTGGCGAGCCGAGACCCCGCCACTTCATACGATCAACGGGGGAGGGTTCGGTATTTCACGATTTTGGAAATTATCTCGGGAATCCTCGCGGGCTGAGGGGATGATGAGACGGGCCCCCAAGCCGCGGATGGGCCGCCCTTGTCATAAGACCCATCCCGTTCGCCAAGCAATGCCCACATCGGAAAAACATCCTAAAAGCAGGTTCTGAAATTGGGCTGTATCGATTTAGCCGGAAATAGAGCGCCCCCGAGCACGAGTTAAACCACAACTCGGCGGGAGTCCCTCTCTTGCGAAAGCCTCGCAAGAACCACACCCCGTCCGAGAAGGTCGCCATCCTCGCCCGCGACTTCAAGGAGTTCATCCTGCTGCGCGGTATGACCCACGCGCGGACCTCGCCCTATTACCCACAGAGCAACGGAAAGGTCGAGCACTGGCGCCGTTCGCTGAAGGCCGAGTGCATCCGTCCCGGCGCGCCGCTGCGATTGGAGTACGCCCGACCACTGCTCGACGGCTACGCGCGATATTACAATAGGGGCCGTCCGCACAGCGCGATCGGCTACATCACGCCCGCCACCAAGCTGGCCGGCCAAGAGACGGCGGCGTTCGCCAAGTGAGCCCGGAAACTTGGAGGCGGCCCGGGAAAGAAGGCGGGGGACGCGCGACCAGGCGACACAAGCCGTCTCAAGCCCGGGCGCGTGTTCTCGGCCTCTTGGGCGCGGGGCGGGGATCGTCTCGTTAAGAATGGGCAACTTGATCGCGGTTTGAGACGCGCGACGCCGACGGGGCGCACCGCCTCAACGACGCCGGCCGCCCGAGGCCCGGGAGACAACGATGGCTTCAATCCCACGCATGCCGACGTTCCTCCTCGTCGTCACCACCTCGTTACTGACGGGCGCCGTGCTCGCTGGGCCCAAGGAAGCTCCTCCCACCGAGGGCCGAGAGTTGGAGGTCGCTCGCGAACTTCTGCATCAAGCGCAACAGGTGCTCGACGGGCAGTTCCGCGCCAGCCCGACGGCTGGGTTTCGCTATATGGCCGAATTGGCCGCCACCCTAGCCGAAGTTGGAGACCACGACGCGGCCGAGGCGATCTTCAGCCACCTACGGCTGAGCAACCGCTTCGGCGACGTCCACCTGCGAACCCTCGCCGTCGGATATGCCCGTGGCGGAGACCTGGCGCGGAGCCGACAGACCATCGGGCGCATCCAAGACGCTGAACCGGACTACGCGAGGCAGAAGCCGCTAGCCTGGCGTGAGGTGGGGCGGGCGCTGGCAAAGTTGGGGCATAAGCGGGAGGCGGCCGAGGCATTCGCCGAAGCCGTCCGCGGCATCCCATGGGGTGATGAACACACATGGCTGGAGGCCGAGTTCCTCGGGGAGGTCGCCGAAGGCCAATACGGGCTCGGCCGGGCCGACGAATCCCTGACCACGTTCAAGCTGGCGGTCTCTCGCGCCCTCGCGGACCCGGATCAGAGCATGCGGATGATCGGCTTGAAAAAGATCGCCGTGGCCCAGGCGAGGCTCGGGCTTTTGCCACAGGCGTTAGAGGTCGTCGATCAGATCGCCGAGCCGAAAGATCGCTGGTGGGGATGGTGCGAGATCGTGAAAGTCGAGGCCGAGGCGGGCCGGCTGGAGGAAGCGCGCCGCGTCGCCGAGCGGGTCGAGGGTAAGGCCGTCCCCAACACGTGGATGGCTCTCGCCGCCGCCCAGGCCAAGGCCGGCCGCTTGCCCGAAGCCGGACGGGCGCTTGAGAAGGCCGAAGCCGCGGTGAAACGGATCGCCGATGCGGGGTTTCGCATTGAGATGATGATCCTGCTGGCCGAGTCGCGCGCGGCGATGGGGGACCGGAGCGCCGCCGCGAGTTGGCTGGAGCGGGCCACCGAACTCGCGGAGGGAACCGTCATCGTCGAAAAAGGGCCATTCGCGGTCCTACGCCAAGTCGAGGAGGTGCCGGGCGCGGTGCATCGCCAGTTCCAACTCCGGCGGATCGCCGCCTCCCAGGCGAAACTGGGGCTGACGGACGCCGCCCGGCGCACGTTCGAGCGGGCCAAGGTCGCCGCGCGAGGCGAGCGGGCCGGCATGTGGCGGAACTCGGCGCTGACCGTCGTCGCGAAGTCGCAGGCCGAGGCGGGGATGCCGGACGAGGCCATGCGGACCCTGGCGGAGCTGCCACGAGCCGCGGAGAACTGGTTGGCCTATGTGCCGGTGGCCAAGGCCGAGGCGCGCGCCGGTGACATCGACGGGGCGTTGCGCGTGGCGGAACTGCACCCCGGCGACGCGCAAACGACGAGGGGTTACATCGCCGAGGCGCTTCTGGAAGCGGGTGACCCGGGAAACGCCCTGCGGATCGCCCTGAAGGCCGCTCAGATGGAGGTGGTCATTCATGACGCCGCTCGTCGGCTCGCCGCGTCCGACGACGTGGCCCGCGTCACGGACGCCGTCCCCCACGCCTACCAGGAAGACCGTGTGGCGCTCCTGCTCGGCGCGGCCAAAGGGCTGCTCGACAGGGCCGGCGGGGTGGCGAAGGGCCAGGTGGCCGCCCCCCCGGAGCCGGCAAGGTAGCGGGCCTTACACTTCTGGCTCAACGAACCGCCTTTTCCGCTCACCGCGAACCGCGGTGAAGAGGACGGCGGAGGGGTGGAGATTCCCGGATCTCCCCCGGCATCCGCAACCGCCGCGCGAAATGACACGGATCAAGGCCGCTCCCGCGCCGACCTCAGAGTCTCAGTCAATTCCCTCATCTGCTTAAGGAGCGCCTTGGCCTGCTCCGAGGTCATGGGCGCGGCGGCTTCTGGCTCCTCGTCGAGGAGCGGAGACACGAAAGGCTGGGCCTCCTCCATCGCCTCCAACTCCTTCATCAACTTTAGCTTCTCAAGCAACTCCTTCATCTCCTCGACGCCGAGTTCGCCCCGGAGCGCCTTCTCCCGTAGCCCAGACAGCGGCGGCGGTTCTCGCATTGGCGATACGGCCTTGGATTCGGGGGGATAGATCGAGGTGATGCACAGAACGCCGTCGCTGACAAAGTACTTCAGCCCAAGTTGCCGAAGCACCAGTTTCAGCGTCACCCGCAACGGCTGGCCATCCATGTCGATCGTGACCGGCGAGGTCTCCGTCGCTCCGGCCTCAATGAGGCCGAGGGGATCGAGGTAGATGGGGACGCCGTGGTCGCCGAGGTCATTGGTCTCCTGCTTGATGTACTTCAGGACTTCTTCGAGCGGCGTCTTGTCGGGGAAATTCATCGCCAACGGCTCGTCGAGCCTCTTCAAAATCGCCGCGGTTTGGGGATCGACGTCCGGCTCTCCTTTAGTCCTGGAGGAACCTCTCTCGCGAGACTCCTTCGCGGCCCGAGCCCGCGCCAACCCGGCCTCCGCTTCGGCGAGCAGCGCGCGCGCTTCGGCGGCCTCCGACTCGGCGCCCTCGGCGCTCGGCCGATTCGGAAAGCCGTTTCGCATCAGAGACCGTAGACGATCCAGATGCCCTGAAGCAGCCGCGATCCGCTCTTCGTCGCTCTCGGCCGCGGCGTTCTGCGCTTCGAGCAAAAGCCGCGAAGCTTGAATGACGCGATCGAGCGACGCGCGCCCGTCGCCATACGCTTCCGAAGCCTTGAGAAACGCGAACCGCGCCGCTCCGATCAGACCGGCCTCAAGCCGATCGGCCGTAATTGTCGGCGAAAGCGCGACGATTGGAGGGGCCTCCGCGGCGTCAATCGGCGGCCGCGCATCGACCGGGCGCGGGTCGGTCTCCTCGCCCTCCGCTCCCGGCCGAGCCGCGACCCCCGCGCCGGCCATCGCGGTTCCCGAGACGATCAGCAGCGCGCCCACGATTTTGTACTTGCCGAACAGCATGGCGGCGACAACTCCTTGAGCTAGGTTCGCGACATTCACGGAAACGGCGGACTTCCACGCCACGCCCTCGGCGATTCTGGCCGAGGTCCGCAGCGTGGCGGCGAGCACCGGTTCAGTCACGGCGACCCGGCCGAAGGGCTCGATCCCAAGCGCTCCGGCCAGCGCGCCCGTCGAGGCGTCGATTCCCCGACGGTTCAATCGCGCCTTCAACAGCGCGCGGGCGCGAGCCAGCCGCCCCTTGACCGTCCCGAGCGGCCAATCGAGTCGGCGCGCGGCCTCCTCGTGGGTCAGACCCTCGAAGTAGCAGAGCGCGACCGGAGCGCGGTACTTCCACGGCAGCCGTTCGATTTCCTGGTCGATGACCTCCTGGAGGCCGAAATCGACGCCGGGCTGATCCGGCGCGGGGGCCTCCAGGCTCGTCGCCCTCCGCTCGCGCTGGGCGCGCCGAGCTCGATCGGCTCGGGCCCTCGTCGCCACCTTCAGCGCCACCCCATGCAGCCAGGCCGCGAGGACATCTCCGGGACCAAGGGCTTTCGCCCGCCGAATCAGCACCAGAAACGTCGCCTGAAAGGCGTCGTCCACGTCGCTCGGATCGCGAAGAATCCGCCGACAAACCCCAAGAACCATGGGGCCGTGCCGTGAAACCAAAACCTCGAACGCGACGTGATCCCCCTGCCGGGTGAACCGATCCAAGAGCTGCCATTCCGAGAGGCCGGAGAGCGAGCCGGTCTCAAAAAGCCTCTGAATCCGTGTCGCGTCCAGCGAGCTCCGACTCATGTTGTGTTCTCCGCCGCGTTGTTCCTTTCCCTCATCATGCCGGGTCGGGGCCCCTTGGATACGGAAAATCAAAGAAAAGTCGCCGCGCGTTCCAGGCGGGCGTGGAGTTCCAGCTCCGCGCGCGGATCGACGGCCGAGCGCGAGCCCCCGAACCGCGATTGCCGAAGCCGGCTGGAAATGGTAGGGATCTCGATGGTCGGACGGGCTCGCATCGGGTCGTTCCAACGTCGGTCCCTTCGGGAAGTCGGCGCGGGGGGGTCGCCGGGAATGGATTCCAACGCTCCAATGGTCTATTTTTCGGGTGATCGGAATGACCCCTGGGTCGCCGATATCGTCAGCGCGCTTTCGAACTTCTCCATAATTCCATGCGAGGGGGAGGGGAGCGGGATCCCATCGCGTCCGTTTCAGGAGTCGGACCCGGCGAAGGTTCTGGTCCTGCACCGGTCGCGATTGTCTCCGACCGACGTGGAGCGGTTGGCGGAGCTTCGGCGCGGCCTCGGGGCCGAGAATTGGCCTCGGATCGCGCTTTGCGTCGGTCCCTACGCCCGGTACGCGGAGCTTGAGCGCTGCGTGGGGCTGGTGGAATACATCTTGCCCGAAGCCACGGCCCGCGAGACGCTGCCCCGACGGCTGGCGATGATGCTGGGCGAGCCCGCGGATCGCCCGACGCGTCCCGAAGGCGAAGCGCCGATCGTCGATGTCGTGAGCTCGGACTTCGACTTGCGGCGGGTGCTCGCCGAAGCCTGCCTTCGAGCGGGGTATCGGGTTATCGAAAGCGCGTCGCTCTCGGATTCCCAACGCGGCGCCGACGCGCCGGGCCTGACGGTCTGGGACGCGCCGGTGCTGGAGCCGCGATGGGCCGAACACCTGGAGCGGCGGAGTCGTGGGGGCCCGGTCGTCGCCCTTCTGGGTTTCGCCGACCGCGGCCTGGTCGCCCTCGCCCGCAAGGCCGGGGCCTCGGCCTGTTTGGACCTGCCCTGCGCGCTGGACGACCTGATCCACGTTCTTGACCAACTGGCCGCGAACCCGTCGACGCCGACTTGCCAAAAATCGGAGACCGCGCGGTTTCAAGCCCCGCACGCGACCCCGCCGCCGCCGGTCGGCCGGGCCAGGAAAGAGAGCGCCCGAAGCGGCCGGCGCTCGACTCCCGCCCGTCTCAAGCTGGACGACGAGCCTTGACGGGAATATAGTTTGCGAGGGTTTTATGGAGGTCCAATGACGATTCGTCTTCTGGATAATCCCACGGCCAAGTTGCCTCTCAACGACCAGGAGGCGACCAGAATACGAGCGGCGGAATGGATCGCCGAGGAGGCGGAACCGCGGCGGTTGCGCAAGGCGCGCGAATGGTCCCGGGAGCAGGCGGCTTAACATCTCATGCCCAACGGCCGTTAGGGCGTGGCCCTTCGGTCCAACTTTTTATACCGGCCCGCCCCACCGCCACGGTCATCCTCTACTCCTCGGGACAAGCTCGCGATGCCCAGGGTTTCGACACAACGACCGGCCGCCGCGGAGCCCGCGGCGATCGAACTGAAGGATCTGCCCCGCCTGATCCAGCGCGCCCCGGGCTTCCTCGAAGTCATCGCCGCGCTGAAGAACGGCCACGCCGCCACGATTGACGGGGCCTGGGGATCGGCCACCGGGCTCGTTTCGGCCGCGCTGGCGGCGCACGCGCCGAAGACCCTGATCGTGGTTTTGCCCCACGTCGGCGACGTCGACGACTTCCGCGACGACGTGGCCGTCTTCTCGGGCCTCGCGCCCGAGGTCCTTCCCGCCTGGGACAAGCTTCCGCGCGAGCGGGACGCGACCGACGAGGTGTTCGGCCATCGCCTTCGCGTCGTCGGCCGGCTCGCCGGGGGATTGCCGCCCCGCGTCGTCGTCACGTCGATGCAGGCCCTGCTTCAGCCGATCCCAAAGCCCGACGTCTTGCGAAGGATGTCGCGGCGGCTTGAGGTCGGCGACTCGATGGTCATCGACGAACTGGCGACCTGGCTCATGGACCGGGGGATGGTTCGGGTCGAGGTGGTCGAGGTCCCCGGCGAGTTCAGCCTTCGCGGGGGCATCTTCGACATCTTCCCCACCGACGCCCCCGACCCGGTTCGCGTCGAGTTCTTCGGCGACGAGATCGAATCCATCCGCCCCTTCGACGCGGAAACCCAGCGCTCGCTGGACCGCTGGCAATCGGTCGCGATCACCATTCCCCCTCTTTTCAGCGACGACAACCTCGACGATTTCGGTCCCGTCACCAACGCCTTCCCCGAAGGGACCTGGGTCGTGCTTCTGGAGCCCGCCGATCTTCGCGAGGAGGGCCGACTCCACCTCAGCCGAGCCGACGACCCGCGGGGCCTCTACTCGGTCGAGAGCACGTTCGAGCGTTTGATCCGCCATCCCACGATCGCCCTGTCGCCCCTCGCGGCCGACTCGTTCGCGGCGACCTGCCACCTGCGGATCGAGAGCGTCGAGCGATTCGCCGGCGACCTAACGAAGGTGAAGGCCGAACTCGAGTCCGTCGCGGGGACCGATCGCGTTTTGATCGCCTGTCACAACGCGGCCGAGGTCGAGCGGCTCGGCGAGGTCTTCGCCGACACCGAACTCGCCCAATCGGGGCGCTTGTCGCGAGCCGTCGGACGAATCCGGGCGGGCTTCCACCTGATCGACTCCTCGACGCTGGTGATCGCCGACCATGAACTGTTCGCCCGCGGCGACGTTCGAAGGACGACCTCCAGACGGCGATACGAGAGCCGGGCCATCGATAGCTTCCTCGACCTGAACGAGGGAGACCTGGTCGTCCACGTCAACCACGGAATCGCCCGCTATCTGGGCCTCCGGTTCGTCGACAAGTCGAACGAGCACGCCGAGGAAACCCTGCTTCTGGAGTTCGCCGAGGGGACCAGGCTGTTCGTGCCGATCGCCAAGATCGACCTGGTTCAGAAATACGTCGGCGGCGGCAAGGCGGCGCCTCCTCTCTCGAAGATCGGTTCGTCCACCTGGGAGAAGCGGAAGAAGCGGGTGGAGGAGGCGGTCGTCGACCTGGCGCAGGAGCTTCTCGACATCCAGGCCGAGCGCGCCAGCCTCCCCGGCTTCGCCTATCCCGCCGCGGATAGCCACTGGATGACCGAGTTCGAGGCCGCCTTCCCGTTCGAGGAGACCCCGGACCAACTCGCCGCCATCGAGTCGATCAAGCACGACATGGCCGAGACCAGGCCGATGGATCGCCTGATCTGCGGCGACGTCGGCTACGGCAAGACCGAGGTCGCCATCCGCGCCGCGTTCAAGGCGGTCGACGCGGGAAAACAGGTCGGCGTGCTCGTGCCGACGACGATCTTGGCCGAGCAGCATCACCGGAGCTTCAACGCCCGGATGGGCGCGTTCCCCTTCATCATCGAGGTGGTCAACAGGTTCCGGCCGAAGTCCCAAATCAAGGACGTGCTCAAACGAGTCGCCGCCGGAAGCGTCGATATTTTGATCGGCACCCACCGGATGCTCCAAAAGGACGTCGCGTTCAAGGACCTGGGCCTGATCGTCGTCGACGAGGAGCAACGGTTCGGCGTCGAGGACAAGGAGTGGCTCAAGACGCTGCGGTCCACCGTCGACGTTCTAACGCTCACGGCCACGCCCATTCCGCGCACGCTTCACATGAGCCTCTTGGGCATCCGCGACATCTCGAACCTGGAAACGCCCCCCTCCGACCGCAAGGCGATCGAGACGCGGATCCTTCGCTTCGACCCCGAAACGATCAAGCGGGCGATCCACCGCGAGTTAAACCGCGATGGCCAGGTCTACTTCGTCCACAACCGGATCCACGACATCCAGGAGATCGTCAACCAGGTCCAATCGATCGTCCCGGAGGCTCGAATCCGGTTCGCCCACGGCCAGATGTCCGGCGAGGCGCTCGAGCGGACGATGATCGACTTCATCAACCGCAAGTTCGACATCCTGGTCGCCACCACGATCATCGAAAGCGGCCTCGACATCCCCAACGTCAACACGATCTTCATCAACGAGGCCGACAAGTACGGCTTGGCCGACCTGCACCAGCTTCGAGGACGGGTCGGCCGATACAAGCACCGAGCCTACGCCTACCTTCTCCTCAAACCCGATCGAACGGTCACGCCCAACGCCGTCAAACGGCTCAAGGCGATCGAGGAATTCACCTCGCTGGGCGCTGGGTTCAAAATCGCCCTGCGCGACCTCGAAATCCGAGGCGCGGGGAACATCCTCGGCGCCGAGCAATCGGGCCACATCGAGAGCGTCGGCTACGAACTGTACTGCTCGCTCTTGGAGTCGGCCGTCCGATCGGCGACGAACCAGCCGGCCAAACAGCTTTTCGACTGCTCCGTCGAACTGAAATGGCGGGCGTACCTGCCCCGCGACTACGTCTCCGGTCCCAGGGTCAAGCTGGAGCTTTATCGACGCCTGGCTCGACTTCGAAGCCTCGACCACCTGGCCGATTTCCGACGAGAGCTGAACGACCGCTTCGGAGCGCCCCCGCGCCCCGCGGAAAATATGCTCGCCGAGGCCGAACTGCGCGTCCTCGCCGGCGCCTGGAGGATCGACCGAATCCACGTCGAGGGGGACTACGTCGTCTTCACCTACCGCGACCCCCACCGCATCCAAACCCTCGCCCGCCGCAACAAGGGCAAGGTCCGCGTCGTCGACGAGAAGAAGGCGTACATCCCCCTGGGCGAAGACCCGGTGACGACCCCCGAAATCGTCGCGGTCGTTAAGTCGCTCTTGAGCACCAAGAGCTAAGCGAGGGCCGCCCCGGGCCCTTGCGTGGGGTATATATTCCTACGCGCCGAGATGGGTCGCCGACGATCCCCGCTCGCCTTCATACAGATAATCCCTAAAAGCAAAGACGATGAAACCCGACGTCAAGCAGGCCCGCCCAATCCCCGGCAAGACCTTCTGCGAGTTCTTCGCGGGCGTCGGCTTGGTGCGCGAGGGGCTTGAAACGTCGGGCTGGTCGTGCGTCTACGCCAACGACATCAACCCGAAGAAGCGGGAGATGTACGAGGGCCGCTTCGGCGCGGAGGGGCATTTCCACTTGGGGGACGTTTGGGAGACGGTCGAGGTTCTGGCGCGGATCCCGGAGCGGCCGTTTCTGGCGACGGCGTCGTTCCCCTGTGTCGACCTCTCCCTGGCCGGTCATTGGCGGGGGCTCGACGGCGAGCATTCCTCGACGTTCTTCGGCTTCGCCCGCGCGCTCGACGCGCTGGGAGATCGGCGGCCACGGGTCGTGATGCTCGAAAACGTGACGGGGTTCATTACATCCCAAAGGGGAAAGGACTTCGAATCGGCCACTCGGGCGCTCGCCGAGCTTGGTTATTGGCTCGACGCCTTCGTTCTCGACGCCAAATCGTTCGTCCCCCAGAGCCGCCCCCGGGTGTTCGTCGTGGGACTCCGGGACGAAGAGGGCGCGTTGCCGGCGGTTCGAAAATCGTCGCGCGACTGGATCGTCGACGAGTGGTCGGAGATCGTGGACGGGTCCGACAAAACGATCCGTCCGCCGAGGCTCGTCAATTTGATGCGGTCGATCGACCTGCCGACCGGCTGGGCGGCGTTCCACCTTCCCCCTCCCAACAGCCAACGACTCGATGTCTCCGAGTTGATCGACCTCGACGACGGCCAGGACTGGTGGGACGCCGAGGCGGTCGCCAAGCATCTCGACATGATGAGCGACCTCCACCGCGGGTCGGTCGACGCCCTGCTCGCGGAGGGAAACGCCTTCGTCGGCACCATCTACCGCCGCAAGCGGGGAGACAAGACCCGCGCGGAGGTTCGATTCGACGGGATCGCCGGCTGCCTTCGAACGCCCAAGGGAGGAAGCGCCCGTCAGATCGTCATCGCCATCGATGGCGGCCGCGCGCGCATGCGGTGGATGTCGGCTCGGGAATACGCCCGATTGCAGGGAGCGCCGAACTTCCCGCTCGTCGCCAACACCATCCAGAACCTCCACGGCTTCGGCGACGCCGTCTGCGCGCCCGTCATTCGGTGGATCGACCAGCATATCCTCACGCCGGTATTCGAGTCGCGCCATCCCCGGATCAAACGCGCCGCGGCGGTTTGACGGGGGATCGTGTAAAGCCGCCGCCGTTCGCGCTTCGGGCGTGGATTTGGCACGATGGTTGGTCCGCGATCTCCGGATTCGCCCACCGTCGAACAACCCATCTCTGGATCGCGCCACCCGGGCCGCCTCGCGTCTCCGTTGCCCGCGGCCCGAATGTGGGCTACAGTCGGCGTTGCAAACTCATCAGGGGTTTGAGTCTGGAAATCCAGCAAAGGACAAGGACATGACCAGCGCGAACAACGAGACCAAAGGGTCCTCGCGACGAAATTTTCTCGCCGGCGCCGCGACGATTGGTTCGGCCTTGGCGTTTCCGACGATCATCCCCGGCCGGGCCATGGGGAAGGAGGGCGTCGCCGCGCCCAGCGAGCGGATCACCCTGGGGGTGATTGGCTACGGGCCGCGATGCCGCTACGTTCTCCCTCCGATGCTCAATCAGCCCGACGTTCAGTGCGTGGCGATCTGCGACGTGCAGGCCAAACGGCGCGACGAGGCCAAGGAACTGGTTGACAAGCACAACGGCAACCAAGACACCGCCTCGTACCGCGACCTTCGCGAACTGCTTGACCGCAAGGACATCGACGCCGTTCTGATCGCCACCGGCGACCGCTGGCACGGGCTCGGCTCGATGATGGCCGCCAAGGCCGGCAAGGACATTTACAGCGAGAAGCCCTGCGGTCTGACCATCGGACTTTGCCAGGAACTCGCCGACACGATCAAGGAGACCGGCCGAGTCTTCCAGGCCGGCACCCAGCGCCGGAGCGTTCCCAACTTCCAGCTCGCCGTCAAACTCGCCCGAAGCGGCAAGCTGGGCAAGCTTCAGACGCTGTACGCTTCGGTTTACACGCCGACGCTTGAAAACCACTGGCTGCCCGGCGAACAGACGCCCAAGAAGGAAGACATCGACTGGAACCTCTGGCTCGGCCCCGCCCCCTGGCGGCCGTACAATCCCGCCTACACCAACGGCCAATGGCGCGGGTTCTACGACTTCGATTCCGGAGCGAGGCTCTTGGACTGGGCCGCGCACACCGTCGACCTGTGCCAGTGGGCCAACGACGCCGACTCAACCACGCCGGTCTCGTTCGAGCCCGCCGAGGACAAGATCACGGCGAAATACGCCAACGGCGTGACGCTGGTCCTCGACTTCCTGAAAACCCCCTTCGGCGAGCGCGAAGGCTGGATCACCGAGTTGGGCACCTGCCCGGTTCGGTTCGTTGGCGACGAAGGGAAGGTGGAGACCGGCGACAACGGCGGCATCGACCTTCAGCCCACCGCGCTGAAGGAGGAGCTGAAGGACGCCGACACCATGGCGCCGAACGTCGGTTTGGAGGTCTCGGCGCACGCCCGCGACTGGCTCGACTGCATCAAGTCGCGCAAGGCGCCCGCCGCCAACGCCGAGGTCATGCGGCATTCGCACATCGCCGCTCACGCCGCCTCCCTCTCCTGGATCCTCCAGCGCAAGCTTGAGTTCGATCCCGCCAAGATGGAATTCGTCAACGACGACGAGGCCAACGGCCTCCGCCATCGGCCGGCCCGCGACTTCTGGACCTCGTAGCCGGTGGATCAAGGAAATGGGCGGGGGGAGACGGCCTCGAAACCGCCTCCCCTCGCTCGCGAATTCGAGGGTTCCGCGGTGATCGACCTTGCCCCGGATCGTGGTTTCGCTATCTTGTTCCGCGCGGGATTCCGCGAACATCTCGGATTCGCATAGGCCGGAGCCGAACGCGGCGAGTCGCAAATCTGTTCCTCGCTCGCCGCGCAAGCTCCAGACGACCCACGAAATCTCACAAGGAAGGGTCGAGCGGAATGCCTCGCAAGTAGCCGTTCCACGGCGGCGGTCGGCGCGTGTTGGCCAATCGCTCCCGAATCTTGCGCCGGCTTGGGCCGGCGAGCGCCCCACGTTCTCCAAAGATGGAGATGGGATTGTCATGAAACTGAAACTCGTCGCGGCCTTGTTGGGACTGGCGATCGGCGGTTGCGCCCAATCGCGTTCCGCCAAGCTGCCCGAGGGGCCCGGTTCGACGCCGATCGGCATGGAGCCGGTTCCCTCGATCCACGACACAATCAACCGCGGGGCCAACCCCTCGGTCGCCCGGTCGACCTTGCCCGACCCCGCAAATCCGAACTGGTCCGGCGCCTCGCGACCGGAGCAGCCACCCACGACCGGACTCGCCCCTCGGGTGGCGACCACCGAACCCCCGGCCGCCCACCAGGCGAGACCGGAACCAACCGCCGCGCCCAATGCCGACGCGCCGGCGACGCTTCCAAGCCTTGAGCCGGAAGTGGCGACAACGCAACCCTCGGCCGCGCCTCGGTCCGCGCTCGACGACGCCTCGATCAGCCCGTCATCGGCCGCCGTGTTCGGCGACACCGGGACCCTTCCCCCCATCGAAGAGGCGGACGATTCGCCGCTTCCCCCGGTGGTGGAGACCAACGCAACGCCCGAGCCCGCGTCCCAACCGGCGCCCGA
>Ga0182742_1001588_pt1 | contig 28200 bp, 22 predicted proteins | sample eDN5th37CBELigMG_FD_128880 | JGI IMG/M metagenome (GOLD analysis project Ga0182742, IMG submission 128880) | Enriched Miracle-Growth compost microbial communities from Emeryville, California, USA - eDNA 5th pass 37_C BE-Lig MG (version 2)... ...
GAACCCATGCTGAGGGCGAAGATGCGGTCGGCTCCAAGATCCACCGAATAGAGGCGGCTTCCGCTGTCGGCGAAGCCAACCCAATGCGCGTGCGGCCCTTCCTGTCTTTCACGATGGGGCCCGCTGCCCTCGTTCTGGTGGACCCGGGGCGGTTCGAGAGGTAGGCCCTGATCGTTCAGCCGGAAAAGGGCCACGCTGCCGCTCCCATAGTTCGCGACGGCGACGTGCTCTTCCAACGGATCGAGCGCGAGATGGCAAGGTGCCTCCCCTCCTGAAGAGACGCTGGCGAGCTGGCGGAAATCGTCGGCCGCATGGACGTTCACTAGCCCGTTCTGCTCGTCCACGAAGTACCAGAGTCGCCGCTGACGTGATCGTACACCCCAGGAAGCGTTGCGGATTGCCGACATCGGCTCGCCCGCTATCCAGCCGCTGGGGGATCGGCGGAGCGGGGTCAGGCCGCCACCGCCACCCTTGTCATAGGTTCCGACAAGTAGCTCGGCCGTCATCTCATCCTCATCCTTCCAGCGCAGCGCCTCAACGGCGGGGGCGAAGATCGGCTCCCCGCAGGGCAGGTTTGAAAGGCCGTTGCAAGCGCTTGAATGCCGCTCGCATCCCGCTTGGAAGCCGCCTGGAAAACAGGGTGCGGCACAATGGCGGGGCAGCCTCGTTCCACCGCTATGGCTGAGCAGAAAGTCACAGGATGGAGCCTGCCGCGCGATGAGCAGGCGCGGCTGTTGGAGCTGGTCCCGGCGCGCTTCGCGAACCTTGTTGCGGACCATGTCACCTTGCAGACGGGGACTGGGCCCGACACTCCGTTGCCTGAGGAGACGAGCGGCGTCGTTATTGGCGAGATTGATGATGGCGAGGGGGTGCAGGCGCTCATCGTCGAGATCGGGGGCAGCACCTCGCGCGCGGATGGCGGCACCTATCATATTACATGGTCGCTTGGTGACGGGCGGCAGGCGAGGGAGAGCAACGATGTCATCGCCGCCTTTGCGTGGCAGCCGCTGTCTTCGCCTGTCGCGATCCGCCTGGCGCCCGCCCGATGGCCCCGGGCCGGGCAATGACGCTGCGCTGGCCGCCCCGTTTGTGGATCGTGCGCCATGGCGAGAGCGCCGGGAATGTCGCGCGAGCTGAGGCCTATGCCAGCGGTGCCGACCGGATCGAGCTGGAGCATCGCGATGCCGACGTTCCGCTTTCCCCATCGGGTCGTGAGCAGGCGGCGGCGCTTGGCCGCTGGTTCGCGCGGCAGGGAGCGGGCGAGAGGCCGGACGTGCTGCTCGCCTCTCCTTATCAGCGCACTCGCCAAACGGCGGAGCTGTTCCGCGAGTCCGGCGGGTGCGACGCCGATGAGCCGATCTGCTTCGATGAGCGGCTGCGGGAGAAGGAGTTCGGCATTCTGGATGGCCTCACCACCGCCGGAATCCTGAAGCATGAGCCGCAGCAGGCTGAGCTGCGCCGGATGCTGGGCAAGTTCTACCATCGGCCACCGGGAGGAGAGAGCTGGGCGGACGTGATCCTGCGGCTGCGCTCTCTCATGGACACGGTGGCGCTGCATTATGCCGGACGATCGGTGATGATCGTCGCCCATCAGGTGGTGGTGCTCTGCCTGCGCTACATCCTGGAAGGGATGAGCGAGGAAGAGGTCCTGACGGTGGATCGGTCCGGCAGCATCGGCAATTGCTCCCTGACCGAATATCGCTTTGATCCTGCGGAAGGGAAGGACGGGGGGCTTGTGCTGGTTCGCTTCAACGCCGTTGAGGCCATAGCCGCAGAAGATGCCCCCGTCACTGCCGAACCACGCCGGAGATCATCCGGGTCATGATCGAGATCGACGCCGAGTGGCGCGCAGCCAACCCGCTGCCGCCCATCGCCGATGACGCGAGCAAGAAAAGCCGGGGCCGCCTGCTGGTCATCGGCGGGGCGCGGCGTCTGCCCGGGCCCATTCGCCTGACGGGAGAGGCGGCCTTGAGGGTGGGTGCGGGGCGGGTGCGGCTGGCCACGCTGGAATCTCTGACGGCGGCGCTTGGCGTGGCGTTTCCCGAGGTCGGGGTGATCGGGCTGCCCGAGCAGGACGGTGAGCTGATGCCGGGACCGCCCGATCTGCTGCCTGAGCAGGCGGCCCAGCACAACGCGGTGGTGCTGGGGCCGGGCATGGCGGACAAGGCTGCGGCGGCACGGCTGGTGGAGGCGCTGACTCGCGAGCCCGCACCGGACACCCCTCTGCTGCTGCTGGACGCCGCTGCCGTGGCCTGCGCGAAACCGCTGTGCGACCAGCTGAAGAACTATCAGGGCGGTCTCGTGCTGACGCCGCACTCCGGCGAAATGGCCGCGTTGACCGGTCTGCAAGAGGAGGAGATCGCCGAGAACAGGGAGGAGGTCGCGCGCGACGTGGCGGAGCGGTTTGGCGCCGTTGTGGTGCTGAAGGGCGCTGGCACGGTCGTTGCGACACCCGGCGGCGAGCTGCTGTATTACCCTGGTGGCGGCAGCGGCCTCGCCACGGCTGGCTCAGGCGATGTACTGTCTGGCGTGGTCGGAGGGTTGCTGGCGCGCGGTGCGGACCCGGTAATCGCGGCAGCCTGGGGTGTGTGGCTGCACGGCGAGGCGGGGCGCGCCTGCGGCGGAAGGCTGGGCCCGATCGGTTTCTTGGCGCGCGAGTTGCTCCCCGTGCTGCCGGGCCTGTTGCCGCGCTGACCGGGGCGACCGCGAGCTGGGAAGAGCCGGACTTCGCGCTACCCTCACCATGCTGCAACAAACATAAGTTAACTGCCGGAAAATGGGCCAGATTCCTCTGGGAACGGGCGATGGGAGAGGAGGTTGAGCAGTCGAAGACAAGGCGGAACTGCACGATGCCTGAAACACCCGTCCTCGACCAATCCATCGCTTCCAGCCCGTTCGTCCTGTGCCTGAAGGAGGAGCTACAGAGCGGTGAGATGAAGCGGCTCGGCCGCTTCGAGGTGGGGGACCTGAAGGCGGAGGTCTGCCAAGGCCGCGATTCCATCTGGTGTCTGATCCGTCGCGAGGGACGCGGAGGCCTTGCCCTGCGCGCCGCTTACCTCAACGGAGCGGAGTTCGCCTGCCGGGAGCTGTCGCCGGAGCCGGGCGAGGTGCTGCAGCTGGAGGTGACGAGCATTCTCGGCACGCACCGCATCTGCTTCAGCACGAGCGGGGCCGAGCTGCACCGGCTGAGGGTCGTCACCCAATTCTGTCCGTCCGCGCCGATGTGCCTGCCCTATGTTCCGCGTGATCTCTATGTCCTCGATCAGCACGATGACCCCACGAGGCCGCGCGGCAATGTCGAGGCGGCGCAGCGCGGGGTGAACACGGGGCTGCTCTATTTCCGCTTTGAGGAGCCTGATTTCGGCAGCGCGCTCTATTTCCAGAACCTCACCGCGCTGAACCCGTATCTGCTCGCCAGCGGCACCACTCCCGACGGGGTGGTGGGTGGGCGGTGGCCGGAACTCGGCCTGCAACTGCCGACCCCGCCAAGTCCTGAGAAGAAGGAGCAATGGGAACTGCCTGCAGGTGAGCCATGCGTGCTCTCCGATGCCATCCTCGTATTTCGCGACTGGGCGGCCGATGACGAGCAGGAAATGGCGCGCCAGTTCCTGCAGATGCTGGGCGTGGCCTACCAAGCGATCGAACATCCAAGGGTCGAATATCGCGACTGGGTGGGCCGAGCGGAACTGACGCTGAAGCACCTGGAGACCGAGCCGCAGGCGACGGAACGCCATTACGGCAACCTCTACGTCCTGCCCTATGTCGAGGGGGAGGTGCCGGACGTGATGGTGCAGCTCTCCGTCATCCACTCGCTGCACGAGTATGGAATGTGGCGGGGCGATCCGGTGGCGCTGGAGGCCGAGCTATGGAAGGGAGTGGAACGGTTCTACGACTCCAGACTCAAGACGCTCCGCCGCTTCCTGCCCGACGTGGGCGATGAGAAGGACGCGGACGAGGTCGATTCCTGGTATTACTACCACCCGCTGCTCAACCTCGGCCGCCTTGCCCTGCGCGGTCATGAGGATGCGAGAAAGCTGCTGCTCAAGTCCGTGGACTACGGCATCCGGGCAGCGCAGCATTTCGATTACACTTGGCCTGTCATGTACAAGCTGCAGGACTTCTCGATCATCGAGAAGTCACGCGGTGACGAGCGGTTTGGCCAGACCGACGTGGGCGGCATCTACGCCTATGTCATGCTGCAATGTTTCGAGCTGACCGGCGAGGACCGCTTCATCGAAGAGGCTCGCAAGGCGCTCGACAAGGCGAAGGGCCTGCGCTTCGATCTCGTCTACCAGATGAACCTCACCGTCTGGGGCGCGGTCGCGTGCCTGCGTCTGTGGCGGATCACCGGGGACGCGAGCTACCTCGCCCAGAGCTACGTCTATCTCGCGGGGTTCTTCCACAATTCCATCATGTGGGAGTCCGAGCTGGGGGCGGCGCAGCATTACCAGACCTTCATGGGCGCGACCTGCCTCCATGATGCGCCCTACATGGCGATGTATGAGTGTTTCGAGAGCTTCGCAGGCTTCGAGGAATATCTCGCCCAGGCAGGCCCGGATCTGGAGCCGGCGGTGAGGATGCTGTGCAGCGAGTATTGCAAGTTCGCGCTCAGCCGCGCCTGGTTCTACTTTCCCGATGCCCTGCCGGAGGACATCATCCATGACGGCGAGCATCAGAGCGGGATCATCAACCGGAAGCTCTCATTCCCGCTGGAGGACTTGTACGCCGATGGGCAGGCGCCGGGCCAGATCGGCCAGGAGATCTATGGCTGCGGAGGCGCCTTCACCTTCGCCACGCGATCTCACCATCCGGTGGAGGATGCCCCCTTCCAGCTGTTCTGCGACGGCTTCATCCGCGGCCGTGAGCGAACCGGTGAGCGGGCGCTGAGCCTGCAGCTGGATGGTGGGGAGACGTGCCTCGTCAACCTGCGCCTCCTGCGGCTCAAGCGGAAGAAGATGCCGAAAGCTTCGGTGAAGACTTCGGGCGGCGACACGATCCGGCCGCATGGTGCTTCCGACAACCGCATCGACTTCCATGTGCCTGCCTATGGGCGGGTGATCCTCACCTGGGATTGAGCGCAACATGGGAAAGACGGACCACACGCCTCTCTCCGGCAAGCGCATTCTTGTCACCGGAGGGACCACCGGGATCGGGCGCGCGACGGTGAAGATGCTGGCGGAGGAGGGCGCACGTGTCGTCACCTTCGGTCGCCATCAAGCGGAGCTGGATGATGCGCTGGAGAACGCGAGCAACGGCCCCGGCGAGGTGTCCGGGCTGACCGCCGACAGCGGCACGCGCGAGGGCGTGCGCGAGGTCTTCGCCGCGGTCGACGAGCGGCTCGGCGGGATCGATATCCTCGTTACCTGCGCGGCGCTTGGCGCGGGGCCGCTGCACGAAAGCGAGGAAGATGAGTGGCGCTACGTTGTGGAGACGAACCTGCTCGGCACCATGGGCTGCGCCTGGCACGCCATCAAACGCATGGAGCGGGATGGCGGCGGGCACCTGCTGTTCGTCGGCTCCATCAGCAGCACGATCAAGGCGCCGGGCGAGAGCGTCTATTCGGCGACGAAGGCAGGGATCGACGCTTTCGCGGAGACGCTGCGCAAGGAAATTTCGGACGACAAGAACATCAAGATCAGTGTGGTCCAGCCCGGCTCCGTCGCCACGGATATGCAGGAATGCACGATCGAGGAACAGCGCGAGGCGATTGCCAATCACGAGATGCTTTATGCGGAGGAGATTGCCGAGGCGATCCTGTTCGCGCTGACGCGGTCCGCACGGGCCGACGTGGTGACGCTGCGCATCGAGCCGCGCGTTCAGAAGACCAGCTGAGCTCCCCGGGAGGCGACGACGATGAGAGCAGCGGTCAAGACGGCCGAAGGCACCTTCCGTGTGGAGGAGGTGGAGGAGCCGCAGATCCCCACCTCCAGCTTCGTGAAAGTGCGCGTGCGCGTCGCGGGCATCTGCGGCACGGACCTGCGCCACTGGAAGAAGCACGAGCCGGAGCTCGAGTGCAACATCATGGGGCACGAGCTTGCGGGCGAAGTGGTTGAGGTCGGCGAGGGCGTCACCAATGTGAAGGTGGGCGACCGGGTGGTGGTGGAGACGGTGATGGGGGACGGCGTCTGCCCCTACTGCCACATCCAGCGCTACAACATCTGCGAGCACCTCTACGATGTGCGGACGCAATATGTCTCCAAGGCCTATGGCGAGTTCCTCGTCGGGCCAGCGGACAAGATGTATGTTTTGCCCGACCATGTCAGCTTCGAGGACGCGGCGCTGGTCGATACGCTCTCCGTTTGCCTGCATGGCCAGCATCTTTCCGGGCTGACGATCAACGACAAGGTGGCGGTGATCGGCGCGGGGCCGATCGGGCTTGGCCAGCTGATGCTGGCGAAGGCGTCCGGCGCGGACGTGCTGATCGTCGACAAGGTGGACAGCGCGCTGCAGATGGCGCGCGAGCTCGGCGCTGACGTGGTCGTGGATGCTCGCACCCAGGACCCGGTGGAGGCAGCGAAGCGCTTCACCCATGGGCGCGGAGCCGACATCGTGTTTGAATGTGCCGGCGGGGATTCCATGCCCGAGACCTTTCCGCAGGCGACGAAGATGGTGCGCCGGGGCGGCAGGGTGCTGCTGATCGGCGGGTTCGACGAGGGGGAGACCTCCATTCCGCTGGAATGGCAGCGCATCCAGATGTCGGAGATCCAGATCATTCCCTCGGCCAGCTTCGCCTATCGCGACATCTATGCGGAGCAGGGCGAAGTGGTGGAGCTGATCGCAAAGGGCAAACTGCCGGTCCACAAGCTGATCACTCACCGGTTCAAGCTCAACCAGATCAACGAGGCGTTCGACGTCGCGCAGGCGAAGCACCAGACGGGCGCTGTCTTCGTGGCCATCGAGATCAGCGAAGACTAGGCGGCGGACGCGATCGTGCGGGGCGGGGTGGACCAGGATCGATCGCTGCCCGCTCGGCTAAAGTGGGCGGTCTTCCTGCTTTCCGGGGTGTTCCTGCTCCTCGCCGGCCTGTGCCTTGTGGCACCGGCATCAGCGGCAGGCTTCTATGGGCTTGAGGCCGATGCTCCCTCAGCGCTGTTCTATGTGCGCGCAATCGGTCTGAGAGATGCGGCACTCGCGCTTTACCTGCTCGGCCTCGCCACCGCTGGCGTTCGGCGGGGGCTGACAATCGTTGCACTCGCCACGCTGATCATCCCTGCCGGAGACATGCTGCTGCTCGCCGCCTCAGGCGCAGGCGGGCCGGTCCACTACCTGCTCCACGCCGCAAGCCTGCTCTGCTTCGCGGGGCTGGCCTGGTGGAGCAGCAGGGCAACGCCTGCGGGATGAAGCGAACGCAAATCCCAGAACGCGGGAGGGAACAAGGGTGAGCACCAGTCGCTCTGCCCAACAAAGGAGCTCGTTATGAAGGCAATGGAATATCGTGGCCCGTACCGCGTGAGGGTGGAAGACAAGCCCATGCCCCGGATTGAGCACCCGGGCGATGCGATTGTCCGCGTCACTCGGTCCTGCATCTGCGGCTCCGATCTTCATCTCTATCACGGGCTGGTGCCGGACACCCGCATTGGCATGACCTTCGGGCACGAGTTCACCGGCGTTGTGGTGGAAGTCGGGCCGGAGGTGGAGAAGCTGAAGGTGGGGGACCATGTGCTTGTCCCCTTCAACATCGCCTGCGGCAAATGCCACTTCTGCAAGCAGGGCCTGTTCGGCAACTGCCATGAGTCCAATGCTCAGGCGACGGCTGTGGGTGGTATCTTCGGCTATTCTCACACCGCGGGCGGCTTTGATGGCGGGCAGGCGGAATATGTCCGCGTGCCCTATGCCGATGTAGGTCCGACCTTGATCCCGGACTGGATGGACGCGGACGACGCGGTGCTGCTGACCGACGTGGTGCCTACCGGCTACCAGGCGGCGGAGATGGCGGGCATCCAGCCCGGCGACACGGTGGTGATCTTCGGCGCCGGCCCCATCGGCATCATGGCTGCGCGCTGCGCCTGGCTGTTCGGCGCGGGCCGTGTGATCGTGTTCGACTATCTCGAATACCGGCTGGATTTCGCACGAGAGTACGGCCCCGCAGAGGTCTACAATTTCAAGGAGATCGACGATGTCGTCGTCTTCATGAAGAAGACCACCGACGGCCTTGGCGCCGATGTCGCGATCGACGCTGTCGGATTAGAGGCATCGGGTAATGTCTGGCAGACGGTGATGGGCCGGATGCTGATGCTGGAGAGCGGCTCCGCCATCGCGCTGCACTGGGCGATCAACTCCGTGAAGAAGGGCGGCATCGTGTCGATCGTCGGCGTGTACGGGCCGACGGGCAACCTCGTGCCCATCGGAAACGTAGTCAACAAGGGGCTGACGCTGCGAGCCAACCAGGCGTCCGTCAAGCGCCTCCTTCCAAGGCTGATCGAGCACGTGAAGGCTGGGCATATCGAACCCAAGAAGCTGATTACGCACAAGGTTCCGCTCGATGACATAGCGGACGCCTATCACCTGTTCTCGAGGAAGCTGGACGGCTGCATCAAGCCTGTCCTGGTTCCTGGTGGCGCCTGAGGGGAGCAAGAGATGAACGTTACAGCGACACCCGGAACGCAACTCAGCGGCACGGACCCCAAGGGCATCAAAGGTTGGGGCGTTGACGCCGACCTGGAGAATGACCCGACCTACCCCTATCGCGAACGCGACAAGGAGGATCATTCCGGTGAGTGGGACCGACCAGCGATCCAGCCCCTCGATGTCGAAGTGCTGCAATCGATCGAGCACACGAAGCGCCCGGCAGTGGTGGGCACGTCCACTCCGCCGTCGGGCTTGAGCGGCACGCTGCGCAGGCTCGCCTTCAAGAAGAGCGAGTCCAACCTGCTGCACTGGATGCTTCTGCTGGGCGCGGATCGGGTGAACATGGTGGAGGGGATCGTGCAGGATCTTTCCCGCGGCAAGGTGCCGAACATTCCAGCGGAGCGAGGCTGGCCTGCAGGCTGGCGCCACAACAGGAGCGGCATGCTGCTCAAGGGCGCGGGCACCGCGGCCCTGCTGGCTCTCGCGGTGGGAGTGGCGCGGCGGAGGCGGTAGGCCGGATTAGCCGGCTCTCATGATGGGCTCTACCGGCGGCGTCGGGATCATACGGTTGGGGGGACGTTCGCGCGGCCGCTCTCGCCAAAGACCTTCAGGTAGCGGGCGATCTCTGCCGGGTCGCCTGTGGCCTTGGCCGCATTGTCCGAGAGCTTGACCGCAGGGCGGCCGTTCGCCTCCACCACCTTGCAGACGAGCGAGATCGGATCGAGACCGGGCGCCTCGAAGGGCGCACAGCCGCGGAAATCGTTGGTGAGGTTGGTGCCCCAGCCGAAGCTCATCCGCACGCGCCCGGTGAAGTGGCGATAGGTGGCCTCGATGGAGTCAATGTCCATCCCGTCCGAGAAGATCAGCAGTTTGCCGCGCGGATCGCGCCCTCTCTCCTTCCACCAGCGGATGATCTGCTCCCCGCCTTCGATCGGCGGTGCGCTGTCCGGGCGAAAGCCGGTCCAGTCCGCCACCCAATCAGGCGCGTGCTTCAGGAATGCCGCGGTGCCGTAGGTGTCCGGCAGGACGATCAGGAGGTTGCCGCCGTAGTGCTCGCGCCATTCTTCCAGCACGCGATACGGCGAAGCGGCGAGTTCGGCGTTGCTCTCGGCCAAGGCGCTGATGACCATCGGCAATTCGTGTGCATTGGTGCCGATCGCCTCCAGGTCGCCGTCCATGGCGAGGAGGACATTGGAGGTGCCGATGAAACGCTCTCCCAAGCCTTCCTTCAGCGCCTCGACACACCAGCGCTGCCACAGGAAGCCATGTCGTCTACGAGTTCCGAAGTCGGAGATCACCAGTTCCGGCAGCAGCCGCAGCCGTTCCACCTTTTCCCAAAGCTTGGCCTTGGCGCGGGCATAAAGCACGTCCAGCTCGAACCGGGCGCGATCCTTCAACGCGGCGCGTGAACGCAGTTCATTGATGATGGCAAGGGCAGGGATCTCCCACATTGACGTGTGGGCCCACAGCCCTTTGAAACGCAGCTCATACTGCCCGTCCACCTTCCGCAGGTCGTATTCCGGCAGGCGAAAGTGGGCGAGCCATGCCAGGAAGTCCCGGCTGAACATCTGTCGCTCGCCATAAAAGCTGTTTCCGGCGAGCCAGATCAGCTCCTTCTTGGTGAAGCGGAGCGAGCGGGCATGGTCAAGTTGCGCGCGCAATTCACCTTCATCCACCACCTCCGCCAGCCTGATCGCTTTGCTGCGATTGATCACCTGGAAGGTTGCGCGGACATCCGGATGAAGGTGCCGAATCATCTGCAGCATCAGCAGCTTGTAGAAATCGGTGTCCAGCAGACTGCGGACGATCGGGTCCAGCCGCCAACTATGGTCATAGGTGCGGCTGGCGATGTCAGTGAATGTCGTTGGCATCTTGTCTCGCTAACGACGGTGCACGCCCGACGGTGCCCGCCGGTCAAGCTGTTCTGCCGTCATGATCAGGCCAGACGCTGCAACAATGATCATTGCTATGCCTTGCAACGATGTTAAGCTTTTTGCGAGTCGCAAAAATATGCGGCCATGGGAGAGGATGTTCGAATGGCCGGCAGTTTTCGCCTGTTCTGCCCGAGGCGCTGCGCCTCTCTGCCCGGCTGGTTGGGCATGAGCGCGAAGGGGCCACTGCCGGCTTAGGTTTTCCAGGCCGCTCGGCCAGCCAGATTCATCTCAAAACAACAATTGGGAGGCCGCTCAGGGCCCCGTTTCCTGTGCGGCGAACATGAGGATCACAGGTATGGGTAGGCTCTCTTGCCACTATGGCCGGCTGTTCGCGAGCTGTGCTGTCGTTACGACGCTGGGATTGGCCGTCGCACCTCAGGCAGCCCATGCGCAGGGCCAGCCTGCACCGACCACCCAGGCCCAGGGCGCTTCTATCGGTACGGCCAGCGGGGCGGCTGAACAAGTTCCAGCCAACCCGAGCACCCCCGGCCCGGCCTCCGGCAGCCAGGATCAGATTGTGGTCACCGGATCGCGCGTCATCAGCGACGGCTTTTCCGCGCCCACCCCGGTGACGGTGGTGACGGGTGAGCAATTGCTGACTTCCACCCCGACCACGATTGGCGAGGCACTGAACAAGCTGCCGCAATTCGCCAATTCCATCCGCCCCTCCACCTCGCAGTTCGCGCCGGAATCGGGTGCGGCGACACAGCTCAACCTGCGCAGCCTGGGCGCGCAGCGCGGGCTGATCCTGCTGGACGGGCGGCGGGTGAACCCATCCACCGCAGGCGGTATCGTGGACGTGTCGATCCTGCCGGAAGAGCTGGTGCAGCGGGTCGACATCGTGACCGGCGGTGCCTCTGCCGCCTATGGCTCGGACGCCGTCGCCGGCGTGGTCAACTTCATGCTGGATACGCGCTTCGACGGCATCAAAGGCGCGGTGCAGAGCGGCGTCACCGAGCGGGGCGACAACGGCAATTACAAGGTCTCGCTCACCGGCGGAACATCGCTCGGCGAACGCCTGCACGTGGTTGCCAGCGGCTCCTACTACAAGCAGAATGGCATCGCGAATTACCGCGACCGGGACTGGTTCCGGTCCTGCGCGCCGGTCGTCATCGCCGGCAACACTCCCACGCGCATCCGCACCTGCAACGTCAAGACGCCGCTGATGTCCGTTGGCGGCCTCATCGTGAACACGCCCACAGCCGCCGGCAATGCGGCCCTGGCGGGAACGCAGTTCCTGGACGGTGGGGAGCCGGCGCCGTTCATCTACGGCTCGCCTCGCACGGGCACCCAGATGGTCGGCGGAGAGGGTGAGGACCAGGGCTTGGAATTCCAGGTTATGCCGGCACTGGAACGCGTCACCGGCTTCGCGCATGTCGACTATGAGGTGTCGGACAATTTGAGCCTGTTCGTGGACGGGCTCTTCGGCCTCAGCGAGACGACCTACAAGGGCACGCTGCAGGGCTTCTACAGCACGACCTCGCTGACCATCTATCGTGACAACGCCTTCCTGCCCGCCTCCATCGCTGCCCGCATGGATGATCCGAACGGCGACGGCAGCACGGCGGATGCCATCACGCGCTTTACACTCGGACACGCCTTCCCGCAGATTGGGCCGCAGACCAACAAGGGTCGCAGCGAGACCGAGCGGGTCACCGCCGGCTTCAACGCCGCGCTCGGCGACTGGAGCGTGGATGGCCATTACGGCTTCGGCACCAACCTGCAGACGATCCGCTCCATCGGGAACCTGACGGTGCAGCGCCTGTTCGACGCGGTGGATTCGGTTGTGGATCCGGCGACCGGCCAGATCGTCTGCCGCACCACGATCGCCGTGCCGCATGAATGCGTGCCGCTGAACGTCTTCGGGCCCAACTCCGCGTCGCAAGCAGCGGTCGATTACGTGCGTACCAGCCCCTATGGCGGCTCCGGCTCCCGGACGGATGAGCGGACGAAGCAGCACGTCGCCGAGCTGGTGGTGCGGGGCAGCCCGTTCTCCACCTGGGCGGGCGAGCTCGCCATCGCCGCAGGCGCGGGCTATCGCAAGGAGAGCGTCGACCGGAAGGTGGATCCGGGCTCCAACGGGCCCAAGTTCCCGAACGGCCTGATTCCCCGGGGAGTGGAGTTCACCCGCTATATCTCCAGCACGACGGGCGCCTACTTCCTCAGCAACCAGCAACCGATCAAGGGCGGCTATGATCTGTGGGAGCTGTTTGGAGAGGCGCTGATTCCGCTGGCGGATGACCTGCCGTTTGCCCGCAGCCTCGATCTGAACATCGCCGGCCGATACACCGACTACAGCACCAGCGGCGGCGTCACGACGTGGAAGGCCGGCCTGAACTGGGAGATCTTTGACGGCCTGCGCCTGCGAGCCACCCGCTCCCGCGACATCCGCGCGCCCAACCTGACGGAGCTTTACGCGACTTCCGCGGCCGGCGCGACGACCGTGACCGATCCCTTCGCGCTCCAGAACCCGGGGAGCGGCGTCAACCCCACCCCGGTGGTGATCAGCCTTGCCACCGGCAGCACGGAGCTGCAGCCGGAAGTCGCCGATACGTTCACGGTGGGAGGGGTCTTCAGCCCCACCTTCTTGCCCGGCTTTCAGGTCTCGGCCGACTATTACGACATCACGATCGACGATGCGATTGGTCAGCTTGGCCTGCAGAACATCATCAACCAGTGCTTTGCGGGCGCGAGCTCTCTGTGCTCCCGACTGGAGCGCGACCCGAGCGGAAACCTGTTCCGCGTGAACAACGGCTTCCTCAACATCAACGAGCTGAAGAATAGCGGGCTGGACATCGAGGGCAGCTATCGCACCGAACTCGGCAACGGCTCCCTCGGCTTGCGGGTGATCGCATCGCGCGTCTTCGAGCTGTCCACGCTGGTGCCTGGCAGCACGAGGGTGGACCGGGCCGGGCAGACCGGCATCAACGGCGGCGTGCCCAAGTGGAACTTCAACATCAACGCCAACCTGACGCAGGGCGGCTTCACGCTTTCCGTCAGTGAGCGGATCATCGGCTCGGGCAAGTATGATGCGACCTTCGTCGAAGGGCGGGACATCGATGACAACCACATGCCGGCGATTGCCTATACCGACCTCACGCTGACCTACGAGTTGGAGGCGGGAAATCGGCAGGCGGAGCTGTTCGCTACGGTGAACAACCTGTTCGACCAGGACCCGCCGCGCAACTCCGGCTCCTACTTCGTATTTGCGACCATTCCGACGAACACCTACCTGTTCGACCAGATCGGCCGCGCCTTCACCATCGGTGCCCGCCTGCGGATGTAGCGCTGGGGTACACCAGGCTTGCGAGACGGCCGCCGCCTGCCGATCTATGATCGGCGTGAGCGGCGGCAGGTCGAATGAAGGGCCGGCTGGCGCCCCACTGATGCGAGGTGGATTGTGGAGGAGCCCACCATGACGAATGACGATCCTGTGGCACCGGCGGAGCGACTTCCGCAGGGGCTAGAGGCTTACAGCCGGACGGCGACCTTCACTGAGGCGACCGTTCCTGCCGGGCTGCGGAAGGACCACACGACCAAGGCCGGCAGCTGGGGCCTGATCCGTGTCGAAGAGGGGGTGCTGCGCTATCGGGTGACTGATCCGCGCCGCCTGCCGACCGAGCGCGACCTGACGCCGAGCTCAGAGCCCGGCGTCGTCGAGCCGACGATCCTTCACCATGTGGAGCCGGTCGGGCAGGTGCGCTTTCATGTGGAGTTCCTGCGGGAAGCCGCCGCGTCCATTCCTCTGTGCGAGAATGAGGAACTGGCCGAGCAGGAGAATCGTGAGCGCTCCCGCCGCTAAGAGGTTCTAATCGGGGCCGATCGGTGCCATCGGCCGCCCCATGATTCACTTCGTACAGCGTATTCCCTCCACCTTCGCACGCGTGGTGGCGAGTGAATGGCTACGCAACACGGCCGGCGCGCTGATCGGGATTGCCGCGACCGGCGCGCTGACGGCCCTGGTGGCCGGCCCCTCTTTGAACATGCCGATCCTCATGGCGCCGATGGGCGCTTCTGCCGTGTTGCTGTTCGCCGTTCCGGCCAGCCCGCTGGCGCGACCTTGGGCGCTGCTGGGCGGCAACACGATCTCGGCAGCCATCGGCGTTGCGGTCGCGCTTGCCGTGCCTTCTCCTGTTCTGGCCGCCAGCCTGGCCGTGGCCCTGGCTATCGCTGCGATGTCGCTGCTGCGATGCCTTCATCCACCGGGCGGCGCTTGCGCACTGACAGCGGTACTGGCGACGCCCCAGACAGTCGAGAAGGCCCTCCTCATTGTGCTCGCGCCAGTGCTGGTCAACTCGGTGCTGCTCGTGATCGCCGCCATCATCTGCAACCGTGTGCTCGGCCGATCCTATCCGCACCACGCTCACCCCAGCCAGCACCCCCATGTTTCGCCGCAGCCGGTGACGGTGCTGTCCGAGGAGGATTATGACGAGGTGCTGGCCGATTACGGAGAGGTGCTCGACATCAGCCGCAAGGACCTTGAGATCCTCTATCTGGAGTTGATCGGCCTCGAGGAGGAGCGGCGCGCCGCGCGCAGGGGCTGAGCATCAGCCTCCAATGCGCGTGCGCACGCCAACCTTGAAGGCCCTCCCGATCGGGTCGAACAGCACCTGGTTCGTGCCAAGATTGGCAGAGGGCATGGCCGGCGGATCCCGATCCAGAAGATTGTTCACCGCCACGAAGAACTCTGCCTCGTTGTTCTCTCCGAAACTGACCGCCTGCGTGAAGCTCATGTCGAGGTAGAAGCGGTCGGGAATCCTGTTGTTGTTGACGCTGGTGGGCAGGGTGATGGCGTAGTTTGGATCATCCGGGCCAATGAAGGCCACGTTGTACATACCGGAGGGGATGTACCGGCCGTGCAGGGCCACTGTCGCATCGCCGGAGGTGAAGCTGGCCACGCCGTCAATCGTGTAATCCGGCACGCCGAGGATGGCGCCAGCGCGTGATCCGGTCTGGCCCGCGCGGTCGGTTGGCCCCGCGCTGTCCACCGTCACCAGCTCGTCGATATAGGTGCCGAGCAGGCGCAGGTTCATCTCCGTGTCAGCCCAGAGGGGCTGGCGATAGGCGAATTCCACCTCCACGCCTTTCGTCTGAACGGAGTTGGCGTTCAGCAGCACGTCCTGCACCTCGATCACCGTGTCGGTGGCCGGATCGCGGGTGATCAGGGGGCAGAACTCGGTCGCTCCGGCATTGCAACGCTGCACAAGCGTCTGTGCGCCGATCACGCCGATCGCGTCATCCACCTCGATGTCGTAATAATCGACCGACAGGCGCATCTGCGACAGGAAGCCCCGTTCCGGCGCGATGACGATGCCGGCGGTGAAGCTGTCCGCCTTCTCCGGATCGAGAGCGAGGTTAGAGCCGCGGATCACGACAGGGTTGGCCTGCAGCCCCGTCTTTGGATCGGTGAGGCCGATCGTGCTCTTCTGCTGCGGGCCGAACAGTTCGTTGACGTTGGGCGCGCGGATGTCGCGAGAGCGCGTGACGCGGAAGCGGAGGGCGGGGATCGGCTCATAGACGCCGCCGATCTTCCACGTCGTGACACCGCCGCTGGTGCTGTAATCCGTGTAGCGTCCGGCTGCGCTCAGCTCCAGGTTCTCCGCGAACGACAAGCCGGAGAGGAGTGGGACAACCAGCTCGCCATAGACCTCCTTCACGGATTGGCGGCCGGTCACCGCCTGTCCATTGAGCACCCAGAACCCGAGGTTCTGGGAGATCGGATCTGTCTCGCCCTCGATTGAGTTGCGCCGCCACTCCCCGCCGACGGCGACGGAGACGGGGCGTGAGGTGATGGAGAACAGGTCCACACCCACATTGGCCGCGACCACATGCTGGGTGGTGTTCGTCTCCTGGAAGCCTTCGCCGATGACGTAATCCAGCGCCTCTGCAGAATAGAGGTTCTCGCCGAACAGGTTGAGCGGCCGGCAGGCAGGGTCGTCGTTGGCCGGGTTCGCGTCGGCGTTGACGCGGCAGACGATGTTACCGCCGATCCACACCGCATCCACCGCCCGGCGCATATTGGCGTTGATGGGATTGTTGCTGATGTCCTGGTAGAACTCGTTCCGGCCGTACTGGTAGTAGACGTCCCAGTTCACGTTGCCGCCAAACGTGCCCTCCAGCCCGACCACCGCGCGATAGGTTTCATTGGTGGAAACCGCCTTCGGGTTGCCGATGTCGAACCATGACTTGCCGAGCGTGAAGGAGGAGACGCCGGTAGCGATCGCATCGTTTCGCAGGCCAACCGGGATGAACGGGTTTCCGATGCTGATATTGCCAATCAGCGATCCATTGAAGTCGCGGAAGGTGGAGGAGAGGGTCGTGCCTTTCACCTTGCCGTAGGACGCATCGACGAAGGCCCGCAGGGAATCGGTCAGGTCGTAGCCGGCGCTGGCATAGGTGGTGATGCGCTCCACCGGAACCTTCAGCAGCACGCCGGAAAGGAAGGCATTCCTCTCATGTCCGTCGCCGCCGATCATGAACAGCGGCCCGGCGAATTGGCCGTACTGGAAGGGTGCGGGCGTTCCGTCCGAAAGGAACTTGGTGCCGCGCAGGGGATCGGTGGCATTCGTGCCGATCGGCTGGCCCGCCGCATTGAAGGAGCGATTGATCACCCCGCCCCAGAACAGCGTCGACGTATGCACGTCCGAGGTGATGATGCTGGAGGGCTGGCCAGCCGTGCCAGCCGGGGTGTTGCCGACGATGGAGCGTTCCTGAGCACACCAATCGCGCGCGTCATAGCAGTTGGAGAGGCCCTCGCTCTTCTCGTACTCGCCGGAGATCACGAAATTGCCGCGGTCCCCCAGCTTGGTTCCCCAGGCGAGGCCGAGATAGCGGTTGGCGTCGTCGCCCCGCTGGGAGACGCCGCTCTGCACCTCGCCCTTGAAGCCGGTCATCTCCCGATCAAGGATCAGATTGACGACGCCGGCCACCGCGTCGGACCCGTAGACGGCAGAGGCGCCGCCGGTGACGACTTCCGCCCGCTGGACGAGGATGGTCGGAATCAGGCTGATGTCCACGGTGCCTTCCGTGGTGCTGGGGACGAAGCGCCGTCCATCCACCAGCACCAGCGTGCGCGGGGCGCCAAGGCCGCGAAGGTCGAGGATCTTCGCGCCGACATTGCCGCCCTGGGTATGGACGTTGGCCGGGCCGGTGCTGGCGCGGAAGCTGGGCAGCTGGTTCAGTGCATCGGCGACGTTGGTGATCGCCAGTTCCTGCGTGCGGGCGCTGTCCACCACGGTGACGGGGGTGGGGGCGGTGAAGCCTGAGCGTGCGATGCGGGAGCCGGTGACGACGATGGCCTGACCCTGGCCCTGCTGGTCCGGCACCGTGGTGTCGCTGGGCACCGCTTCGCCGGGGCTGGTGGCGGGCGGCTGGCTTCGAGCGCGATCCTGCGCCTGTGCTTGCGCCGCCGCAGGGCTGGCAAGAGCAACGGCCAGGGCGGCTGCACCGCCGGTGCACCATAGCGGACGTACTTGCCTCACGCGCATCCCAAATCCTCCCTATATTTTGCAGGAAGGTTAAGGGGCTAATCTTAGCTTTGCAACTATCTGCAGTGCCGCCCGGCAGCGTTCGCCATCGCGGAGGCGAAGTTGGCGACGGCTCCTTCTCTTTTCGAGCTTACCGCGTAGCGATGGCGTATAGCGCGATTGCAGCCGCATTGGAGACGTTGAGGCTCTCCATCGCATCGCTGATCGGCAGACGGGCGAGGGCGTCGCAATGTGCGGCGATGTTCTGCCGCATGCCTTCACCTTCGGCGCCCAGCACCAGCGCGACGGGGCCTGTGGGGAGCGCCTCGCTCAGCACCGCCTCAGCTTCGCCGGCAAGGCCGAGGCGCCAATAGCCGGCCTCCGCCATCTCCTCCAGCGCGCGCGCCAGGTTCACCACCCGCACCCACGGCACGATCTCGAGCGCTCCGGAGGCGGACTTGGCGACGACGCCGCTTTCAGGCGGTGCGTGCCGATCCTGTGTCACCAGCGCGGCGGCATTGAAGGCGGCGGCGGAGCGCAGGATGGCGCCGAGATTGTGGGGATCGGTGACCTGATCCAGCACAATGATGGGCCGGCCCGCATCAGCATCCAGCACCTCGGCGAGGTGGAGCTCTTCCAGGGGTTCGCATTCAAGGACCAGGCCCTGATGCGGAGCATCGCGGGCGACCAGTCGCGCCAGATCCGGCGCCTCCGCATATTCCAGGGGGAAGTCTTCCGGCAGTTCGCCGTCGAGAGAGGCGATTCCTTCTCGCGTGGCCCACAGCTTCCTGTGCTGGCGATCGGGGTTGCGCAGCGCAGCTTCCACCGCGTGCCGCCCCCAAAGGCGCACATAGCCCTGTGTTCCCCGGCCGGAGCCCCGCCCGCCCTGCATTCGTCCCGCACGTCCGCGCAGGTTTCGCTTTTCGTTTCGCTTTGCCATTGCGGGCGCTCCTGCCAGCGGGGCCATTGACAGGCAAGCGCAGCTTCGCCATGGACCCGCGCACTCGGCCGGACGGCCTCCCTTCGGGGCGGCTTTTCGCACGCGGGTTCTCCCGCATCCGGCACGCCGGTGGACAGGTGGCCGAGTGGTTAAAGGCAGCAGACTGTAAATCTGCCCGCGCAAGCGTACGGTGGTTCGAATCCACCCCTGTCCACCACCGCCCCCTTCGCTGATGTTCGCAAGGGGTCGTATAAAGCCTGAAAAATCTAAGGCTTACTGATCGCGCTCCGTCGTGCGCCTTCGTTGCGTTTCGCGTGCAGCCGCGATAAAATGTGGGGCACAATGGGTCATGCCCCACATTATTTTGCTGTGGGGCAGGCTGTAAAGTGTGGGGCACGGCACGCATGGCCAATCTAACAGCAACCGCAGTTCGTGCAGCTTTGGCGAATCCGGGCATCTACAGCGACGGCAACGGCCTTTTTCTGAAAGTGAGAGGAGGTAAATCGGGCGCTGCGGGCAGTGCGCAGTGGTTTGTGCGAATTCAGGTTGATGGGAAGCGGCGCGATTATGGGCTGGGCGGGGGCAAGTTGCTGTCGCTAGCCGATGCACGGGATGCCGCCCGAGAGCTGCGCAAAGCGATCAAGGTAGAGCGGCGCGACGTGCTGACCGAGCGCCGGGATGCCGCTGCCGCCCAAGTCACTTTTAGCGAGGCGGCGAAAATCTACCACCGTGAAAACGAGGCGGGATGGAAGAGCGAGGTTTACGCCCGCCAGTGGCTCGCCAGCCTCGAAAATTATGCTTTTGGGAAATTGGGGGAGCGCCCGACCGGCAGTATCACGGCGGCGGACATCATCGACGTTTTGGTTCCTATCTGGCAGGACATCCCCGAGACGGCACGGCAGGTGCGAAACCGCATCTGCGTCATCCTCGACTATGCCCACGCGAAAGGCTGGCGATCCAGCGAAGCGCCATCAGGCAATGGCAGCCTGAAGGCGGGGCGTGGCTTGCCCCGACAAACCAAGGAGCGACAGCACCGCAAGGCAATGCCCTATGAGGCTGTGCCAGCTTTTATCACTGATTTGCGTTCTAAGCCTTCCTACGGGCGATTGGCGCTGGAATTGCTGATCCTGACGGGGGTGCGCTCACAAGAGGTCCGGATGGCGACGTGGGAGGAATTCGACCGCAAGGATAATCTTTGGACTATCCCGGCAGACCATATGAAGCGTGGCAAAGCTCATATCGTCCCATTGAGTCAGGCAGCCCTTGCCGTGCTGGCGAAGGCAGAAGCGTTGAAGATGGCTGGTGCTACCGTGGTGTTTCCCGGCATCGGCGGCGAAGCCATGTCTGATATGACTCTGCTCAAGGTGCTGCGCGATGCAAAGAAGCCCTATCATGTCCACGGTTTCCGTAGCGCGTTCACCGACTGGGCTGCAAATGAGGGCATCCCGGACGCCATCGTAGAGGCAGCATTGGCGCACAAAACACCCGACGCTGTTCAGGCGGCCTATCGGCGGACGACCTATTTAGGAACGCCAGAAAATCCCGGCGCGCGCGTGAAGTTGATGGATAGTTGGGGTCGATACTGCACTGCTAATGCGGTCAAGGCTTGAGGCAAAGGCTCGTGGGAGGAACTGACCAGACTGATCGCTGGATGCCTGCTGCGCACGCGCTGCGCATCATTTCTCATCATTTCAACGCCGCTCCCGGCTTGGATGACGAAGCCGCAAAAAAGAAAGCTGTCATCGCGATAATCGACCGCCTCGCATCTGGCGCAATTTATGCAAGTCCCAAGGGTTTGCTATTTGAGCACGCTACCCTCGCTACGGATATTGGTCGTTGGTACTCATTATGGTGTGTGGAAGCCGATGGACGAAAAACCAAACACCATCCAGATTTAGTCAATGATGGTAGCGATGTAGTGATTCCGGTTGAGTTCTGGCGTCCGTTTCAGCGAGGCGAGACAGGCGCATTTGCGGATTGGGACTTGGGTGATTTTCGGCTCAATGATGTCCGCGATTCTGATGGCACATGGTCGGGTCGGGTACGGGATGTTCATTTCGACCGGCTTGAATTGCCATCTGCTTGGCTGTCCAAGGTTCACGATCAGACAGCCGCGCCAGATGCCTTGAAAGGCACGCTGCCTGCTTCGGCGACCAATTCAGACCGACAGCATGAAATGGCTGCTCATGAAGCAGCGCAGATTGTGCGAGAAACGCGGTGCTCATTGGCAGAGGCAATCCGGCGAACCCGCCATTTGGCCGACCCTAAAGGTCGGGCGGAGGACTCCATTGATTGGGCAATCCGGCGTTCGTACCGACTTATGTATGACCTTCACGGGTTCCCGATCAAAAATTGATCCCGATATTGATGAGGGCTGACCTGCCATCCTTTCAACATCGCGCAATCCCGCACGATGTTGAAAGGATCAGACGTGAAACATTCTACTCCGGCTAGTCCCCTCCCGCTGGTTTGTTCGGTCGATGAAATGCGAGCATTGCTTGGCGGTATCGGAACAACCAAGGCCTTCGATCTTCTTCGCACTGGGGCAGTTGAATCTGTCCGCATAGGTGCGCGACGGATGGTGAAGCTAGAAAGTATTCATCAGTTCATCGAGAATGGTGGCACCGGCAAAAATGAGACTGTCAGCAACTGCTTCCCCGATACGGGAGAAGGCTGACATGAGCAGGTTTTCGAATATCGGCAGGTATTGGCAATATGCCGACCGTTTGCCGAATGTCTGTATCGCAAACCTGCTGATGCAGGCGAATGTGAAGACCTTCCCGTGCCGCGAAGGTGGGCCGGATGTGAAGGCACCCTACACGGCTAAGGGATACCACGCCGCGTCCACCAACCCTCTCATGAGGGAAATTTGGTTGCGCGATCACCCGGAAGCCGGGTGGGGCGTGCCGTGCGCTCCAAATAACATCATCGTGCTCGATTCCGATCGTCACGGCGATGCGGATGGTGTGGCCAATCTCTTTGCTTTGTTTCAGCGGCACCAGTTTGACCATCGAAGTGTTCCATCCGTGGCCACTCCCAACGATGGAATGCACTTTTATTTCAAGCGTCCAGCCGGACTTGGGCAGACGCGCGGAACCCCTTTGCCAAGCTGTAGACATTCGCGACAAGGCATATGTTATCTCTCCGGGATGCCGAATGGCCGATGGTCGCGTTTACCGCCTCGTTGAAGGCACTCTAGAGCAGTTCGCGCAAGCAATCGGCAGACAAAGCCTTCCTGAACCTCCAGAGTGGATGCTTCCGATGCTCGTTCATCCACCTCGGCCGGAGCGGACTATCTCGCCCACACTGGCCACGGTTGATGAAGAGACTTTGAAAAACCAGATCAGGGGAATTCTAAAGGCCCTTCTGAGAGCCGAAGAAGGCACTCGCAATAAGCTGATGTACTGGGCCGCGTGTCGGCTAGGGGAAATGATCCTGGCGCAACTCATCGCTTATGAATTGGCCGAAGCTTTGCTGGAACGAGCAGGTGAAGAACTCGGCCTTCCGGCGCGAGAGATTCGTTCAACTATAGCCAGTGGTCTCCGCAAAGCGAGCGAGGGCGACCCCGATGCCTGCTAATCGTGCGAATTATGCGAAAGCAGAGGCCTACAACCTATTCAACGAAGCGGCGGCGGAGCAGGCGGAGATTCCCGAAAAGCGTCCCCTGTTTCGAGAACTGCCGCCACCCCCGGTATTCCCAGTCGATGCACTCGGCCCGCTGAAAGCGGCTGCGCTCGCCATCCATTCCAAAACCCAAGCGCCGATCGAGATTTGTGCGCAGTCCGTCCTCGCCGTCGCCACCCTCGCGGTTCAAGCACATATCGACGTTGAGTTGCCGGGAGGCGGCATCAAGCCTGTCGTGAATATGTTCGTTTCCATTGCCGAAAGCGGGGAGCGCAAAACCAGCGTGGACAAGATTGCGCTCGCCCCCGTGCGCGACATGGAATCGCAATGGAATAGAGAGCACAAACTTGCCACGGCAGATTACGAGAACCGTCTTGTAGCGTGGAAGTCTGCACGGTCAGGCGTGAAGAAGGGGACTGCCGCCGATATGTTGGCCGCGCTGGGCCAAATCGGTTTGGAGCCGGAGGCACCGCCACACCCGATGCTGATCTGCTCGGACGTGACCCCGGAAGCATTGGTCCTGCATCTGGAGAAAGGCAGGCCGATGGCAGGGCTGTTTACCGCCGAAGGCGGCATCCTTGTCGGCGGCGCTGCGTTCACCGACGAGAGCCGGATGCGCACGGCGGCACTGCTAAACAGCCTCTGGGACGGAGAGCCTATCCGACGGCAGCGAGTTGGCACAGGCACGACATTCCTGCCCGGTCGCCGCTGCTGCGCGCATATCATGATGCAGCAGGTCGTCGCGGACAGGCTGCTTGGCGATTCTATGCTAGACGGAATGGGGATGCTTGCGCGGATGCTCATCGTCGCGCCCGAAAGCACGGCGGGCAGTCGGTTGTTCAAGCGCGATGCGCCTGAGAATGCCGCGATCCTTCAAGCCTATAATGACCAGATCGCTGCGCTGCTGAGGATGGAGCCTGCCACGAATGATCGCGACTACCGCGAACTCGCTCCGCGCGTCCTACCGCTGGATGCTGATGCAAGCGCGGAGTGGATCATCTTTCACGATCAGTGCGAGACGGCGATCCGAAAGAACGGCGAACTCTTCACCATCAAGCCTTTTGCCGCCAAACTAGCCGAGCACGCTGGGCGGCTTTCGGCAGTTCTGACTGCCTACGCCGATCCGCAAGCGCAGCTTGTGCCCCTGTGGGCGATGAAGTCGGGCATTCAATTGGCGGGGCATTTCGCCATGGAGATGCTGCGGCTGCATGGTGGCGCAAGCATCCCGCTACCGTTGCGCCATGCTCAGAAGTTGCTTGAATGGTGGCAACGGCGCGACGATCCGATCCTGCACCTTGCCAAGGTCTATCAATATGGTCCGCCGGACCTACGAACTGCGAAAGCTGCTAAGGAGGCGGTGAAAGCGCTGGTTGACCACGGATGGGTTGAACGCTTGGAGCCGGGCATTGAAGTAGATGGCAAGCCTCGGAAGGACGTTTTCCAGCTGGTGGTATGACGATCGGCCAACGGCCGATTAGCGGATTTGCACAATTAGCAGGCGCATAAGCTGACGATGCGAAATTGTATTACCGATTGCTCACCGCGTGATGGTCGACAAGAAAGGGCCATCTAGGGGGACGAATGTCGCAGGCAGCAGAAGATTTTCGTAGGCAGCTCGCCCACGTTGACCAACTGGTCGCAATCCATGGCAAGCTTCAGAGGGGCCGTGGACGTCGTCACGAGACTGACGCGCTTCATCGGGCAGGGGTAGTGCTGACTGTCGCGGCGTGGCAGGCCTACGTTGAGAAGATCATCGAAGAAGCACTTCGAGCAATTGATGCTGACATGGGAAACCCTGCGGCTCCAGCGCCGCATTGGGCCGTCCACACGTTTCAGCTTCGGCGCGCCGAAATTCAGAAAGCCATCAAAAAATTCAACACACCCAATGATGTGAATGTCCGAGATATCTTTCAGGATTCTTTTTCTTTCGCTCCTTGGGCGAGCTGGGAATGGCGTGTCGGACCTCGACAATGGGACTCTGCAGAAACTCGTCGAAGGACGAATACATGGGTTTTGGTCAGACATTCGATCGCGCACGGTTTCTCGCTGCCGCAAGATGTCGCGTGGCTTCAAGGTGAAAATGGTCAATCGAGATTAACACTGAGCCTGATGAAAGAGTGCCGAAAGCACTTTGCATATCTCGTCGATAAAACAGACAGAGCCTTCGCAAACCATCTGGCCACCAACCATGGGATTGCGCCACCTTGGTAAGACTGCTCAGTAGTTAGGCGACGGGAGATTTTCCTTGCCTGCCAATGGTGAGGCCGCGCTCATTTTATGGTTGATTACCCTAAAACACGCTATCCAGCGCCACAGCGCCGCTATGAGGGCGAGAACGTGGCGGGGGCACCCAAGGGTCAGGTGCGGTGCGGATCGTCGTTAAACGCCGCGTTTGAGCGGGAAACAGGGGCGGTATCGAATGATCGCGGCAACCTATGGGTTCGAGAAATAGCCAAATCGAAGTCGTTTAGTGGTCACATAAAACAACATAAAACACGAAGGTCGCGATTGATTGCATCACGTCTTGGCGAGATTCCCCGTTTTCGCTGGCCGTGAGCGCGCAAACGGCGGCGAGGGGACGTTGCCCCGTAAATTGCGCGTGCTGCGCCCCTGCCCCCGCAAAATTCGCTTCACGCTGTTCCAAATCATCAACCCTTCGGTCTAGGAAGAGGCTCAACTGTTTCGGAATGCTCGAAACATCATAGGGATTTGGATTTCAGTGGGGGCTTATGGCTGGAAGTGATGGCGCAGGCGCATCGGTTTACAAGCATGGCGACGAAGCCGTGCAGCGGCCCGATGTTGGCGTGGAGGCGCAGTTCTCGAACAAGAAGGCTCCCAAGACCTACCGCTATGATTCCAGCCTGTCGCCCGAACTGGCGTGGGATGAAAGCGCGGAGCGCGCCTATGCGGAATGGCTGCTCGGGCTGATCGCCACGGCGGCGGAGCAGGGCGAGGCGACCGTCTTTGCCCAGCCGCAGGTGTGGCAGGGGACCGAAGAAAAATTCACCTCACTGTCGCAGTGCGTCGCCCGCTTGCAAAGCCTGACCAAGCCTTTCCTCAATTGGGCTGGCAAGGCCGAACGCCAGCAGATCACCGTACCCACGCTACCGCTGTTCGTGCATGAGCGGCACTCTACCCAAGCCATCCTTGAAACGCTGAAATCCCACAAGGCGAAGGGGACCAACCTCGATCTGTTCGGAGACATCGAACTCGACGTTGCCGACAAGCTGGACGCCTATGAGCACAAAGGGCCGTGGACCAACCGGCTGATCCTTGGCGATTCCATGCAGGTTATGAACTCACTGCTCGAATATGAGGGAATGGGCGGTCAGGTGCAGATGATCTATTTTGACCCGCCCTACGGGGTAAAATTCGGGTCGAACTTCCAGCCGTTCGTTCGCAAGCGCGATGTGAAGCACGGTCCGGATGATGAAATGATCCGCGAGCCAGAAATGGTGAAGGCTTACCGAGATACATGGGAACTCGGCCTCCATTCCTACCTCACGTACTTGCGAGATAGACTGTCTGTATCGAAAGAGCTGCTAGCCCAAAGTGGCAGCATTTTCGTTCAAATTTCAGACGCAAACCTGCATCACGTGCGGGAAGTGCTTGACGAGGTTTTCGGCTCAACAAACTTCGTGAGTCTAATCACTTATGTGACAACGAGCGGCTTTCCCACCAACACGATTTCAAGGGCTGGCGATTACATACTTTGGTATGCGAAAGACATATCGTCACTCAAGTATAATCAGCTCTATAGCTTTAAGGCGCTGGGGGGTGACGGTGCAGGCGAGTATAAATGGGCGTTGCTCCCTGATGGCAGCACTCGCAATCTCACGCACGAGGAGATGGCGGGCTTGGCTCCCTTGCCGGAAGGTGCTCGGGCGTGGCGCTACGGCCCGCTCACTTCGTCGGGCTTCTCTGAAACTGGATCGAAGCCGTTTGAATTTGAAGGTCGCTCATTCGAGCCGGGTCGAAATAATCATTGGAAGGTCGGTTATGACGGCCTGAAGAACCTTGAAAAAAAGAAGCTTCTGATCGGCCGAAAGAATAGCCTCGCTTATTATCTGTTTCTTGATTGGAATCCGTTGCTGCCCATCAACAATGTATGGGTCGATACAAAGTGGGGGTTTGACGCTGGCGAAAAGGCATATGTAGTTCAGACCAATGCCAAGATCGTGCAGCGCTGCATCCACATGACTAGTGACCCCGGCGACCTTGTTTTGGATATAACTTGTGGATCGGGAACCACCGCCACTGTAGCGGAGCAGTGGGGACGCCGGTGGATCACCGTTGATACCTCTCGCGTTCCCATTGCGCTCGCCCGCCAGCGGCTACTTACCAGCACCTTCCCTTGGTATAAGTTGAAAGAACCCGCCAAGGGTCCAGCGGGCGGCTTTGTCTATGAGCGCAGGCGAAACAATAAGGGCGAGGAGGTTGGAGGCCTTGTGCCACGCCAAACGCTCAAGACTGTTGCCTATGACGAGGAGCCGAAAACTGAGGTTCTTGTCGATCGACCTGAGGAAATAGCCAAAGTCACCCGCGTTTGCGGCCCCTTCACTGTCGAGGCGACTATTCAGGCTGCCATGAGCATGGACGACGATGCTACACAACAGGCGTCCCAGCCGCAATCGAGTAGTCCTCGCGCCTACCTTGATCGCATGATTGAAGTGTTGCGGCAGAGCAAAACGCTGCGCCTGCCGGGCAATGTGACGCTCGAACTAGAAACGGTCAGCCCGCTTGCTGATCGTGAATTTCTCCACGCCGAAGGAATCGCCCGCAACGGCACGGAGAAGCGCATCGCTTTCGTGTTCGGCCCGGAGGATGGGGCGATCGGCTCCGAATATGTGTTCAATGCGCATACCGAGGCATTGCAGCAGGGCTACAGCCAACTCTTCCTCTTCGGCTTCGCCATTCAGGCGAAGGCACGCGAAATGCTCGAAAAGCTGAAACTGCCGACAACCTATGTCGCGGTTGCGCCGGACGTGGTGATGTCTGACCTGCTCAAGACGACGAAATCGAGCGAGATATTCTCCATCACTGGCCTTCCCGATGTGGACGTAGTAGCGGCGGGAAAGAAGGACGGCGAACCTCTCTACCGCGTGGTCATCAAGGGGCTGGACATTTTCCGCCCCGACACAATGGAAACGGACGAGATCAAGGGCGAGAACCTGCCCTGCTGGATGCTCGATACCAATTACAACGGCATGGCCTTCTTTGCTTCGCAGGTGTTCTTCCCGAAGACCAGCGCGTGGGATAACCTGCAAAAGTCCCTGAAAGGGCAGTTTGCCGATAGTGTCTGGGAACACCTTGCAGGCACGGAAAGCGAACCCTTTGCGGCTGGGGACAAGCAGCGCATCGCGGTCAAGGCGATCGACGAGCGGGGCAATGAGTTGATGGTCGTCCGCACGATCGGAGGCGCGAACTGATGCCCGCTGCCCAGCCGCAACAGGCACCGGCGACGGTCGCGGAGGTTGAATCTCCAATCATCAATTCGCCGTTTGTCGAGCCGCAATGCCATTGGCAGATCGAGCGCGGCAAGCCGCCTGTAAAGGCCGATGGTCGCCGCCGCGCCAGCTACTTCTACCGGGTTCCCGAACACGCGGGCCGGGGGCGGCGTGGCCGCGCCGAAGCCGATCTCTTCGAGGATGCGAAGGGCGAAGAGGTC
>Ga0182742_1001589_pt1 | contig 28199 bp, 28 predicted proteins | sample eDN5th37CBELigMG_FD_128880 | JGI IMG/M metagenome (GOLD analysis project Ga0182742, IMG submission 128880) | Enriched Miracle-Growth compost microbial communities from Emeryville, California, USA - eDNA 5th pass 37_C BE-Lig MG (version 2)... ...
CAGGCAAAGGCGAGCGAGCTCCTGTAAGGTTGTTTCGCCGACTAAACGAAATATCGAAGCATATGTCCTGAACTGCCTTGAATGTGCTATCATGTGACATAGTAATGGCGCATCGCGATACGTTATAAAATTATATAGCCCGGAACGCAGAGCGCAGGATCATGATGAAGCTGTACTATACACCTGGAGCCAGCTCCCTTGCGCCGCGTATCGTTGCTTTTGAGGCTGGACTGGAGATCGAGTACGACAAGGTCGATCTGAAGACCCATACCACGGCTTCGGGACGTGACTATATCAGGATCAACCCCAAGGGTTGTGTCCCGGCCCTGGCCGTGCCGGGCGGCGAGATCCTGTCCGAAGTCCCGGTGATCCTGGAATACCTTGCGGATCAGGTGCCCTCGGCGCAGCTCCTTCCCCCACCAGGGTGCTGGGAGCGCTACCGGGTCAGGGAATGGCTCGACTTTACCGGGGTCGAGCTTCACAAGGGTTTCGATCCGCTCTGGGAGGCCCCTCTGCTTCCCCAGCTGCGGCTGCTGGCGGTGAGCCGCCTCCAGAAACGCTTCGCCTTTCTGGAACAATGTCTCCAGGAACGGCACTATCTGGCCGGACATCACTTCACCGCTGCCGACGCCTATTGCTTCACGATTCTGAGCTGGACCCGGTTTCACAGGATCGACCTGTCCGACTATTCGAGGCTTTCGGCGTTCATGCAGCGGGTCGCCAGTCGCCAGATGGTCAAGCTGGCCTTGCAGGCCGAAGGGCTGACGGTCACGGTGGGCCCAACGGACCTGCACGTGGATCCGCTTTCGGGAGCCGTCCAATGTACCTCCCTCTGAAGGAACGCAAATCGCCGGTTCCAGCCAATGCGCCGGCGGGTTCCAAAGCCCTTGCCACGAAACCGCGGGGCCGCTAGAGCATCGGACCCAACGGTGGACTCCACTCTCGGGATCCACTCCGATGCTCTCTCTTAGCCTGGCGCATCGTTCGGGCGGAAACCGGATCCACTTTCCGCACGATGCGCCGAGCACCCGGTGCCATGCTTCCTGTTTCCGTTTTCATCATCGCCAAGAACGAGGCCGATCGGATCGGAACGACCATCCGCGCCATCCGGGGGCTGACGGACGATATCGTCGTGGTCGATTCAGGCTCGACGGACGGCACCCAGGCGGTAGCCCAGGATCTCGGCGCCCGGGTGATCTACAATCCCTGGCCCGGATACGGGCTCCAGAAGCGCTTCGCGGAAGACCAATGCCGGCACGAATGGCTCCTGAATCTCGATGCGGACGAGGAGGTCTCGCCGGAGCTGCTGGCCGAGATATGCGCCCTGTTCGCCCATGGAGAGCCTCCCTGCCAGGCCTATGAGATCAGGATCGCCGAGACCTATCCGGGCGAGAGCGCTCCCCATCCGCTGGCTTACCGGGTCGCGCCCGTCCGGCTCTACCGCCGGGATGTCGGCCGGTATTCCTCCTCGCTCGTCCATGACCGGGTCGATCTGAAGCCGGGCACCATGATCGGCAAGCTGAAGGGCCTCGTGCATCATAGGTCCGTGCGCTCCCTCGGCGACCAGCTCTCCAAGCTCAACAGCTATGCCGATCAGCAGGCCGTCGACCTCGAGGTGAGGGGCATTTCGATCCCCACATGGCGGGTCTATTTCGAGTTCCCTGCGGCGTTCCTGAAGGCCTATTTCGGCCGGCTGCACTTCCTGCGCGGGACCTACGGGTTCCTGATCGCCATGAACTACGCCACCTGGCGTCACCTGCGCCTGGCGAAGCACTACGAACGCAAGCGCCTGGGAGCGCTCGCGAAGGCGAATGCCCGGACGGAGAGGGCCTGAGCGGCTTGAGGAATCAGAGGGCCGCGATGACTTGGATCTCGAGCTTGTAATCCGGGTCGGCCAGCTTCGCCTCGACACAGGCCCGTGCGGGCGCTTGACCCGGAACGACCCAGGCGTCCCAGACCGCGTTCATCTCATCGTAGAATGCCATATCGGCCAGCCAGATCGTCGCCTGCAGCAGCTTGGACTTGTCGCTGCCGATCTGGACGAGGGACTCCTCGATCTGTCCGAGAATGTCACTGGTCTGCTCCGAGACCGGGAGATCCAGCGTCGTCTCAGGGACGTAGCCCGAGAAATAGGCAGTCCCGTCATGGATCACGAGATCGCTATAGCGTGCGGCAACGCCGATCCGCCGGATGTCTGTCACCGTGGCACTCTCCTCATATCCGCCCGTTACCGGCTCCTATCACAGGTCACGCTGGAGCGACAGCCGGGATGCCCTTCGATGCGACGGCGAGGCAACCGGCTTTTCGGGAATAGGGGGGATGAGAAAGCAGCAGGGCTGCGGCGCCATCGCTTAACTTCTTGTTAGTTCCAACGGGTGTCTTTGCGCGGCGGGGGCTCAAGAAAACAAGGATCACTTATGACTTTTGGAAAATTCTCACTCGCCGCTGTCGCCCTGGCTGGATTTGTCAGCCTCAGCGGGGCTGCCTCGCAGGCTCAGCCTCTTGTGCACGTTCCGGCCGTATCGTCGAAAGCCGGTGTCACCCTCGCGCAGTATCATCGTCCTGATCGCCATTTCGGCCGGCCGCATCGGGTCTGCAAGTGGGAAACGGTGACCAAGCGCGTGAGGGGGCGGCTCGTCAAGGAGCGCGTCCAGCGCTGCACGATGGTCCGCCGCTGAATGAACAAAAAGGGCTCTTCGGAGCCCTTTTCCTTGTCGACCTCAGGAACGATGCAATCGATGAACATTTCATTACAGACCTGTAATCTGTTCGTAAGGCGGACGGCATCCGCTCAAGCCTATCTCCATGATGGAGCATGCGAACGTTTCGCCACTTTACGGCTCGTATGGAGGGGCTGCCATGTCTTCACAGCTGGAACTCGCTGAGTGTGGGAATATGTCCCATTGCGGGCTGGAGCTCGATCAGGTCAGAAGCGCCGTGAAACGGCTGCGTGCCTCGAGCCCCAGAAGCGCCCTGGCCGATCTGGCGGAGGCGAAGCTTCGAGCCATCGAGAATGGGATTTGGGATTCCTGGCGGGGAGAGGCCGGATCGGTCGGTCGCCGCGGGACCCGCGAGGATCGTTCTCCTTCCCTGTCGGGATGAAGCGTAACGACTCTTCCCGCACCCTCTGAACGACTCTGCTTAGCCGCTTACTGCAAGAATTCCGGAGTATCTATGAAGACGTCGACCAAGGCATGTGCCGCTCTGATCGTGCTCGCGGGTCTGGGCGCACTCGCGCTTGACGGCCAATACGTGGCGGGCGCCAGACAATTCGTGACGGAGCGGCTCGGAGCGGGGCAGGGGCCGTCCGCCCAGGCACCGTCTCCCCGTGCCGGCAGATCCGTCGCCGTGGCCGTAGAAACGGCCCCGGCACGGTCCGAGACGCTCTCCTCGATCATCAGGGCGGTGGGAAGCCTGCAATCGGACGAGGCGGTCCAGGTCTCCTCCGAGGTCGCCGGACGCATCGCGGCCATTGCCTTCGACGAAGGACAGCGCGTCGAGGCGGGCGCTCTCCTGGTCCAGCTCGACGAAGCCGTGACCAAGGCCGAACTCGCTGACGCGAAGGCGCGCCTCGAACTCGCCGAGGCGAATTTCGAGCGGACGAGGACCCTGGCCAAAACCGGGAGCGCGACGGAGCGCGCCCAGGACGAGGCGAAGAGCGCTCTGGCCACCGCACGCGCAGCCGTGGAGCTGATCCAGGTCAGGCTCGACAAGCTGGCGATCAGGGCTCCCTTCCCGGGCACGATCGGCACCCGCAAGGTGTCGGTCGGCGCCTATGTTACGCCCGGCGCTCCCATCGCGAACCTCGAGAAGATCGACACGCTGAAGGTCGACTTCAAGGTCCCCGAGACCTTCCTGGCTGACGTCAAGGTCGGCCAGGGGGTGGAGGTCTCCGTGGATGCCCTGCCGGGCCGCACCTTCCCGGGGACGATCTACGCCATCGACCCGATGGTGGACGTGAACGGGCGTGCACTCTCCCTACGGGCCCGCCTTCCGAATCCCGACCTGGTGCTTCGCCCGGGACTCTTCGCCCGGGTCGCCGTTCGCACGGGAGACGAGCAAAGCGTGGTGATGGTCCCCGAGGAGGCGATCGTCCCGCAGGGGCAGGGCAATCTGGTCTTCCGTGTCGAGAACGGGAAGGCCGTCGAGACCAAGGTGATCCTCGGATCCCGGAAAGCGGGATCGGTCGAGGTCAAGGAAGGCCTCGAGGCCGGCCAGATCGTCGTGACCGCCGGACACAACCGACTGCGCGACGGCGCCGCCGTCGACGTCGTCAGCGAAGCCTCCGTGGCCAAGGCAGACTAGGACCCGACATGAGCCTTCCCGAAATCTGCATCCGCCGTCCCGTCTTCGCGACGGTCCTGAGCCTCGTCCTGCTCCTGCTCGGCATCGTCTCGTATGACCGCCTGACGGTGCGCGAATATCCCAATATCGACGAGCCCGTCGTGTCGGTGTCGACCCGTTATCCCGGCGCCTCCGCGAGCATCATCGAGAGCCAGGTCACCCAGGTTCTCGAAGGCTCCATCGCGGGCATCGCCGGCATCGACATCCTCGAATCCACGAGCCGCTCGGAATCGAGCCGCATCACCGTGCGCTTCCGCTCCGATGTCGATCCCGACGTGGCCGCGAGCGACGTGCGCGACCGCGTCAGCCGCGTACGGCGCCGCCTCCCCGACGAGATCGACGAGCCGACCATCGCCAAGGTCGAGGCCGACGCTCAGCCCGTCATCTTCATGGCCTTCGTCAGCGACCACATGAACGCGCTGGAGCTGACCGACTATGTCGACCGCTTCGTCGTCGACCGCCTGAAGAACCTGCCGGGCGTCGCCGACGTCTCGATCTTCGGCGAGCGGCGCTATGCCATGCGCCTCTGGCTCGATCAGGCGCGGCTTGCCGCCTACAACCTGACCGTCCAGGACGTGGAGAGCGCCCTCCGGGCCCAGAACGTGGAGATCCCGTCCGGCCGCATCGAGAGCGAAACCCGCGAATTCACCGTTCTCTCGCGCACGAGCCTCTCGACTCCCGAGCAGTTCGAGAACGTGATCGTCAAGGTCGCGGACGGCCACCAGGTCAAGATGAAGGACATTGCCCGCGTGGAGCTGAGCGCCGCCGACACGCGCAGGGACAGCCGCTACAACGGCAACACGACGGTGGCCGTGGGCATCGTCAAGCAGGCCGTCGCCAATCCGCTCGACGTGTCCAACGCCCTGCGCGAGGCCATGCCGGAGATCAGCGCTTCCCTCCCGGCGGGCGTCACGGGCGAGATCGGCAATGACAGCTCGGTGTTCATCGACCGCTCGATCAAGGCGGTCTACCACACCATCGGCGAGGCCATCGCGCTCGTCATCGTGGTGATCTTCTTCTTCCTGCGCTCGGTCAGGGCCTCGATCATCCCGGTGGTGACGATTCCGATCTCCCTCGTGGCGACCTTTGCGCTGATGTACGCCTTCGGCTTCACCGTGAACACCCTCACGCTGCTTGCCATGGTGCTGGCCATCGGCCTCGTCGTGGACGATGCCATCGTGGTTCTGGAGAACATCTACAGGCACATCGAAGAGGGCATGAAGCCCGTGCAGGCCGCCATCAAGGGATCGCGCGAGATCGGCTTCGCCGTCGTCGCCATGACCCTGACGCTGGCCGCCGTGTATGCGCCGATCGCCTTCACGCCGGGGCGCACGGGCCGCATCTTTCTGGAATTCGCCCTGACTCTCGCGGGCGCGGTGATCGTGTCGGGCTTCGTGGCCCTCACGCTCACCCCGATGATGTGCTCGAAGCTCCTGAAGCACAATCCGAACCCGAGCCGGATCTTCGTCGCCATCGAGAATGCCTTCCTGGCGTTCGAGCGCGGATATGGCGCGCTCCTGCGCAGGACCCTCAGGGTGCGGTGGCTGGTGGTCCTCGTCGCGCTCGGTGTGGCGGGCATGAGCGTCCACTACTTCACCAGGCTCCCGTCCGAGCATGCTCCGATCGAGGATCGCGGCATCCTCCAGGTGCGCGGCAGCGCCCCCGAAGGCGCGACGCTGGCCTATACGAGCCGTTACGCGACGCAGATCGATGAACTCGTGTCCAAGGTGCCGGAGGCGCAGAACTCGCTCGTGATCGCGGGCTTTCCCGAAGTCACCGACTTCCAGGTCATCGGGCTGCTGAAGGACTGGGACGAGCGGACCGTCTCGCAGCAGCAGATCGGCGCGGCGCTCACTCCCAAGCTCGGGCGCATTCCCGGCGTGCGGGCCTTCGCCAGCAACCCGCCTTCGCTCGGCCAGCGGGGATCGTCGCGTCCCATCGAGTTCGTCATTCAGGGATCGGGCACCTACGAGCAGCTCCAGGAAGCCGTCGAGAAGCTCGTTCAGCGGGTGGAGCAGTATCCCGGCATGACCAATGTCGATACGGACCTGAAGCTCAACAAGCCCGAGTTCCGGCTCGAACTCGACCGCGAGAAGATCGCGGATCTCGGCCTCGACATCTCGACCGTGGGACGCACGCTCGAGACCTATCTCGGCGGCCGTCAGGTGACCCGCTTCGAGGCCAACGGCGAGCAGTACGATGTTTATGTCCAGTTGCCCGCCGAAGACCGCGCTTCGCCCGCCGCCCTCTCGGCCATCTATATGCGGTCGGCGAAGGGCGAGATGGTCCAGCTCTCCAACGTCGTGAAGGTGTCGGAGGATGTCGCGCCGAAGGACCTGCGCCGCTTCAACCAGATGCGGGCGGTCACGCTCTCGGCCAACCTCGCGCCGGGCTACTCGCTGGGTGATGGCATCGCGTTCCTCGAGCAGGCGGCAAAGGAGATCCTGCCGGACAACATGCGGACGGACCTCGCGGGCCAGAGCCGCGAGTTCCGGTCCTCGAGTGCGAGCCTGGCGATGGTCTTCATCCTGGCGCTCGGGTTCATCTACCTGGTCCTGTCCGCGCAGTTCGAGAGCTTCCGCGATCCGGTGATCATCCTCCTGACCGTGCCCCTGTCCATGACGGGTGCTCTCGCGGCGCTCTACTACGCGGGAGGAACGCTGAACGTGTTCTCCCAGATCGGACTCGTGACCCTCGTGGGCCTCATCACGAAGCACGGCATCCTGATCGTGGAATTCGCCAATCAGCGGCAGGAAGCGGGCCGGGAGCGCCTCGAAGCCGTGATCGAGGCTTCCGTGCTGCGCCTGCGTCCGATCCTGATGACCACAGCCGCCATGGTGCTCGGCGCCATCCCGCTCGCTCTCGCCGATGGCGCGGGCGCCGAGAGCCGGCAGCAGATCGGCTGGGTCATTGTGGGCGGCATGACTCTCGGAACGATCCTGACGCTGTTCGTGGTGCCGATGGCCTATTCGTTCCTTGGCCGGCGCCACGCGGCTTCGTCCGAGACGCATGAGGTCACCCTGGCGGCAGAGCCTGCCGAGTAGCGGTCTCATATGAAAAGCACGGCCGGGCAGGTCGCTCGCGAACCTGCCCGGCGCTCTGAAGAAGAGTGTCAGCGGGCCGCCAACAATTGGTGCAGCCGGAACGGGAGCCAGTCACGCCAGTGCGGCTCCCTCACGAGGCGAAAGCCGAGATTGTCGGGCGGCGTACCGACTGAGCAGCCGCCGCTCTTCGGGTCGCGGATGAAGAAGGGGACCATCGTGCGGTGCTGGCCCTCGACCACGTAGATCCCGCAATTGCTGGTCTCGTCGATCGCGCGCCCGGCTGAGTCGAGCGCCACGCGCCGCTGGCAACTCTGCGTCCATTCCCAGACATTGCCGGCCACATCGTAGACGCCGTGTTCGTTGGCTCCAAAGCTGCCGACCGGGCGCGGAGCGGGATCGCTCGCGGCCTTGCGGGCCGCTTCACGGTCATAATCGGCAAGCCAGCGCCGGGCGGGATTGGGATCGTCCGGATCGAGGCCGCGCGCATCGTCGATGAAGCGGGAGCCCGCCGCATGGGCCCATTCGCGGTCGGTCGGCAGACGCCAGACCGCGCCGGTCTCGCGCGAGAGCCAGGTGGCGTAATCGGTTGCATCCGCGTGGCTGACGCCGACGGCCGGCAGGTCGCCACGCTCCGGCAGGCCATCGGGCTGCCTGCAAGCGCCCGCCGCGACGCAGCGGGCGTAATCGGCAGCGGTGACCTGATAGCGCATGATCTCGAGAGGGTTGGCGATCGTGACGGCGACACGGGTAGCGTCGACCGGCCTGCCGGCGCGAGAGTACTCACCATCGAGCCGATGCATGAGCGTCATGGGCGGGACGATCGCGGTCTGCGGAAGGGGGCCGGCCGACGTCGTCCGGTGCGAAGGAACGACTGCGATGAGTGCGGCCGCGCCTGCCATGCACAGAAGTCCGAATGCGGTCATCACCCGCTCTGGCGAAAGGAGAATGGTCGTCGCCATGGGTATCATCCCGTCTTGAAGGCACGCGCCTCCTCCCGTGGAGGAGGCGCGGTGAAGGTCACATCCCGACTGGCGCCTGGATCTGCTTCATGAGGTCGTCGTTCCACTCGCCCTCGACCTTGAAGTGTCCGGCGGCGCCGAGCTCGAAGGCCTCGATCAGGTTGTGGTTGACATAGGCGTAGATGCCCGGCTGCAGGAACGTGTAGAGAGCCGCGCCCGCGCAACCGCCCGGGATGAGCCAGGTTTCGAGGTCGAGTTCCGGCGGATTGCGGAACTTGCCGGTTGCCCAGACATAGTCGCCGTGGCCGCCGATCAGGTGAGGGCGCGTGTCGCGGTTGGCCTGCGAGTGAACGATCAGCACGGTCTCGCCGACCTTGGAGGTCATGGCGTTCTTGCCGGTCAGCGCTCCGACCCTGCCGTTGAAGACGACATGGGTGGGGGTCAGGGTCCGCATGGCTTTCAGCACGTCTTCATAGGCCTCGCCGGGGCTGGCATAGCGCTTGAACTTGCCGTTCTCGTCGCGCGGCACGTAGAAGTCCTGCTCGCCCACATAGTAGACGCGGTCGTACTTCAAGGGCCTGCCCTCGTGATCCTTCAGCCCGTCGCGCGGCAGGACCATGATGGCGCCGTTCATGCCGGCTGTGACGTGCCAGGGGACCATGCCCGGAGGTGCGCAGTGATAGACGAAGACGCCCGGCCGCGTCGCCTTCCAGCGCAGCACGACCTTCTCGCCGGGATTGACCTCCGTCAGCGCGCCGCCGCCGAGGGCTCCTGTCGAAGAATGAAAATCGATGTTGTGCATCATCTCATTCGTCTCGGCATTGATCAGCGTAAGCTCGACATAATCGCCCTCATGGACGACCATCAGCGGGCCGGGCACCGTGCCGTTGAAGGTGAAGGCGAAGGCCTCGGTGCCGTCGTCATCGAGCACGATCTTCTTCTCGTGGATCGTCATTTCGAACTCGACGACCTTCGGTCCGCCGGTGGCGACCTGTTCGTGCGGATGCACGAAGGGGGGATCGACCAATTGCACCTTCACCCGTGGCAGCTTGGCGACATCGGATACCGATGCCTTGCTCATCACAGTCTGCGCCTGCGCCGGTCCAGGCGCGGTCGCCTGCACGAATGCTCCGCTGGCTGCGGCTCCCACCAGAATGCTGCGGCGGGTCAGTTTGAGCTCTTCACTCATCGCTTGCTTCCCTGCTCGATGACCGGAGATCGACCGGTCGAGAAAACCTTAGCGGTGAGGCGACGTCGTTCTTTGTCGCAGAGCAAATAGCGCAGGTGATCGCACCCGATTGGCGCTGATATGTCCACTTTCGGACTGCCGCCAGGATCCGGCCGCATCACATGCGACCGCGCAAGAGCAGGAAGGATTTTCGAACATTACCAAAGCTTAATGCCGGCATTCAGTTGCCATTCACCGGCTGAGCCCAAAATCCTATGCAGGCAACGCGTTCACCATGTGCCTGCGGAGATAGTTATGATGAGAGTAGTATCTGGTATTGTCGCGACCTGTTTGACCGCTGGGGTTCTCGGCTCTGCGATAACTGCTGCGAATGCGGCTCCTATACCTTTCGCAAAGCCCGATGCTGAAAATGTCACCTTGCAACAGGTGCAGCTCCGTCGCGACAACGATCGGAACCGGATTGAGCACCGTCGCGCCGCGCCGCCGCGCCACGATCGCCGGGTTGCGCATCCTCGCTTCGAACATCGCAATGGCTGGGGCTACTACAATGGGCATCGAGGCTATCGGGAATACCGTCGCGGCTATCGCCAGTACAATGGATGGTGGTTCCCGCCGGCTGCCTTCGTTGCCGGAGCCATCATCGGTGGGGCCATCGCCAATCAGCCCGCGGTTGCTCCTCCGCCCGTCTATGCGCCGGTGCGCCTGAGCGCCGCCCATGTGAACTGGTGCCAGAACCGCTGGAAGTCCTATCGCGTGTCGGACAACACGTACCAGCCCCTGAATGGGCCGAGGCAGGCCTGCGTGTCGCCCTACGGCGGCTAAGCGCGATGTGAGAACAATCACCAGAGCATCGGACCCAAAAGTGGAATCCACTTTTGGGTCCGATGCTCTAGGATTGCGCATTTGAAATCAGACTTTTAACGCCATCGAATGGCGGAGACGGATTCCGTCGTACTGTAGTTCCGGGATGTTCGTGGCTCTCCATAATGCCTCTGGCTTTCTTACGATGCGGTCTCGTCAGACAACTCGCGGCGCCGATGGGCGTCGTCGATCAGGACAGTACGATAACGTGGAATACGATAAACGCATGATATGTTGTAACTTGCGCCATGGCATTTGAACGGGCTGGCACTTCTGCGAGCGCGCATTGAGAGCCTCGGGTGCCCTTGACGACCGAAAGGCGAGGCGTGGACACTACGCGGAGCGCTCCCTGCGACGGAAATCAGGGTAAAGTCGGATAGCTGCATTCGCTATCCGCAATGTAACAGCCGAGGCAGAGTTCTCATGCGGGAATGTTCCATGCGGTCAAGGGCCGCATGATTGGGGTGATGGCTGGACCCGAGGGGCGAGGGGCGGCACACCTTTCAGATCGACTCGGACTTCCCGCTTTCAAGCCGCCGGGTGGTGTAACCCGTCCAGTCCCTTACGCAGCAATTCGCGAGGCATCTCTGATCCATCGATAGGCAGAAGGGTACGCTTGGCAATCATCCAGCGGCCGTTGTGTCGTTCGAGCTCCCAGCGGTTCACCACGACGCGGTGAATCCGGTAGCCCATCGAGACACCGTGATTTGGCAACTCGCGTGGCGGGCCCTCATGGTCCAAATGAACAATCATCAGATAGGATGTCACGGTTGCGGCATCGCCTCGCAGATTTATGAGCGGCAGGCCGGCAAAATGGGCGAGGCCACCGTGAATTGCCTCTTTATGCTCCGGTCTTTGTATGAACGCGGCAATGTCCCTGACGCCTTTCGCGCCGTCCAGGGTTGGACCACGGTCGAATATGCCGTCTTCACGATAGACCCATCGAGTATAATCGGCGTGCCCCGTATCCGCACTCGGGGGATGAGCCGCGATTAGTTCATAGATAGCGAGCTTGTCCTCGATGATACGCAGTCGGCTCTCGAAGTCCGGCGAACCTGATGAGGTCACGTTTCCGTCTCCTTATTGAAGTCGGTGGTCACGGAGTTCCTTTCTTTATGGCCCACAACACGGAGACGTCGCCGATGGCATGGAACATGCTCCAGCAGTTCGATGATGCTCTCGTTCGTGCGCAGATCTCAAACGAGGCGCCAACAAAGGCGCTCCGAGGAGTTGGCCATCTGTCTTCGCCGAAAGACGGCTTGAGGGTTTAGATGCCCGCATACCACTGGTATCCCCTGTCTTCCCAATAGCCGCCTCGACCACCCCACAGGCCGCCAAAGTCCTCGACGATTTCGATGCGCATGACGTATTTGGCATGCTTGTAGCCAAGCTGCCTCTCTACGCGCAGGCGCAGCGGAGCGCCGTGTCCCACTGTCAGGTCGGCACCGTTCATCGCATAGGCAAGGATTGTTTGCGGGTGAAAGGCGTCGACGAGATCGATGCTCTCGTAATAGCGACCGCTGCCGTCGAATGTTTTCTCGAGTTCATCGGCGCAGTGGAATACGGCAAAACGGGCATTAGGCTTCAGACCTGCCGCCTGAAGCACGAGACCGAGCTGAACGCCGGTCCATTGGCCGATCGCACTCCAGCCTTCGACGCAATCGTGGCGGGTAATCTGGGTCCGCGAGGGAAGCTTCTTAAGCTCCGCCCGAGAAAGCTCCATAGGCCGGTTGACCAGCCCATCGATCTTAAGCTTCCACGCGGCGAACGCGTTCTCGTGTAAGGCAGCGTACTCGGCGGAATCGGGCGCCTGTGTGCCGTTGACCCGGAACGTCGGAGAAATGTCCGCCGCCGAGTACTCGCGTGCGAGAGGCCGACGCCGCAGCAGCATTCGTTGTGCGTCCAATGTCAGCGCTTCAGCCGACCGCAAAGCGGAATCGACGTCAGCACTCTGGTCCAAGGCGTCGCACCCGCCCAGTGCGAGGGCGCCTGCGCCAAGCGCACCGCCGACGACAAAGCGCCGGCGGGTAAGAAGAGTATTCATGCGTCGGGCTCCTTCTGCCGGATGGCATAACGACCGGTGATCATCGAGCGCATGTTGTTCCAGGGGCCCGAGAGAATGACCATGGCGACATGAACAATGACGAACAGGACGATCAGCGATGCGGAGATGAAGTGAAGCGTCCGGGCAGACTGACGTCCGCCAAAGATGTCGAGAAGAACCGGGAAGGCTGCATCCATGCCGGGTGACATTGTCAGCCCTGTCAACACCATCAAAGGCAGCAATCCTGCGACGACGGCGATATAGGCGAGCTTCTGGAGCGCATTGTAGCGCCGGGCCCGCTCCCCCGCAGGAAAGCGCAGGTGGATATGATCGATGATGTCCCGCCAGAGGTGGCGCGGGGCGAGTTCATGGCGATCGGGTGCTAGATCTCGACGGATGTGGCCAGTGAGAAGGCCATAGGTCAGATAGACGGCACCGTTGGCGACGAAGACCCAGGCAAAGAAGAAATGCCAGCGACGGCCCGCGGCAAGATCTTGGTACGACGGTAGCGTAAGCCAAACTGGGAAAGCCCGCTGCGTCCACTCTCCATCCGCCTTCGACAGTCCAAGCACACCTGTCGTTGGAACGGAAACGTTGCCGAGTTTGACGAACCCGTGTGACCCAGGGCCGCTGTCACTCGCGCCGATCTCGAGAACGGCCCGGTCGGCGTCAGCCCCATACTGGCCCCAGTGTAGTCGTGGATAGGCATTGAAGATCTGCAGCCCGCTTAGCAGCAAAATGGCGAGGCAAAGCACGTTGAGCCAATGGGTCATCCGGACGACGACCGAGTGCCGCCGGATGAGGACTGTCCTCGGGTCTGACGTCGAATGGGAATGCCGCATCACTACGTTCATGGGACGGTCCTGATGGGTTGGCTGATTTGATCAGCGTTGCGGGGGACCTTGCACGGTCGAGCGTACCACCGGCCGGATGATTGAGGAGGAGGCACCCGACCGGCAGTGTTGGCGGCTCACATTGGTGGAACGACGCCGTTGGAACCGACGACGACCTGTCGCGCGGTGACCGCGCCACTCATGGCCTTCTCGCCTGAGATGAAGACGACCGCTCCCGGCTTCAGATCGGCTTCGGTCGCCGGGGCGAGGGTGACGACGGGCGTACCTGTCGGAATGGCGATCTTCTTCTCCTTCCCACGGTACGAGACGGTAACGGTCTGACCGTTCACACCCTTTACCGCGTCTGCGACCGTGGCGTTGGTCATGGTGCTGTTGGGCTTCAGATCCCATCCGAAGCTGCCTTCGCCGGTGCCCTTCAATGCAGCCGGGAAGATCAAGACTTCCAGTGCGCCATCGCCGCCATCCGCAGTCGGAAGCGAGGCTATCCCGACATAGTCGCCCGGTTTGATGTCGGCGATGGCCGCGCGCGCGACGCTCGATACCATCCAGCCTTTCGCAAGACCGACGTCGATGGTTTCGCCCTCGCGCGTCTTCACCCGCAATGACTCGCCGCCGAAGCTGGCAATGGAACCTCGCACGCGAACTGGTTCAGCCTTGGCGCTCTGGGCGAGTGCCGGTGAGCCGACGCCTGGAGCGAACGGCAGGTTGATGATAGCAGTAGCAAGAAGAGCCGGCATAAGTTTCCGAAACATGACGTCTCCTTTACCTTCTCATAGGTCGTTGCTGGCGCGATGGGAGAGACCTGTGCGGTGCGCCACATACCCGCAGAAGCCGAAGAGGAGGGTTCGCTTCGTACGCAATCGATTGGGTGGTAGGACACGCGCACCGTATGGTGTCCGTTCGGCAGCAGCTCATGCAGGTTGTGGCAACTGATATTAGTCCGTGACCACGGAACCTGCGGATCCGTCAGTGGCGCCATTCCAGGCCCATTGTCCGCCTGGACGTTTGGTGCCCGCTTAATCTTGATGGTGAATTTGCATTCTCTGCTCAGCGATGTCCAATATATCGCATATAATTTGTGATACCTCTGGCATATCGGTGGCCACCGAGCTGATTTCTGCGCGGGACTTGCTGGAGATGGCAAGAATGCAGCGTCAGAGATGCCAAACCTCGTGCTTGATCTGCATGGCGGCAGATACGCGATGCGGGCGGCGGAGCAGTGCAGGTTCAGCCGGTCGCCGGCGCTCTCGGTTCTCCCGACGGTTTGATCGAGAACGGCGTTAAACGGGCCGGCCTCTGTAGCCGTGACACACTGCCTATTTAGGCGGGGCGATAAGGTGCCCCACGATATCGTCGTCCGATGTCGCAGGCGACGTGTGCGCTACTCGTTGGACGAAAGCGCGAAAGTTTCGCGTTATGACGCTACGGTCATCGAGGCGTGTCGCGAGCGCAAGGCGCACGACGGGTGGATTGCCATTGATCGGTAGGAAGACAACGCCTGGAACGTTGGTGCCTGCGATTTCGGGCGGCACCAACGATACGCCAAGGCCTACGGCGACCAGATTCACGATCGACGTGATGATCTGAGGGGCAGTCTGAGCCACTTCCGGTTCGAACCCCGCGCGACGGCAACCTTCCATCACCTCTTCATACAGGGCAGGAACTACACGCGAGTACATGATGAACGACTCGCCCTTCAGGTCAGCCAGATCCACGGCATAGCGATCGGCAAGCTTGTGGCCAGACGGAACGGCGGCCATCATCGGCTCTTCGTTAAGAAGAGTGACGTTGAACCCCGGCGGTGGTTCCTTGCCGGGCCGAATGAAGGCTGCGTCCAGGCGCTGTCGGTTGAGCTGATCCAGAAGCTGCGGGCTGTTCAACTCCTCCAGTGTCAGTTCGACTGCGGGATAGGCGCGGAGGAAGGCGCGCAGTGATCGAGGCACGATATGGTTGAACGACGCTGATCCGGTGTAGCCGACCCGAAGGTGGCCTACTTCTCCCCTGCCGCCTCTTTGCGCCAGCTTGAGAGCTTGGTCGAGCTTATCGAAGACGGCTGGAATCGCAGATAGGAACGCGTTGCCTGCCTCCGTCAGTTCAGCGCCCTTCGGCACGCGACGGAAGAGTTGAACGCCAATCTCACTTTCGAGGTCATGGATCTGGCTGCTCAAGGGGGGCTGCGCAATGCCAAGCTTCTCGGCGGCTCGCCTGAAGTTCAATTCTTCAGCCACCGCGAGGAAGTATCTCAGATGTCGTAGCTCCATCAACCATCCTGATATACCAGAAATATCGCCGCGAATTCATGATATTCGAGGAATTCTCTGGCGCAAAGAGGGAGATTTGCTCGCCTCTGGTGCTTCATCGACTGAAAGCCACAGGTCTTCTACGGGCCGCCAGCATGATCCTGGCTTCGATGAATCACTCAGAAGACTTTTCAGGTGAGTGGTCGAATCGCCAGCTTCTGTGAGGACACATCCGCGCCGATACTCTGATCATATCAAGATTTATTTCCGATATATTGGCTATTTCAATTCGCCAGCGGCATCTTCGTTGTAGGCGCGGAGGTGATGGCGATTGCATTCGACAGTGAAAGCCTGAGCCTGTCTTCGCGACAACTGGAGGTCTTGTTGATGAGCATGGGCGACAAAAGCCATCCGTTCATCGGCATGTGGGTCACTGCCGACGGATATATCCGACAAGAACTGCTGCCGAATGGGCGCTACGATGAGGCGCGCGGAAACAAGAAGAGCGCCTACCAGGGCCGATACGAAATTACAGGTAATCACATCCGATACTGGGATGATACCGGCTTTGCTGCCGATGGCGACTTTGTTGATGGCGTTTTGCATCACATCGGATTGCGGTTTTACCGCGAAGAGCCGCGAAGCTGACCCGGCTATTCCTTTTGCCCTTCCCGTGATGGCCACCACCCGCTGCCGCCACCGAGGGCATCGAACGAATCCAGGAAAACCCGATCTGGAAAGGAAGAGAGATGATCAACGTCCTGAACCCTGCTGATGGCTCGATCGTCGGCCAAGCGCCGGAGATGACGAGCGACGAGGTGAAGATCGCAATCGATCGGATCTGCCATGCTTTTCCGACTTGGTCACGCAAGCTCGCCAGGGAACGTGGTGAGTTCCTGCGGCGATGGTTCGAGCTGGTCCGCGACGACAGGCGGGCATTCGCTGAGATCATGGTCAGGGAGAACGGCAAGTGCCTCTCCGAAGCCTTAGGTGAGATCGACTATGGTCTCGGCTTCATCGAATGGTACGCGGAAGAGGCCAAGCGCGTGTACGGCGACACGATCCCCACGCACGCGAGCAACGCGGCTGTGCTGGTGCTCAAGGAGCCCGTGGGTCCGACGGCGGCTATTACCCCCTGGAACTTTCCTTTCATGATGATTACCCGCAAGGTTGCGACCGCACTGGCTGCCGGATGCACAATGATCATCAAGCCGTCCGAGGAAACGCCCCTCACAGCATACAAGCTGCTGGAGTATGCACGAAGGGCCGGCATTCCGGAGGGAGTGTTCGAGATGGTGACCGGCAATCCTAAGGAGATCGGTGAGCTCTTCACGAGTGACACGCGGATCCGCAAGATCTCGTTCACGGGATCGACCGCTGTCGGCAAGCACCTTGCCTCCGCGAGCGGCAACGACCTGAAGAAAATGACGCTGGAGCTCGGGGGCAATGCACCATTCATCATCTTCGACGATGCCAGTTTCGAGGATGCTGTCGCGGGACTCGTCGCAGCGAAGTTGAGGAATTCTGGCCAGGTCTGCATATCTCCGAATCGCATCTACGTGCAGGATGCCATCTACGACCGCCTCGTCGCCGAAGTGACCGAGAGAGTTTCCAGGATCCGGGTGGATCAGGGACTGCAGGAGCAGTTCGTCGTCGGGCCAATGATCAACAAGGCTGGCTACAACAAAGTGGTCGAACTCATTGAAGACGCGAAGATCGGTGGCGCCAGGATTGCACTCGGTGGCAAGGCCCACGCAAACGGCGGGCTGTTCTACGAGCCCACCATCCTGACCGAACTCAATGATGATATGAAGATAGCGCAGACGGAGATCTTCGGGCCCGTCTTCCCACTTTACCGCTTTCATACTGAGGAAGAGGTGGTGAAACGGGCGAATGCCACGGAGTACGGGTTGGTCGCCTATGCCTATACGCGCGATCTCGGCCGTGCCTTCCGCCTGTCCCGTGATATTGAGGCCGGAATGGTGATTTTGAACTCCGGCTCGGTCGGCACCGCGTCAGTTCCATTCGGCGGCGTCAAGCATTCAGGCTATGGCCGCGAAGGGAGCTACTACGGTATCGAGGAGTATGTTGAGGTAAAATACGTCCTCATGAGCGGACTCGATCGATAGTCGGCAACGGGTGCGCGGGGCGCAAGGTCTATACACGTCTCATCCTGGTGGTCCCAGAGACCGGACACACGGAAGCCTGCGATCAGGGAGTCCGCGTCAAATCGACTTGATGTGTCATGGTTGCGCGGACGGGGCAAGGAAATGGGACTTTGAAATAACCAATAGATCGATCTGCTCTTGTTTAGATCTGCAATAAACAAGAGCAGATCATCCTCACGCACCTCTTTTAGGATTCCGAGCACATGTCAACGTTCGGCGTGGAGATGGATCAAATGGAGGCGAGAAAGGCGACGGTTCCAATCCTATGGCTTCTCGTAGCAAATGCGTCTGCGATCGGCATATTCGTCGTCGATACGGTCAGTACATTCGAGTTCGCCGTTGCGGTCCTCTACGTGGTCGTTGTGCTGATTGCGGGAACATACCTTGGTCGATCGCCCGTTTTGATTGCAGCTCCTGGATGTTCGGTCCTGACCATCTTGAGCCTCATCCTGATGCACGCGCCGACATTCCCTGAAGCGGCGGTTCTGCGAGCGGCGATGAGTCTCGCTGCAATCGGAATTACCACATTGCTCGCCTTGCGGGATATGTCCGCCAATGACCGGCTTATCGTAAGTCAGCGCCAGCGTGCCAATCTCGCTCGATTTTTTGCTCCCCAGATTGTGGACGAGCTTGAGGGACAGGACGCTCCGTTATCCATTACGCGTCATCATCCGGCATCCATACTCTTTGTCGATATGGTGGGGTTCACAGCGTTCTGCGAGAGGCTGTCACCAGATGAAGTGATCTCGCTTCTGCGTGACCTTCAAGCGATGCTGAGCAAGTCCGTCTTCTCCCATCAGGGCATCGTCGACAAGTTCTTGGGCGACGGTTTGCTGGCTGTTTTTGGCCCCCCGCTGCCGGGGCCTGCAGACGCCTCGAATGCAGTGCTCTGCGGGATCGATATCGTGCAGACGATCGCACACTGGAATACACAACGACGTCTGTCAGGAGATGAGACAGTAAGGGTAGCTATTGGCGTCCACTATGGTCCAGTCGTCCAAGGTGATATTGGCGATGAGAACCGGTTGGAGCTGACAGTCGTCGGTGATACTGTAAATCTGGCGAGCCGTGTTGAGGCATACTGCCGAATGGTTGGTTACGATATGCTTATTACAGCGCCTGTTCTGGAGGCCCTCCGGCGCGAGAAGTGCGATGATTTGGTGCAAATGTTCTCTGATCTCGGAGAACATATACTTCCCGGTCGTATTGAGCCGACCCATCTTCATGGATTGAAGAGTCCAATGTTCGAAACTTAGGGAACGGTAGATATCACGGCACCAATTCCTGTCGACGTCACTCGCAACGGAGAGCGCCTTGGCTGGAAATGCCATTCGCTATGAGCTAACGCCTGAAATCGAAAAGCAAAGTTGCCTTATCCGCGCGCAGGGATTGTAGTGGTTTGAAGGTCGAGGTAATCGTTCGTGGATTGTCGTGCCTGGGGTTGGATGCCGAGATTACGTCTTCTTCAGTGCCCTGGAGGTAGCTCATTCCACGCCGCGGGTCCTTCAGGCAGGCGAAGGAGTCGCGAGACTGCCCCGAGATCGCGCCCTATATCGACCGTGCGACCCTTTGCACGGCAACGTGGCCTCTGTGGGTCATGGCAGCCGTGGTGTTGGGCCTGCCGGCCTTGCGGCTCCTGCTGCTCGCGTACCTCGTGGAAACTCTTGACGAACGGCTCCCTCTCGCAGGGAGGCGGAGTTCTCTCATCAGCAAGGTGGCTTCCGCTCTCCGAGTGGGAATTGCCGTCCTGATGGTCAAATTCAGATCGGTTTCGCGCTTCCTCGAGCTTCGGGACGAGCTGCTGTCGGCTGCCCGCGTCATCCAGGTTAAGCTGACGGCGCAACAGACAGCAGCATAGCCGCTTGGTGCCTCGCGGCTCCGCCCACGCTCAGGGCCGAATCTGACGCCTCGGAGGCTTCTTGAAGAAAATTATGGCGGAGACGGAGGGATTCGAACCCTCGATACCCTTTTGGGGTATGCTCATTTAGCAAACGAGTGCCTTCAGCCGCTCGGCCACGTCTCCAGGCGAAAAGGTCGGGTCTGGGACCCGCTTCGCAGGTGGCGCAATAGACGCGAACAGGGTCCCTTCGTCAAGGTCCAAATTCGCCCGACCGCGCCCTCCAGGGCGGGAAAAGCCGGCCCAGGGCGCCCCAGGGCGGGTTACCAGAACAGGTGCGAGAGGGCGAGACTCGCAAGTCCGATGCCGGACAGGAAGACCGGAAACCATTTCGGACAAGAGCATTGTGCTTCGTTGAGTTCCACCCGGTCTCTCCAATCAGTCCCTGAACCGAACCCATCAAAGCGGTTCCGGGGCCGGGAGGGAAGGGGGGCGGATGGTGAAAAGTGAGCCACCGCGCCCAAATGCCGGGCATCGGGGCCACCGAGGGAGCGACCCGGCTCCGCTCAGGAGACGGGCGCCGTCTCGACCTTATCGTAAAGGTGGCGGATTTCCTCGAAGCTGCGAATCGCGGGGGCCGATTGTCGGACGATGACGGCGCTCAGCTGCCGGAACTTGTCGTCGGCCCAATCCTCGACCACCAGGGTGACGGCCTCCCGAAGCGGCAGGGTCGCGACCTTGTGCGCCATGCCAGCCGACGCCTCGAAGGGCCGGCTCAGGGCAAGTAAGTCCACCATCTCGTCGAAATCGTGGGCTGCCGTCACGATGCTCTCCACTCGGCAAAGGGCTCGAACATTCTCGGCCAATGGCAGCCAATTGTGGCAACGAAATGCCCAAGCTTGCCGGAACCTTGCGAGAGGAGGTGTAATCCAGCGGAAACGAACATCTTCCCTTAAGGAACCGGTCTTCGGGCCGGATACCGGAAGTGCTTGAGCAATTCGTCGCTGTGGCCGACGAGCAGGGCGGCCTCGGAGGGGAGGGCCTCCTCGGCCACGCATTCGAAGCCTGAAAAGAATCCGAGGAAGGTCGTATTCGGCAGGCTCATGAGGAGGATGGACTGGCCGGATTCCGGGTCGGACGCTGCGGCGAGCATCATCTGCTTCGGGCCTCCGAGCTTGACGAAGAGTTCTTCGAACTGGTCCTGCGTCGGGCCCCATTCGGCCGGAACGATCGCCTTCTTTGCCCAGAGCATGGCCGCGTCCCGCTCCCACGGAGACATCACCGACCGAATCCTACCCTAACCGCGGCGCACAAGCGAGAGAGTACCCGCAAGCACCGCCGCGCGGACGTGAGCGGATCGCTCTAGTTCAGGCTTTTCTTCCGGAAGAAGCCTTCCGCATGCGAAACGGTGGCGGCATCGTCGGAGCCGTCGGGAATGATGAGCACGGAAACGGCGTGGCCATTGGATGCGAGCGTATCCGCCGCGTCGAAAGCGGAGCGTTCCGCGTCCTGGCGCGTCGCGAATGCGGTCTGCTCCCGGTCGGCGTAGGTCACCAGCCATTCGTCCTGAAACTTGAAGACGACAAAGCGGTCCGTATGCATCAGCCCCTCCCTTGCTCCCCTTCGCGGCACAGTCACCGAAGGCTAGCCGATTACGGTTCTTCAGGGACGAAGCGATGGAGGTAGGAGGCAGGTCAAAAGGATAGAGATCCGGATTGACGAGCCCTGGACCACTGAGGAATGTAGGCGCCCTGCATTCAGTGCGGTCATGAAAGGTTTGATCGATGACGACGTTCGATGTTGCGGTGATCGGGCTTGGCGCCATGGGAAGCGCTGCGCTCTTCAACCTCGCCCGCCAGGATCGGCAGGTGATCGGCATCGAACAGTTCGAGCCGGCTCACGACAAGGGCTCGTCCCATGGCGAGAGCCGCATCATCCGGCTCTCCTACTTCGAGCATCCGTCCTATGTGCCGCTGGCGCGCCGGGCGCTGGAGAAATGGCGCGAGCTGGAGGCTCTCTCAGGCGAGACCGTTCTCACCGTCACCGGCGTCCTGGAGGCAGGTTACCCAGGCTGCCGGGCTGTCGAAGGATCCCTGGAAGCATCCAGGCTGCACGAGCTCGACCATGACGTCCTGGATGCCACCGAGATCAACCGGCGCTTTCCCGCCTTCAAGGTGCCGTCGCATTGGACCGGGTTGTATCAGCCGGACGGCGGCTTCCTGCGGCCGGAACTCGCCATCCGGCAGTTCGTCGGCTTGGCGGAAAGCCATGGCGCCGAGGTCCGGACTCGGACGCGCGTCCTGGGCATCGAGCCGTCCGGTGCGGGCGTGCGCGTGAAGACCGATGCCGGCGAGATCGAAGCCGGGTCCGTGATCATCGCGGCGGGCGCCTGGATCGGCGATTTCGCCCCCGAGCTGAAGCCTCATCTGAAGGTGACGCGTCAGGTGCTCGGCTGGTTTGAGCCGTTGCAGCCGGCCTATTACTCTCCAGATCGTTGCCCGGTCTTCTTCTTCGAATCCGAGGACGATGCCTGCTACGGATTCCCTGATTTCGCCGGCACGGGCGTCAAGGCCGCCTCTCACCGCGAAGGCGCCCGTCTCGCGTCCGGCGATGATCTGGCTCAGGACGGCAACGCCGCCGACGAGGCGCAGATCCGGCGGATGCTCGCCCTCGCGATGCCGGACGCGAACGGGCCGCTCAAGGCCATGCGGACCTGCATGTACACGCGCACGCCGGACGAGGATTTCGTGATCGACCGGTCTTCCGCCGATCCCCGCATCGTCATCGCCTCGCCCTGTTCGGGACACGGCTTCAAGTTCGCGAGCGTGATCGGCGAGGTGCTGGCCGATCTCGCCCTTGGAAAAACGACTGCGAACGACATTTCTCGTTTCAAGCTCGATCGCTTCCGGTCTCAGGCGGCCTGAAACCGCGAAGCATCAGTCAGGAGGAAACGCCATGATAAAAAGATACGCTTATCATCTGTCCATTCTGGCCCTGCTGGCCGGGACCGGCTTTGCTCGCGCGGAGGACGTCACCATTGCCGTGGCCGGTCCGATGACCGGCGCCGTGGCCAGCATCGGCGAGCAGCTCAAGCACGGCGCCGAGCTTGCGGCGCAGGCCATCAACAAGAGCGGCGGCGTGGGCGGGAAGAACGTCAAGATCGTCGTCTATGACGATGCCTGCGATCCCAAGCAGGCCGTCGCCATCGCCAACCGGATCATCTCCGAGGGGATCAAGTTCGTCGACGGGCATGCCTGCTCCGGTTCCTCGATTCCCGCCTCCGAAGTCTATGCCGAGGCGGATGTGCTGATGATGAGCCCGGCCTCCAGCAATCCCGCCATGACGGAAAAGGCGGCCGAGCAGGGCTGGTCGACCATCATGCGCCTCTATGGCCGCGACGATGCGCAGGGGAAGTTCATCGGGCCCTGGATCAAGCAGAATTACGGCGACAAGAAAATCGGCATCCTTCACGACAAGAGCGCCTACGGCAAAGGCCTCGCGGATGTGGTGAAGGCATCGCTCAATGGCGCCGGGGTCAAGGAAGTGCTCTACGAGGGCATCAACCCCGGTGAGAAGGACTACAAGGCGGTGGTCAACCGCCTCAAGAGCCAGGGCGTCGAATTCCTGTATTTCGGCGGCTACCACACCGAGGCCGGCCTGATCATGCGCCAGGCTGGCGACCAGGGCTACAAGTTCCAGTTGATGATGGGCGACAGCATCGCGACGCCGGAATTCGGCGCCGTGGCTGGGCCGGCGGCTGACGGGACCCTGTTCACGTTCCCGCCGGACGGTCGCGACAGCGAGACGGCCAAGGGAGCGCTGGAGCAGTTCAAGGAGATCGGCTTCGTGCCGGAAGGCTTCACGCTGTTCTCGTACGCGACGGTTCAGGCCATCGCGGGCGGGATCGACAAGGCCGGCAGCGCGGATCCGAAGGCCGTCGCCAAGACCCTGCGCAGCACGACCGTGGATACCGTCCTGGGGCCTGTGACCTTCGACGAGAAGGGCGACATCAAGGACCCGAAATACAACATCAATGTCTGGAAGGGCGGGACGTACAGCAAGCTGCCCCAGTAAGGGAGCGCCTGCCTGAAAAAGCGAGGGCGGCTCGTGATGGAGCCGCCCTTGTGCTGCGCGGAAATGGTCAGTCGCCGGCCGCTGCCTTGTCGGGCTTCTGCGCCGGGACGAGGTGCTCGATGGAGACCCAGTCGGTGCAGGCTCTGAGAATGGGCGAAAGATAGGCGCGATTGCCTTCGATCTCGATGACCCGGCAGGGATAGGCTCGTCGATCTCCCGGAGGACGGTACACCACGGTCGCCCCGGGCTTGATGTCCTCGCGAGGCGATGACTGGAGGCTTTCGCCCGTTGCGCTCTCATCGGCCGGCCTGTTGTCCTGCGAAAGGGCAGCGGCTTGCTGGCTGGCCCGGTGACGATCCAGGGCCGCGATCGCCACCCTGGCCCGATCGCGGTAGCGGTCACAGACAACCCTCATCAGGGTTCCCTTTTCCCGACCCGGATACCAGGTCACACCACCGATCTTTGCCAGTTCCTCCGCGACGATTTCAATCTCTTCATCGGTCATTGGCTACAATCCCTCTGAGCGGATGGTCCGTACTCAGGTCGTTTGAGCGCGCTCGTCGGATGTGATCCGTTGAGTGCCTATACCCCAAAGACTTGCTGTTCTTGGCTCTGACGCCTGACGTTTCGTAGGGCGTCGAAGCATCGAGATGGAACCCACGGCATCGGACGCGAAAGTGAACCGGTTTCCGCGGTCGATCCGATGTTCCTCGCCTAGCGCATCGGACGGAAAAGTGGACCCGGTTTTCCGCCCGAACGATGCGCTCTTCAAAGAGTGGAGCATCGGATTTGATCCCAAAAGTGGATTCCACTTTTGGGTCCGATGCTCTAGGCGCGAAGTTCCACCATGCGCTGCTGCAGAACCGCGAGCTGCTGGATGTAAGGCCGCCGGCGCTCGTTGTGGCGGGTCTTCAGCCGCTCGAGCGCCCGAATCTTGATGTTCGTGTCCGGCGACGTGCTGCTCACTTTCTCGCGTTCCTGTTCGTAATCGAAATCCATGTCGGCCAGGGTTGCCAGGAGAGACTGAAGCAGCGGTTGAAGGGTTGGAGAGTACATTCTTGGAAGGAGAGCCCCGTTCTTCGATTCATTATTGTTATGAAACTTAGTATCGCTCATCGCTTTCCTCATATTAACTTTGCGTTAATAGGGGTTTGAAGATACCGACGTAGGGTTACTCCGTCTGTTGGGAACCCGACAAAGCGGGAAGAAATCTTTCCCCACGCACCTCGCCATGTTCTCATTGCTTTATCGGGACAAGACGGGGACTCGCGATTGACGCGGTCCTTTTTCGAGCCTCCGGCTGGAGACGTTCGAAGCTCTGGCGGATCCTGTTGTAGCACTCGCATGCCGTTTCTTCGAGGCCGGCCCGGTTGGTGATTCTGATCGTCCCGCGTCCCTGGATGATCAGGCCCATTCGCTGGAGCGCGCTCGTGACGCTGCTCACCGTCGAGCGCTGAACGCCCAGCATCTCGGCCAGGGTTTCATGGGTGAGGGGGATGTCGTCCTTGCCGGTCCTGTCGTGCGTGCTCAGGATGGCGCGGCAGCAGCGGGCCTCGACGCTGTGAACGGCATTGCAGGCAACGGTCTGGAAGGTTTGCGTCAGGAGGGCTTCCGTGTAGCGGAACAGGATACGGCGGATCTTCGGATGTCTGTCGAGGCCCTCGTTCAGGCGGTCGAGGGCGACGCGGGATGCCGAGCCGGAAATCTGGGTGATGTAGCGTCCGAAGGATTGGCGGGTGACGAGGGCGCTCACGAAGCCGAAGACGGATTCCCGGCCGAAGACGGCCATTTCGACGGTCCCTCCATCCTGCAGGTCGGTGACCAGCGAAACGACGGCATCGTGGGGAAAGTACGTGTACCGGATCGGCTCGCCGGTCTGATAGATGACCTTGCCCCGCGGCAGGTCGACGATTTCGAGGTGAGGTTCGAGCCATGAAAAGTCGCTTGGCTCCAGAGCAGCGAGGAGCAGGTTCTTTCGATGAAGGGCGGCTTTCGCACCATTCTTCATGGCAGGGTTCATCACCGCGTTGAGAATACCTGAAAGATGATATCAGGTATCCTGGCAGGATTGAAATAATACAACCCCAAGATGTGCAAGGCGGCTCCTTCATGATGAACAGGCGGCCTGCGCGGCGCAGGCTCTCGTTGCGGGCGCCCGCCGGTCGCGGGATGTCCGCTGGCGGCTGAGGACAAACACGGATGGGATCGGCTTTGTGCCGTGATCGGGAGGGTATGCCCCCAAAGAGTTGGCTCCCGGCCGAGACGCGTTCGGGACCCACTCGTGCACTGGCGTCATGCGCCCATGCGCGTAAGCGACGGCAAAATCGGTTTACCTGCGTTGCGGAAGGCTCCAGCATGGCGCCGTAGAATCCTCGAGGAGAGACACGCGTTGAGTACCCAATCGCCTTCGTTTCGGACACATGACCACTCACCGGCCGATCTGGCCGATTGGACGGGCAGCGAGCTTCTCGAAGCCTATGCAAGCAGGACGGTTTCTCCCGTCGAGGTCACGAAGGCGGTGATCGCCCGCATCGACTCCTATGAGCCGCTGCTCCAGGCGCTCTATGCCTTCGACCCTGAGGCGGCGCTTCGCGATGCGCGCGCTTCCGAGGAGCGCTGGAAGAGCGGGCAGGCGAGGGCGCTCGACGGCATTCCGGCGACGATCAAGGAGAACATCGCCACCAAGGGAACGCCCGTGCCGCTCGGCACGGCGGCCCGCCCGCTCGTCCCGGCCGCCGAGGATGCGCCTTCCGCCGCGCGCCTGCGCGAGGACGGCATCGTGATCCTCGCCAAGACCACCATGCCGGATTACGGCATGCTCTCCTCCGGCCTTTCGAGCTTCCACCCGCTCGCGCGCAACCCGTGGGACCTGTCGAAGAACCCGGGCGGCAGCTCGGCAGGCGCGGGAGCGGCCGCGGCGGCGGGTTACGGGCCGTTCCATATCGGGACCGATATCGGCGGTTCGATCCGCCTGCCGGCCGCCTGGTGCGGCGTGTTCGGCCTGAAACCCAGCTTCGGCCGCATTCCCATCGACCCGACCTATTATGGCCGCGTGGCCGGCCCGATGACCCGCACGGTGCGGGATGCGGCTCTCATGATGACAAGCCTCACGCGGCCCGATGTGCGCGATCCCATGAGCCTGCCGTATCAGGATCTGCCCTGGCTCGACCTCGACATCGACGTCAAGGGCCTGAAGATCGGCGTGATGATGCAGGCGGGCGTCGGCATGCCGCTCGACCCGGAGGTCCGGGCGGCCGTGGAGGGGGCCGCGAAGGCCTTTGCCGAGGCCGGCGCGATCCTCGAAGAGGTGCCGCCCTTCATCACCCGCGAGATGCTCGACGGCCTCGACGATTTCTGGCGTCAGCGGGCCTGGATGGACATCGCTCCCTTGAGCGATGCGGAGCGCGGGAAGATCCTGCCCTACATCCTGCAATGGGCGGAAGGCGGCAAGGAGCTGACGGGGGCCGAGGTCTACAGCGGCATGAACCAGATGATGGTGATGCGCCATGCGGCCGTCGCCGCCACGCAGCGCTTCGACTTCGTGATCTCGCCGGTCGCCCCCTGCGTCGCCTATCCGGCCGAGCTGGCATCCCCGATCCACAATCCGGAGGAGCCGTTCGAGCATATCGGCTACACGGTCGCCTTCAACATGTCGGACCAGCCCGCGGCCTCGGTCAATGCGGGCTTCACGAAGGCAGGCCTCCCCATCGGCCTCCAGATCATCGGCCGCCGCTTCGACGATGTGGGCGTGCTGCGCCTGTCCCATGCCTGGGAAGGCATGTGCCCCGATCGGAGGCCCTGGCCGAAGCTTTGAAGGGCAAGAGGTAAATCTCCGACGTCGTCACCGGCCGCGTACCGGTGATCTCGATCGGAAGGACGCTGCGCCTCACGGGATCGGGATCACCGGCACCGGTCCCCGGATCATGTCCGGGGACGTCCATGACGGGAAGGGGAAGCGACATCGCGGCTCGTGCCGATGGGTTTTCTCATGTGAAAGCTGCTGATAAACAGCCGCCATGACGTACAAGGTTGCCGCCCTCTATCAGTTCGTTCCGCTGTCCGATTTCCGGGAGCTGAAGGACCCGCTGCACAAGCTCTGCCTCGATCACGGGATCAGGGGCACGCTGCTCCTGGCGCACGAGGGCATCAACGGGACCGTGGCCGGAACGGATGAGGGGATCGACGCCCTCATGGCCGAGCTGCGCGGCGGTGCGCTCTTCCGCGGCCGTCTCGACAATCTCGAGCTCAAGTTCTCGGCCGCCTCCGAGATGCCGTTCAAGCGCATGAAGGTGCGGCTCAAGAAGGAGATCGTCACCCTCGGGGATCCGCAGACGGACCCGCTGCGCCGGGTCGGGACCTATGTGTCCCCGGCGGACTGGAACCGGCTGCTGGAGGAGCCCGGCATCGTCCTCGTGGACACCCGCAACGATTTCGAGGTCGAGATGGGCACCTTCGAGGGGGCGGTCGATCCGCGCATCAAGCGCTTCAGCGAGTTCAAGAATTTCGTGAGGACCGAGCTCGACCCGAAGCAGCACCGGAAGGTCGCCATGTTCTGCACCGGCGGCATCCGGTGCGAGAAGGCCAG
>Ga0182742_1001591_pt1 | contig 28187 bp, 25 predicted proteins | sample eDN5th37CBELigMG_FD_128880 | JGI IMG/M metagenome (GOLD analysis project Ga0182742, IMG submission 128880) | Enriched Miracle-Growth compost microbial communities from Emeryville, California, USA - eDNA 5th pass 37_C BE-Lig MG (version 2)... ...
CCGTGCGCTCCGTGGGCGTGATGGGCGACGAGCGGACCTACGAGGAGACCTGCGCCATCCGCGCCGTCGACTCGGTGGACGGCATGACCGCCGACTGGTCGCGCCTGCCCCACGAGCTGCTGGCCAGGATGTCGTCGCGCATCGTCAACGAGGTGAAGGGGATCAACCGCGTCGTCTACGACATCACCTCGAAGCCGCCCGGGACGATCGAGTGGGAGTGATCGCCTCCGTGGCGTGAGCCGAATGGGCCCGGTGCCAGGTGCGCCGGGCCTTTTTCATGCCCGCGCTTGCCGGTGCCGGACCCTCCGCCAGCCCGCCGGTCTCTCGCGCCAGGCGCAGGTGTACCCCGCCGTGTACGGCGCCCTCCAGCCAGCGCCGCTCCTCATGCGCCCACGCCTCCCCGCCTGTCACCGCGCCTGTTCCACGGGGCGGACGCCGTAGCGGTCGTACGCGGCGCGCATCCGCTCCTCCTCGCTGCGCCCGGGAAAGAGCACGTAGCTCGGAGCGAGGATCCGGGCCACCCGCTCCGCCCGCACCACGATCACGTGGCGGATGGGGAAGTCGTCCCCCGCCATGCGCAGCAGCTCCGCGCCCGCCTCGGCGAAGCCCGGATCGGAAGGGGCGAGGAGGGTGGCGGTGCCGGTGATCTTGAAGCCCCGCTGGCGGAAGACGTCGACGAAGCTGACGCAGACCGCGGGGTTGGCGCGGATGTTGCGGACGCTGCCCGGCGAGGCGACGTCGGCGATGACCAGTTCGCGGTCGCCGCGGAGGGCGAAGAGCTCCTTGGGGCTGACGTTGGGCACGCCCGCGGCGTCGACGGTGGCGAGCCAGCAGAGCACGGTGCTGCGGAGCTCGGTCCGCAGGGTTTCGTCGAAGAGGGGGCGGGGGTCGGCCATGTGCAGCACTCCACCTCCGGCGGGAGGCATCGGGCCCGGCGGGCGCTCCACGTGGCAGGATGCCACGGGGAGGGAGGAACCATGCACGAGACGATCGAAGGACCCGCGGGAGCGCTGCGGATCTGCGACGGCGGCGCCGGCGGGCTGCCGGTGATCTGCGCCCACGCCCTGGGCTGCGTCCACGACCACTGGGCCGAAGCGCTCCGGCGCCTGCGCGGGGAACGGCGGGCGCTGTCGCTCGACCTGCGCGGCCACGGCGGCTCCGCCGCGCCGCGGGACGGCGACTGGAGCGTGGAGGCGATGGGCGCCGACCTTCTCGCGGTGCTGGACGCCCGGGGGATCGAGCGGGCGGTCTTCGTGGGCAACAGCCTGGGCGCCTTCGTCGCCATCGCCGCCGCCGCCCGGGCGCCGGCGCGCTGCGCGGGCCTCTTCCTCGTCGATCCCGGCGACGATCCCGCCAGCTACCCCCGCGACGGCATCGCCCGGTTCCTCGCCGACTTCGAGGCGGACTTCGCGGCGCTGGCGCCCGCGCGCCACGCCCAGCTCCTCGAGAACGCGCGGCCGGCGACCCGCGCCCTGGTGCAGCCCACGCTGGAGGGCAACCCGCCGGCGCTCATCCTCCCGATCCTCCGCCGCCTCTTCGACTTCCAGGCGGGCGACGCGCTCCGGCGGTACGGCGGTCCCGCCTTCGTCCTCGCCGGGCCGATGGGCGCCGGCCCCGGGGCGCTCCAGCACGTCCACGGGCTGGAGCACGAGGAGCTCTCCGGGGTGAGCCACTTCGTTCACCTGGACGCGCCGGAGGCGTTCCACGCGGCGCTGGAGCGCTTCGGCCGCGGACTCTGACCCCCCGGATGGACGACGCCGGACGGCAGGGGTCCGGCGTATCGTATGGGCCCTTTCTGCAACGGAGGTTATGCCGGTGGAAATCAAGCGCGGACGCCTGATCGATCACGTGCACCTGCACGCGAAGGACCTCGAGGCCACGGCCCGCTTCTACAAGGCGGTGCTGGGCGCCCTGGGGATCCCGGTGCAGGTCGCCCCCGACCACATCTGGGCAGACGAGCTCTGGATCGACCAGGGACCGCAGCAGAGCCGCGTCCACCTCGGCTTCAGCGCGCCGGACCGCGAGACGGTGGATCGCTTCTACCGCGCGGGGCTGGAGGCGGGCGGCAGGGACAACGGCGCTCCCGGCGAGCGCAACTACCACCCCGGCTACTACGCCGCCTTCCTCCTCGATCCCGATGGCAACAACATCGAGGCGGTCTACCACGGACCGGCGGAGTGGTCGGCGAGGGAGATCACGATCCGCTGGTAGGGCGGGCGTCGACGGGCAGGGTGAAGCGGAAGGTGCTCCCTCTGCCCGGCTCGCTCTCCACCCAGATCGAGCCGCCGTGGGCCTCGACGATCCCCCGGGCGATGGCGAGGCCCAGCCCCTTGCCGCGGTAGCTGGCGCCCGCGCCGCGCACGTGGCGCTCGAAGATCCGCTCGCGCTCCGCCTCGGGGACGCCGGGCCCGGTGTCCTCGACGGCGAAGCCGATCGAGCCGTCGAACGCCTCGGCCCGCAGGCAGATCCGCCCCGGCGCCGGCGTCACCTGGATCGCGTTGCCGATCAGGTTGGAGAGGACCTGAAGGACGCGGTCGCGATCGCAGCGGAGGTGCGGCAGGTGGCTGCCCACCGAGGTGCGGAGCTCCAGCCCCTTGCTCTCCGCGATGGGAGAGAAGGTCGCCGCCGCCTCGCTGAGCAGTTCCCCGGGATCGGCATACTCGATCTGGAGGGCGAGGCGTCCCTGGACCAGCGCGGCGGTGTCGCCGAGATCGTCGATCAGCGTGGCCATCCGCCGCGCGGCGCGGTGGATCGCCTCGCCGGCTACGTGGACGGGATCGTCGGGCGGCGCGCGCCTGGCCAGGGCCTGGGCGCGGGCGTCGATGGCGGTGAGCGGGTTGCGCAGGTCGTGGCTGACGATCGCCATCCGCTCGTTCCTGCTTGCCAGCGCCTCGCTCGTCTGCCGGTAGAGATCGGAAACCCTGGCGAGCAGCTCCTCCCGCTCCCGTTCCCGCGCCGCCCGAAGAATCCCGAGGGAGGCGAGCTCCGCCACGGTCGCGGCAGAAACCAGGTCGGCGTCGCCAAAGGGATCGCGCGCCGCGCGCCGCACCAGCACCAGCGCGCCGACGGGGCGGTCGCTCGCACAGAGCGGGAGCAGCAGGGCACTGCATCCGTCGCAGCGCGCCCCATGGAGCGGCCGTTCCAGTGCGGCCAGATCGGGATAGACCGCTGGCGCACCCGCCTGCTGCGCGTGCTCGGTCAGGGAGCCGGCGAGCGGCACGCGCGCGCCGGGCCGCGGCGCGGAATCGCCCGTCGCCGCCCCCACCTCGACCGCGTCGTCGCGGAGCAGCTCGAGGAAGGTGACGTCGGCCCGGCCGATCCGGGAAGCGTGCTGGACGATACGGCGCACCGTCTCGCCCATCTCCCCGAACGCGACGAGATCGTGCGCGAACGCCCGCAGCGCGCCTTCCTCGCGGGCCCGCCGCGAGGCGTACTCGCTGGAGAGCACGTGCCGGGCCACCGTCCGCTCCAGCACCGCGCCGCCGATCCCGACGCAGAGGACGAGCAGGGTGGTGAGGGCGACCGCCGTGGAGAGGCCGGTGGTGGCGAGCACCTGGTCGCGTGGGACCCACCACGGTCCGCTGCGGGGCAGGAAGCGGGCCGCGGCCATCCCGGTGTAGTGCATGCCGGAGATCGCAAGACCGATGACCACAGCGGCCGCGATGCGGCGGCGAAGGCCGGACGCACCGCGCCCGTCGCGGTCGCGGAGAGCGACCCACAGGCCCGTGGAGGAAACCGCCAGGGCGATGACGATCGAGAGGCCAACGAGCTCCGGGCGCCACTCAATCCTGGCGGGCATCCGCATGGCCGCCATGCCGAGGTAATGCATCCCGGGTATGGCGGCCCCCAGGGCGATGCAGCCGAGGGCGAGCCTGCCGCGCGAGGGCCTCTCGAGGCTGATCGCGGCCAGGGCGACCCAGGAACCGGCGATCGAGACGAGGACCGCCAGGCCCAGCCACGACACGTCGTAGGCCATGGGCACGCCGGGGATGTGGAGGGCGAGCATCCCCACGAAGTGCATGCTCCAGATCCCGATCCCCATGGCCAGCGATCCGCAGACCAGCCAGGCGTAGCGCATGCGGCCTCTCGACGCGGCGATGCTGCGCGCCAGATCGAGGGCGGCGTACGAGGCGACGATCGCGATGGCGACCGAGAGGGCGACGAGCGTCCCGTCGTAATGGGTCGGCAGCTCGGTCATCACGCGGGCCGTCCACGCTCCCACCGCGGGCGGCGCGACAAAGCTGTCCATCCTCGGGGGCGGGCGCGACCGGAGGCGCCGCGGCGGGCGGTGGCCCGGAGAGGGGCCAACCCCCCGGATTTCCTGCCGCCGTGAGTTTACATAACGTCCATTAGCAGAACCCGTGAATTGGGCCGCGGGGGGAGGCCGGAGGCTCCCCCGGGCGCCTCGGCCGGCCTTCGCCGGCCCATGGCGTCAACGGGCGTCGATGCGTTCGAGGGCCTGCGCGCACGGCGGACAATTGGGCGTGCAGACGTAGTCCGGCGTCAGCGTGCGCCGGAGCGCGAAACCGTCGGGCTCCGAGCGCTCGAGATCGATCCGCTCGGATCGCAGGAGGCCCATCGCCCCGTCGGACGACGGCCACGCGCCGGACGAAGTCCACGTCGGCGCGCTCCAGGCGCGGACGCGCAGCGGTCCCTCCGTGGCGCAGCCGCCTTTGCCCGCAGACCTCGACCACGGAGAGCTCCCACGGCTGGACGTCGCAACAGCCCGGCCGCGGCATGCGCGCGTAGAGATCCGAGCAGCCCCCCTCACTCTCGATGGCGCACTCCACCGGCTCGCCGTCCACCACCAGCCGCAGCTCCCAGCGCCCCGGCGTCCAGGCGCCGTCGCGCTCGATCTCCCGCTCGACCGCGTCGTGGCACCGGTCCTCCTGGCATGCGCCCCCAGGCGGCGCCGCGCGGCACGCTCCCGCGCCAGCGGCATCCTCGGACGATCCGCAACCCGCGAGCGCCAGCGCTACCGACGCCGTCCACGGCAGCCACCGCATCGATTCCTCTCTCGCACGTGTGCCTGTCGATGCCACTCCGTGTGACACCGCGAACCCACGCCCGCCCCGGTTCGAAACCGCGGTCTCCGCGCTTGGCCGGCCTCCGCCTTCCGGGCTATTGGTTGCGGCCATGAGCACGACCAGCGCCCGCGGCGTCGCGCCCACCGCACAGGCGGCGGGCACCCTGCCGAAGCAGATCCCCTTCATCATCGGCAACGAAGCGTGCGAGCGCTTCAGCTTCTACGGGATGCGGAACATCCTCACCGCGTTCCTGGTCGGCTGGCTGCTCCTGGATCAGGCCGACGTCCAGGCCCGGGAAGCCGAGGCCAAGGAGGTCTTCCACGTTTTCGTGATGGGCGTCTACTTCTTCCCGCTCCTCGGCGGCTGGCTCGCCGATCGCTTCCTCGGGAAGTACCGCACCATCCTCTGGCTCAGCCTCGTCTACTGCGTCGGCCACGCCTTCCTGGCGATCTTCGAGGGGAGCAAGGCGGGCTTCTACACGGGCCTGTTCCTGATCGCCCTGGGCTCCGGCGGCATCAAGCCCTGCGTCTCCGCCTTCGTCGGCGATCAGTTCGACTCCACCAACAAGCACCTGGCCCGCGTCGTCTACGACGCCTTCTACTGGATCATCAACTTCGGCTCGTTCTTCGCGTCGCTGCTCATCCCGATCACCCTCGAGCTCTACGGACCGTCGGTCGCCTTCGGCATCCCCGGCCTGCTCATGTTCGTCGCCACGGTGATCTTCTGGCTGGGCCGCCACCGCTACGTGAACGTGCCGCCGTCCGCAGCGGACCCGCACTCGATCACCCGCATCGCCCGCACCGCGCTCCTCGCGCGCAAGGCAGGCGCCGGCCGCCCCGGCCTCGCCCTCGCCGTCCTCGGCCTCGCCCTCGGCGGCCTCTCCCTGCTCGCCGGCCTTCTCACCCAGCTCGGCGCGGCGCCCGCGTGGATGCCGGAGATCCCCCTGGTCACCGGCTTCTGCCTCGCGCTGGTCCTCGTCCTCGCCGGCGCCGGCGCGGGCACGGTGCTGCAGCTCGACCGGGCCCGCGGCCAGCACCCCGACGAGGAGATCGAGGCGGTCCGCTCGGTGCTGCGCGTCCTCGTCCTCTTCGCGCTGGTGACGCCCTTCTGGTCCCTCTTCGATCAGAAGGCGTCCACCTGGATCCTCCAGGGGCGCGCCATGGAGCTGCCCGGCTGGTCGTGGTTCAAGAGCGCCTCGCAGATGCAGGCGCTCAACCCGCTGCTGGTGATGGCGCTCATCCCCTTCAACAACCTCGTCCTCTACCCGGGCCTCGGAAGGCTCGGGGTGCGGGTGACGCCGCTGCGGCGCATGACCGCGGGCATCGTCTTCGCCGGCATCTCGTGGATCGTGGTGGGCGCGATCCAGCTCGCCATGGACGGCGGCACCGCCGTCTCGATCCTGTGGCAGGCGCTCCCGTACGCGCTCCTCACCTTCGGCGAGGTGCTCGTCTCCGCCACCGGCCTCGAGTTCGCCTACAGCCAGGCGCCGGCGAAGATGAAGGGCGTGATCATGAGCTTCTGGACCCTGTCGACCACCATCGGCAACCTCTGGGTCCTGCTGGTCAACGCGGGCGTGCGCAACGAGTCGGTGGAGCGGGCCATCGCCGGCACCGGCCTCGGCGTCGCCGCCTTCCAGATGTTCTTCTTCGCCGCGTTCGCCTTCCTCGCCGCCCTCGCCTTCGGCCTCTACGCGCGGCGCTACAGGATGGCGGACCACTACCGCGCCGCCGCCTGATCGCCGCACAGGGCGAGCAGCCGACCCGACGGCGCGCCGAGCGCCGCCCGGGCGGCGGTGGCGGGGGCATCCTCTCGCCCTGACTGCCGGACCGGCGCGCCCCCGGCCCCGCGCCGGCAGCCCTACCCCGACGCGGTGGGCACCTCCCCGCTTCTGGGGCATACTGCCGGCGAAGGGGGCTCCAGGCAGCATGTCCGTCGTCCACGCCGCCACCGAGCGGACGCCATTCGTCGGCCGCGCCCGGGAGAGGGGGCTCATCCTCGCCGAGATCACCGCGGGAACGAGGCTCCTCACGCTGGTCGGCCCCTCCGGCATCGGCAAGACGCGCCTCGCCCGCGACGCCCTCCGCTCCGCCTACCCCCACCCCGCCGCCTTCTGCAGCGCGCTGGGCTGCAGCACCGCCTCCGATCTCCAGGCGGCGGTGGCCCGCGCCCTGGGGATCACCCTGCGCGCGGGCGACAGGCTGGAGCGGATCCTCGCCGACCGCGGCCCGCTCCTCCTCGCCCTGGACAACCTGGACGATCTCGACGAGAGCGCCGCCGGGGTGATCGCCGCGTGGCTCGCCCGGGCCCCGGCCCTCCAGCTCCTCGGCACCTCGATCGTCCCCCTGGGGATCGAGGAGGAGGCCTGCTTCGAGGTGGGCCCCCTCGACCCCGCCGACGCGGTGGCCCTCTACCTGGAGCGCGCCCACCGCGCCTGGGCGGATCGCGCCTTCAGCGACGTCGATCGACGCGCCATCGAGGAGCTGGTGGGCAGGCTCGATCGAATCCCGCTGGCGATCGAGCTGGCCGCGGCGCGGGTGCGGGTCCTGCCGCCCCAGGCGATGCTCCCCCGCCTCGACCAGCGCTTCGAGCTCCTCGACACCCAGCGGCCGGGCAGGCACGGCTCCCTCCTCCGCGCCCTGCAGGTGACCTGGGACCTCCTCTCGCCCGCCGAGCAGGAGACCCTCGCCCGCGCCTCCGTCTTCGAGGGGAGCTTCACCCTGGAGGCGGCGGCGGCGGTGATGGAGGCGGACGCGGGCGAGCTTCTCGATCGCCTCGACGGCCTGCGGGCCAAGGCGCTCCTCCAGATCGAGGGCGAGGCGGAGCCGCGCTTCTCCCTCTACGAGAGCGTGCGCGCCTTCGCGTCCCGGCAGCTCGGCGACGCGGAGGCGGTCGCCCGGCGCCACGCCACCTTCTTCCTCGCGGAGGGCGCCCGCCACGCGGAGCGGACCGACGGCCCCGAGGCGCCGGCGTCGCTCCGCTGGCTCAAGGCGGAGCGGGAGAACCTGGTGGCGATCCTCCGCCGGCGCGCGGACGGGCATCCCCTCGACGCGGCGCGGGCGGGGCTGGCGCTCTCGCCGATCCTCGCCCTCGACGGCCCGCCGGCCTCGGAGGCGGAGCTCCTCGACGCCACCGTGCGGTCGGCGCGCGCGGCGGGCGATCCCGAGCTCCTCGTCCGCGCCCTGCGGAGCCGCGGCGTCGCCATCCTGCAGCACGGCAGGTCGGACGACGCCCTCGCCGACATCGAGGAGGGGCTCTCCCTCGCCAGGCAGCACCGCCTGCGGCGGCAGGAGGGGCTGCTGCTCATCGACGCGGGGATCGTCCACCTGCGCCGCGGCGCCATCGATCGCGCTCTCGGCTGCATCGAGGGGGCGACCGCGATCGGCGAGGGGCTGGGCGACACCGAGGTGCTGGCCCTCGCCTGGCTCTACCGCGGCAGCGTGGAGCGATCCCGCGATTCGACCGAGCGCGCCCTGGAGTCGTTCGAGCGCGCCCACGCCCTGCTGCGCCGCCACGGCCACCTCCGCCGCGAGGCGGCGGCGCTCCTCAACATCGCGGTGATCCACTCGGCCCTCGGACGCTTCGCGGAAGGGGTGCGCGCCCTCGACCAGGTGATCGAGATCGGCAGGCGCCTGGAGAGCCGCGTCTTCGAGGCGAACGCCATCGTCAACCGCGGCGGCATCCACCTCGCCGCCGGCGATCTCGACGCGGCGACCGCCGACTCGCGCCACGCCCTGGAGCTGCAGCGCGCCCTGGGGAGCAAGCGCTTCGAGGCGCTCGCCCTCGCCAACCTCGGCATCGCCGATCTCGAGCGGAACGAGCTGGCGGCCGCGGACGAGCAGATGGGCCAGGCGATGGCGATCCTCCGCGCCTCCGACGAGCGGCAGATCCTCGCCTGCCTCCTCCCGTTCGCCGCCATCTCCGCGGCGCGGCAGGGGCGGCACGAGGAGGCGCGCCGCTTGATCGCGGAGATGGAGGCGCTGCGGGCGGCGGCGATCGACGCCCACGGCCACGTGATGGCCGAGCTGGCGGAAGGGTGCCTGGAGCTCGCCTCTGCTGCGGACGAGGCGGCGCATGCCGCAGCGATCCGCAGCGCCCGGGCCCGCCTCGAGCGCGCGGCGGCGGTGGCGGGGGGAACGGTCGACTGCGTCTTCTCCGGCATCCGCCTGCTCCGCCAGGATCTGGCGCGCCACGAGCGGATGGCGGAGGCGCCGGCACCCGCCCTCGCGGTGGGGCCGGGCGGGGCGTGGTTCCAGCTCGGCGGCGGGGAGCGGATCGATCTGCGCCGCCGCGGCAGCCTGCGCCGCATGCTCGACGGCCTGGTGGAGCGGCGCCTCGCCGCGCCCGGGAGCTGCCTGGAGACCAGCGCCCTCTTCGAGCTGGGCTGGCCCGACGAGCGGATCCGGCCCGAGGCGCAGATCGCCCGGGTCTACACCGGGATCTGGACCCTGCGCAGCCTCGGCCTCTCCACCGCGATCCGCCGCCACTCCGAGGGCTACCTCCTCGATCCCGACCTCCCGGTCACCCGCGTCCCGGCCTGAGAACCGGCGGACGGCGCACCGGGCCAGCGCACGATCACCTCCAGCCCGCCGCCCGCGCGATCCTCGAGCGCGATCGTGCCGCCGTGGCGCTCCACCACCGCGCGGGCGATGGCGAGCCCCAGCCCCGAACCCGGGGCACCGGAACGCTCCGCCGCCTGCCCGCGGAAGAAGCGCTCGAAGGCGCGGGCCTTCTCCGCGGCGGACATGCCCGGCCCGGTGTCCCAGACGACGAGGGTCTGCCCGTCGACGCGGAGCCCGGCGCGTCCGCCCCGCGGCGTGTAGCGGAGCGCGTTGTCGAGGAGCGCCTCGAGCATCTCGCGCAGCGCGGCGCGGTCGGCGATGATCCGCGTCCCCTCGTCGACGTCGAACGAGAGGTGGACGCCCGCTGCCGCCGCCCGCTGACCGAGGAGCCGTTCGAGCTCGCGGGCGAGCCCGACCGGATCGACCGGCTCCAGCCGCACCTCGGTGGAACGCTCCTCGAGCCGGGCGAGGGAGAGCAGGTGCTCCACCAGCGCCGCCGACTCCCGCGAGGCTTCCGCGATCTCCTCCAGGGCGCTGCGGTAGGCCTCCCCGCTCCGCGGCCGCGCGAGCGTCACCTCGGCGCAGGTGAGGATGGTGGCGGCGGGCGTGCGGAGCGCGTGGCTCGCGCGGGCGACGAAGGCGCGCTGCCGCTCGAAGGCAGCCTCCAACCGCGCCAGCAGGGCGTTGAAGGCATCGGTGAGCGCTACGAGCTCGCGGTCGCGCGCCGGCGGCGCGATGCGATGATCGAGCGAGGCCGCGTCGATCCCCGACACCGCCGCGGCGAGCCGGCGCAGGGGGCGCGTGGTGCTGCGTGCGACCAGCGTCGCGCCGACGGCTCCCACGATCGCCGCCGCGAGAACGGCCACCAGCACCGCCCGCCCCACCTCCGCCCGGAGCGCGAGCATCGGCGCCGCCGAGACGGCGATGCGCAGGACCACCTCCGCCCGGCGCCCGTGGTGCGCGACCACGTGGCGGCGGGTGAGGATCCGGTAGGGGTGCCCGCCGACGCGGGCGGTGGAGAATCCTGCGTCGCCCGCTGCGGGCCACGGGAAGTCCGGCGCGCCGATCACGCCGCCGTCCGCCGCCTCGATCCGGTAGGGAAGCTGCAGCGTCCTCTCCACGTGCCCCTCCAGCTCGATCCCGCCGTCGCGCTCGAGGTGGAGCAGCCCCACGAGGAGATCGGCGCTCGTCGCCAGCTCGCGATCGAGCGCGTCGAGGGAGGCGCGCTCCAGCGCGTGCCAGAGGTAGCCGCCGAGCGAGGTGGTGAGAAGGAGCGAGAGGGCCGCCACCAGGAGGGCGAGGCGCACGCGCAGGCTCGCCGCGCCACCCGAAGGCGACGACGCCGCGCCGGTCATCGCCGCGCCTCCCCGCGCGCGCCGAGGGCGGCGGGATCGAGGCGGTAGCCGCACCCGCGGCGCGAGGCGATCACCCCCGCCCCGTCCAGCCCCGCCGCCCGCAGCTTGCGTCGCAGCCGGGCGACGAAGACGTCGATCACGTTGCTGTCGCGCTCGTCCTCCTCCGCATAGAGCGCGGCGGCGATGGCGCTGCGCGAGAGCGTGTCGCCGGGGTGGAGGGCGAGCAGCTCGAGGAGCGCGAACTCGCGGGCGGTCAGCGCCAGCGGGACGCCGCCCACCGAGGCGATCCGCGCTGCAAGGTCGAGGGAGAGCGGACCGAGCTCGATCCGGTTGGTGGGGTGGCCGTGGCTGCGGCGGAGCAGGACGCGCAGGCGGGCGACCAGCTCGGCGAAGGCGAAGGGCTTGACCAGGTAGTCGTCCGCGCCTCCGTCGAGCCCCTCCACCCGGTGCTCCACCTCGCCGAGGGCGGTGAGCAGGAGCACCGGGGTCTCGACGCCGCGCCGCCGCAGCTCCCGCAGCACGGAGAGGCCGTCGCGCTGCGGGAGCATCCGATCGAGGACGATCGCGTCGTAGGGGATCTCGCTGGCGAGGTGCAGTCCGTCCTCGCCGTCGTGGGCGAGATCGACGGTGAAGCCCTCCTCCACCAGCCCCTGCTGCACCGAGCGTGCGAGCGGGCGGGCGTCCTCCACCACCAGGACCCGCATCTCTCCTCCAGCGGCCGCCTGCACGTGGGCAGGCAGGCCGCGACGACCTGCCGTCTGCTCCGCCTCGGCGGAGCGAACCGGCGCTCTGCGGCACCTCAGCTCCGCGGAACGCGGTGGCGCTTGAAGCTCCCGTTCTTCGCGTTGGGGTGGCAGGCCGCGCAGTTGGCGCGGCTCTCGATCGACGGGCGCTCGAAGACCTCCGGCTCCAGATCCTCGTGCTTCGTGCGCCAGTACGGCACCTCCGTGATCCGCAGGGGCGTCTCGCCACCGAGCGAGCGCAGGATGCTGCGTGACTTGTCGTGGCTCCCCGACTCGGCCGCGGACGAGACCAGCCAGGCCTCGATGCGCGCGCGGTCCTCCGCGGGGAGCGACGCGTCCTCTCCGAAGTGCTCTCCTAGCCCCGCCATGAGCTTGCGCCAGCTCCCCGCGGGAAGGAGGCCCGGTGGGAAGGCGAGGTGGCAGGCGCCACATGCCTCGGCGTAGCGCGCCGCGCCGGTCCGCTGCCGGGCAGGCGCGGCGGCGTCCCGCGCAGGTTCGGCGGCGCCGGCCGCGCGCGGCAGCAGCAGCTGGGCGGCGCCCCACGCGCAGGCGATCGCCACCGCCAGGGCGGCCACGAGCCGATCCCTCCGCGGCGCGGCGGGCGCCTCGTCCTCCACCGCGAGCTTCCGCCCGGTGATCATCCCACCCACCAGGTTCTGCCGCTCGAGAAACGAGGAGACGATCACGCCCGCCACGTGCAGCGGCACCAGGAAGAGCAGCGCGTGGGCGAGGGCCTCGTGTACCTCGCCGAGAGCCTCCCCCGCTCCCTCGCCGATCCAGGGGGCGAGCGGCCCGTCCCACGCGGCGCTCGCGAAGGTCAGGGCGCCGGTGGTCACCGCGCCGAGGAGCACCGCGAGCAGGGCGACCACCATGAGCGCGCCCAGCGGATTGTGGGACAGGTGCCGCGGCGGCCTGCCGCGGACATAGTCGCGCACGTAGGCGAGCACCGTGGCGGGGCCGCGCACGAAGGTGGCGAACCGTACCTGCGCGGGCCCGACGAATCCCCAGATCACGCGGAACACGAGCAGGCCGGCGACGACGATCCCTGCCCGCGCGTGCCATTCGATCGGCTCGTCCTCCGCGGTGAGGAAGGCCACCACCACGAGGGCCGCCAGCGCCCAGTGGAAGAGCCGCACCGCGAGGTCCCATACCTTCACCGTCTTCATCCATCACCTCCCGCCCGGCGGATCGGCCGGGCCTGGAGGCGACGCTACGAAAGCGACGATGAACGGAGCATGAACGGCGCAACCCGAGGCGCAGCGCGGGCGCGTGGCTGCCCGCCCCAGCGCCGGCCGCCAGGTCGCCTCGCCCGCGGATCCCTCCGGCGCAGGCATGGCGTGCGCCGTTGGCGCCGCCTCGCGGCGAGGGCCACCTTTGCCGGGGGAGGCGCCACGTGGATCGGCCCTGCATCGACGACTACGCGCCCATCGGCGACGGGCGCAGCCTCGCCCTGGTCTCGCGCCGGGGCTCGATCGACTGGCTCTGCTGGCCGCGGATCGACAGCCCGAGCCTCTTCGGCAGGCTGCTCGACCCCGACGCGGGCCACTGGTCGATCCGCCCGGTGGGCGCCCTGCTGCCGCGCTGGCGCTACCTGCCCGGCACCAACCTCCTCTCCACGCGCTGGGAGGGAGAGGGCGCCCGGATCGAGGTGATCGACTGGATGCCGGTGACCAGCGAGGCGGAGAAGCGCCGCCAGCTCTGGCCGGAGAACGCGCTCCTGCGCAGGGTGCGCTGCGAGCGCGGCCCCGCCCTCCTTGAGATCGAATTCGCCCCGCGGCCGGGCTGGGGCGCTGCCCTCGTCCGGTCCAACGACTGGGGCGCGATCCGCCGGCTCGAGACGCGGGCGGGGATGCTCGCGCTCTCCTCCGATCGACCGATGCCCGACGGCGAGCGATGGCTCCTCCGCCTCGATTCCGGCGAGAGCTGCACCTTCCTCCTCACCCGCTCGGCGGAGGCGCCGGCGGTGCTGCCGCCCCCCGCTCCCTTCGCCGACGCCACCTTCGACGCGTCGGCGCGCTGGTGGCGGGAATGGGCCTCCCTTCTCCGCTACGACGGGCCGTGGCGCGACCAGGTGGTGCGCAGCGCCCTGGCGGTGAAGCTCCTCACCTTCGCCCCCTCCGGCGCGATCGTCGCCGCGGGGACCACCTCGCTCCCCGAGCGGATCGGCGGCGATCTCAACTGGGACTACCGCTTCTGCTGGGTTCGCGACGCGGCGCTCACCACCCGCGCCCTCCTCTCCCTCGGCTACGAGCCGGAGGCGGAGGCGTTCGCGAGCTGGATGCTCCACACCACCCGCCTCACCCGGCCGGAGATGAAGGTGCTCTACGACGTCTACGGCCGCAGCCCAGCGGACGAGAAGGTGCTCCCGCGGCGCGGCTACCGCGACTCGCGACCGGTGCGGATCAACAACGCCGCGGCGGCGCAGCTCCAGCTCGACGCCTACGGCGAGGTGATCGACGCGGTGGCGCAGCTCGTCCGCCGCGGCCGGCGCCTCGACGGCGAGACGGCGCGGATGCTCGCCGACTTCGGCCGCTTCGTCTGCCGCAACTGGGAGCGGCCCGACAGCGGGATCTGGGAGCCGCGGGGCGCGCCGCGCCACCACACCCACTCCAAGGTGCTGTGCTGGGTGGCGCTGGAGCGCCTCCTCGAGATGCACGACCGCGGCGCGCTGCGCCTCCGGGACGTGGAACGCTTTCGCGCCAACCGCGATTGGCTCGCCAGGCTGATCCACACGCGGGGATGGAACCCGCGCCTGCAGAGCTTCGTGCAGACCCTCGACGGCGACGTGGTCGACGCGAGCGCCCTCCTCTTCGGCTGGTACGGCTTCACCACCACCCACGACGAGCGGATGCGCGCCACCGCCCGCAGGATCCTCGAGCGCCTCTCCCCGGCGCCGGGGCTCCTCTACCGCTACGAGCAGAGCCGCGCCGCGGGCGAGGGCGCCTTCATCCTCTGCTCCTACTGGTACGCCAAGCACCTGGCCCGCGGTGGCGGCGCGCTGGACGAGGCGGAGGCGTGGTTCGCCGCGGCCACCGCCCACGCCAGCGATCTGGGGCTGCTCGCCGAGGAGATCGATCCCGCCAGCGGGATGCAGCTCGGCAACTTCCCCCAGGCCTTCTCGCACATCGGGCTGATCGGCGCGGCGCTCGCCATCGAGGAACGCCGCCACGCGGAGCGCCGCCGCCACGCCTCCGCACGCGCGGCACGCCACGCGCTTTCCCCGGCGAGCGCGCCGCCGCAGGAGGGAGCGAAGCCATGAACGTCGCCGCGTGGCTCGTCTGGGGCTTCGCCGCCACGGTGGTCCTCACCACGCTGCTGCAGGGCAGCCAGGCGGCCAACCTCACCCGCATCAACCTGCCCTACCTCCTCGGCACCATGGTCACGCCCGATCGCGACCGGGCCAGGGTGGTCGGCATCGCGCTGCACCTGGTGATCGGTTGGATCTTCTCCTTCGTCTACGTCGCCTCGTTCCACCTGCTCGACCTCGCCACCTGGTGGTGGGGCGCCCTCGTCGGGCTCGTCCACGGCACCTTCGTGGTGACCGCCGCCCTCCCCGCCCTGCCCGGGCTCCATCCGCGCATGGCGGGCGAGACCCGCGGCCCCACCGTGGCGCGCAGCCTGGAGCCCCCCGGCTTCCTGGGGTTGCACTATGGGCCGCGCACCCCCATCTCGTTGCTCTTCAGCCACCTGGTCTACGGCGCGATCCTCGGGGCCTTCTACCCGCTGTAAGGAGGCCTCGCCTTCGCCGCCCGTACGCAGTAGGGTCCGGCGCTTTCGGCCACGGGCCCGGGAAGGAAGGACGACATGCAGGATCTCGACGCGGTGCTGGAGCGCCAGACGGCCAGGATGCAGGAGCTGCGGAGCAACGCCACCGCCAACCCCACGCCCGCGGCGGTGCAGGCGCTCGCCTCCATCCACCGGGATCGCGGCGAGACCCTCGCGGCGCTCGGGAGGCTGGAGGAGGCGGTGGAGGATCAGCAGGCGGCGGCGGGCTACCTGTCCGGCCTGGTGATCCAGGCGGGCCGCGCCGACCTCCTCGATCGCATGACCGAGGCGGGCGACACGCTCCGTGCCACGCTGCGCCAGCTGGGGCGCGCCGAGGAGGCGGTGGAGCACGAGCTGGGCGAGGCGCAGATCCTCCTCGCCACCGGCCAGCAGGAGCGCGCCCTCGCGCGGCTCCGCCGCCTCTTCGAGGAACGCCGCGCCGCGCTCGAGGCGGAGAAGACGCCGGAGCGGCTCGAGTCCTTCGTCAAGGTAGCCACCGTGCTGGGCGGCGCCCTCTTCCAGACCGAGCGGATGCAGGAGGCGCTGCAGGTGGAGAACGACGCGGTCGCGGCCGTGGAGGGCTTCGGCGAGGCGCAGCTCCCCTTCCTTCTCTCGGTGCGCGCCAACCGCGCCGTCACCCTGGGCTCGATGGGGCGCGCCGAGGACGCGCTCGCCGAGCTGGGTGAGGTGCTCGCGGGCTGGGAGAAGCTGCTCCAGGCGGCGCCGAGCGAGGAGAACCTCGTCGGCGCGCTGCGCACCCTGGGCGCCCGCGCCGATCTCCTCGTCGATCTGCAGCGGACGGACGAGGCGCTGCGGGATCTCGATCGCGCGCTCCAGCTCGCGGAGGCGCACCTGGAGAACGTCCCCGGGGCCGCGGACGCGCTGCGCCAGGTGCTGCGCCAGCAGACGCAGGTGGCCCGCCTCCACGGCAGGATGGACACCGCCCTCGAGGCCGCCGACCGCTGGGTCCGCCTCGCCCAGGAGCAGAACCGGGCGGTGCCGAGCCTGGAGACGATCGAGGAGCTCCTCGACGCCGGGCTGGAGCGCGCGCTGATCCTCCACCTGGTGGGGCAGCAGGAGGCGGCGCTGGCGGACGCCAACCAGATCGCCTCCGGCTGGCAGCGCCTCGTCGAATCGCAGCCGCAGCGGCTCGATCTCCACCAGCGGATCCTGATGGTGCTCGACCTGCGCGAGCGCGCGCTCACCGAGCTGGGCCGCCACCAGGAGGCGCTCGCCGATCAGGGGACGATCGTGGAGATGTTCCGCGCCCTGCTCGGCGCAGGCGCGCCGCCCGATCTCCAGCAGGCGCTGGCGATCACCCTCCAGCGCCGCGCCTCCACCCTCCGCGCCCTCGGCCGCCACCAGGAGGCCGAAGCGGATCTCGCCGAGGCGCGCAAGCTGGGCGGGCTGCCGCCGTCGCTCCTCTCCTGATCGAACGGGTGAGCTGGCGGCGCGCGCGTGGTAGACCGAAGGTCCGATGAACGCCAAGCACGCGCTGCCGCTCCTCCTCGCCCTCGCCCTCGCCGGCTGCAAGACCGAGACGCCGCCTCCGGCGCCTCCCGTGCCCGCGGAGCCGCCGGAGCCGCCGCCGCCGCCACCGCCCGAAGACGCGCCCTTCACCGCGGCGGCGGTGGGCGCGGCGGGCGAACGGGTGGAGATCGCGCCGGACGGCAGCAGCGCCGACGTCCCTCCCGACGCGCGCTTCGAGCTCCGCTCGGAGGTCGCCTTCCGCTCCGTGCGCGTGCGGCTCCTCGACGATCGCGATCGGCTGGTGCCGAGCGACGACGAGATCGCCATCGGCAGGGGCACGACGGTCACGCTGCAGCCGGTGGCGCCCCTCGAGCCGGGCGAGAGCTACCGAATCCTGATCGACGATCCCCGGGAGCGGATGCCCCGCGACATCGAGGAGCGGCAGTGGGTGCCGCGCTCCTTCCGCTTCACCGTGGCGACGCCCGCCAACGGCGGCACCGGCGGCGCGCCCTGAACCGCCGCGGGCTCAGCGCGTGAATCGCACGCGGATCGGCGGCGACGTCGCGTCGATCGGCCGCCCCGCCGCGTCGAGCGCGGGGTCGAAGCGCGCGCTGCGGGCGCAGCGGAGCGCGGCGGCGCCGAAGCCGTGGCCCGGATCGGAGACCAGCTCCGCGCGGGTCACCGTGCCGTCGGCGCGGACCACCACGCGAAGCACCACCTCCTGCACCCGCTCGCCCAGCCCCCGTGCCTCGTCGGGCCAGGGGCAGTCCCACTCGCCGTCCGGCAGCATCACCGTGCGGGCGCGGCTCCCCGTGCTGCCGACGCCGATGCCCACCGCGCCGTCCTTCGCCACGTCGCCGCCGTGGACGGCGACGGTGTTGGTGCCGGTGGCGCTGGTGACGCCGCCGACGTAGGTGGCGCCGCTGCCGCTGGCCACGTCGAAGTCGGTGAAGTCGAGCACCTCGTCTGGCGGCGCCGCCTCGCGGGCGAGCACCTGGCCCGCCTGCGCCGGCGCCACCGGGCCCGCCGCGGGCTTCGACGCGGGCGCCTCCTGCGGCGGCGCCTCCTTGCGCACCACCTTTGCCGTCTCGCGGACCGGCGGCGCCGCGGGAACGGGCGCGGGGGGCGGCTCGGGCGCCGGCGCGACCTCCGGCTCCGGCGGCGGGGGCGGTGGCGGGGGCGCCTCGGCGATCTCCACGATCCGCATCGCCGGCGCGATCCGGGCGGCGGGCGCCTGCTCGGGCGGCGGCACGAGGAGGAGCCCCGCCGCCAGCCCCGCGTGGGCGGCGACGGTGACCGCCCCGGCGATCAGCCGGCGCCTGCCCGCCCCTGCGGACGCGGGCGGCAGCGCCACCTGGGCGATGGTCGGCTCAGTTCGCTGCACCGGCTTCCTCCTCCGGGAAGCTGGTGCCGAAGGCGACCCGCGCGATCCCCGCCTCCTTGAGGCGGTCGAGAACGGCGATCACGCGGCGGTGGGGGACATCGCCGTCCGCCTGGATCACCGCCCGCAGCTCCGGCTCCTTCGCCAGCGCCGCCTTCGCCCGCTCGAGGAGCGAGGCCTCCGGCACCGGCTCGCCGTCCACGAGGAGGCTGCCGTCCCGGGGCAGGGTCACCGCGAAGATGGTCTGCAGCTCCTCGCCCTGCTTCGCCTCGGGGAGATCGAGCGGCACCGCCGGCTGCACCACCATCTTGGCGGTGACGATGAAGATGATCAGCAGGACGAGGGTGATGTCCACCAGCGGGGTGACGTTGATCCCCTCGATGATCCCGCCCTGCTGCTGCTGCGGAGCCCCCATCACGCCACCTCCCGCCGGGGCAGATCCTGCCGGCTCCCGAAGTCGAGGCGCTCCGAGCTGAGGTAGGCGAGCACCAGCTTCGAGAGCGCCTCCGCATCGCCGAGCATGGTGGCGATGCGGCGCTGGAAGAAGTTGTAGGCGGCCACGGCGGGGAGCGCGACGCCGATGCCCACCGCGGTGGCGACCAGCGCCTCGGCGATCGCCGCCATCACCGCCGTGGAGGCGGCCTGCCCCGCGGCGGCGGTGGCCCCCGTCTCGGTGCCGAGGTGGTCGAACGCGAGGATCACGCCGATCACCGTGCCGAAGAGGCCGACGAACGGGGCGTTGTTGCCCAGCGTGCCCAGGTAGGCGAGGCGCGCGTCCAGGGTGGAGCGCTCCACCGCCATCGCGCTCTCCATGGCGCGGTGGGCCGCCTCGGGGCCGTGCTCGGCGAGGCGCAGGCCAGCGGTCGCCACCCGCGCGGGCATCGAGGGCGCCTCCTCGAGGATCTGCAGCGCCCCGTTCCGGTCGCCCCGCGACAGCGCCGCGTCGAGCTTGCCGGTGAGGGCGCGCAGGTCGGCGCTGCGGGAGCGGAAGACGAGCCAGCGCTCCACGATCACGCCGATGCTCCCCACCGAGAGGGCCACGAGGAGCCACAGCACCCACGCCGTTCCGGTCGAGACCAGGAGGTTCTTGAGAAACAGCACGATTTCCATGGCGTCTCCGCGGCGGTGGGCTGCCTCGCCTGTTTCTGCAAGGCATTCTCAAATGCAACCGGCGGGAGAATTACGCCATCTCGCCCCGCGCCGCAAGGGTGTTGCGACCCGCGTTCAGAGGGCGGCGTGGCGGAGCCGCAGGAGGATCCGGCTCACGTCGTAGAGGACCTCGCCCCGCTGCCAGATCGCGCAGCGGGGCCGCTCCACCCCGCTCTCCTCCACCAGCCGGTTGTAGGCGATCTCGAGGAGGGGGCGGAGCTGGATGGCGTCGTAGAGGTTGTACTCCACCAGCCTGCAGAGGGCGGCCACGTCGCGCCCGGCGCTCCACCTGCGCCAGAGCTTCACCGCCTCCCAGCCGTCCACCCCCTCCACCGTGCCGGGGCGGGTGAGGCCGAGCTTCTTCTCCAGCGCCTTGAGGCCGCCCCGCTGCCCCAGCCGCTGGAAGAGGAAGCGGAGATCGACATGGACCGGCGGTACCTCCAGGCCGGGGAAGGCCCGGCGCAGCACGGGGAGATCGAACGAGGCGCCGTTGAAGGTGACGACGATGCCGTAGCGGGCGAGGGCGGCGGGAAACTGGTCGAGATCGAAGCCGCGCACGAAGGCGCGCGGCCCCTCCTCGGAGAAGAGGGAGATGGCGGTGACCGTCTCCGAGTCGCCGTCGGTCTCGATGTCGAGGAAGCAGGTCTCCGCGGTGAAGCGGGGCCAGAGGCGCCAGCGCTCGTTGACCGGGAGCCACGAGGCCATCGCCTTGAGGTCGCGGCGCCTGAGCATCTCCCGCGCCTCGTTGACGGCGGCACGGAGCCGCTCGTCCAGGCGCGGGGAGAGGATCGGGCCGCTCTCGGGCAGGTCGTCCCAGCTCCGGATCCCCTTCTCCCAGAGCTCCCGTTCCCGGGACGGGCCGATGCCCGGCATGCCGCGGAAGGTCGCGGTGATCACCGCCCGCTCACCGGAAGGCGCCCGCCGCGAGGAGCGGCAGGAGCGGGACGTCCGCCTCGCAGAAGGGGAGCGACGGGAGCCGCGCCCGCTCCACCCAGGCGAGCTGGTGTGCCTCGTGGGGCTGCGGCGCCGCGTCCTCGGCCATGCGCGCCCGGTAGAGCACCAGCTCCACGGCGAGATCGGCGTATTCGTGGGTGATGCTCCAGAGTCGCTCGGCCACATCCACCGAAACGCCGAGCTCCTCCTCGCATTCCCGCGCCAGCGCCTCCTCGTCCCGTTCGCCCGGCTCCACCTTGCCGCCGGGAAACTCCCAGAGGAGCGCGCGGCTCTTCCCCGGCGGGCGCTGCTGCACCAGCACCGTCCCACCCCGCTCGATCAGCGCCGCGACGACGCGTACCCGCTTCACTTGAGCGCCGTCCGCAGGGCGTAGAGGTAGCCGAGGTTGGAGAGGGCGTAGATGTCGTTGCCCCGCGCGGCGGGCTGCGACGCGAAGGAGGAGCCGGGGTCGAAGACCCGCAGCGGCCTGCCGCTGTCGCGCTCGACGAAGAGCATCCCCGGCGCGCCGGAGAGGACCACCAGCTTGCCCACCACCAGCGGCTGGGTGGTCCAGCCCCTGCCGAGATCGACCGTCCAGGCGAGGGCGCCGGTGGCCGCGTCGAGGGCCCAGGCGTCGGAGCCGCCCACGAGGAGCAGGTCGCCGTCGAGCCGCAGCGACGTGGCGCCGCGGGTCGACGCCTGCCAGCGCACCCTGCCGTTGGTCGCGTCGAGGGCGTACGTCCCCTCGTTGAAGACGGTGACGTAGAGGGTGCCGTCCCGGTAGACGGGGACCGCGTCGGAGTCGGGGAACTTGTCGAGATCGCCGGCGGCGAGGGGCGCCTGCCAGAGGATGCGCCCGTCGTCGGGGGCGAGCGCCACCACGGCGCCGTCGGAGAAGCCGGCGTAGATCCGCCCGTCGCCCTCGGAGACGCCGGTGCCGCCGCGGATGGTGAGGGTGCTGCCCGGATCCCGCCGGTAGACCCAGCGCGCCTCGCCGCTCGCCTCGTCGAGGGCGTGGACCGCGTCGTGGTCGGTGCCGACGAAGACCGTGCCCCCCACCGCCACCGGCCGCTCCACCACCTCCGCGCCGAGGAAGGAGGACCACAGCTCCGCGCCGTCGAAGCGGGCCAGCGCGTGGAGCGCGCCGTCGGCGGCGCCCACGAAGACCGCCATGTCGGTGAGGAGCGGCGTGCCGGTGGCGGCGGCGCCGATGGAGGACTCCCAGATCTCGCGCCCGCTCGAGGTGAGGAGGCGCACCCGCCCGTCGCTGGTGGCGACCACCACCTCGCCGGTCAGCTCGTCCACCGCGGGGCCCGCCAGCTCGCGGGGGCGGTAGGCGAGGATCTGCCGCTCCACCAGCGGCAGCCGCCAGGCGATGTCGAAGACCTTGAAGCGCGGCTCGAGGAGCGGATCGCCCCGCTTGCCGTAGGAGAAGGGGACGCGCTGGGCGTCCGCGGCGCCGGCCGCGAGCGCCACGGCCAGGGAGATCCCCGTTGCGATCGTCCGCAGACCGGCGGCCATCGACTACTGCCCTTCGCCCGCTGCAGCGGCGGCGGGCGGATGCGACCTGTCGAGCTCGGCGAGCCGCTCGCTGGCGAGGCGCGCGGTGGCACCCTGCCCGTGCTCCTTCTGGATCGTCTGGTAGGCGGCCCGGGCCTCGTCCCACTTCTGCTGCTTCTCGAGGATCCGGCCCTTTCCGTAGAGGGCCCGGTCGGCGTAGGTGGGCGCCTCGCTGGCGAGACGGTCCCAGGCCTTGATCGCCTCGTCGTCGCGGCCCAGCGCCTCGAGCGACTGCGCCCGGCCCTCGAGGGCGAGGAAGCGGAGCTGGGCGCCCTGCGGCGCCTCCTTGAGATACTCGTCGTAGAGCGCGAGCGCCTGGTCGTACTGGCCCAGCTTGAACTTCGCGTCGGCGAGGGGGAGCGCCGCCGCCACCGCGGTGGTGGTGCCCGCGTGCTCCTTGCGGACCCCCTCCAGCGCGGCGACGATCGCCTGCTGCTTCTCCTGCTCGGTGGCGAAGGGCGGCTCGCCGCCCGGGGCCGCCGTGCCGCCCACCGGCCGATCGACCAGCTCCAGCGCGGCGGCGAGGTCCGCGCCCGCCTTGCCGGCGCCCTCCTCCTTCTTGCCGCCGAAGGCGAGGCCGATGACGAGGATCAGGACGAGGAGGCCCGCGCCGCCGATCGCCACCTCCTTCGGGTGCTCGTGCAGCCACTCGAAGATGCCGCCGGCTTCCTGCTGGAAGCGGTCGGGGCTCTGGAGCTCGCGCTTGCTGAGTTTTTCCGCCAAGGGTGCCTCCGGGTGGCGCGGGACGGGTTGGCCGCGGCTGGGGGAGAATTCGGCTCAAGACTTCCTGCGCCGGCTGCCGACGCAGGGGGCGCGCTCGCGCGCGCCGGCTCTCGTTTCGTCCGCTCCACCCACGCTTTGGCGGAGCGTACTTCCGCGGAAACCTAGAGAATCGTTCGGGACAGGTCAACGCCGATTCGGCGCGCGCCGCTTGACCGCGGCGGCGCCCCTCTGCTCCCATCCGCCCCGTGCGCGCGCTCGTCGTCCTTCCGCTGCTGCTCCTCGCCCTGCCCGCCAGCGCCGCGCCGGAGGCGCCGCTGCGCCTCGCCTTCGAGGGGGGCGTCGCCTGGTACCACGCCTTCCCCGACGAGCGGATCGGTCCGGCGGGCACCCTGCGCCTCCGCGGCCAGCTCACCGAGCGCTTCCTCGCTGGCATCGCCTGCAGCCACCTGCGCCAGCCCTCCGAGGGCGGCACCCGGGCGAGCACCCTCCTGCCGCTCACCCTCGACGTGAGGATCGACCGGGCGCCGGTGGCTCCCTTCGTCGGCGGCGGAATCGCCGCGATCCACGTCGACGGCGTGGGTCTCGACTTCGGCGCGGTCCTCGAGGCGGGGCTGGAGTGGGAGCTGGGCGAGTCCTGGGCGCTCTCCGCCCAGGCCACCTACGCCGGCCACAGGCAGGCGACCGTCTTCCCGTACTTCAGCAGCTTCACCGTCGGCCTGGCCGCCGGGCTGCTCTAGCGCCTGCGGGCGGGCCTGCGCGCCGGCTTGCGGCTCGATTTGGCCAGCGAGGGGCGGACCGGCTTCTTCGGCGGCCGCAGCGACGCCTTCCGCTTGAAGACGAGGCGCATCGGCACCTGGAGACCGAAGACGTCGCGCAGGCGGTTGGAGACGTAGCGCTTGTAGTCGTCGGGGATCAAGTCGGGCCGGTTGGTCTGGACCACGAAGGTCGGCGGCCGGATCCCCACCTGGGCGATGTAGTAGACCCGGGCGCGGGCGCCGCGGATGAGCGGCAGGCCGTGGTGCGCCGCGATCTCCTCGAGGAGCTTGTTGAGCATCGGCGTCGGCACGCGGGTGGACGCCTGGTCGAAGAGGCGCGCGGTCTGCTCCAGCACCCCGTGCACCCGGTCGCCGGTCAGCGCCGAGGTGAAGATCACCGGGCAGTAGGAGAGGAAGGGCATCCGCCAGTAGAGGTTGTTGCGGAACTCCTCCGCCTTCTCCCGGCGCTGCTCGATCTGGTCCCACTTGTTGACCACCACGAGGAGCGGCTTGCCCTGCTCCACCGCGAGGCCGGCGATCTTGGCGTCCTGCTCCACCGCGAACTCGGTGGCGTCGAGGAGCATCACCACCACGTCGGAGGCCTCCGCCGCCTTGAGGGCGCGCAGGACCGAGTAGGCCTCCACCTTGGCGGCGATGGAGCGCTTGCGCCGGATTCCGGCGGTGTCGGTGATGACGAACCGGCGCCCGCCGAACTCCAGCTCGCTGTCCACCGGATCGCGGGTGGTCCCCGCCACCGGCGACGTGACGAAGCGCTCCTCGCCGATGAGCGCGTTGACCAGGGTGCTCTTGCCCACGTTGGGCCTGCCGATGATGGCGAGGCGGATGGGCCGGTCGGCGCCCTCCGCCTCCTCGCCCTCCTCTTCCTCGGCGGGCAGCGGCTCCGGCAGCGCCGCCACCACGCCGTCGAGGAGCTCGCCCAGGCCGCGCCCGTGCTCGGCGGAGACGGGATAGACCCGCTCGAAGCCCAGCGACCAGAACTCGGAGAGGAAGCCCTCCTCCTCGCGGCGGTGGGAGTCGATCTTGTTGACGGCGAGGAAGACGGGCTTGCCGCTGCGGCGCAGCATCGCCGCGATCTCCTCGTCCACGCCGGTGGGGCCGGCGACGCCGTCCACCACCAGCAGCACGAGCTGCGCCTCGTCCACCGCGAGCCGGGCCTGATCGCGCACCTGCTGGATCAGCCGGTCCTCCGCATCGGGCTCGAAGCCGCCGGTGTCGACCAGGGTGAAGGCGCGCCCCTCGTGCTCGGTGTCGTAGTAGTTGCGGTCGCGGGTGACGCCCGGCAGGTCCTCGACGATGGCGACGCGCTTGCCGACGATGCGGTTGAAGAGCGTGGACTTGCCCACGTTGGGCCTGCCCACGATCGCCACCACGGGCTTGGTCTTCTCGACGTTCAACTCGAATACCCCAGGCGCCGCAGCGCATCCTCGCGCTCGCTCCAGCGCGGTTCGACAGTGACCTCGAGGGAGAGGAAGACCTTGCAGCCGAGGAGCTTCTCGATCTCGAGGCGCGCGGCGGTCCCGATCTTCTTCAGCATCTCGCCCCGGCGTCCGATGATGATCGCCTTCTGCGAGTCGCGCTCCACGTAGATGCGGGCGAAGATCCGCACCAGGCCGCGCCCCTCCCGCTCGCGCTCCGACTCGTCGAAGCTCTCCACCGCCACGGCGGTGCTGTAGGGCACCTCCTGCCGGGTGGAGCGGAGGATCTGCTCGCGCACGTACTCGGAGACGAGGAAGCGCTCCGCCACGTCGGTGTAGACGTCGGGCGGAAAGAGCGGCGGACCCTCGGGCAGCTGCTCCCCCACCAGATCGACGAGCTGATCGATCCCGTCGCCGTGCAGCGCGGAGAAGGGGAAGATCGCCGCGAAGGGGAGCGCGTCCTTCCACGCCTCGATCACCGGCAGGAGCTCGTGCTTGGGCACGGTGTCGATCTTGTTGATCCCGAGCACCACCGGCTTGCCGCTCTCCCGCAGCTTCTCGACGATGAACTGGTTGACCTCGCCGATCTCCACCCGGATCCCGGAGGGGACGGCGGGATCGCGCACGATCCCCGGCTCGATCAGGTAGAGCACGCAGTCCACCTCGGGCAGCGCGCCCAGGGCCTGCTCCACCATGAACCGGTTGAGCCCGCCGCGGGCGCGGTGGATGCCGGGGGTGTCGAGGAAGGCCACCTGCAGGTCGGGACGGGTCAGCACGCCGAGCACGCGGTTGCGCGTGGTCTGCGGCTTGGGGCTCACGATGGAGAGCTTCTCTCCCAGCACGCGATTGAGCAGCGTGCTCTTGCCCACGTTGGGTCGCCCGATGATCGCGCAAAAGCCGGATCGGTGGGGCGCGTCGTTGCGCTTCTTCGCCACTCGCTTCACCCGGGCGCCCGCCTCCTGCAGGCGCCCCGCTCGAGAAGCAGGCCGCCTAGGGCCGGCTCTCGGAGATGATCACCCTCTCGAGCACCACGTCGTGCTCGGGACGGTCCTGTGCCCCGCGGTCCACGCGGGCAATCGTACGTACCACCTCCATCCCCTCGATCACCTCGCCGAAGATGGTGTGGCGGTTGTTGAGCCACGGGGCCGGCACCTCGGTGATGAAGAACTGCGAGCCGTTGGTGTTCGGACCCGCGTTCGCCATCGCCACCAGCCCCGGCTTGTCGAACTTCCTCCCGCTGAACTCGTCCTCGAACCGGTACCCCGGCCCGCCCGTTCCGCGGCCCAGGGGGTCGCCGCCCTGGATCATGAACTCCGGGATCACCCGGTGGAAGATCGTGCCGTCGTAGAGAGGCCGGCGCACCTTCTGGCCGGTCCTCGGATCGGTCCACTCCTTCGTCCCGGTGGCGAGCCCGACGAAGTTGGCAACGGCCTTCGGCGCCTCGCGTGGGAGCAGGCGGACCTTGATGGTCCCCATGCTCGTCTCCAGGGTGGCGTAGAGCTCGTCGCCGTTCATCGCTGAAGCCCTCCTGCCGCCCGCGGGATTCGGGGTCGTCGCCCCCCCGGGCGGCAAAGGGCACGGGCGGCGCAATCTAGCGGCCCATCTCCCCGGATCGCAAGGGAAAGATGGGAATCGCTCCGCGGGCTGGAAACAGCGTCAGTCCCCGCCCTCTTCCGAGGCCAGCGCCTCCAGGGCCTGGCGGGCGGCGAGCTGCTCCGCGTCCTTCTTGGAACGGCCCTCGCCCCTTCCCCACGCCCTCCCGGCGAAGGTGACCTCCACCACGAAGGTCTTGGCGTGGTCGGGGCCCCGCTCCTCGACCACCCGGTAGCGCGGGGTGGCGCGCAGGCGGGCCTGCGCCAGCTCCTGCACCTGGGTCTTGTAGTCGCGGTCGTCCGCCTCGAGGGAGATCTTCGCCAGCGTCTCGCCGAAGAAGCGGTCGACGAAGCGGAGGGCGAGCGGGAGCCCGCCGCCGAGGAAGAGCGCCGCCACCACCGCCTCGAGGGCGTCGGCGAGGACGCTCGGCTTGGAGCGCCCGCCGGTCATCTCCTCGCCCCTGCCGAGGCGGAGGAGCTCGCCCAGGCCGATCCGCTCCGCCACCTCCGCCAGCCCCTGCTCGTTGACGATGCTGGCGCGCAGCCGGGAGAGCGTGCCCTCCCGCGCCTGGGGGAAGCGCTCCATCAGCCGCTGGCTCACCGCGAGATCGATCACCGCGTCGCCGAGGAACTCGAGCCGCTCGTTGTCCTCGATCCCCGCCTCGCGGTGCTCGTTCACGTAGCTCTTGTGGGTGAGCGCTGCCAGGGCGACGCGCTCGTCCGCGAAGCGGAGGCCCAGGCGTTCCTCGAGAGCGGCGACTCGATCTTCCAAGGAGCATTCCCTCTGTGCGGAGCGACGGATTCTGCTAACCGGGGAGTCCCGCCGCTGCGGATGCCCGGTACGCCACCGGCCACGCCGGAACTGGAGGACTACCAGAACCATGAGGATCCTGTCGCCCGCTCTCTGCGCCGCCGCCGCCATCGCCCTGCCGCAGGGCGCCCTCGCCGCCAACATCGCCTTCGCCCAGGCGGGCGAGGCGGAGGAGATCGAGAAGGTCACCCGCTCCCAGTCCGCCCGGACGGAGACCCCGGGAACCGACGAGAAGGTGCGCCTCGCGGCGGAGCTCGCCACGGCGATGAGCCGCGGCAACACCGAGACCTTCCTCCTCAGCACCAACGCGCGTCTCACCTGGGCCTTCGCGGAGCGCTGGGTCTCGGAGACCCGCTTCTCCGCGCTCTACGAAGAGTCGTTCGACGAGAACACCGCCAACAAGTTCGGCCTGTTCGAGCGGGTGGACCGCTTCGTCAGCGAGCGGCTCTCCTTCTTCCTCGCCGCGGGCTGGGAGCGCGACCCCTTCGCCGCGCTCGACGCCCGCTGGTCGGGCCAGCTCGGCGCCGCCTTCCTCTTCCTGGAGGATCGCGCCGCCGACGGGCTCATCCGCAACAAGATCCAGGGCGAGCTCGGCGGCTACGCCGCGCGCGAGCAGTTCCTGATCCCGCCCAACGCGGCTCCCGGGACGACGCTCGACGAGCAGTCCCGCGACATCGTCGCGGCGCGCGCCGCGGTGGGCTACGTCCACAGCTTCTCGCAGGGCACCAGCGCCGGCGTGGAGATCGAGGCGATCCAGGATTTCGTCGACACGGAGAACTTCGTCTTCAACGACACCGCGTACGTAGCGGCGGCGATCGTCGAGGGCCTGGCGCTCAAGGTCTCCTTCACCCACCGCTTCGACAACCTGCCGGCGAGCGAGGAGCTGGAGAAGAACGACCTGCTGCTCACCGCCGGCCTGGTGGTGAGC
>Ga0182742_1001592_pt1 | contig 28181 bp, 27 predicted proteins | sample eDN5th37CBELigMG_FD_128880 | JGI IMG/M metagenome (GOLD analysis project Ga0182742, IMG submission 128880) | Enriched Miracle-Growth compost microbial communities from Emeryville, California, USA - eDNA 5th pass 37_C BE-Lig MG (version 2)... ...
ACAGAGATCTAGGTTGTTTGTTCCTCGTTTAGGTCCCAGTTCAGGGTGGTCAGGAGACTTTTTCTTTCGATAGACCTGCTTGCTTCGTGAATTCCGCTGGCAATGGTTTTGGCCATATTTAAGACAAGATGCAAACGGGTGTTTTGGAGTACGAAGAACTCCATAAAGCCGCTCACATTTACTATTCCAGTAATATGCATATGGCCAACCTCAGGCAGATCTTTGTTTACTCCTGCTCCAGGCTTTACAGGGCCTTCTCCGATTTGAATGACTCCGACACTTTTCATGCGGCCTAAACAAGCGTCAATCCCAATAATAAAGGGATTTATATGCTTCCTTTTGATATCACTCAGCTGATCAGCTAAGTTCACCGCGTGGATAGGGTTTTCCAGGGTTCCGTACACGTAAAAGGGGGAAATGTCCTTCTCTTTAAGCAATGTGCCTACGAGTGGACCCAATGAATCACCTGTTGAACGGTCTGTTCCGATGCATACAAACACAATTGGCCGCTGACTTATACCCAAAGGCATATGTTTGCCGATTTCAGCTGCCAGCTGCTTGGCTGCTGCCGGCTCATCATGCATGATTCTTGGTGAGCTGGCTTTATTATGATCGAATAATTGAGGTTTGAATTTCATTGGTTACACCCCTTTTGATTAGTAGTAACAGTATACGGAAATATTTACTAATCTATACATCTCTTTTAAATTAACGGGAATCGGTTGTTCCTTTATCCATTTTTGAGCCTAGGCAAAGGGTCTTTGAGTTGGAAAATTAACAGGGAAGTAAAAGTTAGAACAGGTAAAAAACTGTAAAATGGCAGGGGAACTTGTTAAAATGAATTTGTTTAATGATTATTAAAAATCTAGGTTTAGTGATAGATGATATTTTTTAAAGAAAGAATACATATAAAAAGTGCGAAAATATGGAGGGGTAAATGTGGAACAAAAGGAATTTAATCTGAATGATATTGTGGAGATGAAAAAGCCTCATCCATGCGGAGTCAATCGCTGGAAGATTATTCGCATGGGTGCAGATATCCGGATTAAATGTGAAGGATGTGCCCATAGTGTGATGATACCCAGAAGAGAGTTTGCAAGGAAAATGAAAAAGATCCTTGTTAAACATGAGGAATAGCAGATACACCCACAGATAGCTTCTTGCGCTTTTCAATCCTACTATCTATAATTGTGAGGGGCTTATAGGAATAGCGCAAGGCGCACGCGCCTAAAAGCGGGACAATTCCCGAATCGGACTATTTATATTTTCTTATTAAGAATTGATAGATATTTTAATAATAGAGGAGTGGCAATAAATGGCCTTAACAGCTGGGATTGTAGGTTTGCCGAATGTCGGAAAGTCTACATTATTTAATGCAATTACCCAGGCGGGAGCGGAATCTGCAAACTATCCGTTCTGTACGATTGATCCAAACGTCGGCATTGTCGAAGTACCAGATCAACGCCTGAATAAATTGACTGAACTTGTTCAGCCAAAAAAGACGGTACCAACTACATTTGAATTTACGGACATTGCGGGAATTGTGAAAGGCGCAAGCAAAGGAGAAGGGTTAGGGAATAAATTCTTATCCCATATTCGTGAAGTAGATGCCATTTGCCAAGTTGTCCGCTGCTTTGCAGATGATAATATTACGCATGTTGCCGGGAAGGTTGACCCGATATCTGATATTGAAACGATTAATTTGGAATTGATCCTTGCAGACCTTGAGTCTGTTGAAAAGCGCATCAGCCGGGTAGAAAAGATGGCTAGACAGAAAGATAAAGACGCCATGGCTGAACATGAAATCCTTGTGAAGCTTAAAGAGGCCTTTGAAGCGGAAAAGCCTGCCCGTACAGTTGAATTTACAGAAGAGCAAATGAAGATTGCCAAAGGACTTCATCTGTTGACCATTAAGCCTGTTCTTTATGTAGCTAATGTAGGGGAAGATGATGTTGCAGATCCTTCCTCTAATGAATATGTTCAGAAGGTCAAAGAATTTGCCGCACAGGATAATGCAGAAGTCATTATCATCTGTGCAAAAATTGAGTCTGAAATTGCTGAGCTTGAAGGAGAAGAAAAGGAAATGTTCCTTCAGGAGCTTGGCATTGAGGAGTCAGGTCTTGATCAATTGATCCGTTCTGCATACCATCTTCTTGGACTGGCAACCTATTTCACTGCTGGCGTTCAAGAAGTACGCGCATGGACCTTCAGAAAAGGAATGAAAGCACCGCAATGTGCAGGAATTATTCACTCCGACTTTGAAAGAGGATTTATTCGTGCAGAAACGGTTTCTTATGAGGACCTATTAGCAGGCGGAAGCATGAACGCTGCGCGCGAAGCTGGAAAGGTTCGCTTAGAAGGAAAAGATTACGTTGTACAAGATGGGGATGTTATTCATTTCCGTTTTAATGTGTAGACTCTGTTAAGGATTAATTTTGATTTAATAATCTAGTTGATTGGAACAAAAGGCGCGTAGACTCCTGCGGGAGAAGCGTGTTCAGGGGAGACCCCGCAGGAGCGGTAGCGACGAGGAGGCTCCCGAACCGCCCTAAGGTGCGCGAAACGCCTGGGTGGAAGTCAACGGCTATATTTAACATGCCATGTTTAAAATTAAGCTCTGCAGTATATTCACTGCAGAGCTTTTTGCATTGACATTGCAATATCAATAATTATATGCTATACTTTCAACTTGTGAGTAATGAATAATTGCTCCTTGCCCGTTAAACGCGGGCCGTTTAGTCCAAAAGGAGGTGAAAGTGATGAAAAAGTACGAAGTTATGTACATCATCCGCCCAAATATTGAAGATGAGGCAAAGAAGGCTCTTGTTGAGCGTTTTAATGCGATCTTAACTGAAAATGGAGCGGAAGTATTAGAATCAAAAGAGTGGGGCAAGCGTCGTTTAGCATACGAAATCAATGATTTCCGTGACGGCTACTACCAACTTATGAACGTTAATGCTGGTCCTGAAGCTATTGATGAATTCTCTCGTTTAGCTAAAATCAGTGAAGACATTATCCGTCATATCGTTATTAAAGACGAAAAATAATAGACAAGCACTTTAACCAAAATGTTCCATGTGGAACATTGGCAAAAGGAAGGAGTTGATTCTGATGATGAACCGTGTTGTTCTTGTCGGACGTTTGACAAAGGATCCTGATTTAAGGTACACACCTAATGGAGTAGCTGTGTCTTCGTTTACGCTTGCTGTAAATAGAACGTTTACAAACCAGCAAGGGGAAAGGGAAGCTGATTTCATTAACTGTGTCGTTTGGAGGAAAGCTGCTGAAAACGTAGCAAACTACCTGAAAAAAGGCAGTCTTGCAGGTGTTGACGGCAGAATTCAAACGCGCAGCTTTGAAGGCCAGGATGGAAAACGGGTATATGTAACAGAAGTTTTGGCTGAAAGTGTTCAATTCCTTGAGCCGCGTAACAGTTCTGGCGGCAGAGGTGAAGGCGGAGGTTTCAGCTCTCCTAAAGAACAGGATTCTCCTTTTGGAAATAACAACAATCAGAATCAACAATATAATCGTAACAATCAAGGGTATACGAGAGTGGATAATGATCCATTTGCAAATGACGGCCAAATCGATATTTCAGATGATGACCTGCCATTCTAATATCCGATAAGCAACGATTTATAAATAAAAAAGGAGGGAAATGAACATGGCTCCAGGAGGACGTAGAGGAGGACGTGCAAAACGTCGTAAAGTTTGCTATTTCACTGCAAACGGAATCACACACATCGACTATAAAGATGTGGATCTTCTAAAGAAATTCATCTCTGAGCGCGGTAAAATCTTACCTCGCCGTGTAACAGGCACAAACGCTAAATACCAACGTAAATTAACAATTGCTATTAAGCGTTCTCGCCAAATGGCTTTACTTCCATATGTTTCAGGTGAATAATAATTGTCAAAAAAGCACACTTCGGTTGTGCTTTTTTTTATGCACATATTTAGTTTTTAAATAATGGCGGTAAAGTTGAACATCCCCTTCATTCTAGTTAAAATATACCTTATGGGATTAAGGAGTGTTGAAATGAAAAATGTGCATAAACTGACTGAAGGAGCATTGCTGCTGGCAGCCTATACTGTTTTAGTGCTGATCACAGTCTATTTACCTATTATTGGCATGGTGAGCAATTTATTTTTAGCTGTCCCGTTTATTCTATTTGCGGCTAAAAATACCAAATTGAATTCTTTTGTCTTTTTTATAGCTGCTGTTATCCTTTCGGTGATTGTCGGTTCGGTATTTGCTCTTCCGCTAACCCTATCGTATGGATTAACAGGGCTGGTAATCGGCTATTTCATCCAGACTGGCAAAAGCAGATCTGCAGCCTATCTTGCTTCTACTCTTGTCTTTCTCGTTACTCTTTTGCTGCAGTACGCTGTCGCAGCTGTTCTGTTTAATATGAATATCATAAAAGAGTTAATGAGTTCGGTAAGAGAGTCTTTTGACATGTCAAAAAATATGCTGGAATCACTGGGGCAAAATGTGGATGAGCAAATTTGGGAGCAGTTTGATGCCATGTTTCAAACCATTGAAACATTAATGCCAAGTCTGTTTGTACTGACTGCCTTATTTGCTGTTTTCTTAATTGAGATTGTTTCCCTTCCAATTGTAAAAAGATTTGGTGTAACGGTAAGCAGATGGGGACCGTTTAGGGAGCTAGTTTTGCCAAGAAGCATCCTTTGGTATTACTTAATTACTATCATTTCTTCCTTTGCTTTTAAGCCTGAAGAAGGAAGCTACTGGTACATAGCACTGGTTAATCTTGGGTTTATCCTTCAAATGCTGATGGTATTACAGGGGTTATCGTTTATTTTTTACTATAGTTTTAAGAAGGGCCTGTCGAAAGCAATACCAGTGATTGCATTGGTCCTAACATTTATCATCCCGTTTTTCCTTTCTATTGTCAGGATATTAGGTATAATTGACTTAGGGTTTGATTTAAGAAAGAGAATGGAAAAAAGTTAGTGAAATTTGGGAGCTGAAAAAATGCCTGCTTATTTAGAAAAGCGGTCTCTTCGCTATCCTATCTTTGGATTGATAGGCATAACCATAGTGCTTCTCGGATTGTTGGCGTACTATAATTGGATATTAAGTCTGATTGGCATAGTGCTCGTTATCTATCCATTTTACTCAATGTTTAAAAGGGCTGAGCAGCATAGAAAAGAGACAGAAGAGTATATATCCACTTTATCCTACCGGGTAAAAAAGGTAGGCGAAGAGGCGTTAATGGAGATGCCCATTGGGATTATGCTTTTTAATGATGACTATTATATTGAATGGACAAATTCCTTTCTATCTTCATGCTTTGATGAGGATTCCCTGGTAGGAAGGTCACTCTATGATGTCGGTGATTTTCTGATTCCTCTCATTAAGCAGGAGGCAGAGACAGAAATTATTACATTGCATGACCGGAAATTCCGAGTCATTTTGAAAAGTGAAGAGCGTCTGCTCTACTTTTTTGATATAACTGAGCAGGCAGAGATAGAGAAGATGTATCAGGAAGAACGTTCGGTACTCGCGATTATCTTTTTAGATAACTATGATGAGCTCACTCAGGGGATGGATGACCAGACAAGAAGCGGTCTGAATAATACAGTAATCTCTATCTTGAACAAATGGGCAAATGATAACGGAATCTTTTTAAAGCGAACATCCTCGGATCGATTTATTGCTGTCTTTAATGAACATATTCTTGGCACTCTTGAAAAAGGGAAGTTTTCCATCCTGGATGAAGTAAGAGAGACAACCTCTAAGCTGAATGTGGCCCTCACTTTAAGCATTGGTGTAGGAGCGGGTGTGTCTTCTATACCTGAGCTTGGCGCGCTTGCTCAATCTAGCCTTGATCTGGCTCTGGGCAGGGGTGGAGATCAGGCTGCTATTAAGCAGATCAACGGAAAGGTCAAATTTTATGGAGGGAAAACAAATCCGGTTGAAAAGAGGACAAGAGTTCGGGCAAGAGTTATTGCCCATGCCTTAAAGGAGCTTATAGGTGCAAGTGACAAAGTTATTGTCATGGGGCATAAAAATCCGGATATGGATGCAATAGGGGCCTCTATCGGGATACAAAAAATTGCCCAAATGAATCAAAAGGATGGTTATATTGTTGTTAATCCCCAGGAAATAGATATTGGCATACGGAGACTAATGGCAGAGGTGCGGAAGAATGAAGCGTTATATTCGAGGTTCATTAGTCCGGCTGAAGCTTTGGAAATAGCTACCGAGGATACGCTATTAGTTGTTGTTGATACACATAAGCCTTCTATGGCGATTGAGGAAAGGCTGATTCATGAACTTGACCATGTTGTAGTCATTGACCATCATCGCCGCGGTGAGGAATTTATTCATAATCCGCTTCTGGTCTATATGGAGCCTTATGCTTCATCTACGGCTGAACTTGTCACAGAGCTTTTAGAGTATCAGCCCAAGCACGGGAAAATTGAAATGCTGGAAGCCACTGCTTTATTAGCTGGAATCATTGTCGATACAAAAAGCTTTTCCCTAAGAACCGGGTCCCGCACCTTTGATGCTGCTTCCTATTTGCGTGCACAGGGGGCAGATACCGTATTAGTCCAGAAGTTCTTAAAAGAAGATTTAGATACATTTATAAAACGTGCAAAATTGATTGAAAAGGTGTATTTTTACCGTGAAGGCATTGCTATTGCTAAGGGTGAACCAGATATCGAATTTAATCAGGTTCTTATCGCCCAGGCAGCAGATACCTTATTAGCGATGGATGGTGTGATTGCCTCCTTTGTGATTACAAAGAGGTCAGAACACTCGGTTGGCGTCAGTGCCCGTTCCCTGGGCGATATAAATGTGCAAGTGATCATGGAGAGTCTGGAAGGCGGAGGGCACCTGACAAACGCTGCAACCCAGCTTAAGGACACCTCCTTAGACGAAGTAGAAGAGCGCCTGCAAAAGATAATTGATGAATATATGGAAGGGAGAAAAAAAGAATGAAAGTTATTTTCTTAAAAGATGTGAAGGGCAAAGGGAAAAAAGGCGAAGTTAAAAACGTTGCGGACGGCTATGCACAGAACTTCCTCATCAAGCAGGGATTAGCTGTAGAGGCAAGCCAAGCCAATGTCAGTTCATTAAACGCACAAAAGAAAAAAGAGGAAAAGCTTGCAGCAGAGGAACTCGCAGAAGCTAAAAAGCTAAAGGAAGTTATGGATAATATTACACTTGAATTCTCAGCAAAGTCCGGCGAGGGCGGCCGTTTGTTCGGCTCAATTACAAGCAAACAAATCGCTGAAGAGCTGCAAAAAGCGCATAAAATTAAAATTGATAAACGTAAAATTGAGCTTTCAGATGCGATTCGTTCACTAGGATATACAAATGTTCCTGTTAAGCTTCATGCAGAAGTAACTGCTGCATTAAAGGTTCATGTTAAGGAAGCAAACTAAATTTGGAAATCCCTTTTTTCACTGAAACATGTTAAAATAAAGATGTCGGAAATGTGATCGGTTGCTGCTGGTCACATTTTTTCTAGTCTTATAAAGCAAATAGAATTGATATAGATAATTTTTGAATGATATCCTCTAACAAATAAAGGAGGTTTTACAGGTGAGTGAATTATTTGCAGATCGTCTCCCACCACAAAATATTGAGGCGGAGCAGGCGGTTCTCGGTGCCATTTTCCTTGAGCCTTCTTCTCTCACTCTAGCTTCTGAAATCCTAATTCCTGAAGATTTTTATCGTGCATCCCATCAAAAGATTTTTAATGTGATGCTCAAATTGAACGACCAGGGCAAAGCGGTCGATTTAGTAACAGTAACGGAAGAACTTAGTGCAGCGAAGCTGATAGAAGATACAGGCGGTGTCAGCTATTTAAGTGAATTAGCTGGCTCCGTTCCTACTGCAGCTAATATTGAATATTATGCGAGAATCGTAGAAGAGAAGTCTTTGCTGCGCAGGCTGATCCGGACGGCTACCGGAATTGCTCAGGATGGCTATTCACGTGAGGATGAGGTCGAGTCACTATTAGGCGAGGCTGAGAAAAAGATCCTTGAAGTTGCCCAAAGAAAGAACGCAGGTGCTTTTCATAATATTAAAGATGTACTTGTCCGGACCTATGATAATATTGAAATTATGCATAACCGGAAAGGGGATATTACCGGGATTCCAACTGGCTTTGCGGAGCTGGACAAGATGACAGCGGGATTCCAGCGGAATGATTTAATTATTGTCGGAGCCCGTCCATCAGTGGGTAAAACGGCGTTTGCCTTAAATATTGCACAAAATGTAGCTACAAAGACAAATGAAACGGTTGCCATTTTTAGTTTGGAGATGGGGGCGGAGCAGCTTGTCATGCGTATGCTGTGTGCTGAAGGCAATATCGATGCGCAGAGACTGCGTACCGGTTCATTAACGGATGAGGACTGGGGAAAGCTGACGATGGCGATGGGCAGCCTTTCGAATGGGGGCATATTTATTGATGATACTCCAGGTGTCCGGATTCAGGATATCAGGGCTAAGTGCCGCCGCTTGAAGCAGGAGCATGGACTTGGCATGATTCTTATTGACTATTTGCAGCTGATTCTAGGGAGTGGACGTTCCGGAGAAAACCGCCAGCAGGAGGTTTCGGAAATTTCCCGTTCATTAAAGGCGCTTGCCCGTGAATTGCAGGTTCCTGTCATTGCCTTATCACAGCTGTCCCGTGGAGTGGAGCAGAGACAGGATAAACGGCCGATGATGTCTGATATTCGTGAATCAGGGAGTATTGAGCAGGATGCGGATATTGTAGCTTTCCTATACCGTGATGATTATTATGATAAAGAATCGGAGAACAAAAATATTATCGAAATCATTATTGCTAAACAGAGGAATGGTCCTACTGGCACTGTTTCGCTGGCGTTTGTTAAGGAATATAATAAATTTGTAAACTTAGAGAGACGCTTTGATGATGCATCCGTGCCGCCTGGCGCTTAATTGGCTATATGAAAAGGGTTTGATTTATTCGGCAATACTGCTGTAAAAAATCAAGCCCTTTTTATTATTTTCATATTTTCATATTTAAACGAATGATAAATAATAATTCGCTATAAATATTCGTGTTTTGTTGACGCGTGCGCATTTTAATTGCTAAAATGAACAGTGTTGTTAGAGAAAAATTAAATAGAAAATGTCGGAGGTGCTTTTAGTATGACATCTGTTGTGGTTGTTGGAACGCAGTGGGGAGATGAAGGCAAGGGGAAAATTACTGATTTTCTATCTGAAAATGCTGAAGTAATTGCGCGGTATCAGGGAGGAAATAATGCTGGCCATACAATTAAATTTAATGGCGTGACCTATAAACTTCATTTAATTCCATCCGGAATCTTTTATAAGGAAAAGGTTTGTGTCATTGGAAATGGAATGGTTGTGGATCCAAAGGCTCTGATAAAAGAGCTTGCCTATCTGCACGAACAAGGCGTCACAACTGATAACCTCCGTATAAGCAATCGTGCCCACGTGATTTTGCCGTACCATTTGAAATTGGACGAAGTCGAAGAGGAAAGCAAAGGGGCAAATAAAATTGGCACAACCAAAAAAGGTATTGGTCCAGCCTATATGGACAAAGCTGCCCGTATTGGCATCAGAATGGCCGATTTATTAGACCGTGAAGTTTTTCAGGAAAAGCTTGCGCGTAATTTGGAAGAAAAGAATCGCTTATTTGAGCGAATTTATGATACTGAAGGCTTTAAAATCGAAGATATACTAGATGAGTACTACCAATATGGCCAAGAGATTAAACAGTATGTATGTGATACGTCTGTTGTTCTCAATGATGCTCTTGATGATGGACGAAGAGTACTGTTTGAGGGTGCACAAGGGGTTATGCTTGATATTGATCAGGGAACCTATCCTTTTGTTACATCTTCCAATCCGGTTGCAGGCGGCGTGACAATAGGCTCTGGAGTAGGACCATCAAAAATCACCCATGTTGTTGGTGTATGCAAAGCCTATACAACACGGGTAGGGGATGGGCCATTTCCAACTGAACTGAATAATGAAATTGGAAATCAGATTCGCGAGGTTGGCCGGGAATATGGAACTACAACTGGACGTCCGCGCCGCGTCGGCTGGTTTGACAGCGTGGTTGTCCGTCATGCACGCCGCGTCAGCGGGTTAACAGATCTTTCTCTTAACTCTATTGATGTGCTGACAGGGATTGAGACATTGAAGATCTGTGTGGCATACCAGTATAAAGGTGAAGTTATTGAGGAGTTCCCTGCAAGCCTGAAGGTGCTCAGTGAATGCGAGCCTGTATATGAAGAATTGCCAGGCTGGACGGAGGATATAACAGGCTGCAAGACGCTGGATGAGCTCCCAGCTAATGCGCGCCACTATCTAGAGCGGGTTTCTCAGCTTACAGGCATTCCGCTGTCTGTTTTTTCCGTCGGACCTGACCGGACACAGACAAACGTCGTCAGAAGCCCTTGGAGACAAAGCTAATTTTATGCCTTGCTGCAGCTCTAACAATGTTAGGGCTGTTTTTTTTTATAAAAAAGCCTTGCGCACACCATAATTGTTATGTTAATATAGAAAACGTTGTTGCAAATGACTTATAAATTAGAGCCATTAGCTCAGTCGGTAGAGCATCTGACTTTTAATCAGAGGGTCGAAGGTTCGAGTCCTTCATGGCTCACCATTTTTAGGCCCGTTGGTCAAGCGGTTAAGACACCGCCCTTTCACGGCGGTAACACGGGTTCGAATCCCGTACGGGTCATGGCGAATGGCAGTTGGTAACAAGCTGGCAAGGACGGCTTAAACTGACTGCCATTATTTTTTTTGCCTTAAAGTATGACAAAGAAATCCCTTTTTGTTACATAATTGTAATATTAGAGGCGTTTACCACATTTAAAATCCAACATCCAATTCAAATTCTGCCTTTTTAGTTATTTATCCTCTATTAATCCCTTCAGTGCTTGAAAACACAAAGAATTCAATGATCCTTTATTCCTTTTCTTTCGACAAAAATACCGACTTTTTTGTGCGTAAATGGGAGAATTTTGTCACCAATTATACATTTATGTTACATTATTGAGTCTAACAGTCTATTTTACTCCTTTTATGATAAAGTAGAGAAGGTCAAAATATTGGAAAAAATACTAGTAACACTTAAGCTAGTTTACTTCTAAGAATCTAGGAGGAAATAGCCTTGCATGACGCAAATAACCCATACAAGTTAAAGAAAAGCTTTACATATAAAAACTTCATAAAGAAATTTAAAGGTGCAGCCATTGCTGCAATTGCCGCAACCGCTATTCTAACAGCAGGAGTCACATCTTACGCCAATGAAACCTTAACAACCGTCTACTATGTGTATGTTGATGATCAATATGCCGGCACCGTTTCCGACAAAGAAGCGATTGAAAAGTTGGCTGAAGAGAAATTAGAAGCATCAAAAGCTTCATATGGTGACTTAAGTCTTTCCCTCGGCACTAAAATTTCCTATGTTCCGGAACATGTTTTCCAATCTGATTTAAAAGTCAATAATGCCCAGGTGGAGAAAAAGGTATCTGAGGAGTTAAATGTACAGGCAGAGGCAACGGCTCTTGTCATTGACGGCAAGCAAGTGGCCTTTGTTGAAAGCGAAGATCAGGCAAACCAAGTGATCAAACAGCTTAAGACAAAGTATGTATCTGAAGAAACGCTAAATTCTGTTGAGGATATCAAGGCGGCTAATCCAGAGGACCTTCCCCCGCTAAAGGAAAATGAGACTCGTATTTTAGATGTCCATCTTTCAGAGGAAATTGCCTTCGCTAATGAAAAGGCAGATCCAAAAAATATCCTGACGGTTGAAGAGGCTGTCAAGCTTCTTGAAAAGGGCTCATTGGAAGAGGCTAAGTATAAGGTCAAAGAGGGAGATGTGCTTGGCAAAATTGCCAGTGCACATAACCTTAAAACGGAAGAGCTTCTGGCCATTAATCCTGGCTTAACAGACGATTCTCTTTTACAAATTGGACAGGAGCTAAGCGTAACGGTACTAAAGCCTTATGTCCAGGTAATAATTGAGAAGGAACAGTTTAAGAAAGAAACCATCCCGTTTGAAAAAGAGGTGGAAGAGACTGATTCCATGTTCAAAGGCGACACAAAGGTCAAGCAAGAAGGAAAAGATGGCGAGCGCGCAGCCACTTATCATATATCCGAGCAGAATGGCGTTGAAGTTAAAAAGGACGTTATCAAAGAGGAAATCCTTAAAGAACCTGTTAAAAACATTGTCTTAAAAGGGACAAAGGTCATCCCTTCACGCGGTGACGGCAGCTTTATCTGGCCAACGGCAGGGGGCTATATTTCGAGCAAACAGGGACAGCGATGGGGCAGACTGCATAAAGGTATTGATATTGCAAGGCCAAGCAACCGCACAATTAAAGCAGCAGATAATGGAAAAGTGGTATTTGCCGGATATCAGCGCAGTTTTGGAAATAAGATAGAGATTGATCATCAAAACGGCTATAAAACCATTTATGCACACCTTTCTTCCATTGATGTGAAGGTTGGACAAACGGTATCAAAGGGCTCTAAAATCGGTATAATGGGTTCTACAGGGGACTCAACAGGAGTACACCTTCATTTTGAAATCTATAAAAATGGCAATCTGCAAAATCCGTTAAATTATGTTCGTTAAGTCTCTAGCTTTTGCTAGAGACTTTTCCTCTTTTTAGCGCAAGTCTGCTAATATATACTAGTTTGTAAAAGATGAATTCCTATTGGTAAAGTGGTAAAGTAAAATGGAATATCTATTGCATTTTTCAAAGCCATTTGGAAATTCGGCAAACTGCTTGGAAGCTCCCGAATTAAATATACAATTAAAAGGAGAAAATTTATGGATAAGAAAATTCTAGTAGTCGATGACGAAAAGCCAATTGCAGATATACTTCAGTTCAACCTTAAAAAGGAAGGCTTTGAAGTGGTTTGTGCATACGATGGAAATGAAGCCTTAGATAAGGTTGAGGAAATAAAGCCGGACTTAATCATTCTTGATATTATGCTGCCGCAAAAGGATGGTATTGAAGTCTGCCGCGAAGTGAGAAAGAAGTATGAGATGCCTATTATTATGCTGACAGCAAAGGACTCTGAGATTGATAAGGTTATCGGCCTTGAACTAGGTGCTGATGACTATGTCACGAAACCGTTCAGCACCAGGGAATTAATTGCCCGCATAAAGGCCAATTTAAGACGCCATCAGCAAGTTGCTGCAAATGCTGCTGAAGAGGAAGAAACAAATGAAATCACAGTGGGATCTCTTACGATACATCCAGACGCATATATTGTTTCAAAACGCGGTGAAACCATTGAACTTACGCATCGTGAGTTTGAGCTCCTTCATTATTTAGCTAAGCATATTGGTCAGGTAATGACGAGGGAACACCTGCTTCAAACGGTTTGGGGATATGATTATTATGGCGATGTACGCACAGTCGATGTCACAGTGAGACGGCTGCGGGAAAAAATTGAGGATAACCCAAGCCATCCAACCTGGATCGTAACGAGAAGGGGAGTTGGGTATTATTTAAGAAATCCTGAACAGGAGTAAGGTCATATATGCAAAAGGTTGGTTTTTTTCGTTCCATTCACCTGAAATTTGTCATTATATATGTACTTCTTATTTTAGTTGCGATGCAAATCATCGGGGTTTATTTTGTTAGGCAACTGGAATCCACTTTAAAGGATAATTTTAAAACGACGATTCAGGACAAGGTTAATTTGCTTGCCTTTTATTTAGAAGAGCAAATGACGAAGGAAAGGCTTCCTGATGAGGAAGGTCCGACGCTTGAAGAGGATGTTTATAAATTATTAAGAGATTATAATTCCGAAGACATTAAAGAGGTTCGTGTGATCGAGGCTGATACATTAAAGATTATCGGCACATCAGACCTTGGCAACCAGGGTGTTGTTGGCCAGAGGACAACTGATAACTTAATCCGAATGACAGTCGCAACTGGCCAGCAGGCAAGCGAGGATTTAATTGACCGTTATACGGGCAAGCGCTTATGGGTGCTTGTTACCCCAATTAAAAAGGGCGGGGAAGTACTAGGCGCAGTATATCTTGTCGGTAAAATTGAAAATGTGTTTGAACAGATGAATCAGATCAATAGCATTTTCATATCTGGAACGGCGATTGCTCTGGCGATAACGGCCGTATTAGGCGTTTTGCTCGCCCAAACGATTACACGGCCTATGTCTGATATGCGAAAGCAGGCTCTTGCGATGGCGAAGGGGAACTTCTCGCGCAAGGTAAAAGTATATGGCAATGATGAGATTGGCCAATTAGCCATGACCTTTAATAATCTGACAAAGAGATTGCAGGAGGCACAAGCGACAACAGAAGGCGAAAGGCGGAAACTTTCTTCCGTGCTGTCATATATGACAGATGGGGTTATTGCCACCGACAGAAAGGGCCGGGTTATTTTAATTAATGATCCCGCAGCAAAGATGCTGGATGTTTCACATGAAACAGTATTGTCTACTTCCATTGTTGCGCTTTTGGGCCTTGAAGATGAATATACATTTGAGGAGCTGCTGTCTGAACGAGATTCAGTTATTTTAGATTACAGCAGCCCGTCGAATCCGCTTATCTTAAGAGCAAACATTTCAGTCATTCAGAAGGAAACTGGGTTTGTGAATGGACTGATTACCGTTCTGCATGATATAACCGAACAAGAAAAAATTGATAATGAACGCCGCGAGTTTGTCGCAAATGTTTCTCACGAGTTAAGAACTCCTTTAACAACAATGAGGAGTTATTTAGAGGCATTGGCAGACGGAGCCTGGCAGGATGAAGAAATTGCTCCGAACTTCCTTCATGTGACACAAACAGAGACAGAGCGGATGATTCGCCTTGTCAATGATCTTCTGCAGTTATCGAGAATGGACAGCAAGGACTACCGCCTGAACAAAGAATGGGTCAATATTATCGCCTTTTATAACCGGATTATTGACCGCTTTGAATTAACAAAAAATCAGAATGTGGTCTTTGAACGGAAGCTTCCGAATGAGGATGCTTATGTTGAGATTGACGGGGACAAGCTGACGCAGGTGCTGGATAATATTATATCTAATGCTCTTAAATACTCCCCAGAAGGCGGAAAGATAACCTTCCGTGTCGACGAACAGGCGAATTTTGTCGTCCTCAGTGTTTCTGACCAGGGAGTTGGGATTCCAAAAGAAAATCTTGAAAAAATATTTGAACGTTTTTACCGTGTGGACAAAGCAAGGACAAGAAAGCTTGGCGGTACAGGTCTTGGTCTGGCAATTGCCAAGGAAATGGTCGAAGCTCACGGCGGAAAGATTTGGGCGACAAGCAGGGAAGGAAAGGGAACAACGATTTCTTTCAGTTTGCCCTATGTTCGAACCGAAGAGGATGATTGGGAATGACATATGAGAATTTTAAATCAATCATACTGACCGTTTTAGTCTGTATCAGCATCCTTTTGACCTGGAGCATATGGACCTATCAGCCAAGCTATGAATTTTTGGAGAAGCCTGATACGGTTCAGGAGGTTTCCATTGGCCCGAAAAAGGATGTTAAGAAGATTGTCAAACCAGATCGAATGTTTTTTCATTATACGAAGGACAAGCATCTCGGAACCGTCGACACGGGTGAGATTGATAGATTGCTCAATGATATTAGCAAATGGAATTTTACCAGCATTGAGGATGTTTCCGACCAGGTCAAGAACTTTTCAACCTTTGTCCATAATCCCGGGAATGCTGTGATTCACTTTTCTGATTCTGTTCCGATGGAACTTTACCGGACAATTATTGATGTCAAAGATAAGGACTTTCCTAATTTCTTTTTTGATCGGATTGTCATCGATGTGGAGAATATTCAAAAGGAGCAGGGGTATGTCTATTTTGTTTCAGAAAAGGAAAGACGGGCTTATAAGAGCCATGTAGCCTCTTCTTTTGTTAACAACTTTAAAAATGGTTTATATAAGAATGCGGAATTTAGTCCCAACTTTGCCGATTACTTTTCGTACCGGGCAGCAAATGAAACATTGCTTTTTCTGCCTGCAGGTGAAACAGACATTTCTAGCTATCAATACTTATTAAACCCATTAGATTCAGAGAAATTTAAGTTTGCCTTGTTCAAGGACCCTGGCGTTGTTCAAAGAAACTATCAGCCATGGGGTGAAGAATATACAAATGGCTCAAGCCTGCTCCGTATTTATCAGGACAAAAATATTCTATCTTATGTAAATCCTGTCGGAGGAAATGATACTGGAGACTTTTCAAAAAGCTTGCTGAAAAGGAGCATTGACTTTGTAAATGAGCACGGCGGGTGGACAGATAATTACAGGTATGTTGAGATGGATGAGGCAAAGCACAAAGTATTGTTCCGTCTTTATGACAGCAAGGGATACCCAATATTCAGCGAAAATAATATCTCTGAAATCAGCCAGACCTGGGGTCAAAATGAAATAAATGAATACATCCGCAGCAACTTCTATCTTGGACTGCAAATGGAAGCAACCAGCACGATTCTCCGTTCGGGTCAGCAGGTAATGGAATATCTAGAGAGCTTGAAAGGGTTTGATAGAGAAAAGCTGCAGGATGTTGTTATTGGCTATACAATGACGAAGGATCCGCAAACAAGGGTGATCTATTTAGAGCCTTCTTGGTATTACCAATATGACCATTCATGGAAACAGGTCACAGAAGATGAACCGGGAGGAAGAAATCGTGGATTGGAGTAAAATCAAGACCATATTTATTTTGACCTTTCTGGTTTTAGATATTTATTTGATGTATGAATTTTTTAAGGTAAAAGACTCAAGCCAATATGAATATGTGACGGAGACTTCCTTTGAAAAGCGGCTAATCGCTGATGAAATACAGTTTGGGGAACTGCCGAAAAACCACTTAAAAGATATGTATTTAAGCGCAAAGCCGAAGAACTTTAATAGCGAAGTATCGGAAGAACTTAAGGTTTCCATCCTGAAAGGACAGAAAGTCAAAGTAAATGATGGAACAGTATTAGAGTCGGTTCTCGACGAACCCTATGAGGTTGGGGAAAAAGGGGACCTCGCTGAACTTAACACCTTTATTAAAAACAATGTTCTATATGGCGACCATTACCGCTTCTGGAAAAAGGAAGGAAATGTAGCGATATATTATCAGCAGTTCAGGGATAAGGTTTTTTATAAGAATGCCAGCGGAGAACTGACGATCTATTTTAATGATGAAAATGATATTGTCTCATACAGGCAAACCCTTCTTGCTGAAATTGAAGAGCTGTCTGAAGAGGAAAAAATTATTCAGCCGATGAAGGCGATTGAAACACTGTACAAAAATGGTTCACTAAGGCCAAAAAGTAAAATTACGAATGTTGAACTGGGGTATTTCACTTTTGTGGATACAAGTACGTCTCAGGTTTTAACTCCAGCTTGGCGGTTTGTCATAAATGATGAAGAAAATATTTTCGTCCATGCCTTTGAGGGACAGATTATTCAGCTCAACAACGAAAAGAAAAATAAAGTGGAGTGAGGGAAATGTCTTTGCAATTCAGCGTCCTCGCGAGTGGGAGTACTGGGAATGCGATTTTTGTAGAAACGGAGGAACATTCCTTTTTGGTGGATGCCGGTTTAAGCGGGAAGCAAATGGAAGCATTATTTCAACACATTGGCCGGGACGCAGGGAAGCTTTCGGGAATTTTAGTAACACATGAACATAGCGACCACATTAAAGGTGTTGGGATTTTGGCTAGAAAGTATAAACTGCCAATCTATGCAAATGCAAAAACATGGAAGGCAATGGATGGATTGATTGGAAATATATCTACAGAACAGAAGTTTACTTTTGATATGGAAACAGTCAAATCATTTGGCTCTTTAGATATCGAGTCATTCGGTGTATCCCATGATGCAGCAGACCCGATGTTCTATGTTTTTCATCATAGCGGGAAAAAATTTGTGGTTATTACAGACACAGGATATGTCAGTGACCGGATGAAGGGGCTTATCTCCAATGCCGATGCTTACGTTTTTGAAAGCAACCATGATGTGCAGATGCTGCGGATGGGGCGCTATCCGTGGAGCATTAAAAGAAGAATCTTAAGTGATGTCGGCCATGTATCTAACGAGGATGCTGCTATCGCCATGAGCGACGTAGCAGGCGATCAGACAAAACGCATCTACTTAGCCCACCTCAGCCAGGATAACAATATTAAAGAATTAGCCAGAATGTCTGTTGCCCAGACGCTCGAAAGCAGGGGAATCCTTGTTGGCGAACAATTCGAGCTATACGACACAGACCCAAAAGTACCAACAGCCCTGACGGCTGTATAATGACTCAGAAGGAATGAAAAGCTGTAAACATGCAGCTGATCATTCCTTTTTTCTTTATTAAAGAAGGGAATTGTTGGACTTATTATTAAGTTGATTGGAGCGGAAGGCACGTAGACTCCTGGGGGATCAGCGTTGAAGTGAGACCCCACAGGAGCGTAAGCGACGAGGAGGCTCACAAAATGCCCCCCGGAAAGCGAAGTGCCTGGAGAGGAAATCAACATTTGCATGCAAGATTTTTAAAGAAATCGTGCCAACCTATGACTAAATTCGTAAGATTGTTTCTGTCAATAGCTTTTCAATAGATTCTTAAAAAAGAGCGAGTATAATAATCAGTAAGAAGGAACAATAAAACTTAGCACTTATCTTTTTGCTTCAGCCTTAAAAATAAGGCAGTTACATTATAAGGAAAGGATTGGTCGATGATGGGTTACTATGATGATCATGAATCCCAGTACCGCCAGAAAAGGCAAAAGGGAAATCGAGGCGGATATTTTTTAGCAAGTCTTGTTGGAGCTATCTTGGGTGCCATTCTTGTAATTGTGGCTGTGCCTGGAATTGCAAACAATAATGTACTTCCATTTTCATCAGAGGAAGAGCCGGCAAGCCAAAGCACAGATCATACGCAAGCTACAGAGAATCTCCCAACCCAAAATGTATCTGTTAACGTGGTTTCCGATGTAACAAAGGCAGTGGATAAAGCGGGAGATGCAGTTGTTGGTATTACAAATATCCAGACCAGCAGTTTTTGGGGTCAGGGTGAAATGGACGGAGAAGCAGGCACTGGTTCCGGTGTAATCTATAAAAAGGCCGGCAAGGAAGCCTTTATTGTCACAAACCATCATGTGGTTGAAGGAGCAAACAAATTAGAAGTGACATTGGCTGACGGAACAAAAATCCCTGCAAAACTATTGGGGAGCGATATTTGGACTGATTTGGCTGTTCTATCAGTAGATGCTTCCAAGATCAAAACCGTTGCTGAGTTTGGAAACTCTGATGCGCTTAAGCCTGGGGAACCTGTTATTGCCATCGGAAACCCGCTGGGTCCAACATTTTCAGGATCTGTTACACAGGGGATTGTTTCAGGACTAGAGCGAACTATTCCGATAGATATTAACCAAGATGGTATTATTGACTGGAACTCTGAAGTTTTACAAACCGATGCTGCCATTAATCCGGGAAATAGCGGTGGCGCTTTAGTGAATATTAAGGGACAGGTAATTGGGATCAACTCCATGAAAATTGCCCAAAATGAGGTAGAAGGAATCGGCCTTGCTATTCCTATCAATTCAGCACAGCCGATTATTGCAGACCTAGAGAAGTATGGAGAAGTCAAAAGGCCTTATATGGGTGTTGACTTAGTATCTGTGAATGAAATATCCAGATATCATCAGCAGGAAACATTAAAGCTTCCAGCTGATGTAACCAGCGGTGTGGCATTAAGACAAGTAAGGCCAAATTCTCCAGCAGCTCAAGCTGGTTTGAAGGAACTTGATGTTATTGTTGAAATGGATGGCGAACCAATTAAAGATATCGTCGACCTTCGGAAGCATCTATATACGAAGAAAAAAATCGGCGATGAGATGAAGATTAAACTGTACCGCAATGGAAAACTGACAACCGTCGCTATGAAACTTGGCGGAGAAACTTTCTAAGCTGTGGAAAACAGGATGGCGCTTATGCTTTCCTGTTTTTTTGTGTTCTGTTAAGATGGAATGTGGATAACTGGCTGGATGAATTCTATCCCCAATTCAAATACTAATCTTAAGAAAACATAGGGTAAAAAGGAGTTAATTAAAATGATTTACAGCTGTGAAGAACATATTGATATAGCCATTGATACGATTGTTGATGAGTATGAAACCTTTCCGTTAATGTCAAAGGTTTCTAATGAGGGAGAGTTATCAACAACCTGTGAATTCTGTCGAAATAAGGCGGTATATGTTGTAGCGAACGAGTGATCTCACACAAGATGTGGATAGAAATTGTGAATATGTGGATAACTTCTGTGGATATCTTGTTCGTAAAGTGAGGATTACTTGTGAATATCTCAATTATTACAGTAGGAAAACTTAAAGAAAAATATTTAAAAATGGGAATAGATGAATATCTAAAAAGATTATCTGCCTATGCAAAAATGGATATCATAGAGGTTCCAGATGAAAAAGCACCGGAAGAATTGAGCGAAACGGAGATGCTTCAGGTCAAGCAAAAGGAAGGCGAAAAGATTTTAGCCAAGATTAGTACAGACGCCCACGTTATTGCCTTAGCAATCGAAGGAAAAATGAAATCATCCGAGGAACTGGCAGACGGCCTTGATAAGCTTGCTACTTATGGGAAAAGCAAGGTCGCCTTTGTCATCGGCGGATCCCTAGGTTTAAGTGAAGAAGTCTTAAAACGGGCAGACGAAAAACTAAGCTTTTCTAAGATGACCTTCCCGCACCAATTGATGCGGCTTATATTAGTGGAGCAAATTTATCGAGCGTTTCGTATCAACAGAGGTGAACCGTATCATAAATAAATGCGGTTTCAAATTAATGCTTTAGGGATGTGACAAGATGAAATATAGTAAAACAATCATGACAAAATTAATAAATGAGCATCGTGAATTGCATGATGAACTAAAGAGGATAAAAGTCGAAATGGGCTTAGAGAAAAATTTAGCCATTAAAGCGCTGTACCATTCAGCCGTAGCAGATAATGGTCCATATATGAAAGACTATCAAGCAATAGATCGCTTGCATTAATAGTAAGGCCCTGTTTTGCTTTTGTCGCAGAGCAGGGTGTTTTTTTGATTTGACCTTGAATTACATGATTAATTACACATCTATAAAACAATTAATGGATGAAAGAGGAATTTGAAGATTAGGGGAGATGTATTATGACAAACGATATGGTGCTAAGACAAGTGGAAGTGGTTCGAGCTATTACACTTCAAAAGGTGGAATCTATTACAGAAGATGTGGCTGATATTATGCCTAAGGGATTTAACAATACGATCCGTTGGAACGTTGGTCATATTTTAATCGTTCAGGATCAGCTTGCTGCGAACTTTGCGGGACTGCCGCAGCAACTGTCTCCAGAATTTAACACTCTATTTGGCAATCGGACGAAACCAAGTGAATGGCAAATAGAACCTCCAACGCTGCAAACCTTATCCTATGAATTAAAAAAGCAAACTGCCTACATTAAGGAAACTCTCGGTAACCGTCTGCATGAAAAGGTAAAAAAACCCTTTGTACGGCTTGGTTTTAAGATGGAAACAATCGGAGAAATTCTAACGTTTAGTTTACACCATGAAGGAATGCATACGGGAGTTATTTATGCGATTCAACGGGCAATTGAAGGTTCCAACAATTGAAGAAGCAGCAGTGAGGATGGCAAGATAAGCACTTTTTATAAACTACTGTATTTAATTTTCACCTTTAATTTTGGGATTTGGGGAGACAAACTTACTTTCTAGTTCATAAAACTGTTTAGTTGCTATATGGAAAAACTGTAGAAAGTCCCCCAATTTTCTTGTCTAGCAAACTGAGGATAGATGGACATAAAGTTAATTATGATTGGAGTTTGATCAAGACGCGGGTATCTGTCAAATAAAAGCCTATCCCCGTATCGAATAGCTGTTAACGCAAGCGGTAATTCCCGTCTAAATATTTCATTGCGTTTTTTTGACATATTTTGGCTATATTCTCCTTGATCAACATGTAAATAAACATAATAATATAAGGAATTTCCATTTGCTTTCCATTCACCCAATACTTCATCTCTCATGGTATTGATTTTATCCCAGGCATAATGAGTTCCAATTGTTAAAAATAAATCACCTGTTAAATCAGAATGAGTTAATGTGTAACGTCTTGGTATGACAGGATCTGTAGCGGTAATACCCCCCTTGTATTCCACAGATAATTTTTCAGGAATGAATACGCTCAAGCAATCAACTCCCATTGGTTTTTAAATTATTATGCTAATCTTCATTTATTAATTCGTAAAATTCATAAGTAGAATAAGTCCTTATTAAGCTGCAGTATTTGGACTCAGAGTAAACAAAAATTCCCCTTTGTATTCTAATTAATGGGTAATTTATATTATAATAATCCTATAATTTTGAATCTTACGGCCAATTTTAACTAAGTATTTTATTAGTTAATGATTATGGAGAAATGGGGAAAGCATGATCACAATTATTGGTGCAGGGGTATCTGGGCTATCCGCAGGGATTTATTTGCAGATGAATGGCTATGAAACTGAAATATATGAAAAGCACTATATACCAGGTGGGGTCTGTACGGGTTGGTATAAGAATGGATATTATATTGACGGCTGCATTCACTGGCTAATGGGTACCAAAAAGGGAACAGGCTATTCAAAAATGTGGGATGAGTTAGGAGTTCTAGAAGATATCCCAATTATTCAAAAGGATGTTTTCTTAACCGTAGAGCTATCTAATGGAGAAATATTTGAAATTACAAACGATCTAAAGCAGTTTATTAATCAATTGCATGTTATTAGTCCAGAGGATGCCTCTTTTATTAGAGATCTTGAGAACTCATTGAAAGCATTAAGTAAAGCAAACATATTTTTTGACAAACCTGATGATATTGCAACGATATTTGATAAAGTAAAAAATGCAGTCCAATTAGGATCATCCCTTAAAGTTTTTTCAAAATACTCTAAGATAACTATAGGAGAGTTGACAAAATCATTTAATTCGAAATACCTGGCTGAAATTATCCAAGAAGTTATGGGAATAGATGATTTTGCTGCAATCGCTTTATTTACCACATTAAACAATTTTTTTATTGGAAATAGCGGAATCCCTCAGGGTGGGTCATTAGCTTTGGCAAAAAGATTAGCCCAACGATATCAATCAATGGGCGGAAAACTTCATTTGAACATGCCTGTTGATCGAATTATAACTCAGAATGGCAGGGCAACAAGTATAGTGGTTAAAGGGAATGAGATCGAAACGGATCTTGTTATTTCTGCTGCTGATGGATATATTACGTATACAAAACTTTTGGATAATGAGTATATGAGCAGTCAAATTAAGGATTTCTATAAACATAATAAACCCTTCAAACCATTAATTATAGTATCGTATGGTTCAAATGATCAGTTAGAGGAAATTCCGCATGTGATTAGTTTTCCCTTAAAAAAAGTGATCGATGTTGGAGGGGAAAAGATTCACAGAATAAAACTTAGAAATCATAATTATGATCCAACTTTAAATAAGAAAAAAGGTGCAGTCATTCAGGTCAACTTATTTTCAAATTGGGAATTCTGGAATGACCTCTATCATGATTTAACATTATACAATGAAAAGAAAGATGAAATAGCTGCTGAAGTTCTTGAAGCTATTGAAAGCCACTTTCCAACACTAAAAGGAAGACTTACTTGTGTTGATGTAGCTACTCCTAAAACCTTTTTCCATTTTACCTCCGTTTGGAAAGGAGCATTTGAAGGATGGCTGCTAACTCCAGATAATGTGACGACAAAACTTAAAAAGCAAATTGAAGGATTAGAAAATGTGTTTCACATTGGTCAATGGACGACCCCTGGGGGTGGCGTCACCATTGCAGTTAAAGATGGAAGGGATATAGCCAGGATTATTTGTCGGAGAAATAAAAGGAAGTTCAAAACATAATATCACTAAAAATGTATCTTTAATGAGCCTTGTAAGTTTATTAGGTTTAACTTCTGTAATTAACCCAGCCTTCACAGAGGGCTGGGTTTCATTGTTTACAAACATTTTAAAAAAAACAACATTAAATTAACATTCAAATAGTTTAATAGAATTAAAGTAAAGGAATCTATTAGGGGGATTATTTGATGATTAATAACAAATTTGTGAAAAAAGGAGCTGCTTTAGCACTTGCTCTAGCGATTACAGTTCCAGCATTATCACCAGCAGCAGTGTATGCCCAGGAAGATATAAAAATAGAAGCTGTTAAATTTAATGGAATGAATGCACCATCTACTATTGAAGAAATGGTAAAGACGTATACAACTGCAACAGTTGATGTGAAATATAGCAATGGAGAAGTAAAAACCTTTCCGTTGTCCTACAATTACCTTTTTAAATCGGAAGATAAGGTAGCAACTGTAAAAGGGGAAAAAATCCCTGCAGGGACACCTATTGATGTAAAAGGAAATCCAATTAAGGATCCAAGCAGTATAGAAGGAAAATACTTCGTTTCAGATGCTCCAGATTCAAACAGCTTAATGCTTCCTATTAATGGAAAACTTTATATGATTACACATTATGAATACCAAACCATTGATGCTGCTGGTAAATCAGCATATGGTTTAGTTCCTGCATCTATGTCTTTGACAGAATTGAAACAGGACAAAAAAACAGGTGAACTGGAACCTGTAAAAGTTGAAAAGATTGATTTTTCAGCAGTGGATGGACTTTGGATCCCATGTAACGGATCATTATCTCCATGGAATACACATTTAGGTTCTGAAGAGTACGAACCAGATGCACGTCTTTTCTTAGATACAACTTCAAAAGTCAGAAGCCAAGTTGAAACATTTGCTCAATTCTATTTTGGAGATAAAGCAAAAGCTAATCCTTATTTCTATGGCTACACTCCAGAAATTACAGTAAATAAGAATGGAAAAACATCAGTTGTAAAACATTACAGTACAGGACGTTTCTCTCATGAGCTAGCTAAAGTAATGCCTGATAACAAAACTGTATTTTACGGCGATGATGGTGGTAATACAGGAATGTTTATGTACGTGGCTGACAAAGAAAAAGATTTATCAGCAGGTACATTATATGCTGCTGCATTTAAACAAACTGGAACTGAAAACGGTGGTTCAGGAGATTTGCAGTGGATTAATTTAGGACATGCAACGGATAAAGAAGTGAAAAAAATTATTGATAGCGGCATTCAATTCAATGATATTTTTGAAGCTTCAGACGCGCCTAAAGAAGGTTTTACAGCTATTAAAACATACTCAAATGAAGGGAAAGTTGAGTATTTAAAACTTAAACCTGGCAAAGAAAAAGCAGCAGCCTTCCTTGAAACACGCCGTTACGCAGCAATGCTTGGTGCGACAACTGAATTTAACAAAATGGAAGGGATAACACTAAACGAAAAGGATAGTAAAGTATATATTGCTATTTCCGATCAAAGTAAAGCCATGGAAAAAGATTCAACAGGAAAAGATCCAGCAGACCATATTCAATTACCAAAAATTAAAGCTGGTGTAACTTATCAATTAGATTTGCAAGGTGCTCAAAAGGATAGCGAAGGAAAGCCTATTAACAGCTCTTATGTAGCACCATCCATGTCCGGATTAGTCGTTGGTGAAGATTTAAAAGAAGCTGATTCATTTGGTAACACTGCAAATGTAGATAAAGTAGCCAATCCTGATAACCTAAGCTATTCTGAATCAATGAGAACACTCTTTATTGGTGAAGATAGTGGGGCACACACAAATAACTACGTTTGGGCTTATAATGTTGATACGAAAGAATTAGATCGTGTCTTATCTGTTCCAGCAGGTGCGGAAGCAACTGGATTATTTGCTGCTGATGATCGCAATGGATTCTCATACATTTTTAGTAATTTCCAGCATCCTGGTGATGAAGTAGAAGGAAAGTCAATTACAGCTGTTAATAAGGATGAATTACTAAAAGCAGTTGACGAACAGATTGGTATTAATAAAACAGGCGGTATTGGTTATATTTCTGGACTGCCTTTTTTAACAAACATGCCTGAAAAAAAACCTATTAATAATGAAAAACCAAATAAAGAACCAAAACCAGGAAAAAAAGTCTATTGGGACGGATTATTAATGAAGAAGGGTCAAATCGGCCGCATTAAAATTGAAAGGCCTATCAATCTTTGGGAACGTGATGAAAATGGCAAACTTACTTTTGTCCGCACGTTAAAACCAGGTGAAACCTATCGTGTCTATTCTAAGGATGATCTGCATTCGGGTCAATTTGGCGTGGGCGGAAGCCGCTACATCACAGATATAAAAGGACATGTCAAATATGAAACTCCATCCAAACAAAAGCTTGAACAGCTGAATGATTAAGACAATAAGAGTAGCCCTGTAAGTAACATTACAGGGCTTTTTCTTAAGCCTGAAATAGGTGCAGTCAATCAAAATGAAATTCCCAATTTTAATGTATGAAATCCTCATTTGAAACAAAAAATAAAAATGCAATTTTAGTACTTAAAGGTAGCCAGTTTGACCGAAGAGTAAAGAATTGTATTTTTGAGGAATCTAATTTAAAGGAGGCAGCTTTCGTGAGGACACTGCAAAGAATTGCCTTAACATTGGTGATCATTGGGGCAATTAATTGGGGATTAATCGGATTCTTTAATTTTGATTTAGTAGCAGCTTTATTTGGCGGACAAGACGCCTTTTTATCAAGAGTCATCTACAGTCTTGTTGGGCTAAGCGGTTTAGTCTGTTTGACCCTATTATTTAAGCAATGGGAAGAGACGGATTCTAGAACAGAAGTTAATAATAGGCAAGACTATGGCAAACTTAATTATGGTACTGAATTTGGCGAGGAAAATGAAATAGCTGATTTCAAAAAAAGAGAAGACGAATAAAAAGAAATAAGAAGCTAACAACCATATAAGTTGGAAGCTTCTTTTCATTTTTGCGCAGTTTATTATTAGTTCTTTGTTAAGTCTCTGTGCTCCTGTAATAAATGAAAGGCAGATTGAACCATCCATTTTATACCGATTTTAATGGCTTCTTCATCGACCATAAATTCAGGGTGGTGCAAGCCGTGGATGATTCCTTTTTCTTCATTTCCTGAGCCTAGCCATACATAGCATCCCGGTACTTCCTTTTGGTAGTAGGAAAAGTCATCTCCGCCCATCGTTGAATCCGAGAGAATCGTATTTTCCTCTCCCACAATGGATACAGCTGCAGAGCGAACGATTTCTGTGATTCTTGCATCATTGACAACGGCTGGAATTAAAAATTGATAATCAATTTCAACCTCTCCGCCGAACCCTGTTACTGTATTGGTAACCATCTTTTTGAATACCTGGCTGATTTTTTGTCTGACTTCTTCATTAGAAGTTCTGACGGTTCCTTTCAAAATTGCCTTATCAGGGATGACGTTATTGGTGGCTCCTGCTTGGAAGGAGCCGATGCTGACAACGGCAGATTCCTTGGCAGATACGGTGCGGCTCACAATTGTTTGGAGCTGGCTGACAACGGCACTGCCGATCATAATTGGATCAATTGTGTTTTCCGGCAAAGCAGCATGTCCGCCTTTTCCCTTTATGGTAAGGATAAAATCATCACAGCTGGCCATGAAGGATCCCTCTTTTATCCCCATTGTTCCCGTAGGAATATCAGGCGAGTTATGCAGACCGATAATTGATTGGACTCCTTCTAATAACCCCTGTTCAATCATAGAAACGGCTCCGCCTTCAGTTTCTTCTGCCGGTTGGAATAAAAGGCGGACATTCCCAGGCAGCCTATCACTTAGTTCTTGTAAGATGATTCCTGCTCCTAAAGTAATCGTTGTGTGGACATCATGGCCGCACATATGACTGACCCCATCTATTTTAGAACGGAATGGGAGGGTAGATGCTTCTTGAATTGGCAGTGCATCTATATCAGCCCGTAAAGCAATCGTTGGTCCCTGTCCTTTTCCAGTTACTTCACCAGCGGTTCCTGTTATTAAATTGGCTGGGATTTGAGCAATTCCAAATTCTTTTAACCAGCCATTTATGCGTTTGGTTGTTTCAAATTCCTGACTGCTAAGCTCGGGATTCATATGAAGCTCTCTGCGGATTTCTATTAGCTTTGGAAACAGCAGATCTATTTTTTCATCAAGTATTGCGGCAAGTTCTTTATTAAATACATTATTCATAGCGGATCTTCTCCTATTTTAAATG
>Ga0182742_1001594_pt1 | contig 28168 bp, 27 predicted proteins | sample eDN5th37CBELigMG_FD_128880 | JGI IMG/M metagenome (GOLD analysis project Ga0182742, IMG submission 128880) | Enriched Miracle-Growth compost microbial communities from Emeryville, California, USA - eDNA 5th pass 37_C BE-Lig MG (version 2)... ...
AAGGGGTACATGTAATTGCAGTAAATGTTGGGGAATCAAATGTTGCTGTTTCTGATTTTTCAAAGCGCTATGATTTGCAATTTCCAATTGTTACAGACAAAGACAGTCAAGTAATGACAGCTTACGGAGTAGACCCCCTTCCCATCACATTTTTAATTGATAAACAAGGAAATGTGGTAGAAATACATACGGGGCAGATCATTGCGGAGGCTGATGTTAAAGAGATGATGGAGAAGATAAAACCATAGGGTATGAGGAGATTTTGCAATGAATCAAGTTAAATGCGATTGTGGTCATGTTAATCCACATGGCACGATCCTCTGTGAGGCATGTGGGAAAATCATAGAGGATGGAACTCAAATTACAGCAGAACCGGTAATAGACATGCGGTACGAAGGAAGTGCAAGAAGGTCTCAAACATATAATAAATCAATGATTGATAAGGTTTGGAACTTTTTTTCATCGGTAAAAGTAGGGGTATGGCTTATTGTTGTGACACTTATTGCTTCTTCGTTAGGAACCATTTTACCTCAAGAGATGTATATTCCAAATATTATGCCTGTCGCTGATTATTATGAGGACCAATACGGTTGGTTTGGTAGATTGTATTATGATCTTGGATTTCATAATTTATATAGCTCATGGTGGTATCTATTATTAATTGCAGCGATCGGGGTTTCACTGGTTATTTGTAGTCTTGATCGCGTGGTGCCCTTATATAGAGCATTAAAGAAACAAAGAGTCATTCGACATGAGAGCTTTTTGCAAAGACAAAGAATTTTTGGAACGACCAGCATGGCAGTAAGTAAAGATTCCTATGAATTAGTGAAAGAACAATTAAAAAAGAAACACTATAACATCCGTGAAGATGAAGGGAATATTTTAGCTGAAAAAGGCCGTTTCTCTAGATGGGGTCCTTATGTGAATCATGTAGGCTTAATCATCTTTCTCTTTGGTAGTATGCTCCGGTTTGTTCCAGGAATGTACATTGATGAAATTCTTTGGCTCCGAGAAGGCGAAACAAAAGTGATTCCCGAGACAGATGGACAATATTACCTAAAGAATGTGGATTTTAAGTTAGAGGTGTATGATAAGGAAACCGATAATGAAGCATTCAGTGATGCTCTAGATAGTGCAGGAATGGTTGCAAAAAACTATCAATCTGATGTCATATTATATAAGACAAAGGGAAATACGGTAGCAGGTGAGGAACCTGAACTAGAGGAAGTGGAATCTAGTAGTATTCGAGTGAATGAACCGCTAAAGTTTGAAAAGTTTGCTCTTTATCAGGTCAACTATAAACTCGATGAATTGTCTAAGATGTCATTTTTACTAACAAATAAAACTTCAGGGGAAACCTTTGGTGATATTACTATTAATTTGAACGACCCGGAAAAAATGTATGAACTTGATAACGGTTACTCAGTTGAACTAATGAGTTACTTCCCAGACTTTGAATTTGGTGATGATGGGAATCCTACAACAAAGTCAAGAGTTCCCAATAATCCAGCTTTCGTATTTAAGATGTATTCACCAGAAAAACCTGAAGGAGAAGTTAGTTTCGTTGCCATCCAGCAAACGATTGAACCTCTAGGGGATAATGAATACAAGATGGCCTTCAATGGAATTGAGACAAAGGATGTGACTGGTCTCACCGTTCGTAAAGACTTAACTCTATGGATTATCGGACTGGGCGGGTTGATCTTCATGATTGGTGTGATTCAAGGTGCTTATTGGAACCATCGTCGTATATGGATTCAGCGTAAAGGTGACGAGGTTTGGGTAGCAGCACATACGAATAAAAACTGGTTTGGACTGAAAAGAGAAATACAGCTGGTTCTTACAGGGACAGAAATAAAAGAACCAATGGACCAATTGAAGGACAACCAGGTGGACGAGGGGGAAACAGATTGATCACTCTAAGTGAGAATCTATTATATATTGCGTTTATATTTTACTTACTTTCTATTCCGTTTTTTGGAGGAGCAATAAAGCAAAAGAAAAACTTAGATCATCAACAAAATAGTGGCAAGTGGGCCACTTTTGGGATCGTTATTTCCATTATTGGATTTGCTGCACAGCTCGGTTTCTTTTTTACAAGATGGTCAATTGCCGGACATGCTCCAGTGAGTAATCTATTTGAATTTACGACTTTTTTTGGAATGTGTTTAGTTGGTGCTTTTATCATTATCTATTTTATCTATAAGACACCTTTATTAGGATTATTTACAATGCCAATTGCCTTATTGGTGATTGCTTTTGCTAGTATGTTCCCAACAGATATTTCTCCACTAATTCCGGCTTTGCAGAGCGATTGGCTTCATATACATGTAACAACTGTGGCATTAGGTGAAGCTATTCTAGCCGTTAGCTTTGGAGCGGCATTAATATATTTAGTAAAAGTGATTGATCAAACAAAAAAGAGTAAAAGTACTACCTGGTTAGAGGTTGTTATGTATGGATTAATCGCTACATTGGGATTTGTCATCGTGGTATCAGCATTTTCCTTTGCTGATTATAAAGCAGAATTTAATTGGGTTGATAAAAATGACAATGAAGCAAAAGTTGAGTACCATTTGCCAGCTCTAGTTGGTCCAAATCAAGGAGAACTTCTAACCGACGGGAAAATGGAACCACTTGTTTCAGTACCTGGTATTATCAATGCGAAAAAACTAAATACGGTTATTTGGTCATTTGGTGCGGGTATCCTCCTATATGGTCTTTTCCGCTTAGTCTTAAGAAAAAGAATTGGGGCAGCATTGAAACCATTTACAAAAAATATTAATCTAGACTTAGTAGATGAAATCAGCTACCGTTCAGTGTTAATCGGTTTTCCAGTGTTTACATTAGGTGGACTTATTTTTGCAATGATCTGGGCACAAATTGCTTGGACCCGTTTTTGGGGCTGGGATCCTAAAGAGGTTTGGGCACTTATTACTTGGCTTTTTTATGCAGCATTTTTACATCTTCGCCTCTCTAAAGGATGGCATGGGGAAAGATCTGCGTGGTTAGCTGTTATTGGATTTATTATTATTATGTTTAATTTAGTTGCTGTCAACCTTGTGATTGCAGGGCTTCATTCTTACGCAGGATCCTAAAAGAAAGATTTCAAATAGCCCTTACTTTCCGTGAGGGCTGTTTTCTAAACACATACGTAATTAATAGTTAGGGGGATTGTCAATGGAAAAGGAAGTTAAGATTCTAGTTGTAGATGATGAGGAAAGAATTCGCCGTTTATTGAAAATGTATTTAGAGCGTGAAAATTATATGATTGATGAAGCGGAAGATGGAAATGAAGCATTGACGAAGGCGGTAAGCAATGACTATGATGTGATTCTTTTAGACTTAATGATGCCTGGTAAGGATGGAATTGAGGTTTGTCGTGAACTACGTGAAAAAAAGGCAACACCTGTCATTATGCTTACGGCTAAAGGAGAAGAAGTAAACCGCGTTCAGGGATTTGAAGTAGGAACAGACGATTATATTGTCAAGCCGTTTAGCCCAAGAGAAGTGGTATTACGTGTAAAAGCACTACTCCGTCGTTCTTCAAGCACGAGCTATTTACACACAGAAACAACGGCTAAAGATGTGATTGTTTTCCCTCATTTGACCATTGATAATGATGCACACCGTGTTTTAGCAGATGGAAAAGAAGTGAGCCTTACACCAAAAGAGTATGAGTTATTATATTTCTTAGCTAAATCTCCAGATAAGGTGTTTGACCGAGAACAATTGCTGAAAGAGGTTTGGCATTACGAGTTTTTCGGAGACTTACGAACTGTTGACACCCATGTAAAACGTTTGCGAGAGAAGTTAAACAAAGTATCTGAGCAAGCGGCTAGAATGATTGTTACTGTATGGGGTGTTGGCTATAAGTTCGAAGTAGTCAATGAATAATGTTTTGGCGTAGTGTTGTTGGGAAGCTATGGTTCACTATACTCCTACTCGTATCATTTGTGCTTTTAATTTTAACGGTATTGTTACTAGAGTTTTTTGAGAATTATCATATAAATGAAACTGAGGGCAATTTGACCAATCTTGCTTCTAATATGGCTCATTTTGTAGAGGATCAGGAATTAGAGATTGGATTGCAAATTTCATGGGAGCTACTTGACGACGTTACAGGGGCAATGGTGATAAGAAGTGAAGATGAATTCTTCTATTCTCCGGATATCCCCGAATCCTTAGAGCTGCCGGTAAGTTTCTTTCAAAAAGATACAGAATTATCAAAAGTATTAGAACAGCAGAAAATGGCAAAAAAAATAGTTGAGATTCCTTCTTCTGAAACACAAGGAGACTCAAGTATTTTAATTATTGGAGTACCGATTTCAAATCTTGACGGAGAAGACGGGGCTGTTTATATTTTTCAATCATTACAAGCCCTTCATGAAACAACTGAATCAACAACAAAGTTTATCCTCTTAGCTGCTGGCATTGCGATCATCCTAACCACTATCTTTGCTTTCTTCTTATTAACTCGTATCACAGCCCCACTCCGTAAAATGAGGGAGGCTGTTGTGGAGGCGGCAAGAGGAAAGTTCGATACGAAGGTTCCTATTCTTACAAGGGATGAAATTGGAGAACTGGCAACTGCTTTCAACCAGATGGGAAGGCAATTAAAGTTTAATATGAATGCCTTAAGTCAGGAAAAAGAACAACTGTCCAGCATATTAAGTAGTATGGCAGATGGAGTTATTACGTTTAATAGGGATGGAACAATTTTAATCACAAACCCCCCTGCTGAGCGCTTTTTGCAACACTGGTATTTTACACAAGAAGGAAAACCAGTTCAGGCAGAAGCGGTTCCACATGATGTCATGGAGCTTTTCCAATGGGCAGTTGACATGGAGCAGGAACAAGTAGGGGAATTTTCCGTTCAAGGTCGTCATTGGGTGGTCATTGTTAGTCCACTTTATAACAATACATTCATACGTGGTGCAGTGGCTGTTGTTCGTGATATGACAGAAGAGAGACAGCTTGATAAGCTAAGGAAAGATTTTATTGCGAATGTATCTCATGAGTTACGAACGCCTATTTCTATGCTTCAGGGTTATAGCGAGGCAATCGTAGATGATATTGCTGAGACAACAGAGGAAAAGAAAGAAATGGCACGGGTGATTTACGATGAATCACTAAGAATGGGTCGTCTAGTGAACGAACTGTTAGATCTTGCCCGTATGGAGGCTGGACATATCCAATTAACCAGTGAACCCGTTGAAATTGACTCGTATATTCAAAGGATTATACGTAAGTTTCAAGGGCTGGCAAAGGAAAAAGAAATTGAGGTACTTTACGAGCATGATCTAAAATTCTCCACTACTGTATTTGATCCAGACCGTATTGAGCAGGTTCTAACGAATCTGATTGATAATGCAATTCGACATACACCAGAAGGTGGAGCGGTTAAGGTAATCGCAAAAATCGATGATCAAAATTTCCATGTGGAAGTAAGTGATTCAGGTTCTGGAATTTCCGAAGAAGATCTCCCATTTGTATTCGAGCGTTTTTATAAAGCAGATAAAGCAAGAACAAGAGGCAGATCTGGTACCGGTTTAGGATTGGCGATTGCAAGGAATATTATTCAAGCTCATAAAGGTGATATAACGGTACAAAGCAAACTTAACCATGGTACGACATTTAGCTTTCAAATTCCTCGAATAACTGGATAATTTGCTAAAGATTGCCGAATATTCTTGATTCACGGGAAACATGTCTTATTGAATATTGTGTATGATGGGAAGGATTTATGTAATAAATCCTTCCTTTTTATTTAGATAGATAATATATTTAAAGTGTAACTTTTTATACATAAAGATCGACTAATTAGATGAACGGGGAGGGGAACCCGGTGAACTCGATTTTTGACGAGTTGTACGAGAAATATCATCAAGACGTATTTCAGTTCTTGTTTTATATGGTGAAGAATCGAGAGCAAGCTGAAGATCTTGCTCAAGAGGTATATATAAGAGTTTTGAAGGCATATAAAAACTTTGAAGGAAAAAGTAGTGAAAAGACATGGCTTTTCTCTATCGCTAGAAATGTAGCGATTGATTCATTCAGGAAGCAAAAAGGATGGAAGCAACGAATCATTGAGAAATTTGATTGGTCAACTCAGCAAGTGAAGGATATGAATCCCATTCCGGAAGAGATTGCGATGGAAAGGGAAGAATATCAGTATATTTACCAATGCTTAGATCATTGTACAATTGACCAGCGTATCGTAATTATTATGAGGTATATTCAAGAGCTTTCAATCGCCGAAACCGCAGAAGCTTTAAACTGGACTGAAAGTAAAGTGAAAACTACTCAACACCGTGCGTTAAAAGTTCTGAAAAAGGAAATGCAAGAACTTTTAGAAAAGGAGGGGAATCGATGAAAAAGATAAGTGATGAACAACTAGAAGAATGGTTACGAGAAATGCCAAAGCTTAAAGATCATCGTGATCCTCATGACATATACGAGAATATTTCAAAAAAGCTAGAAGAACGGCCGAGGAAACCGTGGATTATTCCCTCATTTGCAACCGCAGCAGCTGTATTTTTAATGGCCATTCTTTCCTTTAATTTATTTGATGGAGCAAGTATCAATCATTCAGCAGATAAAAGCACACAAGAGGAAGCGGCAACTGAACAAAATACTTCGTTAAAAAAGGAAGAATCAACTGTCGAAAATGAAGCAAGAATGGACGTTGGTAACGAAGAAAACTCGACTGAAATGAATGATATTACATTCCAAGCGACCGAAGACCCAACAACTGCCATATATGCTGAGGATTTAGGAGCAATGCAGGTTTTTACCTTAGCTATTCCAGACAGCCAAGTTCAAAATATTATTCCTGTTAGCTTCTTGATTGAACCTTCAGGCCAAGCAGATCAACTGGCTCATATAGAAGAGGTAATGACTAGCATTGACGAACAAGAGTGGGGACTAGATGATTTTTATCCGTTAGAGGCCGACTTTGCGATAGATGCGAATAACAGCACATTGAATGTCAATGTTGCGGCTGACCATCCGTATCAAAATGGATCAGCTAGTATACCATTTTTAAATGCCATTCAGCATTTACTACTCAACCTCAATCTAGAAAAAGCGATTTTTACAACGAATGAAACAGAAAAAGGAATGTCAACTGGTCACGATTTTATCACTGAAAAAGTGGTAGAAAAGAAATCAAATCTCGCATTTTATTTATTTTATCCAAGTCATGAAGCAATAAAACCTTACCTTGTTCCATTTACAGAATCATATTCTACAATTGAAGAAGCCTTTAACGCAATGAAAACAAATGTAGATACACATAATCTAATAGCACCATTATTGGTTGAGCAAATCAGCTCAGTTGCTATAGATGAAACCAATAATAGAGTAAACATCACGTTAAACCAAGGGATAAACATAGAGGATACTCCTGAAACCACACAATCAATTGAAGCCATCCTTTTAACGGCGCAGAGCTTTGGATTTGAAAAAGTGAAATTTATTAATGCACCGATTGATACTCTTGGAAGATTTTCATTACAAGAAGATATCCAAGTACCAATCGCAGCAAATAAAAAATCTATCGACTAAAATCAGAGGAGATCAGCAAAGTTGCTGATCTTTTTTCTATATTTCATGAATAAAAGAAAACACTTCGTCCAAATAATAACAAATGTGTTTTTATTAATCGCTCACTTTTTAATTGTGAGGATATATAAAAGGAGGCTGCTTCCTTTAGTTGTACTTTTTAGATAGAGGTCTTTTTTTAGACAGGCTGTCATAGAGTGAGAAAGGAGAGTACAATAACAAGGAGGAAAAAAATGCGAGACTACATAAAACGTTTTTTGATTGCGGGTTTAATGGCATTATGTGTCACATTGCTATTTCTCGGAGGAAAACACTCTCAAGCAAGTATGAATATTAGTCAGGAGACCGCTGACTGGATTTGGCCGGCTGATGGAATGATCACGGATACATATGGAACAAGAAAAGGGAGCCACAAAGGAATCGACATAGCATCTTCGCTAGGAACACCCATCTACTCCGTTGACGCCGGAGTTGTAACTAAATCTTACTATTCGGGTTCATATGGACATGTAATATTCGTGAAACATCAAAATAATATTGAAACGGTTTATGCTCATTTAAAAGCAAGGTTCGTAAATGCTGGAGATACGGTAACAGCAGGTCAACAGCTTGGTGAAATGGGAAGCACCGGTGACTCTTCTGGTGTTCACTTGCACTTTGAAGTTCATCTTAACGAGTGGACGGTTGATAAAAGAAATGCAGTTAATCCAGTGCTAGCATTAGGTGATATAAAAGTGGGACAAGAAGTAGTGGTACAAAAAAGGGAAGATGACTCTAGTGTATTAGAGACAGTTGCAAAAACGAGACTCTATGAAGGACACGGAAAAACTTATGTTGCCAAAGAAGAATCGGAGAGCGTTGTGTTGTCTGCGGAGAAAGTAGAATCAAACATCACTCATACAGTAAAAATGGGGGAAACACTATCGGCTATTGCAGAAAAATACAATATAAGTATTCATGCGATTAAGTCTGCCAACCATCTTACTAGCGATACGATAGTTGAGAATCAAACGCTAACAATTGACGAATCATATACAAATAAATATGTTGTTCAAGAAGGAGATACACTTGAACACATTGCTCACAAAACAGGTAAGTCTGTGCAGCAGCTAAAACAGGTGAATCAGTTACAAAATGATATAATCATACCAAGACAAGTATTGCAATTAGAATAATATGAATTGTCATTGCGGCAGCCTTCGAATCGGTATATAATAGAAAGAAAATTCTAAAAGAGGCTGGTTGGATGTTAACAGATTATCATAATCATTTGGAGACAGGCACATTAACGTTAGATTATTTAAAGAAATTTACAGATGAGGCAAAGGCGAAGGGAATCGGGCAATTTGGGATTTCTGAGCATGCTTATCATTTCTATCAAACAGCAGATATTCTTCAAAATCCATGGGTAAATGAACGTAGATACTATGATATGAAAGACTATGTGAATTTATTTCATGAGGCATGGAGTCATGAGATCGATGTAAAAATGTCGATTGAAATGGACTATACTCCTGGAAAACATGCGGAGATGAAAGCTTTTATTAAAAGCTATGATTTCGATTACGTAATTGGTTCGATTCATTGGGTAGATGACTTTGGAATTGATTTAAAGGAATATATTCATGAATGGGAAAAGCGTGATCTGCATGAAGTCTATCGAAATTACTTTCAACAGGTCGTAACATTAGCGGAGTCAAATTTATTTGATATTGTCGGTCATTTGGATTTAGTGAAAATCTTTAAATATATACCGAAGGAAGAAGAGTTTTTACTAGAGCAATATGATAAGGCGACAACAGCACTAGCGAACTCGAAAACATGTGTTGAAATTAGTACAGCTGGTTTACGTAAGCCTATCGGTGAATTATATCCTGACAAACGATTATTGCAGATGTGTTTCGATAAAAAGATACCAATCGTATTATCATCTGATGCCCATTTTCCAGAGCATGTTGGTGCTGACTATGATCAGGCATTGGTGCTTGCAAAAGAGGTAGGATATAAAGAAATTATGACGTTCTCAAAAGGAGAGCGTAAAATACTTCCACTAGGATAAGAAAAAGATCGGAGGAAAAAACCTCCGATCTTTTTTTTATAGATTGATTCGATTAATCGATACGATATCTTCAAGAGATGCTAGAGTTGCCATCTGTTGGTCGTCTAGTGGTTTATCAAATGATAGAACCATGATAGCTTCTCCACCTGCTTGCTTTCTTCCCACTTGCATGGTTGCTATATTTACCTCTTGATCTCCAAGGATTTTACCCACTCTACCAACGACTCCTGGTCGATCCATATGCTGAATATAAACCATATTTCCTTCAGGTAGGAAGTCGATAACAAAGTCATTTAAATACACAATTCTTGGTCCATAATGGTCAATAAAGGTACCTCTTACGGTAAACTGATGGTTTTCTGCTTTGGCTGTAACAGTGATGCTATTTGCATATCCAAACGTATTCGTTGATATTTTCTCACCAACGGTAATTCCTCTTTCTTTGGCAGCTAGTAACGCATTTACTTCATTGACGTTCACATCTATTCTATTTTTAAAGAAACCAGAAAGAACCGCTTTTGTTAAGTAAGATGTTTCAAGATCTGTTACGGTGCCAGAGTAAGTAATAGAGATTTCATTTACTCCTTGTTTCATGCACTGTGATAAAATGGATCCGATTTGCTTAGATAGCTGGTGGAATGGTTTGATCTTTTCAAAAATATCTTTCGACATTGCTGGTAGGTTAATAGAGTTTAGGACTGGCTTCCCTTCAAAATACATACGAACTTCTTTAGCTACCTGTGTAGCAACATTAAGCTGGGCTTCCTTTGTGGACGCACCTAAGTGTGGTGTGACGATAACATTATCATATTTAAATAACGGATGTTCTCCAGGTGGTTCTACTTCAAACACATCGATAGCAGCTCCGGCTACATGCCCATTGCCAACGAACTTCGCTAGAGCGAGTTCATCGATAATTCCCCCGCGGGCACAGTTAAGAAAGTATACACCTTTTTTCGTGTGACTTAATGTTTCTTCGTTAATAAGTCCTTTAGTTTCTGGTGTTAATGGAGTGTGAACAGTAATAATATCTGCTTCTGCCAATACTTCTTCCAGACTACCATGAGAGACACCTAGCTTTAATGCACGCTCCTTGGTTAAGAAAGGGTCGTATACTTTTACATTCATGCCGAACACTTTAGCTCTTTTAGCTAATTCAGAACCAATACGACCCATGCCAACGATTCCGAGAGTCTTTCCATAAAGTTCAGTTCCGATAAAGGCATTTCGTTTCCACTCAAGATTTTTAACCGACTGATGGGCTTGTGGAATATTTCTCATTAAGGAAGCCATCATCGCAAAAGTATGCTCAGCTGTAGAAATCGTATTACCATCTGGAGCATTGACGACAATGATTCCTCGTTTCGTAGCCGCATTCACGTCGATGTTGTCGACACCAACACCAGCACGTGCGATAATTTTTAATTGAGGCATTTTTTCGAGCAGATCTTCAGTAACAGTTGTAGCGCTTCGAACTAAAAGCGCATCAATTTTTTCTAATTCTACTTCTGGATCATTAATTTTTTTTTGAATTAATGTGCCTTCGTTAAAATCTAATAAGGGAGAAAGTCCTTCCTCATTTATTGCATCGGCTACTAAAATTTGAAACATTCAAAACACCTACCCAATTATCAATTTTCTGATTATTTTACAAAACGAACATTTATCTGTCAATGGACTAAAACGTTCAGATTAATAATGTAAACGCTTTAATGCTTTAAAGTCACGATTTTGTTAAATTTTTTAACAAAAAGCGCAAACTTTCAAAGTTTGCGCTAAAAATACTACATTTTTGAATTGAATAGATCTGTAAGGACTGGTACGATTTGTTTTTTACGTGAAACTACACCTTTTAACACGGCTTTGTTATTCTCTAAGGTTACACCGTATGCTTCTTCTACAGCTGAACGGGCATTTCCTAATGCAAGAGCTGTTGAATCGTTTGTTAAGATATCTGTTACAACAAATAAGAACAGGTCTAGACCTTTTTCTGAAATGATGTTTGATAATGTTTCTTCTAATTCAGCTTGTCTTGAATATACATCGTTAATATCTACTGCATTCACTTGAGCAATTTCTACTTTACTAGCTCCCATTTGGAATTCCTTTGCGTCAAGGGATACCAATTGGTGAATGGATTTGTCGCTTAAATCTGCGCCAGCCTTTAGCATGTCCAATCCATAGCTTTCTGCATCTACACCAGCAATTTCAGCTAATTCTTTTGCTGCTGCTACATCTTCAGCTGTACATGTAGGGGACTTGAATAATAATGAATCAGAGATAATGGCAGAAAGCATGAGACCAGCAATCTCTGGGCGAATTTGAACATTATTTTCTTTATAAAGCTTGTTTAGAATAGTTGCCGTACAACCAACAGGCTCACAGCGGTAGTATAGTGGGTCACTCGTTTCAAAATTTGCAATACGGTGATGGTCAATGACTTCTAGAACACGGACTTGATCAATATCACTTACACTTTGTTGTCTTTCGTTGTGGTCAACTAAGATAACGCTGTTGACTTCACCAGCAACTGTTTCAACGAGTCTTGGAGCTTCTGCTTTGAATGTATCAAGAGCAAATTGTGTTTCACCACTCACTTCTCCTAATCGAACGGCTTCCACATCCATACCAAGAGCTTTTTTTAATTCTGCATAAGCGATTGCTGAGCAAATTGTGTCAGTATCAGGATTTTTATGACCAAAAATAAGAACTTTTTCCATGATTATCTCCTTTAAAATTAATCAATATCGTATGTACATATACTTTAATAATTTAACACAAATACAAAAGAAGGACAAAAAATAATTCACTCAGAATGCAAACTTCTTCACAAAAAATACGAACTAAGCTATAATGATGGGGAAAATATAATATTGGTCTATCTTCGGGGCAGGGTGTAATTCCCGACCGGCGGTAATGAGTGTAACACTCTAAGCCCGCGAGCCTGGTTTTTGGGCAGGATTTGGTGCGATTCCAAAGCCGACAGTAAAGTCTGGATGGGAGAAGATGGAGGTTCTGCAGACGTTCAAAAAGGAGAGTTTTGAACGTTTATTAAGCGTGACTTCTAATCATACTTCCTCAAGCGAATCGCTTGGGGGTTTTTTGTTAATGAGGTACGTGATGCTGAACCTTTCTTCTTTAGGTGAGATGGATCCTAAAAAAGGAGAGAGGGAAATGAAAAGTTTTAACGTAAGAACACTTGTATTGATTGGAATGTTAAGTAGCATATCGTATGTATTAATGCTTCTTAATTTTCCACTTCCACCTTTTCCGCAGTTTTTAATGGTGGATTTTAGTGATGTCCCAGCTTTAATTGGTGCTTTAATACTCGGACCTGTAGCTGGAATATTAATTGAATTTCTAAAAAACGTACTTGATTATTTTTTAACTGGAAGTGCAACAGGAGTTCCTGTTGGCCACGTGGCAAATTTTGTTGCGGGTATCCTATTTATATTGCCAACATACTACATTTATCAGAAAGTGAAATCCTCAAAAGGTATGACATTTGGCTTAGTTGTGGGTACAATATCTATGGCAGTTTTAATGAGTGTGCTTAACTATTACATTATTTTGCCTGCGTATACATTCTTCTTAAATACACCTGCTATGTCAGGAGAAGAAACAAGGCAAATGATTGTTACGGCAATACTTCCTTTTAACCTTGTTAAGGGGATTTTAATATCAGTTATTTTTATGCTTTTATTTGCAAGAATGGGAACATGGATGAACAAACAAAAAGTGCAAAGTAGAGCTGTATAGTCACACAAAAAAAAGCAACGGCGAAGCCGTTGCTTTTACTTATTTACTATTCGAACTTAAGTGCGTCTCCATCAAATGCTTCATCAGCCACTTTGATAGAATCTGTTGGGCAACCTTCGAAAGCATCCATCATATCGTCTAATAGTACGTCTGGAATTTCAACGATACCTTGGTTATCGTCAAGAGTAACGAATGCAATGCCTTCATCATCGTAATCGTAAATGTCAGGTGCAGCTGCTCCGCAAGCACCACATGCAATGCAAGTTTCTTTGTCTACAATTGTGTATTTTGCCATGTAAAATACCTCCCAAAAAATTAAACAAGTATTCTTTATCATTCCCAAATTCACTAGGAATGCATCCCTCATATCTTATTGTAAAACTGAATGGTCAACATTTCAATAGAAAAAGTATTGAGAATGCTTATCATATAAGGGTTTGGACATTAATGGCATTTTTTATTCATTAAATGCGACTCATTTCATGCTACAATAATAGACATAAAAATACAAAAAAACCTACGTATAGAAGGTGAGGTAAATTGATAAATATTCTTGAACACGTCGTTCTATATTGTTTATCAAAACTTGGTAAAGAACGAAGCAGCTCAAGCGTGTTTCACTTATTAAATGGGAAAAAATCATCTCAAACCATACAGGACTCACATCTTTTTCAATTGGACTCCTTTTTTCATACAGCACATCATTTAACAAGAGAGCAATATGAGAGCATTATAAGCAAACTAATAAAACATGAATTTATATATATTTCTAGCGATCAGCGGGTTGTCATTAGCGAAAGTGGACAACTTTTGATTCATGAATTGTATTCAATGTACCCATTCTTGAAAAACTTGCAAGGAGGAAGGTATCACAATTGTCTACAATTTTGGGAAAGATTATCTTTACTTATTCAAGTATGCTCTAATCAAATCAATAATCAAACAAGCTATATACCTGTTCAGAAAAATAAAAATACTCAAAATTGGATTAAGCATTTGTTCGCAACATCGGAAGGAAACAGCAAGAACTTTCCTCATGAGTTGTTAAGGGAATTACAGGCATTATTGGAGTCTTCAGAACCGAAGATTGACCCAAGTGTATTAGTTGCAAGATTGTCCGGGTTTGAGTCGATTGGTTTAACGGAAATGCAAACCATCGAAATGCTTGGTATCGAAGAGAATAACTATCGATTTCAATTTCAAGCATTGCTTCATTTTTTAATGAGTTCGATCGAAGAAAATCCTTCTGCCTATCCATTATTAGCTAAAATGGCAGTGACTGATGAGTTTCAGCAGTTAACAGCTTCTGCCAAAAAAACATTCGAATTAATAAAGAAAGGAAAAGGGATTGTAGAAATCGGCCGAATAAGAAAATTAAAAGAAAGTACAATTCAAGATCATATCGTTGAGATAGCCCTTTTCGTGAACGGATTTAATATTGACCGATTTGTTGAAGTGCCACTTCAGGAAAGGATAAAAGAGGCGATTCAAAAAGCCTCATCCAAGCAGTTGAGGAAAATCCGAGAAATAATAGATGTAGATTATTTTCAAATTCGATTAGTGATTGCGAAATTTGGTGACCTATTATGATGCTAGAATATGAATTAAAGACCCATTTTGGCTACAACCAATTTAAAATGGGCCAAAAAGAGATTGTCGAAGCATTGTTAAAAGGAAAGAATGTCCTTGCAATGCTCCCAACCGGAACAGGTAAATCACTTTGTTATCAACTACCAGCTTATCTAATGGAAGGTGTAGTGGTAGTAGTTACTCCATTGCTTTCATTGATGCAGGACCAAGTTGAACAGATGATGTCACGAGGTGAAAAACGGGTAGTAGCAATAAATTCTTTTCTAGACCGTGAGACAAGAGGCCGTGTGTTTGGTCGATTGCATACGTATAAGTTTATTTATATTTCACCTGAAATGCTAATGAATGAGTTCGTAGTTACAAAGCTAAAAAAGCTAGTCATCAGCTTATTTGTGGTAGATGAGGCACATTGTATTTCGCAGTGGGGCTATGATTTTAGGCCTGATTATTTAAAGCTAGGTGACGTTCGAGAATCTCTTGGTAGTCCGCAAACGATTGCTTTGACAGCCACAGCAGATCAAGAGGTTCGGTCCGATATTGTCCGAACATTAAAGTTAGACAAGTGGGAGGAGTTTGTGTCCTCCGTAGACCGTCCCAACATTAAAATGGTCGTAGACTATGTCTACGATACAAAAGAAAAGCTTGATAGGCTGTTGGAATGGGTATCTTTTTTACAAGGTCCAGGAATTATCTATTTTTCTAGTAAAAAATTAGCTGAAGAAGTAGCCGTTATTCTTCGGGACAGTGGGGTTCCAAGAGCAATGGCATACCACGGTGGGCTTGACCAGGAAAGTAGAATACTGATTCAACAGCAATTTATTAAAGGGCAGCTTGATGTGATTTGTGCAACTAGCGCTTTTGGAATGGGAATCAATAAAGAAAATGTGAGATTTGTAATCCATTTTCATATGCCCTTGCAGCTAGAGTCTTACTTACAGGAAATCGGAAGAGCTGGAAGGGATGGAGAGAATAGTATATCCATTCTTTTGTATTCTTCCCATGATGAGCAGCTTCCTTACCAGTTAGCAGAAGGAGAGCTTCCTACAGAATATCAAATAAGTTGGTTGTTTCGACATTTTGGAGATCAGCTGCTTTATGAGTGGGAAGAAATGGAGGAATCCATTCAACAGATGGGGGGATTTACAGAAACATCTTGGAGATTAACAAGGGATTTTCTCCGTAGTCTAACGAACAGTATGGATTTAATAATAGAGAAAGAACGGTTTATAGAGTATGTTAACACTAGAAAAAAGCATAAAAGAAAAAAGATAGTGGAGATGTTGAACTGGATTCAGTCGAAGGAGTGTAAACGTAAAGGGGTTCTTTCTTACTTTGGAGAAGTTTCCCACGGCACCGTAGACGATTGTTGTCATGTGTGTGGAATTGTTTACGATCGATACAAAACCAAGTGTTCAGATGAAGTAGAGTTTACGCCTTTTCAGTGGAAGGAATATTTGAGGGGCTTACTTACGAAGAGTGGGACTAGTTATGAAAAGTAAATATGAAGAATTGATTGATGAATTATCAGATAAGGAATTGTTAAAACACCTCTACTTAACACAAGTCATACTCGTGGTTCTTTCCGTAATTATTGGGAGTTTATTATTTGACAGTCTGAAGTCCTTTCTCGAACTCTTTGACTGGAACGACCCTTTTATCTGGTGGGTAGGGGTTCCTGCAGGATTACTTATCGTTTGTATAGATGCAATGTTTATGAAATTTCTTCCTTCCTCTTATTATGACGATGGAGGGTTGAATGAAAAATTGTTTTCGAAGAGAAAATGGTGGGAAATTCTCTTTATTGCAGCAATTGTAGCTACTTGTGAAGAAATTCTATTTCGAGGTGTCATACAAACTCATTTTGGACTGATTGTATCTAGCGTTATTTTTGCTTTAATCCATTATCGTTATCTATTTAATTGGTTTCTCTTTTTGAATATCACTCTCCTCAGTTTCTTAATTGGGGTTATATACGAGTGGACAGGAAATCTCCTGGTGACTATTGCGATGCATTTTGTCATTGATACGTTATTGGGATTTATTATCAAAAGAAAAGAGAGGATAAGAGAGGAACGTGAAAGAAATGAATAAAGAAGAGCCTATTAGAGATCAAGCAGAAAAGCTTCGTAAAAGGATGAAGGATGTTGATCAAAAAGTAGATTCGCCAAAGGATGGAAATACTACCCTTTCAAATGAAAAGCTTCCACCAAGGAGTCGAGTTCATAAACAGAAACAATTGAAAAAAAAGACAAAAATAAAAGTAAAGTATCCCCTTATTCGCTTGCTAGGTATGTTTTTTATCTTACTTCCAATCGTGATTTTTAGTATTTACACATATAACGAGTCACAGAAATCATCGGTTCGTTCGACGGTTGAAGAAAGTAAGGGAGCAGAAGCTGTTTATTATACGGATGCAGAAGAGGATATTGCCGAAGAGGTAGAGGAAGAAAATACGGTAACAGAAGAAGCAGTGACGGACGAGAATGGAGGAGCAGAAGCAAGTGCTGTTGAAGAATCTGCAAATGCGGAACAGGCCAATAGTATCGAAACTGTCCAAGAAACAACGATTACTCCAGAAAGCTCAACTAATTCAAACACAAAAGCAGAGCCGGTAGATCAAACAGTTGTTTACCATAAAGTTCAGCGAGGAGAAACCATATTTAGACTGGCTATGAAGTACTATAAATCACAGTCTGGTATTGATATTATTAAGAAGGCAAATTCATTACCATCAAACGAAATAACAGTTGGACAAACCTTAACCATACCGCTAAGTAAGTAACCTGAGCTGGGCCATATAAATGGCTTAGCTCTTTTTTTGAATCATCATAAAACGTCGGACAAGTTCATATTTATTTGATAGGGGGAGGGTAGAATAATGGAATCGGAAATCTTATTATTGGATGATCGAACGGACCAAGCAACTAGGCAAATGTTACAAAAAGTAATAGATAAAAAAAGGAAGTTTGATAAATTAAAGCTTCGCCATTTACTTGTGATGTGGACGACCATTTTTCTCTGTTTTTTTTATTTTTACTATCTTTATAAAGTAGTACTGACTCCGTACTCGTATTCTTTTGCATCCATGTTTTCACAATTTGTTAATCAATCAAGTAATCTTTATGTTCTTGTCATCATTGTTGGATTATATGGATTTATGAATTTACTTCGAGAAAAGCGTGAGAAAGCCGAAAAGGAATATCATGCACTTCGATGTGAAATCATTGACAAAAGTAAGGACCTTTGGAAAAAAGAAGATGAGTGGAAAAACCGTCACAAAGTATTTGAAATGATGAAGAAAAACTTTGACATAAACCTTTATCATGAAAGTAAATAGGATTTGATGAAAAAGGATTTTTTACCCTTAATGACGAATAAAATATGGAAGACATTTACTCTTTCCTGAGGTGATTGACATGTTCGTAAAAAGTATTATGATTCCAAAGCATCAGTGTCATGTTGTTTCTCATCAAGACACTTTGTTGAGTGCGCTTACTAAACTTGAGGAAGAACAAATTGATGGGTTGCCCGTGTTAGATGGACCAACTTATGTAGGAACGATTACAAGATACAGCATTTATGAAAATTATTTTAAAAGCCAGCAAACAAAGGATGAGTATTTAACAAATACTACTGTCTCACAAATTGCAACATATCAAGATCGCTTTTTGGAAGGAAATGAAATCTTTGAGAATTTATTGTTAGATCTAAAGGATTACCCTTTATTGGCGGTAGTTGATGAAAAACGAAAGTTCTTAGGAGTTGTCACACGCTCCGATTGTTTGGAGCAATTCGGTTCAGCGTTTGGTGTACATCGACGAGGGATTCGCATTGCATTTACCTCCGTAGAAACAGAGGGTAGGATTGCGAAACTAGCAGAAATTGCTCATCAATATCATGAACAAATTATTTCATTAGTAACATTTGATGAAACGGATAAATTGGTTCGGAGAATTGTCTTGAAAATTGAAAAGAATAATAATGTCGACAAGTTTGTTAAAAAGCTAGAGGATTTTGGTTTTCGGATTCTACACATACATGAAGACTAATTATTAGATAAATGTGTAACAAGATTGATTCCTCTCATACATTGTTTATGGGAGGGATTTTTGTGTATGTGAAAAAACTGTTGAAACTTTTCTTCGGATATATATGTGGATTATTATTTATTGTATGGATACCTATCCATTTTCCAAATAACTTATCAGATATTATTGTAGAGGTGGTATTAAGTCCTGTTCCTTTTGTTGCTTCTATTTTAGCGTTTTTTATTGGGTTTTTAATAAATGCTGACTTAATTAAGAACGGCGTTGAAATGATGGTTGTAAGCAGGTTGAGGGGAAAGGTATTAAAGCTTGAGTTTCTTTTATTATTTTTGGTGTGTTTAAGTTTTTATTTACTAGCAATGGTCTCTCTATGGCCAGCTGTTGCTTTTTTTAGTTTCTCATTGCTTTATGGTATGATTTCATTAGATTACGAGCTTCTTCGAGAAAGTAAAGAATAAAATAAAGAGGAGGATATATGGAGTTCTTATTTTATGCATTAGTTATAGTGGCATTCTCGCTCCTTATTTTTATGTACAAAGAGGCATTTCGAAATAAAGTTCAAACCCATCATTTTACTTTTTCAGAGTTTCCTAAGAGCTTTGGTGAACTAAAGCTCTTTTTTATATCGGATATTCATAAGCGCCAAGTCTCTGACAAAATAATACAGGATGTAAAAGCAAAAGGACAGGTAGACTTAGTAATCATTGGTGGTGACCTTCTTGAAAAAGGAGTCGATTTTCAAAAGGTTAGACACAATCTTACCCTTCTCAAGCAGTTGGGACCATTGTATTTTGTTTGGGGAAATAATGATTATGAGGTCGATTATCATGAGCTGGATGCTTTGCTTCTTGATAACGGAGTGAAGATTTTAGATAATACAGCGGTTTCCTTTGAATCAGAAGCAGGAGAAATGATGGTCCTACTTGGAGTTGATGATCTTCAATTAAAGAGAGATCGGTTGGACTTAGCACTTCAGGATGCCCAAGAGGAGGGTTTTCGTATACTCGTCAGCCATAATCCTAGAATTACGGAAAAGATACAGGCACAAGACCGAATTTCGTTAGTGTTGAGTGGTCATACTCATGGAGGGCAAATTAGAATATTTGGATTCGGACCGTATGAGGTAGGGGGATTTCAACAGTTAGAAAACACCTCACTTCTTGTAAGTAATGGCTATGGAACGACTGCTATGCCACTAAGACTAGGCGCAAGAGCTGAAACGCACTTCATTTCCATTTCTAATAAAGATCAAGTGTAAGTATCAGCCTATACAAAGTTTACACATTTTTTATATGAACTGTATAATGTGAGTATGCTACGAGTTATACGGAGGAAAGACAATGGAGACAGAAGATGGAAAATATAATATAAAAGCGGTCTCAAAAATGTTAGGAATTCAAGCAGGAACGCTACGAGCATGGGAAAGGCGTTATCAGATGGTAGCCCCAAAAAGAAACGAATCGGGACATCGTCTTTACACGGAAGAACATGTAAGAATATTAAGATGGCTTCAAGATAAAGTGAATAAAGGATTTACGATAAGTCAAGCTGTTACGTTACTTGAAAATAATGAACTTGAAGAAAAAGAAGGTCTCTTACTTGTTCAAACAGGTGTTGACCAATCAATTGCTATGGCGGACAAGTTACTTCAATCACTACTTGTCTTTGACGAAAAAACTGCACATGACATCATTAATCAAGCATTTAGCTTTTTTACAGTGGATAAGGTATTAGTAGATATTTTGGGTACATTACTTGTAAAAATTGGTGATTTATGGGAAAGTTCTAAAATCACCACTGCACATGAACACTTTGCCTCTTCTATTCTCCGATCAAGAATAGGGATGATTTTGCACTCCTTTCCGCAAAATCCAATGATGCCAAAGGCGATTGCAGTTTGTGGACCAGGAGAGTGGCATGAGCTTGGCCTGCTAATTTTTACGTTATTCTTAAGACGTAGAGGATTTGAGGTCATTTATTTGGGGGCAAGTATTGCTGAAAAAGATATAGATGAGGTTATTAAGATTGTGAAGCCAAAATTTATCTTCTTTTCCTGTACAATGAAGGATAATGTTAGCGCAACACTTCAACTCACAGAGAACTTGGTGAAGAGCTATGAGTACATACATATTGGATTAGGCGGCTTTGCGTTTGATACCATTTCTGAAAAAGAAAAACTCAAATATCATGAACACATTTTAGGTATCTCACGAAATGAGTGGGAAAGTTGGTTAAAAACTAGAATGTAAGAAGGAATATCAATTAGACAATTCACCTTCCTGCAAGAATATCATACACTAAACAAACAGTTGTTCACAGCAGGGGGCTTTATAATGCGCTTAGAACGATTAACGTATAATAAAATAAAAATTTTTTTAACTATTGATGATTTATCTGAAAGAGGATTAACAAAAGAGGATATATGGAAAGATTCATTAAAATGGCATCAATTGTTCCATGAAATGCTTGAAGAAGCAAGTGAACAATTTGATGTGGATATACAAGGAACGGTTGCGGTAGAAATCTTTACGATGCATACTCAGGGAATGGTCATGATTGTCACGATGGATGAGGAAGAAGAAGACAGCTCCTTAATGGATTCCTTCTATGATTTACAGGTAAGTGTTAAGGAAAAGCAGGACCTTATTTATGAATTTACCAATTTTGAATATGTCATTCAAGTGTCCCATCAGCTCAAAGTACTCGGCTTTACTGGGGGAAGCTTATATGTAATGGAGGACAGGTATTATTTTTGTATAGAAAATGTAGAAGACTGTAACTTAATGTTAGTGGCAGTTGTTCTATCTGAATACTCAAACCCTACTCTTGAAAGTATTCATCGTATAAAAGAGTATGGGAAAACAGTGATTGATCAGAAAGCGGTTGAGACAATTGTCCATTACTTTAAGTAATGGACTGTCTTTGCCGTTTTTTTCTAAAAGAATATCTTACGGCGAACAACAGACACTACTAAATAGTATTCAAATAAAAGGAGAAAGCCCTTTGAAAGGCAAGTAAGGGAAAGATGAAAAATACAGAAAATTCCCTAAACAACAACAATGACAGCGTTTTCAATAAATTTCGTAAAAATGTCAAAAAATTTTCATTTATTATTGCATAAATTACCCAAAAGTGTATACTATGTCATGAATGGGACAACATTGTTAGTGATTTTAGGAGGGTAAAATAGTGGCCGAAAAAGGGACTACAAACATAAACGATGAAGAAAAGCTTGATGTGCTAAGATCGACTCAAACTGTTATTCACAGTGCATTAGAAAAGCTTGGCTACCCTGAAGAAGTATATGAACTATTAAAAGAACCAATGAGAATGTTAACAGTAAAAATCCCAGTAAGGATGGACGATGGGTCAGTAAAGATATTTACAGGGTATCGTGCACAACACAATGATGCTGTTGGACCTACAAAAGGAGGAATTCGTTTCCATCCTGGTGTAACAGAAAAGGAAGTAAAGGCGCTTTCTATTTGGATGAGCTTAAAATGTGGAATCGTTGACTTACCATATGGTGGAGGTAAGGGGGGCATTGTGTGTGACCCTCGTGATATGTCATTTCGTGAACTTGAACGATTAAGTCGTGGTTACGTTAGAGCAATAAGTCAAATTGTTGGACCAACCAAAGATATTCCGGCGCCAGATGTGTTTACAAATTCACAAATTATGGCTTGGATGATGGATGAATATAGTCGAATAGATGAATTTAATTCTCCAGGGTTTATAACTGGAAAACCACTCGTATTAGGTGGTTCACATGGCAGGGAGTCGGCAACAGCAAAAGGTGTAACCATTTGTATAAGAGAAGCAGCTGCGAAGAAGGGTATTAATATTGAAGGTGCGCGCGTGGTTGTCCAAGGGTTTGGAAACGCGGGCAGCTATCTATCAAAGTTTATGCATGACGCAGGTGCAAAAGTAGTGGGTATCTCCGATGCTTATGGAGCATTACATGATCCAAATGGATTGGATATAGATTATTTGTTGGATAGACGTGATAGCTTTGGAACAGTTACGAAGCTTTTTAATAATACAATCTCTAATAAAGAGTTGCTTGAATTAGAATGTGACATCTTGGTTCCTGCAGCAATTGAGAATCAAATCACTGAAGATAACGCCCATAATATTCGCGCAAAGATTGTTGTTGAAGCAGCAAATGGTCCAACGACCCTCGAAGCAACTAAGATTTTAACGGACCGAGGGATTTTACTTGTACCTGATGTGCTTGCCTCTGCGGGTGGAGTTACCGTTTCTTATTTTGAGTGGGTTCAAAATAATCAAGGGTATTACTGGACGGAAGAAGAAGTGGAAGAAAAATTAGAAAAGGTTATGTGTAAATCCTTTAATAATATATATGATACTGCACAAACCAGACGAGTAGATATGCGCTTAGCCGCATATATGGTCGGTGTAAGGAAAATGGCCGAAGCATCAAGATTTAGAGGTTGGATTTAATGATTTATATTTGAAAAGCAAGAAAAAATCTCCTATCATATAATGATGGAGATTTTTTGTTTAGGAGAGAGAGCGATGCAAATAGAAGATGCAATTATTATTGGTGGAGGGCCGTGTGGCTTATCAGCGGCCATCGCATTGAAAAAAATTGGAATAAATCCCCTGGTTATTGAAAAAGGAAATATAGTGAATGCAATTTATCATTACCCTACACACCAAACTTTTTTTAGTACGAGTGAGAAATTAGAAATTGGTGAAGTTCCTTTTTTAACAGAAGAATACAAACCAAGAAGGAATCAAGCATTGGTTTATTACCGCGAAGTAGTAAAAAGAAAAGGATTACGGGTTCAACCTTTTGAAAAAGTAACAAGTGTGAAAAAAGAAGCGAATGAGTTTATCGTTCGCACAGATATAAAGGAGTACACTGCAAAGTATGTGATTGTAGCAACCGGTTATTATGATCATCCAAATATAATGGGAATTCCAGGTGAGGATTTACCAAAGGTATCTCATTATTTTAAGGAAGCTCATCCTTATTTCGATCAGGATATTGTTGTCGTCGGAGGGAAGAACTCAAGCGTTGACGCTACGATTGAGCTTGTAAAAGCAGGTGCAAGAGTAACTGTCATTTACCGTGGGAAAGAATATTCTCCTTCTATTAAACCGTGGATTCTTCCTGAATTTGAATCGCTCGTTCGAAATGGTGTCGTAAAGATGGAATTTGAAGCAGACTTAAAGGAAATCGAAGCTGATAAAGTAACTTATGTCAAACATGGCAAAGAGTTTAGTATAAAAAACGACTTTGTTTTTGCTATGACTGGTTATCATCCAGATCATGGCTTTCTTGCTCAGATGGGTATAGAAATTGACAGAGAGACTGGAAGACCAAGGTATGATGGAGAAACGATGGAAAGCAATATTGATGGCATTTATATTGCAGGTGTATTGGCGGCTGGAAACAATGCGAATGAAATTTTTATTGAAAACGGCCGCTTTCATGGAGAGCAAATCGCTCAATCGATAGCTAATAAAAAATCGTAAGAAATACCGGGCATTTAAGCCCGGTATTTTTATTGAAACATGCGATCCAATTTGGTTATATGACTAGTTGATTCTAGAGCAATCATCAATTTTATTCTAGCCTTCTGCCCATTCAGACCCTTAGAGAAAATAACGCCTAAATCCTTAAACTGTTTCCCACCGCCTTCATAGCTATACACATCTTCCGCTAGGCCATTAAAGCATCTTGATACAAAAACAACGGGTATTTTGTTTTCGAGTAAAAGCTTAATACCAGGAATAGAAGCTGGAGGTAGGTTTCCTTGTCCTAATGCTTCAATGACAACTCCGTCAAAATGTAAATCGTTTATCGCATAAAGCAGGGACGAATCCATTCCGGCATGGGCTTTAATTAGTACCACCCGTTTGGAAATTTTATCTATATGATATATTTCTTTTTTTCTTGGTGAGTGGTGAAAGAAAACTCCTCTTTTTGTCACGGTCCCTATCGGTCCATACTGCGGACTTTGAAAGGTAGATACATTGCTTGTATGTGTCTTCGTTACATTTACTGCTGTATGTATTTCATCATTTAACACAACTAGAACGCCATTTCCAACGGCTTCATCACTGTTTGCTACTTTTAAAGCAGAAAGTAAATTATAAAGACCGTCTGAACCAATTTCATTATTTGATCTCATTGCCCCTGTCAGTACAATCGGTATGCTTGTCCGAATCGTTAAATCTAAGAAATAGGCAGTTTCCTCTAACGTATCTGTGCCGTGTGTAATCACAACTCCGTTAATTTCATCTTCCTTTATATAAGATTCAATAATGGCTTTTAATTGCAGCATTTCTTTTGCTGTAATATGGGGTGAGGGCAGCTGGAAAGGCTCCTCAATGATTAAATTCGCAACGGACAAAAGCTCCCTTGTTTTATCGACAATTGGATTTTTTTTGCCCGGTTTAACTGCTCCCGTTTCCGTATCTTCACTCATGGCTATCGTCCCGCCTGTGTGGATTACAAGTAGATTTTTCATAAGAACCTCCTGTTATTTCATCCACTTAAAATCATACCTATTTGAAAGCTACTTCGTCTACACGAAACGTTAAAAATATAGATTTTCTTTCTTAAGAACTCATGGTACGATGGAAGAAACGAATGGAAAAGAGGATAGCAAATGCTAGGGATTTTTTCTGCTGGGATAGCTCCTGGCTTAGCTCTTCTTAGTTATTTCTACTTAAGAGATGAGTACGGGTCAGAACCAATCTCAGTGGTTTTTCGCACATTTATATATGGTGCACTGCTTGTATTTCCAATTATGTTTATTCAATATGTGATTGAAGTAGAGCATTTGGTTGTTTCTGATTTTTTAAACGCCTTCTTTACAACGGGTTTTTTGGAAGAATTTTTTAAGTGGTTCATACTTTTTTATGCTATTTATCAACATGTTGAATTTGACGAGCCATACGATGGAATTGTGTATGGTACCTCAGTAGCACTAGGGTTCGCAACAAGTGAAAATATATTATATTTGGTGGCAAATGGGGTTGAACATGCTATAGGTCGAGCGCTATTACCTGTTTCAAGTCATGCGCTTTTTGGTGTATTAATGGGTTACTATTTAGGAAAAGGAAAATTCACGAAAGATAAAAAAGGAAAATGGCTCCTTTTTTCACTGCTTCTTCCAGTATTTTTTCATGGTATTTACGATTATATACTAATGTCATTTGAGTATTGGTTGCTTTTTATTTTACCATTTATGATTTTTTTATGGTGGCTGGCTCTCCGTAAAGTGAAGAGTGCGAGGCACTTGAGCGGAATAAAGGCATCGAATGATGATATACAAATTCAGAACCCCCTTCAATTTTAAAATTGAAAGGGGGTTTGTTTTTGTCCTAAATTCTTGTTAAAGAAGTTTCTGCTAGCTTTTTTGCATAAAAAACCAACCTCTACAAAAAATAGGATTAATGTTAATAAGATTTACATCTGGGGGTTGCAAACGATGAACAAAAAAATTTTATTAATGAAAGTAGCTACAATCTTATTTCTAACTCAAGTGATTATCCCCTTTACCACAAAGGTGGATCAGGTTGAAGCCTTCACCAATCAAGTAATTCAACAAGGGGCAGTAGGTGAAGATGTTATCGAACTTCAATCACGTCTTCAGTATATCGGATATTATAATGGAAAAATTGACGGTGTATTTGGATGGAAGACGTATTGGGCTCTAAGAAACTTTCAGTACGAATTTGGATTGCCAATCGATGGACTTGCTGGACCAACAACAAAGCAGAAATTAGCAAAGGCAACAAAGTACAATGAGCAATTTGTAAAGGAACAAATTAATAAGGGAAACAAATTTACTCATTATGGTGGAGTAGATTTAGCAAAGCAAAAGAAGCCAAACCCGAAAGTAAATAAGGCACAGCCGAATAACAATCAAGGAACGGCAACAGCAAAAAAAACAACGGCAAAAACTCAAGAACAAAAACCAACGGCAAAAAATCAAGCGAAAAAACCAACTGCACAACAACCGAAACAGAATACAACAGCTGCAAAGAAGCCTCAAAATAATAATACGACAGCAAAAAAACCAGCGGCACCTCAAGCGAATGCTGGAAATCAAACTGGCCCGAAAGCAACAGCTGCAACTCCACCAAAAAAACCTACAGCAGCTAATGTACCAAGTGGGTTTTCACAGAATGATATTCAGCTAATGGCAAATGCTGTGTATGGAGAAGCGAGAGGTGAACCTTATATTGGTCAAGTGGCGGTGGCAGCTGTCATATTAAATAGGGTGCAAAGCGCTACCTTTCCTAATACGGTTTCAGGGGTTATTTTTGAGCCAAGAGCGTTTACTGCCGTTGCGGATGGCCAGATTTGGTTAACCCCAAATGAGAACGCAAAGAAAGCTGTTCTAGACGCAATGAATGGTTGGGACCCGACTGGTAATGCCATCTATTATTTTAACCCTGACACGGCGACAAGTGGATGGATTTGGTCTAGGCCACAAATTAAGCGCATCGGAAAGCATATATTCTGTAAATAGGGGTGAGGTCGAATTGATTAGAACAATCTTAATAGGTGTTTTGGTGCTCGGGGTAGCAGGAACGGCTTTTTGGGGCTATCAAGAGCATCGTGAAAAAAATGCCGTACTCATTAATGCAGAGAACAACTATCAAAGAGCGTTTCATGATCTAAGCTATCAGGTAGATTTACTGAATAATAAAATAGGAACAACATTAGCGATGAATTCAAGGGAATCATTATCGCCTTCTTTAGCAGAGGTTTGGAAAATAACATCAGATGCTCATAGTGATGTTGGGCAACTTCCATTAACACTTCTACCTTTCAACAAGACGGAGGAGTTTCTCGCGAAAATAGGTGATTTTAGTTATCGTACCGCCATTAGAGATTTAGAGAAGGAGCCACTAACCGATAAAGAGTACCAATCGTTACAGGAGCTGTATAAGCAGTCTGCAGAAATTCAGGGAGAATTACGAAAGGTACAGCATATGGTTTTAGAAAATAACTTACGCTGGATGGATGTGGAGTTGGCTCTAGCATCATCAGAAGAGCCTTTAGATAATACAATTATTGATGGTTTTAAGACCGTTGAGAAAACAGTAGAAGGATATGGAGACACAGATTTTGGACCTGCCTTTGTGTCTTTAAGTCAAA
>Ga0182742_1001595_pt1 | contig 28151 bp, 25 predicted proteins | sample eDN5th37CBELigMG_FD_128880 | JGI IMG/M metagenome (GOLD analysis project Ga0182742, IMG submission 128880) | Enriched Miracle-Growth compost microbial communities from Emeryville, California, USA - eDNA 5th pass 37_C BE-Lig MG (version 2)... ...
AAATTCAAATTATGAGCCATTGAGATAATGGTTTTAACTATGGTTTCATCATTTGGGTTGTTTCGAAGTTCTTTAACAAAAGAATGGTCGATTTTTAAGGTATCAACAGGAAATTTTTTTAAGTAGCTTAATGAACTGAAACCTGTACCAAAATCATCGATACTAACACGGACTCCAATCTTTTTAAGCTGTTGTAACATTAAAATTGTACGGTCAATATCAACTGTCATACTTTCAGTAATCTCAACTTCTAAAAAGTGTGGTTCTAATCCTGTTTTTTGAAGAATCGATTCAATAGTATCAATTATATTAGTCTGATTAAATTGAATAGCTGATAAATTGACAGAAACAACTGTTGAAAAACCTTGTTGCTGCCATGTTTTATTTTGTTTACAGGCAGCATTCAAAACCCATTCTCCAATAGGTAAAATTAATCCTGTTTCTTCAGCAATAGGTATAAATGTTCCTGGTGATACCATTCCCCATTCTGGATGGTTCCAACGAAGTAATGCCTCAACACCCACAATTTCCCCCGTATTTAAATTGATTTTAGGTTGATAGTGAAGTAATAACTGATTATTTTCTATCGCTTTGTGGAGCTCTATCTCTAATTTTAAAGCGTCTACTCTCCCTTCATTCTCATCAAAGGCGTAGAACTTATATGTATTTCTCCCCTCTTTTTTTGCCTGATACATTGCATTTTCTGCATGTTTTATTAATAATTCTTCACTTTGTCCATCCTTAGGAAACTGACTAACCCCAACGCAGATTGAAATTTTTATGTCAAACCCATTTATACAAAATGGACTTGAAAATAATTCAATTATTCGTTCAATCACAGATGAAATTTCATTATCATCAAGGTTTTCCAATATTAGAAGAAATTCATCTCCAGAGTATCGAGCTATGAAACCAAATTGATTTATTTTTTTCTCAATTTGTCTTGAAATTTGTTTTAATACCAAATCACCTACTCCATGACCATATGTATCATTAACATTTTTAAAATTATTAATATCTATAAATAAAACAGAAAATGAACCACCAATAGATTGTGATTGTAACTTACGTTTTAAGTATTTATTAAAGTAAAAACGGTTCGGTATTTCTGTTATAACATCGTAATTAGCTAGAAAGTTAATGTTTTGAAACTCTTTCTTTTGTTCTGTAATATCTCTAAAAAGTACAGACAAGCCTTCCTTAGAAGGAAATGCCCTTATTTCATACCATCTATTATTAAAAAACTCTTCAAATTCTACAGGTACTTGTTCCGACAATGCCCTTTTATATCGTGAGACAAATTTATGCAAGTCAATGTGTCGTAATACATCATAAATATATTGGCCAATCACATTTTCTCGTTTAATTTGTAAAAGTTTTTCTGTAACATTATTTATATATTCAAATTTTAATTCATTATTTAACGAATAAAATCCATCGGATACTCTCTCCAAAATATCCTTAGTATTGGTTATAGCACTCAACTGTGATCTCCTTTCGTTAAGACCTAAAAAAGGAACTAAATTATTTACTAATATATTATACTTTCATTGCAAAGACAAATACGACAAATTCAATATAACCCATCGATATTCTTAAAACACCTTGAGCTTTCATCCGTTATTAATCCCTTTTTGAATAGAGTACCTAGCATCGTGGTATTTTTCGCTCTACAACTAAATATTCTGCCACGATAGCTTAAGTCTATGTCTTCACAATCTTAACAGTAATCCCATTGGAAGCATTCTCACCCTTCTGAATAAAAAACAACTTCGACCATATATGTAGCGCTAATGATACATGGTTTTTGTGAAAAAAGGTTCCGAATGATAGAAAGTAAGGTTTTCAACAAGGTTTCGTACCTGTGTTTTAACTTTTAAGTTTTCACTCACCTGAAAAATCCTACATTATTTTGTTTCTAAAGAATAATAGCTAACTTTAAAGCTAGCTAATTAGTTCGAAATGAGAGATGTAACGTATTTAATTTTTGAGGCAGAAAAATAAAAAACCACTTAAAGTGGTTTCAGATTGTAGAGAAAGTACCTTTTTGGATAGGCCACACTTAGTTGGAGAGAATTTTTAAGATCAAATAGACTACAGATAATACATTTGGGGAGAATCTACATGGCCAAAAGAGAACGCCGAACATTTACTGAATATTTTAAACAACAGATGGTGCAGCTGTACCAAAATAGGAAATCAAGAAAAGAGATTATTCGTGAGTATGACTTGACACCTTCTTCTTTAGATAAGTGGGTGAGTCAGAGCTCTGGTTCTTTTAAGGAAAAAACAATCTAACAGAGGAACAAAAGGAACTAATCGAACTCCGAAAAAGAAATAAACAACTAAAAATGAAAAATAACCTTTTTGGTTATAGGAGTCCGATTGATTACAAACTTAAACACCTTAAAAAAGTTGTCTAGTTTGGTGTTGACATACCAGTCATATATTTTTCTATGTGTGAGAGTTATAGAATAGGATAAACCTGAAGGGTGATGATTTCATTTGCTGAATAATGATGTAACCTACGTGTTTAGCTCAAAGGGTATAATGACACTTAAAAATGCACAAAAGAGCTAATAATCATCTCAAAGATAATTATTAACTCCATAATGTGATTTCTTACATAATAAAAGTCCCCTTATTATTTGAGTTTACTAAGATGATAATCCCAAACCTTTTGGATATTTTTCTCCTGCCAGATGAATTTTGATATACTGACGATTTCCTCATCCTCTAAGGAATGGGCATAGCCTAATTGATTTGCCATATATTGGCGCTGTGCATTCTCTTCTAAAAACACACTGCGGACAAATGTTTCGATAATGGAAGGACCGGTGATGACGGCACCATGTGCCTTTAATAGTGCAATATGATGATTTTCTAGTCTTTCTGCCAATTCATCAGCAATTTCAATGTTACTAATCGAATGAGATTTAGCGAAAACGGGTATCGTTCCAAGCACTGCTCCTTGTGTAATGACTGGACGGAGCGGTATCTTTGCTATCGTAAACAGTGTTGACCATCTTGGATGGGTATGGCTAATTGCAAGTACATCTAATCTACGCTTGTATATTCGTGTGTGGAGCGGAAATTCATTTGGTGGCCTCCCCGTTCCTTCAATAAGATTCCCCATCATATCAATGGTAATAATATTTTCTACTGTTAAAGAGCCTCTGCTCGCTTCTGCTGAGTTTATCAAAATAAATTCAGTTTCAGGAATCCGTACACTGAAATGACCATTAAAGTCGATATGTCCGATATTCTCAAGCATACGGATCCCATCCACCAGCTGCTGTTTTAACTCTTCAAGATTATGAATGCTCAAAAACTAACCTCCCACCACGCAAATAATCCTCTAACCAATCACAATAAAACCTGCTCCGAACATAGCAACTATAGCTGCTAAATAAACGGTTTTCGTTGTCCCTTCATGGGTTTTGAAGATAAAAGCTGACAATATGAGTGTAAAAATAACGTCAGTTGACGTGATAATCGCTACTCTTGATACATCACTGAACATTAATGCTGAAAAATATAAAATTTGTCCTAATGAAGTGGCTATTCCAGCGGCAAATAACCATGGTTGAAAATGAGTAAAGGTCGAAACGATCGATTGTTGGAATGACTTTTTTAGCAAAGAGATAATGAGGAATATCAGGATCCCTACAAGTGCCCCAATCATCGTACCAAAAAAATGGATCAGGAATTTCGGACAACCCCTCTTTTCTCACCACATAACCGATCGAATAGGCTAAGGCAGATCCTACACCATACATATATCCTAAACTAGTTATGAATTTAAATCGTTTGATCCAAGAGTTCCTTTTGCTAACCTTTTCTTTTTCAGATTTTATTACGGTGGTTTCATTCGCTACAGCGGTCTCATGTTTTTGTAATCTTCTATTAGAGATAATGGTTTCATACATTAAGAACGATGAACTGGCAAAGATCATAATCATTCCTATAAAAACCATAAGATTCATTGATTCATGCAGGAACAACACACCGATCAGGACAGTAAAAAGTGAATTTAAACGTTTAAGAGTAGAAGCCCGAACTGAACCTAAATGCTGGATAGATGTAAATAATAAACTTCTCCCGATGTATGCGGTTAAGAAACCTGCTAAAACAAACCAACCTATCCCTTTGGCTGTATACGGCGGCCAATCCTGAAATAGGCCTTTGGCCAGGGTAATAATCCCAGCCAGTCCGAAGGTTATCAGGACAGAGAGAAAAGCACCGTTATTCTTTGATTTAGGACTTATCCCCTTTTTCACCATTACATTGGCACAACCAAAAGAAAAGGCAGCCACTAAAGCTAAAGATTCCCCTATCATTTCACAGCTACCAGACTTGAATGATATCTGCTGATTCTACTGCATCCCAAAGATTTTTCACATGAAACCCATCACGTTCTGCTTCTGTCCATAAGTCATCAATAGGCCTTAGCCCAATAACAACAGAGATTTCATGTTCTCGTAACATCTTTGCAAATTCACGGCCCTCTTTGCTGTATCCGAGAATTGCAATGGATTTACCATAAAAATCATTTGGTAAAACCAATTGTTCTGCTAATGGCATACGATTCACCCCTTAAAGTTAAAACCTGTACGATAGAAAGATTAACATTTTTTCTATCGTACAAGAATCTTGTCTATATTTGAACGTCTAGTAAACAGATTCTTAATTCGTCTTAATAAGCTGATATTTAGCTGTCATATTTTCCTTTAATCCTTCTCTCCAATCAATTCCTTTTGGAAGGAAGGCATCACAAGCCCGTACATTACGGTATGTTTCTGGATGAATCCCTTTTGGAGCCTTGCCATTTTCAACATCTCTTGTTGCTTCCAACAATAGCTGTCTTGCTGCAATAATGGCTAAATCAGAAGTTCCAAGACGTTCTTTTGTACGATCAGCAAATGGTTTTTCCATTGTTTCCTGTAAAGCGTAATCCTGAGTGTTGATTCCCTCTATTCCCGTAAATGTCTTTGTCCGCTGCACTTCTCGGTCAATCAAATAATCATTGGAAGGATTCCTTTTCAAACGATACCCTGGCAATACATCATCAGGACCTCTACCAAATGCAATTTCCTGCTGTAACGAGAATTCCAAATCTAGAGGAATGGATGGTTCAGACGTATATTTGAAATTCCAGACCCATACACTTTCATCATCAATTGGTACCCATATATGACCGCGAATAGTTGGATATTCCTCCGGACTCCCATCTTGCCACTTCAACATCTGTCCCCGCATTTGCTGGGACGGCATGATAAACTGATAGGCGCGAACATAGTTACCATTCTCTTGTAAATCACGGATCCCTGCATAACGAAAACCGTATTCTGTTTTATCTACTTCAAGCTTTGGATTTGTTGCACGGTTACGCAAGGAATTCTTATCTTGAATATTGTTATTGTGAGCAAACGATGAATGGGATGTATCAATTCCGCCTTCCAGAGCTTGTAGCCAGTTACAGCCTTCATAGGTTTTCGATACTTGGAAATGAGTTTCAGACGCTCTCAGCCATTCATAATCAGGGAGGCTTGGCTGTTCTTCCTTCGGTCCCATATAAGTCCATATGATCCCGTTTTTCTCCCAAGTCGGATAGGATGTTAGACGAACTTTATGTTTAAAATTGCTCTCGCTTGATTCATTAGGCATATCTACACATTCACCGTCTCGATTAAATTTCCAACCGTGATACGTGCATCGTATCCCGCATTGTTCATTCCTACCCCAGAATAAATGTGCCCGGCGGTGAGGACAATAGGCATCTAGAATAGCTACCTTTCCTTCCGAATCGCGAAAAGCAACCAGATCCTCACCTAATAATCTCAATCTAATTTGAGGACTATCCGGCTCAGGAACTTCTTCCGAAAGAATGGCCGGAATCCAATATCTTCTGAATACTTCCCCCATTGGAGTTCCTTTACTTGTCCGACATAATTTTTCATTATCCTCTTTTTTTAACATAAGACCCTCTCCTTTTTATCGCTATTTTGAATTTATTGATTACTTATAAAAAATTATACGTTCTCAATAAGGCTTAAAATAGGGAGGGTTCTTTCATATGGAACAAAATAAAAAAATACCATCATTCTTTAAAGTATTTGCCCCTTAATCAATAGAAAAAGACAAAATTATTCTGAATAGATAAAAGCTAAAATCATTCATAATGGAGTACTCTAATAGCAAGGGAAAAGGAAACATGTTCACTTTTATTTTAATAGTACACACTTTATTTCTAATTCCAAGTCTAACCGTTGTATTTAACGATTTCAAAACCAATGTAGAGGTCATTAAAATAGAGAAAGCCCAAGAATAGTATGACTAGGGAAAAAAAGAAAGAACAAACCCGTCAACAGTATAATGCAACTAACTGCTAGGAAAAGAAAAAAAGTGTTTCAGCTACATACTGAAACACTTTTTTATAAAACTATTTGAAAATGAAAAGATTTGAATCACAGAACAACCGACTTCCTATAAATTCCTCCAGGGTGCAATTTTCTTCTCAAATAACTTTAACAGCTCTGTTAGTAATACTGATAAGACCATTAATACCGCAACATAGGCCAAATATTGGGCTGTTTGAAACAGCTCTGATGCATGTCTAATTGCATATCCAATCCCCTTATTTCCTGCCAGCATTTCCGCAACAACTACTGCAATTAATGCTCTTCCAATCGCTAAGCGTATACCTGTAATAATAAATGGGATTGCTGAAGGCAAAATAACCTCTTTAAACATTTGTCCTCTGCTTGCCCCATAGGAACGGGCTGCCTTAATTAAAGATGGATCTGTCATTTTTACACCTGACATTGTGTTAATCAAGATTGGGAAAATAGATAGCGCGAATACCATCATAACCTTGGATAGAGTATCTAGCCCAAACCATAGCACAAATAATGGCGTCAAAGCAATCATTGGTGTTGTATAGAGTGCTGTTACAAAGGGATCAAAAGCCAATTCTAAGTTTTTCCAATACCCCATTGCTAATCCGATTGGAATCCCAATTAGCGCCATTGCAAAGCCAATGCCAACCTCCATCCCGCTGACAGCAAGATGTGTAAAAACTTCTGCGGAGATGAAAAAGGCTACCGCTTCGGTAAAAATTTTACTTGGCCAACTAAACATAAACGGATCAATGAGGTTTAAACGGCCGCATATTTCCCAAATAATTAGAATAATGAGCAGGGTCACAGATGGATAGAGAATACTTTTAGGTATTTTCCATGTACTCTTTTTCATTGTAGATGTAAGACTTTTCGTAACTTCTACTTCTTGCATTATGCTTCCCCCTTCTTATATTGTCTTCTTACTTCCCCTTTTAGATGATCCCAAATTGTTTGCTTATATTCCTGGTATTTCGGTAACGCCTTTGTTTCAAGCGTTCTTGGATAAGGGATATCTATTTTAATTTCATCTACTATTTGTCCAGGCCGCACGGACATTAAAATTATCCTGCTGGAGAGAAAAACCGCCTCATCAATCGAGTGAGTGATGAAAATGACTGTTTTCTTCTCATTCAACATAATTTTTAATACTTCTTCCTGCATGATTTCCCGAGTTTGTTCATCTATCGCAGAGAATGGCTCGTCCATAAGTAAAACCTTTGGCTCAACAGCAAAACCACGGGCAATTCCAACCCTTTGCTTCATTCCTCCTGACAGCTGATGGGGATATTTATGTTCAAACCCCTCCAGGCCTACCATCTTGATATAATGCAGGACTTTATCGCGTATATCCTTGTCCTTCTTTCCTGCCAGCCGTAATCCAAAAGCGACATTATCATAGACTGTTTGCCATGGCATTAACGCAAAATCCTGGAATACCATTGCTCTATTTTCATCAGGTCCGTGAACTTCTGAACCATTTATTGAAATCGTACCAGAAGTAGGTTTAAGCAGCCCATCTAAGGTATGAAGAAGAGTGCTTTTTCCACATCCGCTCGGTCCAATTATCGAAATGAACTCCCCTTCATGTATTTCCCCGGATACATTTTTTAGAGCATGTACTTGATTTGGCTGACCTTCATTATAAATAACATTCAGATTATCAAATTTTAAAATAGGAGTCTTTGTTTTTACTATTATCATAGACTTCACCTCTTACAAATTAGTATGTTCTCAATTAATCTGCAATAAAAGAATCATCATATAATTGCTTGACAGCAACATCACCTGTTAACATTCCAGCTTCTTTGGTTGTGTCAATTGCCCATTGTAATCCTTCAATGTTGATTTTGCCTTTATCTGCTAATGCAGGCAGAACAAATTCAAACGATTTTTGAGCGTCTTCCTGATTCATTTCTAATTTTTCCATAATGATTTGAATCATTTCGTCTTTATTTTCTGGCTTCTTCGCATAATCGGTCGCTTCAGCGATTGCGGCCATAAAGCCTTTTGCTGCTTCCGGATTGTTCTTTAAAAACTCGCCGTTAGCAATTAACATGTTGTGATTATACGTTTTCAAGTCATCTCTCATAAGAGATAGTTGATGCATTCCAGCAGCTTCTGCTTTTAAATCTGTTGGCTGACTAAGAATGGTTAACTTCGCTTGCCCGGTCACTAATGCTTGAAGACGAGTTGAGTTTTCCCCTGCTTCTACAATACGGACATCCTTATCAGGCTCTAATCCATTGTTCTGTAACCACCAGCGAAGCTGAATGTCAGTTCCATTTCCTGTACGGTTTGTTGCAACAACTTGACCTTTTAGATCCTCAGGCTTCTTTATATCAGATGTTGCGTAAATACTATACATGGATTGATCGTCGAATGTTCCAATCATTTTGATATTTGCACCAGATGCGATGCCGTTAATTACTGATTCTGGCAAACTGGAAATAACCTGAAACTCATTCGTCTGAAGTCCTCTAAGTGCAATGACCCCGCCTTGTACTTTTGTGAAAGAAACGTTTAGATTGTGTTTTTCAAATAACTTATGCTTTTCAGCTACGAATGCTGGCAAATAGCTGGCATTATAAGAAGGGAATGCCATTCTTAAGCTAGTTTCCCCATCTTTACTTGTACCGCTAGTAGCTTTTGCATCAGATTGTGTTTTCTCCGTTTTTCCACAGGCACTAAGGATTAAAGCTAGTATTAGTAATGGTACAATGCATAGTTTTGTTGAAAATCCATTTACTAATTTTTTCATCATTTAGACCCCCCTAGATTTGTTTTTAAGAATTAGAAATACGATTGACAGTTTCATTAAACCCTTCCTTATACCACTATCTCCTCCTCTTTCAGGAAACGTTTTCATTCCGTTATAAAATAACAATACGGAATTCATTCGCATTTTTTAAATATTCTAAATATTACAGTGACTATATTCTCATAAAATATCTGCATGTGATTTGCTTTGTTCCTGTATACGGAACACTCATTAAAAAAATTTCACTATTGTTAACTTGTAAATTCGATTAACAAAAGTTATTCATCATCTCACTACTATCGTTTTTACTAGGACGAAAATGAAAACCAATAGACAACTCTATATAAAAAGAAAGAATGATTAGTTAAACTAATCATTTCTCTAAACAAAGTATGTAATTATTTCTCCTATTCTACTATTCATTAATAATAGTCCATTCCCATTTGTTCAGTAATTAGTCTGCTGCATTGTCTGAGTTCCCTCACGTAATAATCAATCTGATTTAAAGTAAAAGTTGCTCTAGGACCAGTAATGCTGATTGCGCCTACTACTTTTCCTAAATCATTCTTTACAGGGACTGCTACAGAAGAAATTCCATCCCTCAACTCTTCCATTGTTAAGGCGTAATCCTTCTTTCTAACTTCGATTAGATTTTTTTTCAAATCGTTTCCGGTAACAATTGTTTTATTTGTATACCGAGGCAAACCACCTTCGATTACCCGTGCAACCTCTTCGTCACTTTGGTGTGCTAACAGCATTTTACCAATTGCAGTACAGTGTGTAGGAATCCGGTCACCAATCTTCGATTTTGTTCCATTATCTCCATTTGGACTTCGCTTAACAAGGTATACTACCCCACCCTTATCATATACACCAAGTCGTACAACGCGATTAATAGTCTTTGTAAGCTTATCAAGGAAAGGAACTGAAACTCTGCGCAGCTCCATTGAATGATAGACGGTAAATCCGAGTTCGAAAGCGGCAATCCCTAATTGATATTTTTGGGTTTCTTGGTTTTTTTCGACTAAATTTGATTCATTTAATGTTTTCATAAGTCGGAAAACAGTACTCTTTGCCAACCCTAATCGCATACTCAATTCCGTTATTCCTAATTCTGTCTCTGTCTTCGAAAAGGTCTGCAAAATTCTAATCGCATTATGTACTGAAGACAACACATTACGTCCCCCGCCCTCTAATTTTTATAGAATATTTTTATTATTGTAAATTTAACAAAAAGTTGATTTATTTTCAATAATTTTGTTACGTAGTGTGCCGTATGAAAGAACAGACTATTTTCAGCATCTGCATCCATAGGACATTATGAATATATAACTATTATTAAAAGATTTTGAGAGGAAGTGGCTATATGTCTAAACTATCATTAAGCTTTGCCTGCTGGGATTACGATCGGATCCATGCTCTAACAAACGGTTCTATTCAAGTAGATGGAATTGATCTTAATTGGCTGAATATGCCCGTCGAGGAAACATTTTGGAGAATGATGCGTCATCAAGAATTTGATGTGGCAGAATTATCCTTATCATCGTATTTAGTTGCAAAGGATCGCGGTTATCCAAATTTCACAGCAATTCCCGTTTTTATGTCTCGGTTCTTCCGTCATTCCGGCATTTATATCAATAAGAATTCTGGTATAAATAAACCCGAAGATCTAAAGGGGAAACGAGTTGGGATTCCAGAATATCAGTTAACTGCCTGTCTTTGGATTCGTGGAATACTCCAGCATGATTATGGTGTTCATCCATCCGATATGAATTGGTATATTGGCGGTCAAGAAACAGCCGGTCGGATTGAGAAAATCAAGCTTGATCTTCCTTGGAATATTAACATCAGACAAATTGATAATAATCAAACCTTAAATCAAATGCTCGAATCTGGAGAAATAGATGCCTTTATCGCACCGCGTGCACCATCTTGTTTTCTTGAAGGATCGCCAAATGTTCAGCGTCTTTTTCCTGATTACCCAGCTGTTGAAAAGGAATATTTTAAGCGTACGGGAATTTTTCCAATTATGCATGTAGTAGCAATTAAAGATGAAATTTTAGAAGAGCATCCATGGGTTGCACAAAATTTATACAAAGCCTTTGAGCAGGCAAAACAAAAAGTATATGAAGGTTTTAAGCAAACGGCAGCATTAAAAGTAACCCTTCCTTGGTTCACTTCAGAATGGGAAAATACGAGAGAATTAATGGGTGAGGATTTCTGGCCCTACGGATTAGAAAATAACCGCAAAACCTTAGAAGCAGCGGTAACCTATTCCTATGAGCAAGGAATGATCAAGAACCAATTAAAGATAGAAGATTTGTTTGCCAAATCTACTTTAGAAAAATACACGTTATAAAGAGGAGGCAAATGAATGGGTAAAAAAGTTCTGGCAGCAGTCGCAGTAGGTGAAAAGGAAACAGCTCTACGTGAATTTGAATTACCTGATATCTCTTCGGAGGAAGGAATTCTCCGCGTCGAAATTGTGGGAATCTGTGGAACTGATGTTTCTTATTATCGTCACTTTCAGGAGCCTAAAATTTTAGGGCATCATGTTATAGGTTATATTGAAAAAATTGGAGAAATAGCATCAAAAAAATGGGGATTAAAAGAGGGTGATCGGGTAGCGATGGAGGAATACATTCCATGTGGCCAGTGTAAAGCCTGTCGGACGGGTGCCTATCGATCATGTACCTTTACCGATCCCCGTTCTGGCGGAATCCGCTATGGAACAGTTCCTATCTCTGTGAGTCCATCATTATGGGGCGGATTTAGTCAATATATGTATCTCCATCCAAATTCCGTTCTTCATAAGATGGCAGAACATGTACCTGCTGTCGAAGCCGCGCTGACGTTACCATTAGCTAACGGGTTTGAATGGATCAGTATAGAAGGAAAAGTAACAACCGGTCAAGTGGTGGCCATTTACGGGCCTGGACAGCAAGGATTAGCCTGTGGGCTGGCTGCTAAAGCCGCCGGAGCAACGGTCATTATGATTGGACGAAGTTCTAGTCTGCGCCGCTTAACATTAGCCCAAGAATTAGGAATGGATTACATCATTAATACGACTACAGATGATTTATATTCCAGTATTGAACAAATAACAAACGGCCGAATGGCAGACGTGGTGCTCGATGTTACATCTGGCGGTACAGCTCCGATTACAGACTCTATCAATATTGCAAAAAAAGGTGGAACGGTACTGCTTGGAGCCTACAAATATCAATCCATTCCAGATTGGGATATCGATACAGTTATCAAAAAAACACTAACTCTTAAAGGTGTTAGAGGACATAGCTTCGAATCAGTTCAAATGGCTACTGAACTCATCGCAGCAGGCAGGTTCCCGCTCAGCCTGCTGAATTCTCATAATTATGGGTTAGATCAGGTAGACTTAGCATTAAAAACAGCCGGAGGCGAAGGTGAACCTGCACCTTTGTTGGTTACTGTTACGCCATAAATGAAACACAGAGAAGGTTCTTCTGCTCCCATGGGAGCAGAAGAACCTTCTCCGTGTTTTTTATAATGAGAATTTATTTATTCAACAAGGTGTCAGGCACCACAAATGAACATTTTCTTGCATATTGTCTTTTTCTGGTGCCTCCCCCCTTCGTTTCGGAATATTGTTAGATGCATGGGGACGGTTCTCCTGCATCCATGAAGCAGAATTTCTCTTGAAGTGATGGGAGTTCATCTTTGCGAGAGGAAACTTCCCTGATGCAATGAAATCGACTGCCATTTGGACAGATTTATAACTATGTCCGCAAACTCCCTTAACCGTTAATGTCTTATTGTAAATAATATCAAGATTAAAGTCATTAAAATGCTTGTATTTTGCCGCTCCCAATAATACCGTTCCACCTGACATGCGAGCCCTTGTTGACCAGGGCCTTGTATGACCACTACATGGCCGGGACCTACTCCACCCACAATGCGCATCCATTCAAACCCATTTGACAAAGGCAAAGCTAAGGCAGCCTCTACATTCGGAACATGGGAAGGAATTTTGTGTAAGACTGCATTTGGATGTAAATATAGGTACTGACTAAAGCCACCATACAGAGAAGGCTCAACAGCAATCGGGGTGGCACCATAGCGAATTCCATTTTCCCTGGGATTTGTATTAGAGCATAGGCGATAGTAACCTGTTCGACACATTTCACATTGACCGCATGGAATATACTCTTCCATCATTTATTAAAGAAAAAAGAAGCTTATCAAGATCTTGGTGCTGATTATTTTGACAAGCGAAGAGAGGAATCACTTATTAGGAGGGCAGTAAAAAAATTAAAGACACTTGGCTATGATGTCGATCTCAAACCAAGTGCCTAAAAATAAAAAATCCAATTTTTAGTATGGGCAAATTTTTTTAAAAAATACGGTTTGCCCTTTAGCCCCCTACCTTTTTTTGCTTTTTTGACCATAGGGTGGGTTTTCAGGGTAGAGCCCATTATTATAGAAAATAATTGAATATAACTGCAACGGAATACACCTCTCACAATTAGGTGTTATTCTTCGTTCAAATATCTAATTCACGCTTTTACTAGATACTTATTTTCGTAATAACTTCGCAGCCTTGACCATGTTAGTTAATGCGGCAATTGTTTCTGGCTCTTGACGTGTTTTTAAACCGCAATCTGGATTAACCCAAAATTGTTCTTTTGAAATGACCTGTAAACTCTCTTCTAGAATCTCCATCATTTCGGATATTTCTGGTATACGTGGGCTATGAATATCATAAACACCTAGCCCAATACCTAATTCATAAGGATTCTTTTTAAGTGAAGAAATCAATTCACCATGACTTCTAGAAGTTTCTAATGAAATAACATCCGCATCTAAAGATTGAATCGGTTCAATAAAGTCATTAAACTCAACATAACACATATGCGTATGGATTTGAGTTTCATTTTTCACACCGGATGTAGCTAATTTAAATGCATTGACTGCCCATGTTAAATAGCCCAACCAATTTTCTTCACGTAGTGGCAATCCTTCTCGAAGGGCCGGTTCATCCACTTGAATGATAGCGATACCAGCTGCTTCTAACTCCTTAATTTCTTTACGCAGTGCAAGCGCAATCTGATTTGCAACGACTTCTCTTGGAATATCATTTCTTACAAATGACCAATTTAAAATCGTTACAGGTCCTGTCAACATACCTTTTACATATGCATCTGTTAATTTTTGTGCACCTACTACTTCTTTTACCGTCATCGGGTTAATCCATTCAACATCTCCATATATGATAGGAGGTTTTACACAACGAGAACCATAGGATACGACCCATGCATTTTCGGTAAAAGCAAAACCTGATAACTTCTCTCCAAAAAACTCAACCATATCTGTTCGTTCAAATTCACCATGCACGAATACATCTAATCCAATGTCTTCTTGAATCTTAATCCAGCGGGCTGTTTCTTTTTCAATAAAAGCAGCGTATTCCTTATCCGATAATTGCTTTTTACGCCATGCAGCACGTGTTTTTTTCACTTCAGAGGATTGAGGAAAACTACCAATGGTCGTTGTTGGGAAAAGTGGTAGTCCCAATACCTGTTTTTGAATAGCTTTGCGGTGTTCATATGGGAGTGCTCTCAAAAAATCTTTATTTGTAATTGACTGCAGCTCAGCTTGAACATTTTTATTGTGTCTATCTGGATGCGTTGCCAGTGCTTGAATGGCTAACATACTTTCAGAAACTACTTTTTCTTTTCCCCATTGCTCATATTTCATGTAGTTTGCTACATGAACAATCTCACTAACTTTTTCTTCCGCAAATGAAAGTGCATTTAATAAAACAGGATCTAACTTCTGCTCATTAACAGTTGTAATAGGTACATGTTGCAGGCTACATGACGATTCAATCCAGACAGATTGAGCCTTACTTAAATTCAGCACACCATAAATGTCAGCCATCACTTCTGCCAAATTAGCAGACCAAATATCACGCCCATTGATGCAACCTATTCCCAATACTTTGTCATTTGGGAATCCATGTTGACGAATGGCCTTCCTATTTTCTTTTTTACCATGTACAAAATCCAAACCAACCCCTGAGACTGGTAATTTTGATAATCTTTCATACGATGCCAAAGCTTCAAAATAGGTTTGGAGCATAATATTCGCTGTTGGAACACTCTCTGCTAATTGTTTATATATTTCCTCTACTAGCCGAATCTCATCTTCTGATAAGGATTTTGTCAATGAAGGTTCTTCTAACTGAATCCATTCAGCACCCGCATCCGCTAATTGTTGAATGACTTCTGCATAGAGTGGTAGTAACTGCAAAATAAATGACGCTCTTGATTTTTCATCGTAGCCTTTTGATAATTGTATAAACGTATAGGGACCAATTAACGTTGGTTTTGTAATAATATTAAGCTCATTTTTCGCTTCTAAAAAATAGTCTAATATTTTATTATGTGTTAATTTTAATCTAGCCCCTTCGTACTCTGGAACTATATAGTGATAATTGGTATTAAACCATTTTGTCATTTCACATGCTACTACGTTTTTTGCTCCACGTGCCATTGCATAATAACGTGTTAATTCTGTTTCATTTTCTAATGTTTGATAGCGTGCCGGAACAAGTCCAAACATAACGGCCAAATCTAACATACGGTCATACAAGGTAAAATCACCAACCGTGATGTAGTCGACTCCTAATGCTTGTTGGCGTTGAATATTTTTTAAACGCAGCTCTTTAAACTGTTCATGAAACTGTTCCTCGAAAATTTCACCTTTCCAAAAACTTTCTACAATTCGTTTCCATTCTCGGTTTTCGCCAATATAGGGATAACCAACGACCGTACTAATTACTTCCATATGGATAAGCCTCCTTATTGTTTTACATAACCCAAATAAAAAAGCTATTCCTGAGATTCAGAAATAGCTGCGGACTTATCTATGCATACTTAAAAAGCGTAAAAATTTACTTTTAAGTTCATTTCGCACAGAACACCACCTATTTCCACGTAGGTATTTGGTGTGTACTAGAATTAGGCAGGTCTCCTGACTTTTCATCAACGCAAATCAATGCCTTCCCATTTTCACAGTGGTCCATTTTGACTTGCTCCGAATTTACAGTTGCGGGACAGTGTTGGATTTTCACCAAGCTTCCCTTTTAAGCTTATTTTCATAAGCACCTATTCCTACACGTTATGTAATTCATTTTTATCGTACCATAAAACTCACTAGGGTTGCACCGGATTAAATTGGGCATTAGAAACACTCGAAATATTCGAAATTCTCTTTTCGTGAAATGAAAAGTCCTTTATAATGGATAAATCAGGTGGTAACCTGCCCAAAAGAAATTCACGACTTTAAAAAGCTATAATTTATTTGTCGAAGATTTTAAAATTCTGACTTTACTAGAAGTTACTTGTTTCTCTACTGCGTAGTCTGCATGGGCTTCACGAATAAAACTCATAGCTATTGCACCAAAAATTGCAGCAATACCAATTGCAAAAAAGTTGAACTGTGGTTGCAGATTAAGGGTTAATAGAATTCCCATATAAGTTGGAGCAACAATGGAACCGATACGTCCAAATGCCATTGTACTACCGAGTGCAGCTGCTCGAACATCGACTGAATAATACTCCGCTACGTATGCATTCGACATGTTTTGTAAACCAACGGAAGCCGCACCAATAATAGCAATTAGCCCATAAGCAAGATATATATTTTTGGAGTAGCCAACAAGAACCAATGCAACAGCTCCTACGATATAAAGTGGGATTAGTACACGTTTGAAACCAAGTAATTGAATTAGATTTCCAAATACCATTGTACCAACTATTGCCCCAATTTGCAGTACTGCAACAAATATAAGACTTGATTTTAGATCATAGCCTGCATTCATCATTAATGTTGGCAGCCATGTATTTAAAGAATACATCAGGATAAATGTACAGAAGCAAGATAACCAGAACATCATCGTACTTAAACCAAGTTTGTTTTTAAAAAGATCACGAACTGATGATTTTTGTAGATGTTCCTGTTCGGCATAAGTAAATTGGACATCTTTGGACATCTTTGACTCTATTTTTTGAAGGATAGTGACAAGAGCTTTTGTATCCTTTTGTTTTATTAAAGAACTAATCGATTCAGGAATGATACGTACAATAAATGGTAACAACAGCAGTGGTAATCCACCAATCCAGTAAACGGGTTGTCAACCGAATTTTTCGAGGAATATTTGTCCGCTAAATGATGCTGTCATCGCCCCAACGGAATAACCGCAAAAAATAAATGAAATAATAGCGGCACGCTGTTTTGTTGGTGCGTATTCTGAAATCAAAGCAGCGATATTTGGCATCACACCGCCAAATCCTAACCCAGCAATAATACGACAAATAATGAAGAAAATAGGTGTCGGTGCAAAACCAGATAATAATGTAAAGAAACTGAATAAGAACGTTGTAAAAATAATAATACGTTTTTTTCCGAAACAATCTGCATAGAGTCCGAATAAGATAGCACCAATTGCTGTACCAAGTGTTGTATAACTACTAATCGACCCTGCAACTATATCAGAGATTCCCCAGTCTGCTTTTAACATAGGTATGGTCGCACCATAAATAACAACATCATAGCCGTCGAACATCATGATAAAAAATAAACAAAGAATAAGAATATAATGAAAACTTTTTAATTTACTCTGATTAACAATTTCAATGGGGTTTACTGTATTCATAGAAACTACTCCGATATGAATTTAATTTAAAGTAGATGACTATCATCTTTAGAATGAAAACAAGGAATTTTCAGTCTAAAAATGATAGCTTTCAATCTAATATTATTTTTTTATTTATTTCACAAACAGATTACATGATTACAACAAATGAATTATTGCCAAATTTCCTCTGCTATTTCTTTAACAAAGCGAAGCTTCGCCCACTGTTGTTCTTCCGTTAAGATATTGCCTTCTTCTGTGGATGAAAAGCCGCATTGTGGACTTAAACAAAGTTGTTCAAGAGGGACATAGGCTGCTGCCTCTTCAACACGTGCTTTAATTTTTTCTTTATCTTCTAATTCACCTGATTTAGATGTTACTAAGCCTAGTACGATTTTTAAATCTTTACGGTTAACATATTTTAATGGCTCAAAACTTCCAGAACGCTCATCGTCAAATTCTAGGAATAAACCGTCTACATTTAAACCACCAAAAATCACTTCAGACGCATAATCATACCCACCACTTGAAAAATAATTAGATTTATAGTTACCACGGCAAATATGCATTGTCACTACTAGATTCTCTGGTTTATGAGCAAGGGATTCATTAATCATATATTGCATGACCTTTAATTCTTCGGCTGGATCCAAGCCTTTAGCGCGTAGCTTATTGTGACCTTCTTCTGAGAATAAATCTGCCCACGCTGTATCATCTAATTGTAAGTAACGGCAGCCAGCATCATAAAATGCTTGGATTGCTTTTTGATAAGCTATAATTGTATCTTGTTGAAACACTTCTCTGTCACGATAAATTTCTTCGTTCATATCAGCACGATAGACAAGCATATTGGGACTTGGAATTGTTTGTTTGACAACCATGTCACCAGAATGCTGTTTTAAAAATTGGAAATGCTGTATAAATGGATGTGTTGAGAAATCTATTTTGCCAATAACACGAATACCTTCCTTACGGGTTTCCATCTTATGGAAATTTAGGCCAGTTTCTTTTTCGTAATATTCTACTCCATCAAGCCCGCCTAAAAAATCAAAATGCCACCAGCTTCTGCGGAATTCGCCATCTGTAACTCCTAATACACCATTTTCTTTTTGCTTTTCAATAATACGGATAATCTCGTTATTTTCTACATTTGTTAATTCGTCATATGTAATTGAGCCCGCCTTATATTGTTCTCGTGCCTGCACTAAATTTGTAGAGCGCAATAAGCTACCTACATGATCATAACGAAATGGTAAAGTTATATTTTTTACTGTCATCGTATGTATCTCCTTTCATCTGTAATGTAATGAAATTGTATCACGATAAAATCAATAGCATATAACACATAAAATATATCTCTAGCCATAGTTTTAAACTATAGATAAGCTTGTTCTTCAATAATCGTTTCTTTTAAATACTCAATATAAATGTTCGCTAAGGGGCTATTTTTTACATTTTTGTGTGAAATATATCCAACAGTAATCCGTTCATCTACATGTAAAGGAACCGAAACAATATCTTTACCATTTAGTTCTTGACTAATCACCCCTGTAGAAATTGTATAACCATTTAGTCCTATTAATAAATTAAAGAGTGTCGCTCGGTCACTAACCCGAATATTTTTAGGTCTAGAAATGGTACTTAAAATTTCCTCAGAAAAATAAAAAGAATTATAGTTTCCTTGTTCGAAGGAAAGGTACGGGTAGGGCATTAAATCTGTTAATGTCACAAAATCTTGCTTTGCGAGTGGATTTCCAGAGCTAATAAATACATGTGGCCTTGCTTCAAACAGCTCATGAAAAATGAGATTACCTTCTCTAAGAAATTTATGAATCACTTTTTTATTGAAATCATTTACATATAAAATGCCAATTTCACTACGTAGGTTTTTTACATCTTCAATAATTTCATAGGTCTTTGTTTCTCTTAACGTGAATTCGTACTCCTCTCGATTGTATTCTTTTAACAGGCGTACAAAGGCACTTACCGCAAATGCATAGTGCTGAGCTGATACAGAGAAGTGTTGTTGTACTGATTGAGTATTTGAATATCGATTTTCAAGAAGAGCAGCTTGTTCAACTACTTGTCGAGCATAGCCTAAAAACTCTTCTCCTTCAGTTGTCATAATAATTCCTTTATTGTTTCTTAAAAAAATCGTAATGCCAATTTCATTTTCTAACTCTTTTAGCGCATTCGAAAGGCTTGGCTGACTAATAAATAAATTTTGTGCTGCTTTACTGATTGATCGACTTCTCGCAACCTCAATTACATATTTTAACTGTTGAAGTGTCATTATTTTATCCCTCTTTGTTTCCCCTGCAATTTTTCAGGAATTAGTTTGAAGACCACTTTCAGATAGTGAGTGTAATACAACTTCCTGTTTTTCTATTGAAGCCTTTACATCAAGAATCCATTGATTTTTACTTTCATGAAATATTCTTTTGGGCTCCTCTTTTTCTTCTAGAAATCTACCGTCTACTAGTATGTCAATTTCTTTTAGAAAGACTAGAACATTTGCATTCTTTTTAGACTAATATAATAGTTCTTTAAAAATAAATCCAGTATAAGACCAAATAGTTCATCCATTTGCTTTTACTCGGTTAACTAGTGAGTGGAAGCTCTTTGTGGTAAAGAACTCCACTCCTGATAAAATTAAACCGGCTAAAAAGGGATTATCCATAATTTGATGATAAATATCCTCTTCAACATACGCTCCCTATAGTTCTTATCCCAAGATTGTGGATTATGACATCCTGGACAATGGTGCGGACACCCTGATACAAAGAGAACAGTTCTCCATCCTTCTCCATTTGAAATTGAATCCGAATAAAATCCTGCTATGTTCATGTTTTTTCACCTTACCTACTATTATTGTAAAATTCATTGAGCAATTGAAAAAAAAACAGATTTGCTTCTCTTGGATTCATAGCGACATACACCAAATTAGCAATAATAACTAAGTGTGATTCTTTCATTCTTTTAATCTTTGTTTAGGATTTTCTTGTTATCTCCATAGTTTTCAACGTATGCACCCATTCACCCATTGAAATAAAAATTACTAAAATTAACATAAAAAAAGACACATCAAGCGGTTATGTTGCTCGATGTGTCTTTTTGTGTTTTCGGTATTATCTTAACGCAAAATTTTTGGATGCATTAATCAATAAAAACCTTTTAAAATTTCCGTATGTCCATTCTAATATCCATAATGAGCTTGTCATAAAAGGACCGACCGTGAAGAAAAGGAAATTCACCAAATAGGACTGAATTTAAATTATTATAAAAAACTCGCCATTTTCTTCTTTTTCCAATTAGCGTTATAAGTAACTCTATCAGAAAAATAAGAAATGAAACTGGGAAAAACCTTTTTATATTATTCAATCAAAAAAAAGTAATGTAAATCACACTAATACGACCATAGTAAAATTTATAAACCTTTGAATTTTATTGTCATAGTTAATCATCCTCGTCTTTTTAGCGATATACCTAAAGATAGCAGCGCTGCAATTAAAGCGGCTATCGAAACATAAAGTGGAGCATTGGATGAACTTGTTGTTTCTTTTACTGCCTCTTCATTGGCTTGTTCTGTTTTTGGTTCTTCGTTCGTTGCAGGAGCAACATGGTGATCATCAGAGGCATCAGCTGGTTTTGGATTAACCGTGGTCACTGGGGCTGGCTTTTCTGAATCTGGTGCCCCAATCCACTCAACTACACTTTCGTCCTGATAGGTTTGGTATGCTTTAAAAGCAATTTCAGTTGCATCGTCTGCTACTTTTCCTTGCATATTAAAAAGCCCAAACTCTGTTGATGATAATCCCGTGTTTTCTGCTGTCCACGTTACACTGGTAATCTTACCAGAAGAATCCTTTTCAATTTCATATTTCCATCCTGACTTTGGTTCAAATCGGCTAATATTAACGTCTTCCGGAAATTCTACTTTCACCTGTGTAGTAGGTACTGTTTCATTTTCGGATGGTACCTTTACGGTAAACATTTCATAACTACCTTGTGTTGTTTCCTGCGGTAGTACTGTTACATGTGCACTTGCGATTCCTGTATAAAGTGAAAATGTTGCAAACATGACTACAAATGAGGCCATAATTTTTTTCATTAATACAATCTTCCCTTCGAAAAATGGTATAAGACTCCAATGATTAACGTTTCTTCTTTCCTGTGAACAATAGAAGGGCAATTCCAAAGATTACGACCAAAATAACTGCTATTATTACTAGTATGGTAGATGAAGAATTATTATCAGCCTGTTCAACTGTGTCACTTGTGTTATTTTGTTTTACACGATTTTGTTCCGTTTGATTAGATTGACCGTTTTGTTCTTGCGTATCTTGGTTTTCTTCAGGAATGGAAGGATTTGTTTCAGATTGACTTTGGTCCGTCTGAACACTAAAATTTATCTCTCCACTTATGGGATGACCATCTTCACCAATGATCTTCCAATGGATTGTATAGGAGCCATTATCCAAAGAATCGGAAATTCTTCCAATCAACTGCTTGTTTTCAACCTTAATTTCTCCTAATGTGATTTTATTTCCGTCCTTCACCAATTCCATTGTGCTTAATTCTTCTATAGTAGTAGCGAAATCAAGGGTGATTTGTTCGAGATTTTCAGTAACAACTTGTCCTTCAGTTGGATTAGATGACGACAGACTGGTATGCGCACTAACAAACGAAGGTACAATCATAAATAAACAAAACATTAATATAATTAACTTTTTCAAAATTGAGCTCCTTTCCTCTTTCTCTTTTGTTCCTGCGATATTCATTAAAAATTTATCTAGTATATATGGACCGATATTGAAAGAATCCCTCCTTACCACAAATATGTAATTTTCAATGACCGTGTAATTAAGACAAAAGGTTCTTGATATGCTACTTCGGTTATAACATCAGTGTAAAACCTCCTCTCTTCATAGTAAATAGCTCATCAGGGCTATCGGTATCATATATGTTTTTGAGTTATTATCATTTATAGTAAATAAAATAGTGTTGAAGGAGAGTTCTAATTGTCATATCGTTTAATACAAATGCTTACCGTCATTTTACCTACAATTTTAATCGGAGGGTTTGAATTTTTTCGCCACGAGTTTCTTCTTGAACACTTGTCCATGGAGACTGGAAATGTTTTTATTACCATTCTTACGTTTGTTCTTTCCCTATTTTTTTCATCCTGGGTATTCCACATTATTAAAATCAAGAATAACCAATTGGCTAAGGAACAGGCAAAACGAGCTGTTTATGAAGAAAGGGAGAGACTTGCACGCGAGCTGCATGATGGGATTGCCCAATCCCTTTTCTTTCTCAATGTAAAGCTTAAGCAAGGAGATGTGGTGGCTGCCTCACGTGCAGTTTCCACCATTGATCATCATGTTCGACAGGCGATATTTAACCTTCGTTCTACACCTGAAGAAGATGGATCAATGAGCTTCAGAGTTACCAAGTGGATATCTGAGTGGAGTTCATTTACGGGTATCGATGTGCAGGTAGATTTCGAAATAACTAATGATTTATTTACATTAAAGGAAGAAGTCCAGATCTTTGCTATTATTCAAGAAGCATTTGCGAATATCCGAAAACATTCCGAATCTACAAAAGCACAAGTTAGTTTCATCGGAACTCAAGATCAATGGCAATTGAGGATTTGGGATAATGGTTGCGGAATTGATCTTACTTTGTTATCGGAAAGGAAGTATGGAATATCCATGATGCGGGAACGTGCAAAACAAGTTGGTGCAGGATTTCATATTTCTAAAAGTGAGCTAGGAGGCACCGAAATCATTGTAAAAAAGGAGATGCAGAAATGAAACAGTATAAGGTTGTGATTGCTGATGACCATCCTCTTGCTAGGGAAGGCATTCGGAGTGTATTGGAAGCTGATGAAACCTTTTTTATCGTAGGGGAGGCAACAGATGGATATGAAGCCCTTGAACTTTGCAGAGAACTGCAGCCCGATTTGCTCCTTCTTGATCTTAATATGCCCAAATTAAATGGGCTGGAAGCTGTTCGGAAAATAAGATTGGTCTATCCTCATATTCATGTTGTGATGCTGACTGTTTCAGATGATGTAAAGGATTTGTTTACAGCCATTCAATATGGTGCACAAGGATATTTGCTTAAAAATATGGAACCGGATGACTGGCTCGAATACTTACAGGCTTTGCTGGGGGACCATTCAGAAGTGTCACGTAAGATTGCCAACAGATTATTCCATCGTTTTCGTATTGGCAATAGCTCTACTGATGAGCCCAGTCCAGTTTCCTTGACACCGAGGGAACGCGAAATCCTTTCCAGAGTAGCGTCGGGTGAAACCAATAAGCAAATTGCCCAGAGGCTTGTCATTGCAGAAAATACGGTAAAGAATCATATCAAAAACCTTTTGGAGAAACTTCAGCTGGATAATCGTGTCCAGCTTGCTGCCTATGCAGTAAGGCATGGCATTGAAACAAAATAAATGCTTATTGTAGATTCAAAGCTAAAAATAGCCTGCCTGAGTCATTTCCCTCTATCTTATACAATTTTTATAATAAATAATGCAAGAATAAAGGTTTTTTGGGGGGAATGTTAAATAGTGGACATGCACCACCAAGTTCAAGTTCATACCGGGCGAACACTAAAAGGAAAGTTCCAATTTCTTGCGTGGAACTGCAATTAATCTAGGAAACATTATTGTGGGTGATGCAAATGGCGTTATAGTAATACCTCAAGTAAAGGAACAATATACCCTTGAGAAATTGGAAAAAGATGAAATCAATGAATAAAATGCTTCCAGAAACTTAGAGGCTATTAAGGAATATTTGGATAACATACTCTTAAATAAGTAAAGGTTGGAAGGAGATTAACAGGTTCTCTTTTGGGAGAGAAAAGTAAGAAATCATAAGTTGACTGAACTTATGGGAGGTCTTTTCTTCGATATTTTTGGTTATATGAGCGTGAATGTTCATCGTTGTGTTAATATCGCGGAATGACCTATCTCTCCCTGGATTTCTTCCACCTCTGCACTATCTTCAATTAGAAATGATGTATGAGTATGTCTAAAGCTGCGGGGGAATATGCTTGACTACATCCATAGCTTCATTAGACTCTGTAAATGCAATACTACTTGCTTCATGACTCTTGTATGACCAGTGTTTTCCACCAAGATGAAGTCTTGATTGTCATATACTAAACGTTGTTTCATTTTCAGTTTTATCTGTTCACGCTTGTGTAATTTGAATAATGCACTAAGCCCATCGATTATAATTATTCGGATGGCCTTTTTTGTTTTTGGGGTCAGAAGTTCATAACTTGTATTTCTATTATTCGGATTTTGACTGCTCCCACAGCTAAAGCAGTGGGCTTTCACGTTCGGGAAATTCTGTGAGTTTTGATGGAACTATGGTGAATACTTTAACCTTTTAGACCAATTTTTTTAGTCCTTTTGCAGATATCTCTGCATTATATGACCCGATTTCTAATTGAATGTATATCGCTTATAAAACAATTGGCAGTCAGAAATTATATAAAGTAGAAAGGCTGTCCTAAGTGAAGGATTTACTTAGAACAGCTTTGTTTTAGCGGGAAACTGCATCGCTTATGTTTGTTTAAATACTAGAATCATACCCTAGTATGAATACCAAGTCATGATAGTTTCATAGTCTTTTAAGACTGCGTACTTGACAAGGCTGTCCATTTTACCTATTTACATGAACATACATATTGATTTTTAGCTGCACCTAGACCAACTATAAAGAGCAGAATCGATGCACCAACCAATATCAAAAGTGGAATCGTCCAGCTATTAGTTATATCATGTAGATAGCCGAAGAACATTGGACCAATGGCAGCAAGTAAATATCCGACTGATTGAGCCATGCCGGACAATTCTGCTGCTTGCCCGGCATTCTTTGTGCGTAAGCTAAAAAACATCATCGCTAGACTAAAGGAAAAGCCTCCCCCTATTCCTAGCATAACAATCCATAAAACAATAAAATTCAAACTTCCATAAATTAACCCAACGTTTCCAATTAAAAGAGAAATAGACGTAATGGTCACTAATAGACGTTGATTGGACATACGTCCCGCGATGATCGGAACGATAAAAGTAACTGGAAGTACGACTACCTGCATAATAGAGAGTAACCAGCCTGATTGATCCGAGCTGACTCCTTGTTGCTTTAAGATTTCAGGTAGCCATGCGACAAGCACATAAAACACTGTAGATTGCAGCCCCATAAACAAAGTTACTTGCCAAGCAAGTTTGGAACGCCATAAATTCACATTATTGTAAGCTGTTTGATGATTAGTGGTAGATGTTTTCATATCACGATGTTTCAGTTTCGGTAACCAGAATAAAATGGATACGAAACTCAGAATCCCCCAAACTCCTAATGCACCCTGCCATCCATAGCCTAATCCAATAGCAATGGGAACACTGATACCAGCAGCTATTGCACCAAAAAGGTTCATAGAAATGGCATAAACACCTGTCATCATGCCAATTCGTTCGGGAAATTCTCGTTTAATAAGGCTTGGCAACAATACATTACAAACAGCAATGGCCAAGCCAAGAACAGCCGTACCAATATATAAATTAGCAATTCCCGACAGGGAGCGTATAATAATTCCAAGGGTTAGAAAGATGATAGCAATCAGAAGTATTAATTCAACTCCAAACTTTTGTCCTAATTTAGGGGCAAAAGGAGAAAAAAAGGCAAAAGCGAGTAAGGGTAGTGTAGTGATCATCCCAGCTAATGTGTTCGATATCTGCAGATTATCCCGAATGAGATCTACTAGAGGTCCTACAGAGATTAAAGGAGCACGTAAATTAACGGCAATAAAAATAATGCCTAAAATAATTATCCAAGATGCTGATTGCTTGTGACTCTTTGAAGGGGATTCTATTTTCTCTTTTTTATCAAATTGGTTTAATAAATTCATAATGCTACCTCTCTTTGTTATCCATAGTAAAATACAAGGTTTAATGTAATGGGCGGTTTTATTGAATAAAAGATACAAAGAGAATATATATTAATCTTCTTTAATATGGATTCTCTAGCTTGAGTTCTTCCTTCTAAAACAGGCTTTTTATTCACGGAAGGAAGTCAAAAACATGTTGATATAATCCACATGCATAATTAAAATATAAATAATCTTTAAGAGTTTGATCTACCAGTTAGACCATTTCAAACAATTGTTTCTTCTTTTGAATCCTTCACCTCTTCTACCTTCGACTTTGAAGAAAAATGTTCCTTTTCAATAAGAGATGAAACTAGTAAACTTCCAAGAATTCCCCACAATGGAGAGCTAATATTGAAAAGTTCACACCTGACATGCCAATAATGAAGGCAAAAAAATATGAATCTATCTATTTTTATAAGGATTCAGAATAGAAAACATACTACTATCGTACTTAAAAAACCAATTATTGCACTTCCACATGTGGTAGAACCATTTTTTTTACTTTTATATGATAATTTTAAAAAACACTTTTGTATTCATCCAATTGATGGTTCTCAACTAATCCAATTATTAAACAATCTAAGCTTATCCTTGGCTAATAATATTGTCTGGTTCTAGAATCCAAAATAAAAAAGCTGTGAGAAAAAATCCCCTCTTTATATGAACGAATTAAAAATAAACTTTATAGAAATATTTTTGTGTTTCTATAAGTTTTTAATCAATTCATGAAAATTCGTAGTATTAATACTAATTTTAAGTCTACTTAACTTGTCATAGAAATAAATAAAAAAGTTATGTTTCGATTTGCGCTTAGGTTTTCACCTAGCGGTTATCTTAAAAGGAACAAATCATTCCTGAATGCTTCTAACATTCAGGAATGATGACCTTCAAGTAGAATGGATTGATGCAGTGCTGTCCCAGCATTCGTGTAGGAAACACCCCTTAACAATGCTTATCAAGCTCTAAATGTAAAAAGGATACATAGATTAAAGGACATTACATATTTTATATGACTAATATGTAATGTCCTTTCTTTTACACAATCGTGCCCGATTGTAATATATGTTTAACCAGTTTTTACTGGTTGAATTTTTTTAAATCTATATTATATTCACCAAGAAAATTGATGTGCTCCTATCCTAACAAATTTTATTTAGGGCTTACATGTATACCTTCACTCTCTCGCCACTCTGCGTAAAGTATACGCTTTACATTATCATATCCAGTGGTAGTTAATTGGTTCTCTAACCACTGTTGATCAAATCCGAGTTCATGTAAATTATCCCATAAAATTTCCCCATCTATAATTAACGATGTTGGGAGGTCTACTGGACTTTCTGGAAGATTGAGATCTTGCTTGTCTGGT
>Ga0182742_1001597_pt1 | contig 28139 bp, 29 predicted proteins | sample eDN5th37CBELigMG_FD_128880 | JGI IMG/M metagenome (GOLD analysis project Ga0182742, IMG submission 128880) | Enriched Miracle-Growth compost microbial communities from Emeryville, California, USA - eDNA 5th pass 37_C BE-Lig MG (version 2)... ...
AATATACGGAGCAAGATTTCTTCCGACAAAAGGATGTACTTCGGAATGAGTTTTACGTAATTCCTCTTGTACTTTATCAATATCAATTCCTGCTAGGCCTAATAAAGTAGGCAATATATCCACATGGCTTGTTAACATTTTTGATTCTTTTGGTGCTGTAAAAAGTTTGGGACTATGAATGATTAATGGAACATGCAGAGCTTCTTCATAAGCGTTATGCCACTTTTGAAACAGTCCGCCATGAGCTCCTACTAGACTCCCATGATCTGATGTGAAGATAATAATTGTATCTTGATAGAAAATTGAATTGGCAAGTGCCGTATACACTTTATATAACTCTTGATCAACTTTCTTGTGAAGAGAGTAGTATAATTTTCGGTAAAAATCCGAGTCTATTGTTGGCTGGAATGCGTTTTGATAAGCATCACGATAGCTCATTTGTGCCTTTGGTTTCATTCGCAACTCTTCCTTTGAAGTTGGGGCAGGTGGGATATCAGGTACTGAAGGATCAATTTCAAAGTTATAGTTTTGACTTAATCTAGAAAGCAATCCAAACAAAGTGATGTCATGAGGGTTGACTAATGATGAGACAATAAGCCAGGGTTTTTGATTGTTTTTTTGGTTCTGTTCCAGTGATTCAATAAGTTCTACTACTTCTTGTGCATAAATTTCATCGCGACCACTTAAACCATTTTTCGCCGATGAGCCAGAATTTCGAGGATCCGCTCCATGAGGTTCGGGTCCAATCCAACCATTAAATCCATAGGCATTTAAACGATTTGCGTCTTCATAGAGCCTTTCTTTTTTTATATCTGGAACACCGGTAGTTGAATCATAACTGGGAAGTGCGTCGTGTGTACCTGGAATTAAAATATCTTCATCGGAAAGATGCCATTTTCCCTTCCAAAAGGTTTGGTAGCCTGCTGTACGGAAGTAGTTTCCTAAAGTTGGTACGGTATTTGGTCCAAGCCAAAAAACATTTGGATCAAATGCTCCTTTAGCTGCTCCAGTTGTTTGAGTAACCCCATGTAGAGAAGGATATTGACCAGTGAATAGAGTAGTTCTACTTGGAGAACATGCAGTACTTCCAATATAATGATTTAAGAAGGAGAGTCCATTTTCTCGCAAAATTTCTTGTGTGAGTAAATTTTCTTTTCTCCATTCTTTTAGTGCTTCACTTTCATAACAGGTAGGATAACGTTGTTCATCGACGATTAAAAAAAGAATATTGGGTCGTTTAGGCTCTTTTGTTGGATTCAAAATATTCACCCCTTTAATGAAATATTATATGTATAACAGTTTATAAAGGTTAGCTATTTGTTTAGAATACAGATTAGGGGAATCTTTTCACTGTATGAACACGTTAGTATTAAGATAGGAAAGGGAGGATATTATGTTTAAAATATATAGAATCATACATATAATATGGACAGCAATCTTTGCTTTTTTCATTTCAATACCAATTTTGGAAAAGGGTAGCATAGAAAGTGCCTTATATGTTGACTTCTTTTTTGTAATACTTTGGATAATAGGAGTCGTATTCTTATTTATTAAGAAGCTGACGAAAATAGGATTTATTTTAACGATCATGCCTTTACTGTTCGCGATCTTTAATTTTATCATTTAATGTACAACTCGTGTTTGACATAACACCTTTAAGTTATATATAATCATAAATGTAACACCTGCAGGTTATACTTATGATTAAAGGAGCACTCAAAATGTCAAATGAGCAACAGAATTTAAAGGATATAATTCAATCAGTAACTATAGATGCACCAATTCAAAAGGTTTGGGATTATGTTTCTACAGCTGATGGACTTGCACAATGGTTTATGCCAAGTGATTTTAAACTACAAGTAGGTCATGAATTTACACTTCAATCACCATTTGGTCCATCTCCTTGTAAGGTTCTTGAAGTGGAAGAGCCAACAAAAATTCTAATTCAATGGGACACTGATGGATGGGAGTTAACTTTCCTACTAAAAGATATGGGTAGTGAAACGGAGTTCACGGTGATTCATGGTGGTTGGAAAGAAGGAGATGCGATTGTGCCAAAAGCACAACGTACACAATCGGCTATTCGTGATACGATGAATCTTGGTTGGGCAGGTATTGTTCAAAAATTAAAACAACTGGTTGAAGCTTAATGACTTCCGAGTTAAAAAAGGTTGATGTATTTCAGGCAATAGCGGATCCTACGCGTAGGGAAGTACTGTATCTATTATCTGAAAAAAATCGATCGATTGCTGAACTTTCTACTCACTTTGAGATGAGTCGAACAGCAGTTGTGAAACATCTGAATGTATTAACAGAAGCCAAATTAGTTCGTGGTGAGAAGAATGGTCGAGAAAAAATCTATCACTTACAACCTGAACCCTTAAATGAATTAAAAGAATGGCTCGCTTATTATGAAAAATTCTGGTCTAACAAACTAACAAAGTTAAAGTATGCCGTTGAAAACGATCTGTGAAAAAATAATAAATAATAGGCAAGAGTGTATAAATGAAAGAATCTATTCTGGAGTGTAAAAATCCAAAATAGATTCTTTTTTCATTTTAAGAAGTTAGTTGAGGCAGTTATCAACTAACTACTGGTAGAGTAATGAAAGCTAGCTCTAAACATTACCAGAAGAAAGCTCCTGCAAGAGCAATTCCTGCAATAGCACCAATTGCAATACCAATTCCTAATCCACTTCCACCAAAGCCCCAGTAGCCAAGACCAAATCCGCCAAAACCACGGTCTGGCATAATCCAAACCATATTTCGATCAACGCGAGTAATCGTGCCATAATGGCGTCTGCCACCTTTTTCTGTAATACAAACTCTTTTGCCCATATGGCGGTTACAAAGTTCGTATGCTTCTCTAGGATGCATTATATTCCCTCCTTTTTACTAGACTACTAATCAATATATGAAGTTATATTTTTTTGGCACGTGTTAAGAGTCTAAAACATAACCTTTCGGAAAAATAAATTATAGAAATAATAGAATGATAGGGGGAGAGATAGATGTCAGTTGTTTATACATTATCGTTGTTAAATAAATTAAATCTACTATCCAAACAGGAACAAGAAGCTAAGTTGGCAGAACTTCATCGAGAGGTATTATGTGATTCTTTGAGAGGATATTTTCCGCAAGCTTCACTTGAAGAGATTCAGCAAGAACTATTAACAAGAGGGTTATTTAATTTCTCTGAGATTGAAACATTAGATGAGGTTTTGATGGAACTTGAAGGCCAACATGTATGGGAAACGATCCAACAAGAGTATGATTATTTAAAACAGTTATGGAATGGACCGGATGTGCCAATTTTTATTTATCCGCTTACTAAATACCGACCGATTGTTGATGGTGTTGAAGTGAAAAAAAGTGGTGTTTCGTATAACAATGTTCTATTTTTATTTGTCTCTACTGAACTTGAATCCATGGAATTAAAAGCACTGCTGGCACATGAATATCATCATCTATGCCGGCTTGCATATTTAAATAAATCTCCCCATGAGATTGAGTTACTTGATACGCTACTGATTGAAGGTATGGCAGAATGGACTGTGGAGAATTTATATGGTGAGAAATGGTTATCCCCTTGGACAAAAAGAAATTCACAAGAAGAGGCTCTAAAAATGTGGGAAAAATATTTTACTCCTGCATTAAAGGTAAAGGGTGTGAATAACCATTTTCCATTTTTGTATGGTAATGAAGTGCAAGGGCTCCCAGAATGGATTGGCTATAGTTTAGGCTACAAAATTGTCCAGTCTTATATGGAAAACAGGGGCATTGTCCATCAAGAATACCTACACAAGCTCTCCTCATATGAAATATTAAAAGGCTCAGTTTATAAAGTTTAGTGGGAAGTTAAGAAAATACGTAGCTTTTATTAAGTTGCGTATTTTCTCTAAGAAGCTAGTAAATCAACCTTTTTTCCACCAAAAGAATTGCATAGCTTATTTTTGTAGGAAATGTCAATTAAATTATCTGAATTTTCGTATTATAATATTTGCATCTATCAAATAAAAGGTGTGAGGAAAACATGGTATTACAAGATCAGGTACTACGAAATGGTTGGATTGCAGCTTGTAGAGAAGGAGATGTGAAGAATGAACCGAAACAAGTGACAATATTAGGGGAACGTGTTGTGCTTTTCAAAAGTGAAGATGGAATTCATGCGTTTAAAGATTTATGTATTCATCGAGGGGCAACCTTATCTTTAGGAAAAGTAAAGAATGGATGTCTAGTCTGTCCGTATCATGGTTGGGAGTATAACTCAAGGGGAGAGTGTGTGAAGATTCCTCAATTACCAACAGGGACAGCTATTACACCAAAAGCAAAGGCGATTTCCTATAGTTGTAACGTGTCTTTCGGTTTAGTATGGGTCAATCTAAATAATAATGAGCCCCCTCTTTTTCACTATCCAGAATTTCAAGATAATCATTATCGTAATGTCATTTGGGGGCCACAGCATGTTAGAGCGAATCCACCTCGAATTATTGAGAACTTCCTCGATGTTAGCCATTTAGCTTTTGTTCATGAAGGGTATCTTGGTGTACAAGAAAAGCCGGAAATTAGTGATTATAAAGTACATACGATTGATGAACGAATCTATACAGATGAAATTGTTGTTTTTCAACCAAATTCAGATGGGACGAATATTTCAAAGGATGTACTTTATACATATGAAGTATTAAATCCAATTACAGCACGTTTTACAAAGCGTGATCCTACTACAAATCATACCTTTTCCATGTTTATGACAGTTCTTCCTGTTGGAGAATGTGACAGTGTTGCCTTCGGAGTAGAATCGTTTAACTATGACATTGACCAAACGGATGAGGAGATTATTGAATTTCAAAATACTATTTTTTATCAGGATAAACCTATCGTTGAAAATCAAAAACCAGAGGAATTACCACTTGATTTGCAAGTCGAGCTTTCTCTCAAGTTTGACCGTTTAAGTATAGCCTATCGCAAATATTTAAAAGAAATAGGTGTTACATTGGGGGTAGAGTAAGGTAAACATTTAAAACACATAGGGATATCTCTGATTTTTTGATATCCCTATGTGTTTATTAAGTTAAATTGTTAATGGACATGTTTCATCTGCTGCCCATTCATTCATAGAACCATCGTAGATTGCTACATTTTCTTGACCAAGTTTGTTTAATAGGAGCGCATTCCATGTTGCAGCGATACCACCACCGCAATAAGTAATCACTTTTTTATTAGGATCAAGGGCACCAATCGCGTCAAATGTTTGGCGTAATACTTCGTCATTGAATAAAAGGCGAGTATTTGGATCAGAGTGTGAGCCAAAGAAAACATTTTTACTAGTTGGAATGTGTCCTTTTCTTGGATACGTATTTGTTTCTCCTTTAAAATCAGCAGGAGATAAACTATTAATTAATACGACACTATCTTCCTCTATAGCAGCTCGTACTTCTTCTTTATCTACAACTAGGTGAGGGCGACGTTGATAGTTAAATGATGACTTAGGATAATGATGTGTTTCATTTGTTGTTGGACGGCCTTCTTGCTTCCACTTTACTAAACCGCCGTCTAGTACTGCTACATTATCATAGCCTTCATATTTCAATTGCCAACGTAGGCGAGATGCCCAATATGAAGCAATAACATCCGCATTGGCGAGAGCCCCACGATCGTAAATAACAACATACGTTCCTTCATCGCCAACGCCTAACTTTTCAATTTCTTCTACAAACTGTTCATGACTAGGTAGTGTCATTGGTAGTGGTGCATTACGATCAGAAAAGTTATTTAAAATATCGGCAAACGCAGCACCTGGAATATGCTCTTGTTCATATGCAACTTGCCCTGACCATAAACCCGGTTCTCCATCTTTGTCTGGAATACTTAAAAAAGTTGTTGCGTCTAACAAACGTAAATTAGGGTCATCTAATCTACTTGCGAGCCAAGTGCTATCTACTATTAAGGGTACTTTAGTCAATTATAAAACCTCCATGAATATTAAACATATTTATTTGCTAGGTATTATAACATTTGTAGATTTTAATTCCACTAATGACAATTCAAATTTCATTTTTTCTCTTAAAAGGGGCTTTTATACTTCAAACATCCGTCTTTTTCTGTCAAGCTCTATAAATTTAAATTTTCAATTAAGTGTTTTTTAACTTACTAGACTTCTAGTTTTTTTGAAAAGATTCCAAACGTTGATACGACGGTAAATAGGGGGACTTTTATACGGAGCATTAAAAAGAGGATTTGTCACTAAATCCACTTCAAAAGTTCATTAAATTGTCACATTTATATATTGCAATAGACCTATCACTTTGATTCAACTTGTAATGCGTGTAACATTAAAGGGGAGGAAGGTGATTAATAGAATGCTACAAATAGAAAACTTAACAAAGATGTATCGAGGTGGCAAAGTTGCTGTCGATAACTTAAATCTTGATATTCAACAGGGAGAATTTATTGCTTTCATAGGTACAAGTGGTAGTGGTAAAACAACAGCTCTGAGGATGATTAACCGAATGGTTGAACCTACAAGCGGGAAAATAACCTTAAATGGAAAAGACCTAACCAAAGTGAATGCTGTTACCTTGAGGAGAAGTATTGGGTATGTCATACAGCAAATCGGGTTAATGCCTCATATGACAATACGAGATAATATTACGTTAGTCCCCCAACTTTTAAAATGGTCAAAAGAGAAGAAAGATGAAACCGCTCGCCGTTTAATAGAGCTTGTCAATTTACCACAATCCTACTTAGATTTTTACCCAGCTCAACTCTCAGGTGGTCAACAACAGCGAATTGGAGTTTTACGAGCTCTTGCTGCAAACCAAGACATCATTTTAATGGATGAACCTTTTGGTGCCCTTGACCCTATAACCCGAGATACACTCCAAGATTTAATTAAAGATCTTCAACAACGACTAAATAAAACAGTTATTTTCGTTACCCACGATATGGATGAAGCTATTAAACTAGCTGATAAAATTGCTATTATGCATGAAGGTAAACTCATCCAATTTGATACACCAGATAATATTTTAGCTTCCCCAGCTAACGAATTTGTAAAAGAGTTTATCGGTTCACATCGACTTATTCAACAAAAGCCGAATGTTAAAACTGTTGATGAAGTTATGATTAAACCAATATCTATAACCATTGAAAAGAGTCTCGACGAAGCCATTCGTTTAATGGTAAACAAACGAGTAGATACGCTATTTGTAACTGATGGCGACAATCGACTACAAGGATATTTAGATGTAGAAAGCTTTACAGGTGCCCGTAAGACGAAGAAAAGTGTGTCTGAATGTTATGAAAAGGACGTCTTCTACGTTAAAACTGGCTCTAAATTGCAAGATTCTGTGCGCAGAATTTTAAAGCGTAACTTAAAAAATATCCCTGTTGTCGATGAGGAGCACCGCTTAGTTGGGTTAGTTACTCGTACAAATATTGTTGATATTGTTTATGACACAATCTGGGGAGATGAGGAACCTATAACATCATTAGATAATGTTACAGGTTCTGAAGTATTAAAGGAGTTGATGAGTGAATGATTACCTTTTTCACAGAAAACAGCTCTGAGATTCTATTAAAAACTTGGGAACATTTCTATATTTCTATGATTGCACTTGCTCTAGGTGTAATTATTGCAGTTCCCATTGGCATTCTTTTGTCAAAATCTAAGTATTTATCGAAAATTGTATTAAGTATTACGAGTGTTTTACAAACTGTTCCGTCTCTTGCCCTACTTGCTATTATGATACCGTTATTTGGTGTAGGAAAGGTACCAGCCGTCGTAGCACTATGTATTTATTCACTCTTGCCCATCTTAAATAACACATTTATCGGCATGCAATCAGTGAATGGAAATACAAAAGGTGCGGGGATTGCGATGGGGATGACTACAATGCAATCTATTTTTTTAGTGGAACTTCCGTTAGCGATACCTGTCATCATGTCGGGTATTAGACTATCAGCTGTTTATGTTATCTCTTGGGCAACGCTTGCTTCCTATATTGGTGCAGGTGGTCTAGGTGACTTTATTTTCAACGGATTAAATTTATATCAAGCAGAGTTAATCGTTGGTGGTGCAGTAATTGTTACTCTTTTAGCATTATTAGCTGATTTTTTATTATCAAAACTAGAGAGAGTGGTAACACCAAAAGGCTTAAGAATTGAAGGGGGTCGAGCTTCATGAGAAAGAGACTCCTAGTAATAAGTCTTCTCGTATTATCTATGCTTTTAAGCGCTTGCTCTCTAACTGGAAGCAGTGAAAGTGATCAAATCAAAATCGCCTCCGCTGTAACAACAGAGGGTCAAATACTAGCGAATATGATGAAGGATATGATTGAACATTATACGGATGAAGAGGTTGAAATTATTAATAATCTTGGTTCGAGTACAGTCGTCCATCAGGCGATGGTAAATGGGGATGCGAATATGTCTGCTATCCGTTATACGGGTACTGATTTAACGGGTGCTTTACAGGAGGATCCGATTAAAGAAGCAGATAAAGCATTAGCCTATGTACAAACAGAATTTCAAAAACGATTTAATCAAACCTTTTTTGATTCATATGGGTTTGAAAATACCTATGCTTTTATGGTATCGAAAGAAACGGCTGAAAAGTATAACTTAAAAACAATAAGCGATTTAGCTTCTGTAGCAAGTGAACTTGAAGCGGGTGTAGATACATCTTGGATGAACCGTGAAGGGGACGGCTATAAAGCGTTTGTTGAAACCTATGGATTTGATTTTTCGCGTGTCTATCCAATGCAAATTGGTTTAGTTTATGATGCGGTTGAATCAGGAGAATTAGATGTCGTGTTAGGCTATACAACAGATGGACGTATCGCTTCTTATGATTTAGTTGTTTTAGAAGATGATCTTAATTTCTTCCCACCCTATGATGCTAGTCCGTTGGCTGATACGGAATTATTAAAAGAAAAACCTGAGGTCAAAGAGGCAGTAGAGCGCCTAATCGGAAAAGTTTCTACAAAAACTATGCAGGAGTTAAACTACCAAGCAGATAATAATTTAATCGAGCCAGCCGTAGTGGCAGAACAATTCTTGACAGAACATAATTACTTTTCAGGAGGTGATGAGTAATGCAGGATATGTCTCAAATGTCTACGACGGAGCAATTTTTCTTTTACATGCAGGAAAATGGTCTATACGTTTTCAATCAATTTTTTGACCACTTTTTAATTTCAATTTATGGTGTATTACTTGCAGCACTTATCGGTATTCCACTAGGGATTGTTATTTCGAAATATGGGAAACTCTCTACAGTTATCATCACTGTAGCCAATATAATACAAACGGTTCCGGCCCTAGCCCTCATGGCCATCCTAATGCTAGTACTAGGATTAGGAAAAACAACCGTTATTGTAACCGTATTTTTTTACTCATTACTCCCAATTATAAAAAATACGTATGTTGGTATTAAGACAATTAACCGAAGTGTCACAGATGCAGGTCGAGGAATGGGAATGACAAAGGCACAAGTGTTATATATGATTGAACTGCCTTTATCTCTCTCAGTCATTATTACAGGGATTCGTATTGCACTTGTAGTAGCAATCGGGATCACGGCGATTGGTGCATTTATTGGGGCTGGAGGATTGGGGGATATAATTATCCGAGGTACAAATGCAACAGATGGTACAGCCATTATTTTAGCTGGTGCTTTACCAACAGCTTTCATGGCCATCTTGTCGGACATTATCCTTGGAATTATTGAACGTAGATTAGATCCAGTAAAGCGTCAGCAGAGGAAACTAATTTCACCAATTTAATTCATTCCCTAACAATGCAAGTGCTAGTCTCTACTTTAATAGAGACTAGCACTTTTTTAATTATTTAAATCCGATAAGCCAGGGCTGTGCTCATTTGGCATTTCTGGTAAATCTGGTACTGGGTATGGTGTAGGTGGATCAACCACACGTAATTCACCATTATTACGACTAGGTGTTACGCCATTGAAAATTTCCCCAACTCTGTGATCATCTAATCTAAAGTTGAAGAACGCATTATGGAATCCCATATCAATATATTTTTGGCATTCTGGATACTTGTTAATGTCATAATTAGGAACGGGGAATAGTTTTGCCCAATCGACTCCAAGTGTTTCAAGTGCTTTCGCAAAAGCATTCTGATGAGCATTATCACGAACGATTAAGAAGGCTAAAGTTTCTCTGAAGGTCTTATTGGAGCTCATTTCATAAATTCTTGTTTTTTGTAAAACCCCAGTCGATTCGAGTACAAGGTTATCCAGTAAATCTGCTACTAGATTCCCGTGGCTATAAACATAATTCCCCATCCAAGGGTTTCCTGCAGCATCAACAGGTAAAGAGCTTTGAGCACCCATGATAAAATGATGGGGATTCGCATGTTTAATGGCTTCATCTAATGGGGCTTGGTCAATACCGGCATTCCCAACACCAGGATCACCAGCACCGTTTAATAATTGATTAATTGTTGTCTGAACTAGCTCAACGTGGCTAATTTCCTCTAGAAACACACCACGTATTAAATCACGATATTGCTTTGCTTTACCTCGGAAATTGGCACTTTGAAAAGAGAATTGCATCATCGTACGCATTTCACCAAATCGACCACCGAGTGCCTCTTGTAAAACTTTAGCTGCAGCAGGATCGGGCTTATCAGGAACTATAATATTAATTAAATCTTCTTTGTAAAAATACATGCATTTCCCTCCCAAGAAAGTATTTGTCCCCATCTAGAGTATTTGTTTGTTTTTCAAATCTATTCGATTAATTAAAAAACAAATATTACATAAAAATGGAGTTTAAGTAATATATAAAGGGAGCGAAAGAAAAAATGAACTTGTCCGATTAACTAGGCTAACTCAGTTGTATACTGCTAGTACTTAAAAAAATTAAGTTTATTGAATTGGATAAAAGGGAACTGCCTTTAAAAAGCTAATGTTTTCAATATGAAAGGGTTAAGTGCAATGATAAATTTTTTAGGCATTACAAATGATAACCATCTAGAAAAGAACATCGCTATTAACCAGGCTGTACTTGCGGACTATAAATGGTTTTGGGTAGATTTTAGTGAACCGACTGAAGAAGAAATCAAGGAGCTATCAGATACGTTTCACTTTCATCCCCTTGCAATTGAAGACTGTGTTCAAGAATTTCAACGACCAAAATTGGATTACTATAAAAGTTACACATTTTATGTGACCCATATACTACGTGAAGAAAATGAATGTATTATCAAGGATGAATTAGATTTCTTTGTTGGTGAAAGTTGTATCGTTACTTTTCATAAAGTGGCTTCTGAAGAGGTTTCAAAAGTATGGAGTAAATTATTAGCTCAAGAGTCTTTAACGGGATGGGATCCTTACTACGTCTTCTATGAAATATTAGATAAACTCGTCGATAATTACTTTCCACTCATTTATAAAATTGAGGATGAGTTAGAGAAGATGATTGAGTTTACAACCAAACATTCAATGAATCATCTCATGAATGATTTGTTTGAAACAAGAAATATGCTTCTAAATTTATTGCATTCTGTAAATCCGATGCGTGATTTGCTTTATCGTATGTTAAATTCCCATCATTTAAATGTAAATCGAATTAGTGAAAGAAGAGAATACTTTTCTGATATTTATGATCATCTACTCAAGCTTTCAGAAATGGTCATGACCAATCGGGAAGTAACAGCTGATATTAGGGATAGTTACCTCTCATTAAACTCACATCAAACGAACAATGTGATGAAGTTATTAACGATCATAACGTCTATTTTTGCCCCATTAACGTTCATTGCAGGAATATATGGCATGAATTTTGAGAATATCCCAGAGTTATCTTGGAAATATGGATATATCTTTTCTCTTGGGTTGATGGTGATCATTGGTGCCGCGATGTTACTTTGGTTTAGAAGAAAAGGTTGGTTTAAATAGCAATAGCTAAGGGAAAAGAGGTGCTATATTAAAGTAGATAGTTACTTTATTTTTAGGCTTAATAGAATTAATAAAACGCCACTAAATATGCAAATTATTCGTAGAAAAGAAATCTTATCCCCTAGTCCTGCAACCCCTAAACCAGTTGTAACTATAAGGACGCATGGACCTACTAAAGCTAGCATGGAGTTAAGTGCTAAAGCCTTTTCTAAGTCATGTGTTTTATACATTAGGCCTGCTACTGTAATTTCAAGACTTCCAGATACTAGTCGTACTAACACCATATAAAGTAATGCTGATGCCACATACACCATCCTTTCGCTTTGATATATAAGTTTATGCTTGTCCTATATGGAATATTTATGTAAATAATGTGAATAGGTTAGTACTTCTATCAAACTTCAAGCAGAATAATAAAAGAGTCGCTCCTTAATAAGAAGCGACTCTTTTAAATGTGTAAAATTATAGTTTATTAATTACAGCGTGTAGAGTTTCTGTTAACTCTTCGTCATATTTAGCAAGTTCGATTAAGTTTGCTAAACGTTCACGTAAAATATGACGTTCGATAATTAATTTTTCATCCAGTACATTAACTAATAATTCAATAATTAAGTTGTTACGAATAGCCAATGCTTCACTTTCACGTGCTGGACTAATTTTTGCATTTGGTTTAATAACGGAGTTACCCATTGAATATTCCCCCTATTGTGTGTGGTTTCATTTATCGTAATGATTTTATCACATTTGAGTTCATTTATAAATGTTAGGAAATTTTTGTTTTTTGAATATAAAGATACCAGAAGGAAATTAAAGAAGTATTTAGAATAAATATTTAAGGGCGATTTTAAGGTCTTGTTATAAATAAGGGGGAGAAATGTAATGAGGGGAACAATCAATAATAAAAAACGAGAAGTGACAGAAGAAGAGGCATACGAATTTTTAAAGCATGCACAAGTTGCCCATGTGGCAAGTGTAGGTGAAGATGGTTATCCCTATGTAATTCCTTTTGTTTTTGTTTACGAAGGGGGAACAAAACTTTATTTACATATTGGGAATTTACGGGAGAGCCATTTTTGGGAAAATGTTAAAGTGAACAATAAGGTTAGTATTGAGGTCTGTGAAATGAGAGAAATTGTCCCTGGTAAAAAGTATGCATGCCAATCAGCTTTAGGTTATACAAGTGTAGTTGTGTTTGGGTCTATTAAACGTATTGAAGAGGATGACAAAAAAGCGTTGTTTTATGACCGTCTATGGAAAAAGTATGGAGACCCTAATTGGACTTTCGAAAAAGGAGGGTATCCAGCATTACCTAAAACGGAATTATTCGAAGTTGAAATAGAGAAGATTACAGGGAAATACAGTGAAGCTTTAAGTCATTAGATTTAATAGAATGTCTCTACGTGGTTTTTAATACATCTCTAAACTACACTACCTATCAGTCTTAAAAACGCTTGTCACTCCGCTTATAGATGCATCGGAAATCAGATGCACTAGAGGAGGCAAGCGTTTATACATAGTCTTTAGACATTCATTATATTATTCAGATGGATAAACTGAAGTTGTTTTAATTTCTTTATACCTTCTAGAACGATAAGGATTTTTTCGATCAGGATACATAATTTTATCAATAAAGTTTAAGCATTCATCCACATTTTCTATACTTTTCATTTGTTCATCACTATGAATGGCATTGATATGTAGCTTGAGAGATGCCTGTTTTTTCCCTGTTACGTTATTAATTTTTTTAGCAAAAACAATTGATTGTTCAAAGGGTACTACTCGATCGTTCGTGCCGTGAATCATGAATATGGGCGGGAAATCTTTATTGATATAGTAAATTGGACTGGCAAGCTTAGCTTTCTCTACTTCTTCTCGAACTTTAAAGCCCATTAGACTATCTGCCATGCCAATACTTGCATCGGGTAATTTGCCGATATCAGAGATACCATACCACGATACTACCCCTTGAATATCAGATGAAAATCTTGAATTTCCCATTGAAAGGTCCTCCATATCTTTAATTCCATTAGTTGCTGCGAGCATACTAGCTAAATGGCCTCCAGCAGAATTCCCCCACACTACAATGGTACGTGTATCCAAACGATATTCTCTTGCATTAGCACGTAAAAAACGAATGGCAGCTTTTACATCATAAAGTTGGGCTGGCCATTTTGCCTCATCTGTTAATCTATACCCAACATTAACAACTGCATATCCTTGTTGAGTAGCCATTTGAATGGCTTTTAAGGATGACGATTTGCGATCGCCAGTACTCCAACCCCCACCGTGAATTGATACAATCACTTTATAAGGAGCGTTTCCGACAGTCGGATAAATGATATCTAATTGTTGTGAATCATTCTGTGAGTCCGTATAAGTTAAATTAAGTTCTGTTTTGTTAAACTCACTCATATCAATATATTTACCTTTAGACTCAGACGTATTCTCATCTTCATTTTTATCGTTAGTAGTCTTTAAACTATAGGAAAGCTGATCTAAAAGTTGTCCATCGACCTCGCCTGTAATTTTTATATCTACTTTTGTGGAGTCACCTGGTACTGTACCACTTGGTAGTTCTTCTGCATAATAGGGACTAGTACATAAACTAAAGAAAAGCATGAAACAAATCCATACTTTTGAAAAACTTTGCATGAGTCTCACCCCGGTTAAGCGATATTTTTGTTATTTTTAACCGTGATGATAGTGGTTATACTATAGAAGATTAACTTTTTGTACTTCAAATCATTAAATCATGTTTGCTTCTTACTTCAATGATTAGAATGTAAAAAACCCGAGAGGCATATATCTCGGGCTGACTTTTTAAATCATCATCAGTAATGCATCCTCACCAATTGTCCCTTTTACTATACCCATTTTTTCAGCTTCATAAGTAACCGATTCTAAGGGTGCTTTTAATAATTCATCGATTGTTTTTACACCAACAGCACGACCAGCAATAATTTTACGATCAGCTAGCTTACTATTTAATAATCCAACATCTAAGGCCCCACACATAATGTACCCATTTTCGTTCGAAACAGTTAAAAGCGTAGTTTTTGGCAACCGTACAGTAACAGCAGTAAACATGTGTCCGTTCAATTCGATTGGTTCAATCGAAACCATATTTATCGCCCCTTTCCTTTATAAAATATGGAAGGGGAAAAAAAGTGTTCCCGGAATTAAACAATTTCTTCTCTTAGCGAAAAGAAAATGCATGATATTTTAGGATTGTTTCATACTAATTTTGATTTCACATAGAAATCCAATATATAACTATAGGGGTGTGACCGATGGGAAATAAGGGTATGCTTGGTCCTCATTCTTCAAGAAATCACCGCAACTGGGAAAAGCCAAAAATTCAAAAGTCTCAGATGAATGGTCAGACGGAGATTTCTCTCCATAACCAGATTTTGAGAACGGATGCGAAGGCGAGACAGTATTAAGTTATTCTATTGAGATTTCAGTGAAAGAAAACCCGGAAATATTCCGGGTTTTTTCAATTTAATGAAAAAATCTTTACGTGTCATTGCACAGGATTTTCTTCCTCTCAATTTTCCCGCTTCTATTGTCACTTTTTTTATAATGCTCTTTCAAAAAGGCGTATTAATAGTAGTATAATACTATAAATTAACTAAAGTTTTGAATAAGCTACAAAGATTTATAACTTCCTTGTTCTAGAACTCATTACTAGTTCATAAAAACCTATATGTAAAAGTGATTATTTTATTCAATATTCTTCAATTGAAAATGATTTATAAAAAAGAAATACATCTTAGGTCTGATATAAAATATTGCCTCAGTCGGTTAACAGGTTAAAGATGATTTATCTATTATTAGTAGTAAGAACTATACGAAGGGGTAAAGCAATGGAAGGGAATAAAGTTTATTTATTACTTACAGATACAGGTACAATTTTTACAAGGATGATCAAACTTTATACAAAAAAGCCATATAACCATGCATCGATTGTTTTTGATGAAAACTTTATCGAAGTCTATAGTTTTGGGCGTAAGAGACCTCGAAATCCTTTTATTGGTGGATTTGTCAATGAGGATGTAAGACAGGGATTGTTTAAAAACGCAAGATGTGCAATTTATAGTTTTAGTGCAACGGATCAGCAAGTTTCTAAAATGAAAACCTTTATTAAAGAGATTGAGATGGAAAAACATCTATATCGTTATAATCTTATAGGACTTATTACTTTTATTCTAAATAAACCATACGAAAGAGAACGTGCTTACTTTTGTTCAGAGTTTGTTGCACAAGTATTGAATGAAGGTGGCATTAGCCAATTCCAAAAGCCCATTTCTCTTGTCTCTCCGAACGATTTGCGAAATATGAAAAATTTTCAGTTGGAATTTGAAGGTGAATTAGCAGATTTACTTGCGAGTGAAACATCTACTCGGGTATATCCGGCTATTTAATAATACGGATGATTATACACCAAATGTTTTATGTAAACATTTTGGTGTTTTTTTGTTGGTGTCAGGGTAAGTATAAACTGAAAAGGTTTAGAAAGACTAACATTGCAAACGGAAAACGAGGTGACTAATTTGGAAAATCATCATATGCCAAAAGAAGATGGAATTGACCATAGTATTGGTTTTTTAAAAGAAGGCTATCACTTTATATTAAATAGAAGTGAAAAGCTTCATTCCAATGTTTTTGAGACGCGAATTTTAGGGAAAAAGGCGATTTGCATGATAGGGGAAGAAGCAGCACAACTCTTTTACGACCCTAAAAAGTTTCAAAGAAAAGATGCTGCCCCTAACAGAGTGGTGCAAACACTATTTGGGAAGAATAGTGTACAAACTTTAGATGATGAAGAACATCTTAATCGAAAAGAGATGCTCATGTCTGTTATGACAGAAGAAAAACTAAACGATTTACTTGAGATAACGAAAATGCAATGGGAACAATCCCTGGATAAATGGACTAAAGTGGACAACATTGTTTTTTACGAGGAAGTAAAAGAGTTACTTTGCCAAGTAGCTTTCAAGTGGATTGGTTACCCTTTGCACGAAAAAGACGTTCAGAAAATGACAAAAGAGCTTTCCTCTATGTTCGAAACACCAGCAGCAATCGGGCCAAATCATTGGATAGGTAGAACGTTTCGGAACATTGGTGAAAAAACGATTCAACAACTAATTCAAGATATAAGAGACGAAAAAATTAAATTTCCACAAGATACAGTCCTTCATCAATTTACTTATCATAAAGATACCCAAGGGAATTTGTTAGATATAGAAACAGTGGCAGTTGAAATAATCAACATGTTAAGACCGATTGTGGCTGTTTCAATTTATATTAATTTTTCCCTTCTGGCTCTCCATGAGCATCCTGAAGAGAAAGAAAAATTAAAAGCATTTAATGACTATTCTAAAATGTTTGTTCAAGAGGTGAGAAGATATTATCCATTTTTCCCATTCGTAGCAGCAAAAGTAAGGACAGATTTTACTTGGAATGGGTATGAGTTTAAAGAAGGAACGCTTACAATGTTAGATCTTTACGGAACTAACCATGATCCAACAAAGTGGGAAGATCCACAAACTTTTAACCCAGAACGATTTGCTCATTGGCAAGGAAGCCCGTTTAGTTTTATTCCTCAAGGAGGAGGAGATTATTATTTAGGACATCGATGTGCTGGGGAACAGATTACGATTGACATCATGAAGGTAAGTCTTGATTATCTGGTAAATCGTATGGAATACATCGTTCCGCAACAAGATTTAAGCTTCGAAATCGACGATATCCCTAGTATCCCTAAAAGTAAAATAATCCTCAATCAAATTAAAAGAAGCCGAAGTCACTAGTTGACTTCAGCTTTTCATTGAGGAAATGACAAATTGTTGCAGGACTTTTTCAGTTCTTAACGAACCTATAAAAATATTATAGTAAAGAATTGTACATAAATAAGGGAATGTTCCTTATGATAATAATCATATTAATATATTGTGGAAACTTTTATGACCAATTAAGATTGCTTATTTTAGGTGCGAAAGATTTGCAAGAGTCATTACAACAAGTAAGTATGAATTTTCCATAGTGCTATCTTATGGTATAATCTATGTCAAATGATAAGAAGGGAAGATGGGTGGCCGATGATTAATTAATCTTATTTTTATTTTTGAAAGTAAAAATTCAAGAATTTTAAAATAGGATTAGTTTGCCCATTTTTCCATAAGCATTCAACTGCTATTACGATTAATAGCTTGGTATTGTTATGCAGGATGTATTTACCACCCTTTTTAACAATATCTATTGAGTTGTTCTTATGTAGTATAGAGAAGTTCTAACTTTTCTGTGCCTAAAATTCAGACTAATCCTTCCAAAAGTAACTTGGGAGGATTTTTTATTTGAAAAAATACGTATCAATCCTCCCTAACGAAGGGATGCGAAAGTTTATGAAAGAGCTATTAAAATTACAAAACATTAAATTCGAATTAATCGATAACACATTATTTGAAGATGTAAATGGGACGGTACATGGTGGAGATGTTATCGGAATTATTGGCAAGAATGGGGTAGGTAAGTCCACCTTACTAAAAATAATTTCGGGAGATTTGCCACTTACTTATGGAAAGTTAAACTGGCTACAATCCCAGGTTACAGTGGAAATGGTCGAGCAGGAAACTGAAGAGTTTTCGACTGATGAAATTGAGACTGAAGAAAGAAATATATTAGCAAAGTGGAAAGTGCCTTCTAATGACTTTCGCTTATTAAGCGGGGGAGAAAAGTTAAAAGTAAGACTGGCTAAAGGTTTCTCTAAAAATGCACAACTGTTACTCTTGGATGAACCGACTAATCATCTTGATGAACACTCTACACAATTGCTGATTGATTATATAAAGCAATACAAAGGAACCGTTATTCTTGTGTCACATGATCGTTATTTTCTGGATAAGGTAGTTACAAAGATTTGGTCAATTGAAGAGAGACGGTTAATAGAACATAAAGGGAATTACACGAATTATATAAAGGCTCGAGAACAAAAAAGACTTGAGCAGAAAAGAGCGTATGAAAAACAACAGCAATTGGTTCAAAAAATTGAATCACAAATTAAAGAGCTGTCTTCCTGGTCACAAAAAGCACATAGAACATCAACAAAACAAGAAGGTTTTAAAGAATATCATCGTGTAAAAGCAAAGCGTACAGACGCTCAAATCAAATCAAAAAGAAAACGTTTAGAAAAAGAATTAGAGCACTCAAAAGTTGAACAATTAAAATCAGAATATGAGGTGCAATTCACTTTAAAAGCCACTGATAAGTATGGAAAACGTTTTTTAGAAGTGAAAAATCTACAAAAAGATTTAAACTCGCGAACTCTATTTAAAGAGGCTAGCTTTACAATTCAGCATGGTGAAAAAGTAGCGATAGTTGGACCTAATGGAAGTGGCAAAACGACGCTTATAAAAATTTTAATGGGTGAAGTAAAGGCAGACAGTGGAGAGGTGTGGATCTCCCCATCTGCCAATATTGGATACTTAACACAAGAGGTATTTGACTTGCCACTAACTAAAACCCCTGAAGAGTTATTTTATCGAGAATCCTATAAAGAGCGAGGGAAAGTACAAAATTTAATGAAACACTTAGGTTTCGAGGCAACTGCCTGGAAAGAGCCGATACAGAATATGAGCATGGGAGAACGAGTAAAGTGTAAGCTGATGTTTTATATATTAGAGGAAAAGAATGTTCTGATTTTAGACGAACCAACGAATCATTTAGATCTTCCTTCTCGTGAACAGTTAGAGGCCACACTCTCAAAATACAATGGGACTTTACTGATTGTTTCTCATGATCGTTACTTCCTTGAAAAGACAACAGACTGTAATTTAGAGATAAAAGAAGATAGCATTGTCAAACAGCTAACTGAAAGCCATTCGAAAATAGATACACAAAAAGAATTATTACTAAAATTAGAAACCGAAAGACAGGAGGTACTGGGGAAACTTAGCTTTATGACTAATGGGGATCCAAATTATCCTGAACTCGATACGAAGTTTAATGAACTAACCAAACAAATCAATCAATTAAAGAAAAATCAAGAGCAATGAGTCTTAAAAGGTCTATATATTTCTATAGGATTTCTTTATGACATCATTACTTAAGATTAGTTTAGGATTATACCGTTTGGTAAATCTTAAGTATTCTACTCTCTAAACATTAAAAGTAGATATCTTTATCGGCCGTTTTTTATTTCCTTGTGTATAATATAACTAATCAAACTCATTAAAGGATGTGATCAAATGGCTCAATATCACGTGCCACTTAATGAAACTACTCATGCAAAGCCTATGAATAATATGGCGATACTTTGCGTGAGGTAATCAGTTTATCATCGCCTTAAGTGTTTAGTCACTTTATTCATGTGCGCTTTGCCCTTCACTTTGAAAGTTAAAAAAGTAAAGGAGCGGTTATTCATGCGTTACGTGAATGCACAGAAAATTTTCCCAGAGGAACTACTATTGGAAATCCAAAAGTATGTTCAAGGTGATTTAGTTTATATTCCAAAACCTGAAAACGAACGGATTCAGTGGGGTGTCTTATCTGGGGAAAAACAACGTTTACTAAACAGAAATGAACGAATAAAAACGCACTATCAAAATGGAATATCCCTACAAAAGTTAGCGGAGGAAAACCATTTATGTATAGAAACAATTAAAAAAATTGTATATAGAAAAAAGTAGCTGGTAAACACTTACCGGCTCTTTTTTACGTTATCAGCCTGTTTCGTGAAAATAAATAGGCTTATTGTTAAAGTTTTTAGGTAATAACTCTTTAGGTAATAACTCTTTAGGTATAGAATAATTTTAAAAAATATTGGCAATTGCTGTTTCTTATTGTTTTTTGTACCCTTAAAACGAAGGAGTGGGGAATATGTATTTTATGACGCCAGAACAATTTCAATTTGTTAAAAAACAAGCTAAGAAAATTTTGAACACATATACAACATCTAATGATCAAAAGGTTATTGAAGCGATTCAAGCGCTTGTTCAAGAAGAAATCAATGACAAGGTAATTTTTCAAGAAATTGAACAACAGTTAGTACTTCAGCCTATTTTTGATATCCGATCTAAGGAACAGCTAGAACAATTTCTAAGCAACATAAAACAATATGTTGAACCATTTAAACAACCTACAGAAGCAGAGATTAAAAAGCTGTTTCCTAAGGATAAGAAATTAAAGTTACCAAAACTTGATACGTTCGATTGGCAAGAAACTTCCTATTTAAGTTGGTTTGATTCGGGAACGAATCGAAAATATATTGTGTATAGAGAGGAAGGTATCTTAAAGGGTGTGCGCGGTACCTTCAACGATTTAGCAAAGGTAGGAATCTGTACTGTATGTAATCAGCATGCAAAAGTAGGTATGTTGTTAGTATCGAAAAAAGGCTCGGATATGGGAACGTATACTAAAAGGGGTAATTATATTTGTGCAGATAGTGAAGCGTGTAATGAGGCTTTATCGGACTTAAACAAATTTACTGATTTTATGAACAACTTAAAGTAAACAAAAAAAATCGAGGTGCGCATTAAATGGAACGCAGTCTCGATTTTTTGATTAGTTGTTAAAGTAATCATATGCGTTCTTGCCAAGTAAAAGAACAGTCATGACAATAAATAAAATACGAACATAGCCACTACCACGTTTAATAGCAAATTTAGATCCGCATATTGCCCCGATAATTTGAGCAATTCCCATGATAAGCCCATAGGCGAAATTAACCTGATCTAAAAATAGGAACATAACTAATGCCCCTATATTACTGGCGAAATTTAAAAACTTTGCATTTCCTGCTGCTTTTAAAAAATCAAAACCGATCATTAAAAAGGCGAAGATAAGGAAAGATCCTGTACCAGGTCCTAAAAATCCATCGTAAAATCCAATGGCCGAAACTAAAAAGATAAAACCAATATATTTTTTTCTAGTCAGCTTCTTAAAGGTAGAAATGCTTCCCCAATCTTTTTTGAAAATCGTATAAATCGCTACAACTGCTAACATAAAAAGCATTAGTGGTTTTAAAACATTAGGGTTCATTAAATGAACGACCCATGCTCCAACCATAGAAGCTATAAAGACAAAGGGGAAAATTTTAGCGATTGACTTAAAATTAATTTTCCCTGAACGATAGAACGTAATAGTACTTGTTAATGAACCCATTGTTCCTGCGAATTTATTTGTTGCGACAGCAGCTGAAGGACTTAATCCTGTGAAAAGTAGTGCTGGCAAAGAAATTAAACCCCCACCACCAACAACGGAATCTATAAAAGCCGCTAAAAATCCAAAAAGAAATAAAAGAATAATAATGGAAGGATCTAAATCAAAAAACATATGTTAGTAACTACCTTTCAGTAAACTTCGGACAATTAAGAATCTATTCAAATTTATATGGAATAGCTTCTCCTATATTCTAAGACTATTTCTAAAGTATAAGTGTAATCTTTTAATATATTGTCATTCACATATTAGCCTTAAAATAAAAGGTTTTCAAGATTTATAGGGATAACTCATATTAATGCATATATCAAGATTTGGTAGACAAATGTTTGGAAAGTGCTAATATTTTTGAACTAATTTGCCATATTTCACAATTGAAATAGGAACCTAATCTAGTGAAATATGTAAATTACCAACTATCTTTCTACCTAGTACTATCATGAATTTTGATAAATATAAATATAAATTTACAAATTCTAATTATTCTTACGAAAGTATTTCTAAAGTGAAAAATAATATGACAGCTGATGGATAAAAAGAAATAGGTGAAAAATGTAAATTTTAAAGAAGCATAGTAAATATCTATTCAATACAATAAAAATCGCTAATTATAAGCGTTTGTAGTTGAATTTACTTTATATAAAATAGTAATTCCCCTTCCATATTTTAGTGATTTAAAGTTTTAATGCAACAAAGTGTTGATTATATCGACGATTATATCGATATAACAAATTATTTAAATTTTCCTAGAAAAATGAATTTTTTGTTTATTTAGTAAATTATTTTTGATATTATGGGAATTGTTAATCCTATTATCAGAAAATAGGGAAAAAAGAGAAAGAGGGGGATTCGCATTGAAAAAGCGTAATCTATTTTTCATGCTAATGTTACTAGCTTTAACTCTAGTACTTGCAGCATGTAACTTCGGTGCTGAGAAAGAAGATAAAGCATCAGAAGACGAAAAAGCAACAGAAGGTTCTGAAACATCAGGTGGAGCAAAAGAACTTAATGTAGTTATTACATCTGAACCACCATCATTACATCCACAACTAGCAACAGATAGTACTTCTAACGCGATTCTTCAAAACGTTTTTGAAGGGTTAACAACTGTTAAAGACGGAGAAGTAATTAATGCTGCGGCTGAAGATGTTAAAGTTAGCGATGATTTATTAACTTATACATTTACTTTACGTGATGCAAAATGGTCAAATGGTGACACTGTGAAAGCAGAAGAGTTTGCTTATGCATGGAAATTTGCTTTAAATCCAGAAAATGCATCTGAATACGCATCAATCCTTTACCCAATTAAAGGTGCAGAAGCTTATAACTTAGGTGAAGGTTCTGAAGAAGAATTAGGAATTAAAGTAATTGACGACAAAACTTTAGAAGTTACTTTAGAAAACCCAACTCCTTACTTCTTAGAATTAACTGCATTTAAAACATACTACCCAATTCATAAAGCAACAGCGGAAGCAAATGAAACTTGGTATGCTGAAGCTGGTGATAACTACATTTCAAATGGACCATTCACTTTAGCTGATTGGCAACATAGTGGTTCAATTACTTTAGAGAAAAACGCAAATTATTGGGATGCTGAAAATGTAGCTTTAGACAAAGTAAACGTAGCAATGGTTGAGTCTGAAACAACTGCTTCAACAATGTTTGATGCTGGAGAAATTGATTTCTTAGGTTCTCCGTTCCAAACTGTAGGTTTAGACGTAATTGATCGTTATAAAAAAGATGGTATTTTAAATATCGCTGATTATGCAGCTATTTATATGTACAAATTCAACACAACTGATAAAGTGATGTCAAACGCTAACATCCGTAAGGCGTTAACACTTGCTATTGACCGTCAAGGTTTAATTGACAACGTAGTTAAAGGTGAACAAGAACCTGCTCTAGGTATGGTACCTTCAGCTGTTAAAGGTTTTGAAGAAGACCGCGGTTACTTCAAAGATAATGATGTTGAAGAAGCGAAAAAAGCACTTGAACAAGGTTTAAAAGAACTTGGTCTAAGCGATCCAAGTGAATTAGAAATCAAATTATCATTCAATACAAGTGAAGCACATGCTGCTATCGCTCAATTCATCCAAGAAGGCTGGCGTACAAATCTAGGAATCGAAGTTACTCTTGATAATTCTGAGTGGCAAGTATTCTTAGATAAACTTTCAAACTTAGACTACCAAATTGGACGTTTAGGTTGGATTGCTGACTACAACGATGCTTATACATTCTTAGAAATGTACAACTCAGCTTCTAACGGTAACAACGATACTGGTTGGGAAAATGCTGAATATACTGCATTGTTAAATCAATCAAATGCTGAGAAAGATGAAGCAAAACGTTTTGATCTTTTAAAACAAGCAGAATCAATTTTAATGACAGAATACCCTGTTGCACCAATTTACTACTACACAAACCTTTCTGTTAAGAAAGACTATGTAGAAAATATGCAACTAGATTCTCTTGGTAACATGTACCTTAAATATGTAGACATCAAGAAATAATTCATCATGAATATAGGAAAAGGTTACTAATTAACTTAGGCTGCTTACAATCGAGTAATCGATTCAAGCAGCCTTTTTTAGTGGTAAGAGAGGGAAAATTATAAAAGGGGAGGGACTTATTTTGCTTAGGTACATTTTTAAACGGTTAATTTATATTCTAATTGCATTGTTTCTCATTATTACAGCAACATTCTTTTTAATGAAATTAGCACCGGGAAGTCCATTTGCAAGTGAGCGTTCTTTTCCACCGCAAATAGAAAAACAATTGAATGCAAAGTATGGTTTAGATAATCCTTGGTATATTCAATATAAAGATTACTTAGTAGATACAGTTACTTTTGATTTTGGCCAATCTATGAAATATAAAGGACGCTCTACAAATGATATTATTTCCGAAAGTTTTCCGATTTCTTTAACTTTAGGTATTGAAGCGATGATTATCGCAATTGGTTTGGGAATTTTCCTGGGAGTAATAGCAGCACTATACCATAATAAATTTCCGGATTATCTGGCTTCCACAATAGCAGTACTTGGAATCTCGGTTCCTTCCTTTATACTGGCAGGTCTTATGCAGTATTTCCTAGCATTTAAACTAAGCCTTTTCCCTGTAAGTGGTTGGAAGGGATTTAATTATAGTATATTACCTGCTCTTGCTATAGCTATTACTCATGCAGGTTTTATTGCAAAGTTGACACGGTCAAGTATGTTGGAGCAATCCAATAGCGATTATATTAAAATGGCACGTTCGAAAGGGCTTGGTAAGTGGACAATCGTCGTTCGCCATACATTAAGAAATGCACTTATGCCTGTTATTACATATCTGGGCCCGCTTACTGCTGGTGTAGTTACAGGAAGCTTTATCGTTGAACAAATATTTGCGATACCAGGATTAGGAAGACACTTTGTGACGAGTATAACGAACCGTGACTATACGGTGATAATGGGGACTACTGTTTTCTATTCAATTATTCTTTTATTTGCAGTACTCATTGTTGATATTTTATATAGTGTCATTGATCCACGAATAAAACTGAAAGGAGCGAAAAAGTAATGGCGAAAAGCAAATTGCAAATTGAAAAAATTGAACCAGAGAAGTTTAAAATTGTTGGCATCAAACAGGAAGAAGCTGAAAGACTAGCAGAGAAATCTGTATCCTTTTGGAAAGAAGTATTTTTACGTTTCTCACAAAACAAGCTTGCACTCTTTGGTGTCGTTGCATTAATCATTATTGCCTTACTAGCAATTTTCGTTCCTTTTTTATCTCCTTATAGTTATCGAGAACAATTAGGTATTTATAATTCACCACCATCAGCTAGTAATTGGTTCGGTACAGATGATTTAGGGCGTGATGTATTCGTTCGTGTTTGGCAAGGGGCTAGAATCTCTTTATTCATCGGGATCACTGCTGCAATTATTGATTTAATCATTGGTGTCTTGTGGGGAAGTATATCAGGTTTGGCTGGAGGTAGGTTAGACAATATTATGATGCGTATTGCGGATGTATTATCTGCAGTTCCTTATTTACTGGTTGTCATAATATTATTAGTCGTGTTAGAACCAGGATTATTACCTATGATCATTGCGTTATCCATAACGGGGTGGATTAATATGGCCCGAATTGTACGTGGTGAAGTTTTATCAATAAAAAATCAAGAGTATGTGTTAGCTGCTCGTACACTTGGTGCCAATACATGGCATTTAATTAAAAAGCATTTAGTTCCCAATGCATTAGGAGCTATTTTAGTTACGATGACTTTAACGATTCCAACAGCCATTTTCACAGAATCCTTTTTAAGTTATTTAGGATTAGGTGTTCCTGCTCCATCAGCTAGCTGGGGAACAATGGCTTCGGAGGGAAATAAGGCTTTAACTTCTGCCCCGTGGCGACTGTTCTTCCCAGCGTTTTTTATTTCATTAACAATATTTGCATTTAATGCGGTCGGAGATGGACTAAGAGATGCCTTGGATCCTAAATTACGTAAATAGAGGAAGGTGAGAAAATGAAAAAGAAACTGTTGGAAGTGAACGATTTAAAAATCAATTTTAAAACCTATGCCGGAATCGTACAAGCAGTTAGAGGTGTTAGCTTTGACTTGTTTGAAGGGGAAACATTAGCAATCGTAGGAGAGTCAGGCTCGGGGAAAAGTGTGACGAGTAATGCAATTATGAAACTTATACCACAACCTCCTGGTATCTATGCAGGTGGGGAGATTAAATTGGAAGGCCGTAATCTGATTCCTCTCACTGAGAAGCAAATGTCAAAAGTTCGAGGAAATGATATTGCGATGATATTCCAAGATCCGATGACTGCCTTAAACCCAACCATGCGTGTTGGTCGTCAAATAACTGAGGTGATTTTAAAACATCAAAAAATCACAGCAGGCGAAGCAAAAGAAAGAGCAATCAAATTATTAAATCTCGTTGGGATTCCAATGCCTGAAAAACGTTTCCGCCAATATCCACATGAATTTAGTGGAGGGATGCGTCAGCGTGTTGTAATCGCCATTGCATTAGCTGCGGATCCTAAACTATTAATAGCCGATGAGCCGACTACTGCATTAGACGTGACCATCCAAGCACAAATTTTAGAGTTAATGAAAGATATTCAAAAGAAACGAGATACTTCTATTATATTTATCACACATGATTTAGGTGTAGTAGCAAATGTTGCTGATCGTGTTGCGGTTATGTATGCGGGACAAATTGTAGAATATGGCACAGTAAATGATATCTTCTATAATCCCAAGCATCCGTATACGTGGGGATTGTTAGGATCGATGCCTGATTTGAAGAATAATGTCAAAGAAGAATTACGGACAATACCAGGATCTCCCCCTGATTTAATCCACCCACCAAAAGGGGACGCGTTTGCACCAAGAAATGAATATGCGATGGCCATTGATTATGAAGAAGAACCACCGATGTTTCAAGTATCGGATACACATTTTGCAAAAACTTGGTTATTACACCCGTCAGCACCTAAAATTGAAATTCCGGAAGCTATCTCTCGTAAAATTGAGGGATATTTAAAGGAGGCGCAAGGAAATGGCAAATAAATTACTTGAAGTAAAAAATTTGAAGCAACATTTTGGTGCACCTAATAACCCTATAAAAGCAGTAGATGGAATTAGTTTTGATATATATGAAGGAGAAACGTTAGGATTAGTTGGAGAGTCAGGATGTGGAAAGTCAACCACAGGGCGTTCCATTATTCGTCTATATGACATTACTGATGGAGAAGTCCTTTTTAAAGGGAAAAATATTCACGCTAGTAAATCACGTAAAGAGTTAAAGGAATTTAATCGAGAAATGCAAATGATCTTCCAGGATCCATATGCCTCATTAAATCCTCGTATGACGGCTGGTGAAATTATTAGTGAAGCTTTTGATATCCACGGGTTATACAAAAATAAAAAAGAGCGCCAAGAGCACATTGGAAATTTATTAGAGGCAGTAGGTTTAAATCGCGAACATGCGAACCGT
>Ga0182742_1001598_pt1 | contig 28121 bp, 23 predicted proteins | sample eDN5th37CBELigMG_FD_128880 | JGI IMG/M metagenome (GOLD analysis project Ga0182742, IMG submission 128880) | Enriched Miracle-Growth compost microbial communities from Emeryville, California, USA - eDNA 5th pass 37_C BE-Lig MG (version 2)... ...
ACCTCACCCTCACTTATGCAAGCTATATATTTTAATTGCAATAGCTATAGGGCAGTGCTCCCCAGGCCTAGATACAAAACACTTACGCAAATTGGGAAAACTGCCCATGTTTTTATTAATTTTAGGTTCACATATTTATCTTTTTTTTGTATAATTGTGATGAGTTGAGTTTTATTTATTTAATTTGTTTGGTTATTAATGGCTCATGACAGCCTTGCCGTCGTCTTCACCTGTTTCTGTAACCTTTATGACTGCGGCGGCTCCTTTTTGTACATGATTGAATTGGTGAGTAACGATAGAATAGCTTCCTACCCGATCAACTGTGAATTCAACAATTGCTCCGCCGCTTGCTGGAAGCATAACAGTCTGTAAACCTTTGAAATGATTATATGGATTGCCGTCCATATATACATCATCAAATACAGTTCCAACTATGTGGAATGAGCTGACTTCGTTAGGACCTACGTTATTGACATAAATTCGAATCTTGTCGCCAACCTTTGCTAATAACGGTTTTTCCTTAAGTGAGAAGGTATCGCCGTTTGTATTTTGGTCTCCTTCTTTCAAAGCCTTAGTTGAAAAGACAACATGACTTGGGACGCCGTTAGTAAAATCATTTAAATCGTTATACTTATACCATTCGTTTTGAACGATTACAAATTCTCTATCAATCTCTTTATCTGTAGGATAGCCATTCTTAGGCTTTACAATTATAGTACCGTGCATTCCATTAGCAATATGTGATAATACCGGTGCTGTTCCGCAGTGATACATAAATACTCCAGGGTTTTTAGCTGGGTAGCTGAAAGTTCCAGTTTCGTCAGGCATGACATTAGCGAAATCTTTAGATGGTGATGCATGTACGGCATGAAAATCCATGCTGTGCGGAATGGCTGGGTCCATATTTTTTAATGTAAAATTAATGGTGTCCCCTTCATTTACAACAACTAACGGTCCTGGTGCTTCACCATTAAATGTCCATGCTTTGTACATTTTGCCTTTGTCAATTTCAATGTCAGTAATTTGTGAAGTCATTTCAACGTTTACCTCTGTTGGCCCTACTCTCTCAACTTTAAGAGGGATAGGTTTTTGGTTTAGACCTTTATGCGGAGCGATGACTTCGGTTTCGCCTTTTTCTGCAGCAAGCGCTTTTTGATCTGTTATTTGCACTTTCTCAGTAACTGTCTGACCGCCGCAAGCAGTTAATAAACTAAGACCGATGGCTGATGTTAATAAATATTTAACCCCTTTATTCATCTCAATTTCCTCCTTTTTTTGTTAAGGCTTTTAAGCTATTGCTTACTTTAATAATATTCATTTGGCCCCTCAAAATAGGTGATATATCTCACATAGAAATCTAAATCTGTGAATAGTTTGTGAAGGAAAGTTCATGTATTCTTTTATCGCAAAAAATGCTGTTTTAGACGCTGCCTTTTCTCTTTCAACTGTCATATAATAGATTTGTTTCGCAACAATCGCTGTGACTATGATATACTTTAACGGCGATTGTTTTTTGCAGAAAACGAAGATTAAGTGTAGGGGATATCATAACTTAACGCGTCTATTATTATGGAATGAAATTTTTTATGTTACAAAGGAGATTTTTAATCAATGGTGTTAGATGTGATTACTATTTTAAAAGCAATTATTCTTGGGCTTGTTGAAGGATTAACTGAATTTGCCCCTGTTTCCTCTACTGGGCATATGATTATTGTGGATGATATGTGGCTGAAGTCTCAGGAGTTTTTAGGTAAATATCCTGCCAATACGTTTAAAGTTGTTATTCAATTAGGTTCAATCTTGGCGGTTGTCATTGTATTCTGGGATAGGTTCCTTGATATGCTAGGGCTTAACACCAAGAGCAAACATCCCGCTGGGGAGAAACGCTTAAAGCTGACACAAGTAATTGTTGGATTAATTCCTGCAGGGATCTTAGGTGTTTTATTCGAGGATTATATTGATGAAAACCTATTTTCTACCGAAACGGTATTAATAGGGCTTGTAGCTGGAGCAATCTTGATGATTTTTGCTGATATTTTTGGCGGAAAGAAGCCGAAGATAAATACGGTGGACCAAATTACTTACAAGCAGGCGTTTACTATTGGTCTGATACAATGCTTGTCCTTGTGGCCTGGCTTTTCCCGCTCCGGTTCAACAATTTCCGGCGGTGTGCTGCTGGGTTTAAGCCACCGGGCTGCAGCTGATTTTACTTTTATTATGGCTGTGCCTATTATGGCAGGAGCAAGCTTTCTTTCCCTGCTGAAAAATTGGGAGTATATCACTTTTGATGCGTTGCCATTTTTTATCGCCGGTTTTATAAGCGCATTTGTTTTTGCTCTTATTTCCATAAAGTTCTTCTTACAGCTGATCAATAAAATTAAACTCATTCCATTTGCGATTTACCGAATTGTTTTAGCTGCAGTGATATATTTAGTGTTTTTCTAAACAAAAAGGCAGATCCCTTTAGGATAGTATCCTAAAGGGCCTGCCTTTTCTTTTTATTTGAATTTTATGATGTATTCGCAATGCTCGTCCCCGTTTACATTACATTTAATTTCACGAATACTGACTTCATCATAGATGTTAAGCAGCGCCCCTTCTAATATCGCACCTTCTAGGTCACACACAATATTGCCTTCCATGACAGGAAGACCTTCACAGAAGCAATCCTCAATGGCAATGCGCATTTCATTTTCGGACCGCTCTACTACTTTAGGGATTCCTATTTTTAATTCTTCATATAATTTTAGGGCATCATCTATTGATTGAACGGGAAGGTTTTTTCCGATTTCTCTGCCAACTGTAATCGTTGTGTTTTTGCCTTTCATTGGCAGCCCTTGATACATGCCAATTAATCTGACAGATCGAAATAATTCTAGCGGGACCATATTACCTAAAGTTTTGCGGTTAATTTTCTTCATATCTTCAAAGGTAAATAAACTCATCTAACATTCCTCCAACCAATAATATCAGCTAATTTATATATTAATTGGTTAAATATTCCGCGACCTTGATATAGATCAATTTTCCCCATTAATTATAACGGTAAAATAATAGAAAAACGTTTTAAAAAGGGAGGCTTATTTTTATGGCTGACGTTTCACCTAACTTTTACAAAGAATTATTTATACAATTAGAGACTCCCGCCATCGTCTCTGATCATATGGGACAGATTAAAGATATCAATACCGCTTATGCATCAGCTAGCGGGTATAGCAAACTTGATGCAGCGGGAAAGAATATTAGCATATTTGTTGAAGGCGCCTTTCCTTTCTGTGACTCTGCAAAAAAAGAAGTATATATGAAATTAAAAAACGGCAGCGAAAAACTTAAAAACCTCTCGGTAAGCACGATTGTTGATGTTAATCAGGACAGGCCATTTTATGTTTGGGTGTTAAGTGATTTCCAAGTTACGGGGTTTGATCCTTTGACACAGCTGCCAAACAGATTTCTTCTTAATCAAGAATTAAAAAAAGCCCTGGACTGTGCTAAGGAAAACTGCTCTATCCTTGCCGTTTTCTATCTGGATTTGGACCGTTTTAAATTTGTTAATGACACCCTTGGACACTCCTCAGGTGATGTTTTATTACAGGAAGCTGCCAGGAGAGTCAAATTCGCTATAGGAGAAAATAGTATGATTGCACGCATGGGCGGAGATGAGTTTGTTTGCATCCTTAAGGATTTGCACGATGAGAAAGAAGCAGAACTTATTGCGAAGAAAATCATTTCAGGCTTTAATGAAGTTTTTCATTTATTTGAGACAGAGGTTTACGTATCGACAAGTGTTGGGATCAGCCTGTATCCTTTTGATGGAGATGATGAAGAATTACTATTAACCAATGCAGATTCCGCGATGTACAGTGCCAAGAAAAAGGGAAGAAATCAATTTGAAAGGGCAAAAGCAAATATGGCAGCTGGAGGGTTTGAAAAGCTTCTATTAGAAAATAGTTTGCGTAAAGCTCTTGATGAAGATGAATTCATCTTATATTTTCAGCCGCAGGTACATATTAAAACCAGCGAAATAACCTCAATGGAAGCATTAATTCGCTGGAATCACCCCGATTTAGGGATTATTGCTCCAGGTGAATTTATCCCAATTGCCGAAGAAACAGGCCTTATACTGCCGATTAGTGATTGGGTCCTAAAAAGTGTCTGCAAAAAAATGAAAGAATGGCAGTGTGCCGGTTATCCGCCTGTAAGAGTTGCTGTCAATCTCTCGGCGGGACAATTTTTACAAAACGGTTTTGTTAAGAAGGTTAAAAGGATCTTGATGGAGACTGATTTAGACCCCTCCTTTTTAGAGCTTGAAATAACGGAAAATATGGTTATGCATGATGTGAAAATGGCCATAGAGGTTTTGCACAAATTACAGGATCTTGGAGTCTGTATAGCTCTCGATGATTTCGGAACAGGCTATTCATCATTAAATTATTTGAAGGACTTCCCAATAAATTCATTAAAGATTGATCGGTCATTTATTTTTGATATTGATAAAAATCCAAGCAGTGCAGCCTTGACCAAGGCCATCGCAGTGCTTGCCCATGACCTGAAATTAAAGGTTATTGCCGAAGGTGTTGAAAACTATAAGCAATTATCAATGGTCAAACAATTCTCCTGTGATACGGTTCAAGGTTTTTATTTCAGTAAGCCGCTTAATGACCACGATATCTTATTGTTTCTGTCTAAACATGATGCTGAAAAAGTGATTAACGCATAAGGTCTTGGTTATTTCTCTAGTCATATCATTTTGCCTTTTACTCTATCCTTGCTAAAATGGTCCCTATAATATATAGGAAGAAGTTGATGTTATGTCCGCAGAAAATTCGTTACATAATGTACGCTATTCTATTCTTGATCTCTCGCCGATTATTGTTGGAGGAACCGCTGCTGATTCACTAAAGAATACATTGGATCTTGCTCAGCATGCGGATAAATGGGGTTACACCCGATATTGGCTGGCAGAACATCATAATATGCAAGGGATTGCCAGTTCAGCAACAGCTGTTGTCATTGGCCATGTCGCTGCCGGCACTTCCAAGATTCGCGTCGGATCTGGCGGAGTTATGCTGCCAAACCATTCACCCCTTGTCATTGCGGAACAGTTTGGCACACTTGAATCCCTTTTCCCAGGCCGGATTGATCTCGGCTTAGGGAGGGCACCAGGAACTGACCAATTTACGGCAATGGCTTTAAGAAGGAGCAGCCGATTGGACGGATCAGACTTTCCAGAGCAGGTAGAGGAATTGCGGACCTATTTTGATCCGTCTAGAGCCAGTGGTCCTGTTCACGTCCGTGCTGTTCCTGGCGAAGGCTTAAATATACCGATATGGCTGCTTGGTTCCAGCGGATTCAGTGCTCAGCTTGCAGGCAGCCTTGGTCTGCCATTTTCCTTTGCTGGCCATTTTTCACCGGAGAATACACTCCCTGCTCTTGAATTGTACCGCCGTAGTTTTCGCCCATCAGAAGTGCTAGATGAACCCTATGCCATGGTTGGTATAAATGTCATTGCTGCAGATGATGAAGAAAAAGCTCAGCATCTTGCCACATCTATTAAACAGCAGTTCTTGGCAATGATTCGCAATAATCGCGGCAAGCTTCAGCCTCCTGTTGATAATATTGACAATCTCATGAGCGAGTATGAAATGTCAATTTTGCAAAAGCAGCTTGGCGGTTCCATTATAGGCAGCGCGGAGAATGTAAAAATACAGCTTGAAACTTTTATTCATGAAACCAATGCCGATGAGATCATGGTGAACGGACAAATTTTCGATCACCATGACCGGCTGCGTTCATTTGAAATCGTGGCTGATATCATGAGCGGTAAATAGACAAGAGGGCATGCACCACATTCGGTGCTATGCCCTTTCTCTATTTTTCTCCCTTCTCCCCTATCTCATCAACAAGCCTTTCTGCTGCCCGTCTGTATAAATTGCTCATGTGTATAAAAGAGGCGATCATGAGGACTTTTTCCAGCTCGTCTTTTTTACTTACTTCTAAACTCTTGATTTCCTTTTCTGTATCCTCGGCTTTCGCTATCACATCTTTTTTAAATGAAGCAGTGTTTTTTTCTGCAAGATGCAAGTAGCTTTCATAGAATTGATCCAAATGAATGCTTCCAGATACAATCTTTTCATTAACTCCTGCTAATGTTTCCTTTATATCGCTGATTGAAAGTCCGCCTTTTAGCTGATAAATCAAACTGATAAGTATGAGATGTTCCTTTGAATACTTTTTATTTTTGACAGGAAAAAACAATTTCCCCTTCGCATAATTATTAATCATCGTTTTCGTAAGAACTTTTTCATCTTCGTTTCTTTTAGAGCTATTGAAGGAATTTTCAAAAAGCTGGATGACCTGGTCCATGTACAGGTCAATCTGCGGAATGTCTTCTAATGTTATTTGACTGTCCAAGTCAAATGAATTAATCAAATCTATCATATTTTTCATTCTATTAACCTCATCTATTTTCTTCGCTTATTTCATTTTACTCAAAAAATTCTTGCATGTAAATATTGACTAGATGTTGTAATGGTAATATTATTATAAGTAGTTATCAAAACTACATAAAGTTTAGGGGGATTTCTGTGACAACTTATATCCGTGAACCCATTAATGGGCTTACCCATTTAGCCGGTGCTATCCTTTCCTTTGCAGGGCTTCTCGCCATGGTTATTAAAGCTTCTGCAAGCACATCTTCAGGATTAGTGATTGCATCAGTGATTGTTTTTGGCATCAGCATGATTTTGCTTTATTCCGCTTCAGCTACTTATCACATGGTGATTGCCCGCGATAAAGTCATTGCTTTTCTCAGACGCATTGACCATTCGATGATTTTTGTCCTTATTGCCGGCTCGTATGCTCCTTTCTGCTTGATCAGCTTAAACGGGGTCACAGGCTGGGTGATTTTTTCCATTGTAGCAACGGTCGCAGTCTTAGGGGTTTTATTTAAAATGATCTGGTTTTCTTGTCCAAGATGGCTTTCTACCGCACTTTATGTGGCATTAGGCTGGGTCATAGTCTTCGCTTTTTCACCGCTATCAGAGACATTAAGCACACCAGGCATCCTTTTATTGCTGCTTGGGGGAATTTTCTATACAATTGGCGGAGTGATTTATGCGGTTAAACCAAAATTCTTAGAATTTAAGCATTTTGGGTTTCATGAAATTTTTCACATTTTTATCATGCTTGGCAGTACAGCCCATTTTCTATGCGTATATCTTTATATTCTTTAATATAGGAAATCCCGCTCACACGAGCGGGATTTTTTGTTTAATTAAAATCCTGAATTTAAAAATACGGAAAAAATAAGGGCAAATAACAAAATAACGACAACCACTAACAATATAAATAAGCCAATGATAATCCAGCCCAGTACTTTTCTATCCGTAACTATTAAGTAAATTCCCAATCCAAGAAGTCCCAGAACGAACCCGAGAATTCCCCAAAGGACAGGGCTTTTTCCATGCTTTGGTGCGTCAATGACCATATAAACGGTGATAGCAATACTGATTGCCAGCCCCAAAAAATATTCCACAATATCGCCTCTTTTCTCATTTGTTGGAAAAAGTGCACATTTCATCCTATACAATTTTAACCGAATTATGACAATGTTTACTGTATCTTCTTGAATTTAGTTATCTTTACATAACTTCCCCTTAATTAGGAAAACTGTAAAAAGGAGGGGATTGACTATTGATCGGACCGCTGCTTAAAAAAATATTATTTAAAAATAAGGATTATCGTTTCACTGAAAAATCAAATACAGAGGAAATAAAAATAAAAGAACAGCCTATTAACCCAGACCTGGAACGGACAATCCAAATTTTTTCAAAGATTTACTCTATTCCAGTTAATAAAGATGTTATCGTTCGAACTTTTAAAATTTCAGGCCTGGAAAAAAAGGCAGCTGTACTTTCCATCGGGACCATTACAGACCCCAATTTGCTAGATGAACATGTATTGAAGCCATTGCTTACAAATACAGATAACCGAAGAAAAATAGATGAAATCCTAGGAGTCCGCGGTCTTTCCACTGCTAATACGAATAAAGAAGCTATTGAAAAAATCAATGATGGGAATGCCATTCTTTTTGTTGATGGAGAGCAATTTGCTTACTGTATCAATATCGAAAATTTTCAAAGCAAAGATATTACCAAACCTGATAATGAGGTTGTGCTAAAAGGTCCTAAGGAAGCATTTACGGAAAAGGTGTCGACGAATATTTCCCTCATAAGGAAAAGGATAAAAAATGAAGGGTTGGTCGTTGAATCTTTCGTTGTTGCTAAAAGATCAAGGAATGAAGTAAACCTGGTGTATATCAAGGACCTGGCCAATGAAAAACTTCTTAATAATATTAAGGAAAGAATTAATAATCTTAATGTAGACACGATTCAAAATCTTGCCCTTTTAGAGCAGCATATTGAGGAAAGAGAACTTTCGCTTTTTCCTACTGTTTTGTACACAGAAAGGCCTGACCGGGCGGCAACCTTTCTCGAGGATGGGTATATTGTTCTCCTAATGAATAATTCACCGGCCTCCCTAATTCTGCCTGCAACCTTTTGGTCTTTTTTCCACACACCAGAAGATCATTATATGAGATATATATATGGAAATTTTACAAGAGCGTTAAGACTGGTGGCCATGTTTATCACTTTATTTACGTCAGCCATTTATGTTGGATTGACCAATTATCATACGGAAATGATTCCGCCTGATTTGCTGCTTGCCATAGCCTCCACAAGGGAAAAGGTCCCTTTTCCTGCTTTTATTGAGGTGTTTTTAATGGAGATAGCTTTCGAATTAATAAGAGAGGGCGGCCTTAGAGTACCTTCGCCAATTGGGCCGACGATTGGAATTGTAGGAGCTTTGATATTAGGTCAGGCTGCTGTACAGGCCAATATTGTCAGTCCGATAGTTGTCATTGCCGTGGCGTTAAGCGGGTTATGCTCCTTTACCGTTGGAGACATTAGCTTGAACTATACGATACGTTTAAGCAGATTTTTATTTATTATTTCAGCAGGACTTTTTGGATTTTTGGGAATGGCCGCATTATTTACAGCTGGAATGTTTTATTTGGTATCGATCAAATCGTTTGGTATCTCATATCTTTCACCAATGACGCCAAAATATATTTCTTCGAAAGATACTGTTTTTAGAAGATTTCTTAAGAATGAAATCTTCCGTCCAGGTTATTTAAAGCCTAAAGATATGAAAAAAAGTTAAGCACCTAACACTTTTGTATTAGGAGAATGCAAATGGAAGAGTCAAAAGGAAAGATCGGGATCAGGGAATTCATCGCCATATTATTGCTGACGATCGGTCCTAAATATGGCGATGATACCCCGGCCATTTTATTTAATCTAATGGGCCATGCAGCGTGGATGTCACCCATAATTATAGGTGTGATTGCAGGTATCCCGCTCTTCTTCCTATATAAAGTATTATCTGCTTATGAAAATAAAAACTTATCTGATGTCATTAATCTTTTATTTGGAAAAGCGTTCGGGTGCATTATTCTTTTCCTTCTATGGTTATTTGGGTTAGGTGCCATCTTGTTTGAAACGGCTATCTATACGAACATTATCTCAACCATGTACTTTAAAAAAACACCAACCATTGTAATATACGCCGCCATGATGGTTGTATGTGCCTATGGTGCAAAAAAAGGACTTGAACAGATTGGATCGGTTGCCTGGGCAACCCTCTACTGGATCAAAGCATCACTGATAGCTGTCTTAATTATTATCTTTGTTCAAGGTATACCCTCCTTTCTTTTCCCGCTATTTGGTCCAGGGGAATGGAAGGTATTAAAAGAAAGTGCTTCTTTAACTTCTTTATATAGTGATCTCATGTTTATTACTCTTATCTTTTCTTATATTCGAAATAAAAGGGACTATAAAAAAGGCACTGCTATTGCAATGACCATCATTATTACAGAACATGTATTTGCCCTCATTGGCTATGTCATGATATTTGATTACATTGGTGTAAAGGAAATAAATTTTCCTTTCCACGAAGCAATCCGCTATATTGAGCTAGGGTTTATGGTTAATGTAGAAACGTTTTTCTTTCCGCTATGGGTGATTGCCTCTTTTATCAGATTTTCAATTTATCTCTATTTATTAGCCATTCTTTTTGGGGCTATTTTCCGGATTAAAGAGTTTGAATATGTTATTCCGATATTAGCTACATTTATTGTTTTCGTTGGCATGATTCCAGAAAATCCAACATTCACCATTTTTTATTTAAGAGAAAAGCTTTTACATCTGCTTACCCCGGTTTTTATCTTTTTCCCAATTGTTCTATGGGTAATGGCTAAAATTAAAGGAGTATTTAACAATGAAAAAACCGATACTTCTTCTGGTTAAAATGATGTGCGTACTGCTTATAATCCTTCCATTGGGCGGCTGCTGGGATAAGAAAGAAATCGAAAAAAGGGCCTATGCCATTGCAATAGGATTAGATAAAGGGAAAGATGACAATTTAAAAATTACCTATTTAATATCAAACCCCGAATATGGCAGCCAGCAGGACGGCGGCGGTATAAGCGAGCCCGCCAACGAAATCATCACTTTTGAAACAGGAAGTTTGATTACGGCAGAACCGAAAGCCAATATCGTCGTAGCAAAAGAAGTTTCCTATGATCTATTAAGAAATATTATCGTTTCGGAAGAGCTGGCAAGATCAAAAAGCTTTATTCGGTGGATGTATGATACGACAAAGGAAAAGGATATTCGCAGAGATTCGTTTTTTATTGTGACAAAAGAGCCAGCCAGTGAGTTTATTATGAATAATAAACCGAAGCTGGAAACTAGAGCCCATAAATATTATGACATCATTATTAGGCGGAATATTGAAATTGGCATCATTCCGCATGCAGACCTTAATAAATATTTTCGAATTACAGAAGCCGATGCAGACCTTTTCCTTGGAATTTATGCTACAACCGTTCATGAAAAAACGGAGACTCCGAATGATAAAGGTGATGATATCCTTGCCGGACAATTAGACATTAGCGGGGAGACGAACCAAACACAATTCATTGGATCGGCCTTATTTAAAGAAGGAAAAATGATCGGAAAATTAACAGGTGAAGAAACTAGGATTACTTATTTATTAAATAATACAGCCGATGCGCCAGATATAATTGCCAGTTTGACGGATCCGATTAACGAGAAGTACCAAATGGCTGTCAGAATCACAAAATTAAAAAATGCCGATATAAAGATCAATACAAAACAACGCCCTGCTAAAATCGATGTCACAGTACCAATGACCGTTGATGTATTATCTGATCATAGTATGGTGAACTTTGCCAGTAATAAAGATAAAAGAAAGTTATTAAAACAGCATCTTGAGAAAAGATTTAAAGAAAAGATGATGGAACTTGTAAAAAGAACACAGGTTGAATTTAAAGGGGAACCGTTCGGCTGGTCACTCGCCGCAAGGAAAAAATTCGCTACTATTCCTGAATATGAAAACTTTGACTGGATGAAATCCTATCCAGACATGGATGTAAATATTAATGTAAAGATTCAATTCGGCGAATTCGGCAGACAAAGCAGACTGCCAAAATATCAGGATGTGAGAGATTAAAAATGACAGTGATCATCTGGATTTGCCTAATCATTCTTCTTATCTATACCATCGGCTTCTCCCTTTCACTTTGGAGGGAAAAGAGCAGAGCAGGCTCTATTGCCCTCATAGCACTTGCAGCAGCCACTGTCATTAGTGCATTTTTTGGTGTCCTCAAATGAGCAACATCTTTAGGAGAATTTTCCTTTAATGGGGTGTGCAGCCACTTTTAGGCAGCCACCCCTAATTTTACTTGCTTGTCCGTTTCTTCAGCTCTAATCAATTAGGTTGTTAAATATTTTTATATACCACAACTATTCTTTTAAAATTTTATGATTTATATCACAAACCCCCTTTGACATCAAGGGAAAAAGGGTGTAAATTCATTTCATAGTATATTCAAATAATCAGATATACTAAAATATGATTATATGAAAAGAAGGGGTATTTGTGCAAAACAAGTGGTTCTTTACTGGGCGTTATAAGAATTATTCGCTGCAGAGCTTCCAAAAGGATCTTTTATCAGGCCTTGTTGTCGGAGTCATTGCGATTCCTTTAGGAATGGCTTTTGCTATTGCTTCTGGAGTGAAGCCGGAGTATGGGATCTATACGACAATCATTGCCGGAATTCTTATTTCGCTTTTGGGCGGTTCCAAATTCCAAATTGGCGGACCGACCGGGGCTTTTATTCCCATTCTATTTGGCGTTGTGATCACCTATGGCTATGAAAATCTGCTAATAGCAGGTTTTATGGCAGGTATAATTCTTGTCCTTATGGGGATCTTTAAGCTGGGAATTTTAATTAAATTTATCCCAAGACCTGTGACAATCGGCTTTACAACTGGGATTGCCGTTATTATTTTTACAGGTCAGGTGGCCAATTTTCTTGGATTAAAAAATGTTGAGAGCCATGAAGAATTTCACAAAAATGTAATGGAGCTTGTCAGTCATTTTTACACAATTAATTTTTACAGTGTCTTAACAGCAGCCATTTGTTTGTTTACCATAATTTTAACACCAAAGTTTTTCCCGAAAATTCCTGGACCGCTAATTGGCTTGTTATTATCAACGATTATTGCGGCCATTTTCTATCCTTCTCAGGTTGCGACGATTGGTTCTACATATGGAGAAATTCCAAATACATTGCCAAGCTTCGCTATTCCAGAGGTTTCTTTTGAAAAAGTGGTACAGCTGATCCGCCCTGCTTTTGTTATAGCCATCCTTGGTGCCATTGAATCTTTGTTATCTGCCGTTGTCGCAGATGGGATGACTGGAAGCAAACACCATAGCAACCGTGAGCTTATCGGCCAGGGTGTGGCAAACATGGCTGCCCCGCTCTTTGGCGGAATCCCTGCAACTGGTGCAATTGCTAGGACCGCAACGAATATAAAAAACGGAGCAGTTTCGCCGATTTCTGGGGTTATTCATGGTATGATGGTATTGGTTATCCTTGTCTTATTTGCTCCATATGCATCAAGCATTCCATTGGCAAGCATGGCACCTATTCTAATGGTGGTAGCCTGGAATATGAGTGAAAGACATGTGTTCCTTCACGTGCTGAAAACTAAAACAGCCGATTCCTTTGTACTTGTTGTTACCTTTTTATTAACGGTTTTTATCAATTTAACCGTGGCTGTTGAGGTCGGTCTTTTATTAGCGGTTGTGCTCTTTACCAAACATATGAGCGAAATGATTGTTACAGCTAAGGCACTGCCTGACCCAAATACTAAAAATGAAAAAATGAAGACCCATGTGGTATCAGAATCACGTGATTGCCCGCAAATTAGTATTTTTAATGTGGAAGGCCCCTTATTCTTTGGTGCGGCCCAGACGTTTTCACAAACCATATTAAATACGATTAATTATAAACCAAGAGTGCTGCTTCTAAGGATGAGCAAAGTCCCTTTTATGGATACAACGGGTGAAGCTTCCTTGGCGAGCATTGTGAAAGATTTTTCCAAACATGGAACCGTGATTATCTCAGGGATTAAGCCTCAGCCAATGAAGGTTCTGCAAAAGACAGGATTATACGATGTCATTGGGAAAGAACATTTCTTCGAACATACTGGGGAGGCCCTCGGTTTAGCTCTAAACTATTTAAATAAAGATAAGTGCCTAGGCTGCAAGCATTTCGCTTTCAGAGAATGTGCCGCCCTTTCTGAACAAGGCAAAGTCCGAGCTTCAGGAGAAAAGGCCCTTACTTCATAAAAGCTGTAGTATACAAAGAGAGGTTAAAAAAATGAACCTTGAAATGCAAAAATTTAAAGCCGACTTTTTTAAGGCTTTAGCACATCCGCTTCGCATTCGGATATTAGAACTTCTGGCGGAGGGAGAAAAAAGTGTCAATGAAATACAAACACTCGTCGGGAGCGAAGGTTCAGCAGTATCCCAGCAGCTGACTGTCTTACGGTCAAAAAACATTGTTACTGGGACAAAAGACGGAAATCGTGTCATTTATTCCTTAAGAGACCCGATGATTGTGGAACTTCTAAACGTTGCCAAGCAAATCTTTAACAACCACCTTGTGGATGCCATTAATATGCTGGATAAAATCAGTGAGGAAGACAATTAAAAAATTAAATCGAAATAAAAAGTGTCTGGGCACATCTAGTACCAGACACTTTTTTTGCCTTATTTCACTGTTTCCTTCATTAGTTCATTCGCCAAATGGCAGCGAACAAACTGGCCACTCTGAATTGCCGATAGCTCTTGTTTTTGCAGGCATTCTTTTCTTGCATGCGGGCACCTGGAGGCGAAACGGCAGCCTGCAGGTGGATCAACGGCTTTTGGCATTTCCCCTTCAAACATGGAAAGGCTGAACGGGCTGTCCTCATCCATAGTCGGTATAGATTTAAATAGCAGCTGTGTATATGGGTGTGCCGGATGGCTGAATATTTGCTCGACATCGCCAATTTCAACAATCTCGCCAAGATACATAACAGCCACTCTTGAACACATATGCTTAATGACACTTAAATCATGGGAAATAAAAAGATAAGTAAATCCCTTTGTTTTTTGCAGGTCTTTTAACAGGTTTAAAATTTGCGCCTGAACAGACATGTCCAAAGCAGATGTGGGCTCATCCAAAATGATAAATTTTGGATTAAGAGCGATTGCTCTGGCAATTCCTACCCTCTGACGCTGCCCTCCGCTTAATTGATGCGGATACCGGGAATAGAAATCCTCTGATAAACCAACTTCATGCAAAAGCCGTTTCGCTTCCGCTTCCCTATCTTCTCTGCTTAAGGATAGATGAGTCTTCATCGGCTCTTCAATGATCGCGCCAATAGTCATCTTTGGATTAACAGACCAATATGGATCCTGGAACACCATCTGAATGTCCCGCCGGCTTTGCTTTTCGTCTGCTTTATTCAATTGAAATAGATTTTTATTTTCAAATCGTACCTGGCCGTCAGTTGGTTTATAAGAACGGAGGATGGTACGGGAAATGGTGCTTTTTCCGCATCCAGATTCTCCTACTAGACCAAAGCACTCCCCTTTTTCTATCGAAAGTGTCACATCGTCAACCGCGTGGACGAATTGCTTTTTTCCGAAAAGCCCAGTACGGACAGGAAAATATTTTTTTAGACCAGAAATTTCAATTAGCTCAGACATGCTGCGGCACCTCCCCGATCGGATAATAACAAGCCGCTTTATGCTGGTCCTCAAATGTGGTCAGCTTCGGCATTCCCTGTGTATGGCATGCTGACTGAGCATTTGGGCAGCGATTAAAAAAGGGACAGCCTGTCAGTGAACGATCAATGATCCCCTCGATGACCGGAAGCTTTTCTCTTGTCTCATGAAGTCTGGGGATCGCATCTATCAGCATTTTTGTATAAGGATGTTTTGGGTTTTTAAAGACTTTCTTTGTTGGTCCTGTTTCCACAACATGCCCGCCGTACATAATAACGATGGTATCTGCAATATGAGAGACAACACTAAGATTATGGGTAATAAATAAAATGGATGTGCCGCTTGATTCCTTCATCTTATTTAATAAATAAAGAATTTGCGATTGAATGGTTACATCCAATGCTGTTGTAGGTTCATCAGCAATCAATAATTTCGGCTGACAAGCCATTGCCATCGCTATCATTACACGCTGGCGCTGGCCTCCGCTTAATTCATGAGGATATCTTTTTAAAAGGCCTATAGGATCTGGAAGTCCGACAAAGGACAAAGCCTCGATAGCTTTTGCTCTCGCCTCTTGCTTCTTAAGCCCTAAATGTTTTTGGATCATTTTAATGATTGGTTCACCGATGGCAAATACCGGATTAAGCGAGGTCATTGGATCCTGGAAAATCATTGTCATTGATTTGCCGCGAAGTTCCTCCATTTTTTTCTCGGACATTTTAATGAGATCCATCCCATCAAAAAGAATGGATCCTTGTGATAAGCTGGCTTTTTTCGTTGGGAAAAGCTTCATAATCGCTGAAGCCGTCATTGATTTTCCAGAACCGGTTTCCCCGACCAATGCTATGGTTTCACCACGATTTATCGCGAGATGCTCTAGATCCAAAGCGGTAAATGTTCCGGAGCGTGTTTCAATTTCAACCTTGACGTCTTTCATTTCTAATAGAACATCCACTGGATTTACCCCCTATCAATCTCGAGTTTTTGGATCTAAATAATCTCTTAATCCATCACCTAATAAGTTAAAAGCCATAACGGTAATAAAAATAAATAAACCAGGGAAGGTCACATACCACCAATGGGTCAGGAAGAAGTTTTTCCCGATATTAACTAAAAGGCCCCATTCAGGCAATGGCGGCTGGGCACCCAATCCTAGGAAACTTAGTGATGCCGCTGTTAGAATGATCGATCCAAAATCCATAGAAATTTGGACAATCACCGGAGCCAAACTATTTGGGAGAATATGACGGATGATAATTTTCCATGATGGCACACCCAACCCCTTGGCTGCTTCAACAAATCCGCGTTCCCTCAAGGATACAACCTGGCCTCTTATTAATCTTGTATACCAGGGCCACCAGGAAATAGATATAGCAATCATCATATTGGTAATGGAGGGCCCTAATAAGGCAGCGATGGCAATGGATAATAATAATGGCGGAAAGCTTAGAAAAATATCACAAATACGCATGATTGTTTCATCCAGCCATCTGCCAAAATAACCGGCAATAAGGCCTAAAGGAATCCCGATTGCGACCGCTAGCCCGATGGCAATTAAACCAATCTGAAAGGAAATTCTTGTCCCGTAAATTACTCTGCTGAACAAATCCCGGCCTAATTCATCCGTGCCAAAGAAATGCTCGGAGCTTGGCGGAACAAATTTCTTCTCCAAATGCGTTTCAGTTGCAATATCACCTGGGTACGGAACTATGATGGGTGCCAAAATAGCGATAATCAGTAAAAAAGCAATAATAACAAAGCCTAAAAAAGCGAGTTTATTTGTTTTAAAGAAATACATCCATTCATTAAAGGCTGCACTCTTTTTTGCCCTTTTTTTTATATATGTCTTCTCCGAAGCAGGAGGAGTAACATTTGGATTGGCATTCATGATTTTGTCTCCTCCCTATTCCGCATTTACCTTTATTCTTGGATCCAGGACAGCTAAAAACATATCAACAAGGAAATTGACCAAGAGATAGGCAGCCGTTACAAAAATAGTTATTCCCATAATAACCGGATAATCAGATGATAGAATGGCTTTAGAGGTATATAATCCTAAACCAGGCCAAGTAAACACCGACTCTATTAAAAATGTTGTTGTAAGTGCATATGCAAATGTCAGTCCTAGAGATGTCAAAGTTGGCCCCATGGCATTTTTCAGCGCATATTTAAAAGTTCTTGAAAGATTTGAAAAACCATAAGCTTTCGTTACACGCATATATTCTTCCCCGATAACCTCCAGCATGGAGGAGCGGGTCATTCTTGTCACAACTCCTAAAGGAAAAGCAGCCATTGTCAGCATGGGCAGAATAGAATGCATCAAGGCATCTTTAAAAAACATCCAATTTCCCTGCAAAAGTGAATCCAGTAAATTGGAGCCGGTAATGGTTTCAATCGGATACAGCAATGCAACATCAGTTGAAACCCTTTCACCCAATGGGAACCAGCCAAGAGTCTGAAAGAAGATTAACTGGAGAATCATCGCAAGCCAGAAGGTTGGGATGGATACCCCTCCAATACTAATTCCTCTTGCCAAATGATCAACCCATGTTTCCTTTTTAATGGCTGTTAGCACTCCCAATGGAATGCCGATGATGACAGCAATCAGCATGCCGCCGAGAATGATTTCAAGGCTTGATGGCAGAAAGGTTAGAAGTTCTTTTAAAACAGGCTGATGGGAAGTAATCGATACTCCCCAATCCCCTGTAAACAGTCCTTTTATATAGGAAAGATACTGAATATATATTGGCTGGTCCAATCCTAATTCAATTTTGGCTGCAGCAATCTGTTCAGCCGTTGCCCGCGGCCCGATCCAGCGGGCCGCAGGTTCTGACGGTATAACTCTGGCGATAAAAAATGTAATGAGTGATACACCGAATAATACAAATATTCCTAGTAACAGTCTGCGAAGAAAAAAACGGATCATGTGTTATCACCTATTTTTTAAATGTATCGTGAGAAAATACAACATTTGGATATGCTGGATTGTCCTCATAACCGCCCAAGCTATTGTCAAGAACACGAACATATTTTTTATCATATAAAGAAATTCCTGGTGCTTCATCAAATAAAATTTGCTGTGCTTGTTTATAAAGTTCAATAGCCTTGTTCCTGTCAACACCGGCAATTTTCTGTGCTTCGTCAACAAGCTTGTCATACTGTTCATTCTTAAAGTAGGCAAGGTTAAAGACTACTTCTTCTTCAGATCCATAAAGGTTTTTCATGAATGAATATGGATCTGCATAGTCAGGCCACCAGTACATGAATAAAATGTCCTGACGATCTGCTGGGTTTGATGATTTAGCCAAATCCCACTGTGCTTCCCAAAGCATTCCTTTTATCTCTAAATCAAAGCCAATTTTCGCTAATTCAATTTTCATCAATTCAGCAATTTGACGTTCATCTTCGTCACCGGATAAATAAGTAAGTGTCAGCTTTTTGCTATCAACACCAGCCTCTTTTAAAAGCGCCTTTGCTTTATCAAGATTGTATTCGAATTGCGGAAGATCCCCGCTATGACCCCAAAGTCCTTTAGGAATGTTTCCAAACGATTGAGTGGCCGAATCTCCTAATATTTCTTTAATGATGCTTTCATATGGAATGGCATATCCTAATGCTTGGCGAACCTTTGGATTATTTAACGGTTCTTTTTCTGTGTTAAATTGCATCACTAATTGCTGGAAGCTTTCTGTTTCTGCAATGGTAAGATTTTCACTGTCTTTTAAAGATTTGATTAATTCGTTAGGCATTTGAGAGATGTACTGCAGCTCTCCAGCCTGTGCCATCTGCAGACGGGTATTTGCTTCTGGAATCGTCTTAAAGGCAACCTTTTGATAATTTTCTGCCTTCCAGCCTGCCCAATATTCATTAAAAGCTGTAAGAATCAGCTGACTTCCTCTTTCCCATTTTTCTGGCATATAAGGCCCTGTACCTGCTGAGTTTCCTTCATTAAACCAATCTTCGCCGCCATTTTCTTCTGCAGCTTTTACATCAAAAACGAAGGCGGCATATCCGCTGGACACAATCGTATCAAGGGCAGCCGGGTATGATAAAACAAATTCAAGCGTATACGTATCTTTTACATTAATTTCTTTAACAGGATCCCAAATAAACGCAGCCCCTTTTCCTCTTTCAATCGTACGTTCAAAAGAAGCCTTCGCGCTTTCGGCAGTCATTTCATTACCAGTATGGAACTTCACGCCTTCTCTTAGTTTAAAAGTCCATGTTAAGCCATCATCTGAAACTTCATAGCTTTCTGCTAAAATGTTTTTGAATGTTTCTGTTTTCGAATCATATCTTAGCAATGTTTCGTACATATTGTTCATCGCAACAATTTCGTTTGAGTAACTGTCGCTTGGATCCCAGAAAGTCATGATATCATCATGATAGCCATATATAGCTACACCGCCTTTTGGCTGCCCTTCTTCTGATTTTCCATTAGAATTTTCGTTACCTTCGGTTGAACTGCTGCTATTTCCGCTGCATGCCGCAAGAAAGACCAGCAGGCTGAGCGACACTAGCAAGCTCCAAATCTTTTTATTCCCTTTCACTGTTCCAACCCCCTATTTTTTTACGCCAGGCTATCTATATAATTAAATTCCTTGGCTGTTTAAGATTTTGATACGTGTCTGTTTTCAGCCCGATATATTCGGGGCCAAAAATAGCCAAGCCTTTTTCCGATTCCCAGACCTTTGGCGCCGGAAATGTTAATACAGCGACCTCCATACCTGCTTCACAGGCCGGATTAAGGATAGGTTTGCCTGTTTTTAGATCAAGTACAGAAATTAATTCAGGAATAATCGCGATCAATTCATTATTCCTTTTCACAGTCATATGTTCGTTTCTAAACCATAAGGAGATCCGATCCTCACCATCAAATGATTCGATATGAACATCTCCTTCAATAAATCCAATGACATCTTTCCATTCAGCCGAGGTGATTCTTCCTTTGATCATCAGTTTTCCATTTCCAGCCTTGCAGACTAATTCAGCTGGGGATTCCCCTTTTTCATATGCTGTCCGCATTGCTTTTCCTGCCGCTTCAGACTTCGAAAGCGTGCGAGGAACAACAGATTGTTTTAACTGTCGGCCAGTGACGGGATGGTCACACATTCCTGCCAAATTGCCTGATGAAATAGCAAATGAACGGGCAATCGCTTCAGCCCTGTCATGGTTGGCAACAGACTGAATAATGAGGACATCCCCATACCTATTGGCTAAAGCAAATGGTGCAATCGAGATGTCGAAAATATTAAAGGTTGTATGGGCGATATCGGGAACTGCTCTGCCGGCAGGATCCGCATCAATAAGCGGGATGCCAAGTTCGGCCGCTGTTTCCATTGCCCAAGCGATATTTGCTCCGAGCTCTGTAGCAATGACAGCATCTAATTTTCTCCCGAATGATTGCTCAAGTGCCCTAGCAGCAAGAACGGAGACATTTTCATTGATTGCTGGCAGTTTGTTTAGTTTATCCATTAATTCCTTCTTTGGCGGGGCAGCAGAACCTACATAGTATGGAGAAGCAATTAGCCACTCGTCTTGTGCTTCATCTAAAGGTACAAGCTGTATTCGTTTGCCGCTCGTATAAAGTTTATTTATAATCTGAAGTCCCTCTTCAAGATTTCCGCCTCCGCCTGTCCCATATATACAGGCTCCGTATAACATGTCCTCTGCTTCCTGCTGTGATAAGGTTTTCAGGTAAAATCCCCCTTTTATAGCTCTCAAAAACTTGTAATTCCCCGCATTCTCCCTATTTCATGCGTTCCTGACGTTCCTTCGTCAATCCTTTAATCTCATAAGCAGCATCATCAATAATGACTCCAAAAATATTCTTCGCCTGCTCAACTGTAAAGAACTGGTTTTTTACATCTTCAAGGACCTGGCTGATATCTCGGTCAAGCGGATTGCCGTACCCTCCGCCGATTCCGGTGACAAGCTTCACCACATCCCCCTTATTAAGCGGATATCTGGCATAGACGCCAAATGGCCCATCGACGGTGCCATCGCCCTTTTCAACATAAAACCGGTTTGGCGATCCGTCTTGTCCGCCGTTTAATCCCCATGGCGAAAACTTATTTCTCCCATAGGTAACTGATACGAACTGCCCGTCCGACAAAGCTTTATAGGAACGAATAGCACCAGAACCGCCGATGTATTCACCCGTCCCTGCTTCTTCTGTATTTAGTGAATACTCGTCCACCATCACTCCGTACCTGGATTCAGCAATTTCCACTGGCACATTGTACGTTTCCCCATCGCCAATGCAGAATTGAGCTCGTGCCCCATCTTCTTTGCTGCTGGCTCCCCATCCTCCAACAGAAGGTTCGACAATCAAAAATGGATCGTTTGTATCTGGATGATTACCTGATAGCGTAACTGAACATACAGAAAGGAAGTGACCGGCACCTAATTTTTCTGGCAGAACTTCAGCAAGTGCTTTCCAAACGAGATCTCCTCCGATCGCACTGCTTTCCCAATAGCTTGACATTGGCGCAGGGCGTTCACAGGAAAAGATAGATCCAGGATCTGTGATGACTTCCAATGGGCGGAAAACACCATCATTAATTTGCTGATCATCATTAATGACCGAGAGAAAGACAGTTCGAACATCGGAAACCAAGGTTGTATATGAACAGTTCACAGGACCGGGAACCTGTGGATGACTTCCGCGAAAGTCACAGATGAATCGCTCGTCTTCGATGGTTACTTTTACCTGAACCTTGAAAGGACCGTTGCCTAGGCCATCCGAATCAATATAATCCTCAGCAAAATATTCGCCATTCGGCAGCTGCCTGATCAAATTTTTCGCAGCTTTTTCGCCTTGATTTAATAAAAAATCGCCAGTATGTAAAACAGCATCAAGTCCATATTTTTGGATTAATTCAAGATACCGTTTTTCGCCAATTCTTAAGGAGGCAATCTGCGCCCACATATCGCTCATCGATAACTCAGGATAACGGACATTGGCCTGAATCATCTCCACAAGTGCCTGGTTTAATTTTCCTTCATCAAACAATTTTACACACGGAAATTGCAGTCCCTCCTGATAAATCTCGGTAGCATCATTTGAGAAGGAACCAGGATCCTTGCCGCCGACTTCTGTCCAGTGCGCTTTATTGCCGGAAAAAGCAACAAGCTTTCCTTCGTAAAAAATTGGCAGCACTAGCCCAACATCAGATAGATGAGTCCCGCCCCCTTTGTAGGAATCATTAATAATGATCAGGTCTCCAGGTTTTAAGTTGTCCCTGTATTTCTTTAAGGTTTCTTTGGCCATTGAGCTGATCATACCGATAAAACCGGTAACCCCGTTGCCCTGGGTTAACAGATTTCCCTCTGCATCCGTTATGCCTGTGGCATAATCCAGTACCTCGTAGATAATCGGGCTCATCGAAGTCCGGCCTAAGGTAAAGAACATTTCCTCTCCTATTGAAGTCAAGGAATCTTTGATAATCTCTAAAGTGAATGGATCAATCGTTGTCTGCGCCAATTGATTTCCCTCCTGTATAAATGAATAGATTCCCGTATGGATCAACAACAAGCTCCTGTGCAGGATAGAGGAGGATAGATGACATATGATCCTCAACAATCGCCGGACCTTTTATTCTTAAGTCTGGCTTCATGTGCTCACGGTTGTACACATCTGTCATGAGCCACCCTTGATTCTCAAAATAGACCTTTCTGCTATTTACTGGTTCTGCCTGTTTCGTGTCAGTCCGATCGAGCTTCTTCATTTCAGGACGGGTAATGCTGCCAATTGTTGTTAAATGAAGATTGACGATTTCAACTTCTGCGTCCTCAAGTTTAAACGTATAAGTTTTCTCGTGATATTCATGAAAGGATTTAATTATTTCATTGATTGCTGACTCATCCCAATGCCCACCAGGCACAGCTACCTTAACTGTATGCTCTTGCCCCACATAGCGAAGATCAGCATATCTGGTAAAAAGAATATCTTTCTGCTCAATGCCTTCCTTCAGATACTGTTCGCTATTTTGCTTTTCGATCGCTGCCCACATCTCATTAATATCTGCTGCGTCAGTGTCTTTTAATCTCTTAATATAGGTTTGAATAAAGTCAGACCGCAAATCTGTCATAAGCATGCCCCAGGCGGAGAATACCGCAGACGCTACAGGGACAATGACTTTTTTGATCCCTAACTCTGCTGCAAGATATGAAGCATGCAGCGGGCCGCCGCCGCCAAATGCGACCATCGAAAATTCACGAGGGTCATAGCCTTTTCTTACTGATATAAGCTTTAAAGCATTTAACATATTAGAATTGGCTAACCGGATGATGCCAAGGGCTGCATCTTCAACCTTTAAGTTAAATGGTTTAGCAATTTTTTCATTCATGACTGCTTTTACTTTTTCTAAATCAACCTCATAATCGAAATTGTCTGCACTAAGACGGCCAGTCAGCAGATTGGCATCAGTGATTGTTGGTTCTTGTCCACCTTTTCCGTACGCCACTGGACCAGGAGAAGCACCAGCTGAGTGAGGGCCAACCCTTAAAGAGCCAACAGAATCGATCCAGGCAATTGAACCGCCGCCATTGCCGATTTCTACGATATCAACAACTGGTACCTTTAATGGATAACCCGCCCATTTCTCTGTTTTTTCGATATGGTAGTCTGTTGTTATTTTCACATGGCCGTTTTCGATTAATGAGCATTTGGCTGTTGTCCCGCCTACATCAAATGCAATGAGGTTGTCTTCACCTATATATTCACCCAAGATGGCTGAACCGAAAACACCTGCCACTGGCCCAGATTCAACCATATGTATTGGACCTTCTTTAGCCATGCTGAATGTAGAAGTTCCGCCATTCGATTGCATAATGTATTTTGGAGAATGTACCTTTTTGTCATTTAATTGCTGTTCTAATTGATTAATATAATTAGAAGCAATCGGTTTAACATAGGCATTCATGACAGCAGTATTTGTACGCTCGTACTCTCGCCATTCCTTGGTCATCTCATGGGATAAGGTAAGTGCAGCCTCGGGCCAAAGCTCTTTAATTTTGTTTGCTGCCTGTATCTCATGAACCGGATTTTTATAAGAGTGAAGGAACACAATTGCTATCGCTTCCACCTGCTCTTTTTTAAAGTCATCGATAATTTCAGCAAGCAGATCAGTATTTAAAGGTGTAATAATTTCTCCTTTATGATTAAGCCGTTCTTCTGCCTCTCTTCTTAGACGGCGTGGGACGATAGGCTTTGGTTTTTGATAGCGGGCATTAAATAAATCAGGTCTGTTTCCGCGGGCAATTTCCAATACGTCACGAAAACCCTTGGTGGTAATCAATCCAGTTTTGACGCCTTTTCGCTCCGTTAATGCATTAATGATCACAGTTGTGCCATGTATAAAGGTGCTGATTTCTCCTAAGTCTATCTTGCTCTTCTCTAATACATTGAGTACGCCCTCTTCAAAATTCGGAGGGGTTGTACTGCTTTTTGAAAAGCCAATTTCACCCGTCTCGGTTACGTATACGAGGTCTGTGAACGTACCCCCAACATCCGTTGAAACTCTCATCCCGTTTTCTCCCTTTCGCTAAAAAATAGGTGGTGTTAATACACAAAGCATGATTGATTCCTCTGATAAAGGATTTTCATAGTCATGCGGAATATGTGAGGGGAAATGTATCGATTCTTTTTCAGATACAAAGTATTCTTCCCGATCTACAATAAACCGGACAGCTCCTTTTAATATGTAATAAAATTCTTCACCACGGTGGACAAAATCCTCATCCTTTTGCTGGTGCGGCTTTAAAATGACTACTAATGGCTCAATCGCTCGATTAGGGAAATTTCCATTTAAACGAATATACGAAGTTTGAGAGTCTTCAATTTGAAACTTCTTCTGGTCTGAGATGGATAAATGAAAGTTTTTGTTGGAAACAGGCTTCTCAAAAAAGAAGGAGATATCTACACCAAATGCATCCGCGATCTTTTTTAGCGAAGTGATCGTTAAAGAGGAAGATCCTCGCTCAATCATGGATAAAAATCCGCTAGATAGCTCTGTTTTTTCGCTTAATTCCTTAAGCGTCCAGTTGTTTTCTACACGCAGACTTTTTATTTTTTCATAAACCTCTTCCATTTGAAAATTTTCTCCCTTTTCGATAAATATTCAATATACTTAATAATCTTAAATATATTGAATATTTTAACACCCTGTTTACCGGTGTCAATACTTTCCGATCAGAACTTGCTGAAAAGTAAGTTAATTTTTCATAAACCTTTATTCTGAATCATTTGAGGTCCGAGATTTTTGTGAAGAGGCTTCTAACTCTTAAAGAGCCCCTGCTTAGTACAACAAGGACTCTGAATATTCCCGCATTTATAATTATCCAGTTAATCTTTTAACAGGCCAGCTGCTTTTACTTTAACGTGGATAGAGTTACCAGGCAGATAAGCTAAAGGGATATCCTCAAGATGGACAATTTTTACCGTTTCAGGAGATGCTCCAGCAGTAATCGCCGCATTAATCGCATGATCTTTTGCATCTTGAATGACCTCTTCATATGTTTTGCTGTCTAATGCATAAATCTTATCGGTTTCTCCGCTAACTTCCCCTAATGCTGCACCAATGGCGTTGGCTGCTGCATAATTTTCCGGCAGATGTACCTTTGAAACCCCTTTTAATTTCGAAGGTACAAGAATACTCCCTCCGCCAACAAGGATAACCTGTACATCGTCACGGCTTGTCTTCATTCGGTCAATTGCCTCTTCAAGCATTTCTGTCATTAATTGATTCGCTTGCTCGGCAATTGAGGCATCTACTTTATCTGTCAGGGCATTTTCAAAATGATATTTTCCTAGTTTAACTGCAACGTCAGTTGTCGTTAAGGTGTCCCCGCCAAAGATCATACCTTTTTCTTTTAGTCTGTAGCCGACACTGTCAGGGCCAATGGACAACTTGCCCTTTTTTTGATGAACAACGGTTCCTCCCCCTAGGCCGATTGACAATAAATCTGGCATTCTGAAATTTGTTCGGATGCCGCCGATCTCTACAGCAAGAGAGGATTGTCTTGGGAAACCATTAACGAGAACGCCTATATCAGTGGTTGTTCCGCCAATATCAACGACGAGCGCATTTTCTAATCCTGTCAAATGAGCAGCACCTCTGATCGAATTGGTCGGTCCACTGGCAATCGTCAGGATTGGGTAATCAAGTGCATATTCACTTGTCATTAATGTTCCATCATTTTGCCCAAAATAAATCTTTGCCTGAATGCCTTCTCTTTCTAGCGTCTGCTGAAAGCCATTGGCTACTTCCTTAACAGTTTCTTTTAATGCTGCATTGAGAATGGTGGCATTTTCCCTTTCCAGCAGGCCAACACTGCCTATTTCATTGGACAAGGAGAGAAAGATATCTTCTCCAAGCTCTTCTCTGACAATCTCAGCCACTTGTTTCTCCTGCTCCTGATTAACAGGTGAAAAGACACCGACAATCGCAACTGAATGGACTTTTCCCTTTATTTTTTGACAAACCTCACGAACTTCTATTTCATCTACAGCAGCAATTTTTCGGCCATCATATTCATAGCCGCCAGAGATAATATATGTGTTCCTCCCAATCATTCCGACTAAATCATCAGGCCATCCCGCAAGCGGAGGAATCGCTGTTGTTGCAGGCGCCCCAAGTCTGATGACAGCAACTTCCATCAGCTTTTTGCGTTCAACAATCGCGTTTGTACAATGGGTGGTGCCTAACATCGCATGAGCGATTTTTTGCGGGTCCACCTGGCTCTTTTCAAGGAGCTCTTTGACAGATTGATAAATTCCTGAACTAATATCTTTAGAGGTTGCTACTTTGACTTGGCAGACACACTGCAGATTTCCGTCGAGAAGAACAGAATCCGTGTGAGTACCTCCGACATCTATACCGATGCGATATTTCATTTCTGACCGTCCTTTCTCTTGCTGACTAACTCTTCAACCGGCTGATATTCGTATTGGTAGCCGAAATACTGCGGACCTGCAGTTTCAATTCCCTTGGCTGTACGCCATTTTTTGTGGCATGGGAATGAAACGACCACAGCTCTTGCGCCGTATTTTAGACCTTCTGTTGTGATTGGATTGCCTGTCTCCAAATCTAATACCGCAATTAAATCTGGTGTGATGGCCAATGGGTTATTAGTTGCCTCATCTACAGCAAGTAAATGTTCATTTTGGAAAAAAAGCTTTAGTTTCTTATCCTTGTAATCATTTATTCCTTCCATAACAGCCTCACCTTTAGTAAAACCATCCTGAATTCGGCGTCTGATATCAACAGCCTTTCCTTGGAATAATTCGAAGCCTTCCAGCTTAGTCAGCATTTCGCTCACTGGGTTTAAGCCTTTTGCTTTGGATGTGCGGATAATCTTTCCAATATCTTCGGCAAGTGTCAGCGTGCTTGGAATCGCGCTTTCCTTTACATACTTTCCTTCAAGCGCGTAATCACACATTTTCGCCTGACCGCCCATTTGAATCGTAACAGCGCGGGCAAGACGTTCTGACCACTCACCGTTTATCGGGTACATAAGCAAATTATTTCCTTTTTCATCTGCCATTGTCACTGCACCAGGAGAATGCCCGTCCAAATGGAAGGTTACCATCTGCGCTTCAGGGAATGCCCTCCCCATCGCATCTGCATCAAGCACAGGGATTCCTTTTTTTGCAGCTGCTGCCACTGGAATCAGCGAGTTGCTTCCGCCTACTTCAATTGGCATAATGGCTGATGCTTTTTTGCCCAGGACCTTTTCGAGCATTTCTAATGCTGCAGTGAGAACCTCTTCAGAAGGTATCTTTTCGACCCCCACAGTAGGAGCTCCAATGGATGAAACTGGGATGACCAGGTCATCTTCACTCAATTCATCCACGGAAATCATTTGTACCTTGCCGTATTTTTTTACTGCTTCAATAGCCATCATTTTTC
>Ga0182742_1001599_pt1 | contig 28120 bp, 25 predicted proteins | sample eDN5th37CBELigMG_FD_128880 | JGI IMG/M metagenome (GOLD analysis project Ga0182742, IMG submission 128880) | Enriched Miracle-Growth compost microbial communities from Emeryville, California, USA - eDNA 5th pass 37_C BE-Lig MG (version 2)... ...
CCTTTCGTCGCGCCTCCGGCCATGGCAACGATGTCCGGGCTCTTGCCGGACTGCGAGATGGCGATGGCGGCGCCGCCGCCGAGCTTCAGCTTCGCGCCGTAGATGGAGGCGAGCGACGGGCCGAGCGAAGCGACCGGCCGGCCGGCGGTGAGTTCTATGGCATATTTCAGGAAGAGCGCGGCATGGTCGGAGGAACCGCGCGCGACCGTCACGAAGAACTGCGGATCGCGCGCGCGCAGGGCCTTTCCGGCGGCCGTGATGGCATCTGCCGAATTTGCCAGCAGGCGGGCCGCCGCTTCTGGGATCTCGTTGATTTCTCTCAGCATGTTGGTTTGCATGGAATTTCCTTCGGGTTGAACGGTCACGTCTCCGAGAGCGTCAGTTCGGCGACGAAGTCGTAGGCGTCGCCGCGATAGATGGAGCGGGTGAACTCGACCACCCGGCCAGAGCGGAGATAGGACACCCGCTCGATGGAAAGCCCCGCGGAACCCGGCGGGACGCCGAGCATGGCGGCGTCGGGGTCCTTCATATTATAGGCCGAGATGCGCTGGACGGCGCGCACCGGCCGGCAGCCGCGCTTTTCCAATGCCGCATAAAGCGATGTCGTCACCTGCATTGGATCCGGCAGGAATTCCGCGGAAATGCAGGCGCGCTCGATGGCGAGCGGCATGTCGTCGGCGACGCGCAGGCGCCCGAGCCTTGCAACGAGCGCATCGGCGGGAAGTCCGAGCATCATCATCTCGTCGGGCGAGGGATGGAAGAGGCCCCGGTCGAGCCACTCGGCCCGCGTGGTCAGGCCCCGCCGCGCCATGTCCTCGGTGAAGGAGGTGAGGCGCGAGAGCGACTGCTGCACCTTGGCGACGGGCTTCGCGACGAAGGTGCCGGAGCCGTGGCGGCGGATCAGCAAGCCGTCCTTGACGAGATCGTCGACGGCCTTGCGCACCGTAACGCGGCTGACATTGGCATGGTCGGCAAGGTCCCGCTCGGCGGGCAGCGCATCGCCGTAGTTGAGCTTGCCGGAGATGATCGCCTCCTCCAGCGTCTGGCGCAGCTTCAGGTAAAGCGGCCCGGGCACGCCTGACTGCAGGCTTTCCGGCGTGAGGATGGCGGAAAGGGGCCTTGTCATGCGGCAGCTCCCGTCCGTTCGCCGTGGTTCTTGGCGGCAAGCGCCACGGCACCCGTCAGCGCATCGGCCTCCGCCTCCACCAGGATCGCGCGGTGCTTTTCGCACAGCCATTGCGGATAGAGCGGGGCAAGGCCGCCGAGCAGGCAAAGGCACGGGGCGCCGGCAAGCGCCATGATGGCGTCGAGCGATTCATTGACCGCCGCCGCGCCCGCCTCGACGAGGGCGATCGCCCGCGGATCGTTCTTTCGGGCGTGATCGAAGACGAGCGGGGCATAGCGGCCGAAATCGCCGGGCTTGGAAAGGCGGGCGAATTCGACGATGCCGCGCGGATCGTGCCGGAACTCGTCCAGCACCGCATCCGTGACGCCCGAGCGCGGATGGACGCCGTCATGGGCAAGCAGCGCCTCCTGCAGCAGCGCGTGGCCGATGCGTGCTCCCCCGCCGAGGTCGCCGACGGTGAAGCCCCAGCCGCCGATATAGCGTACGGTGCCGTCCTTGCGTCCCATATAGATGGAGCCGGTGCCGAGGATCGCCACCGCGCCGTCCCTGTCGCCGATCGCGCCCTGCAGCGCGATCAGGCCGTCGCTGTCGATGTCGGTATGGCGGAAGGGCAGGCGATCATGCACATAACGGGTGAGATCCCCGACATTGGTGCCGGCAAGGCCGAGAAAGGCGGAGGCGGCGTCGACGCCGTCCTCGTCCAGCCCGGCATCGCGGTAGGCGGCCCTGGCGGCTTCCGTGATGGAGATGATCGCATGGTTGGGGTCGGTCAGGATATTGGCCGAACCGCTCTTGCCGCGCCCGAGAATGGTGCCGTCCGGCCGCGCGACCGCCGCGCGGCAGCTCGTTCCCCCGCCGTCGATACCGAGAATGTAGTCCGTCATGGGCACCTCCGATCCCAACGATACCAAAAAAATACCATTAACCAAGGGGTATGGTGGTATCGAAAATAGGCTTTCTCTTATATTACTGATTAATAACGGTAAAAATGTTGAAGGCCAAAAAAGTGGTCTCAAAAATTAATTTCCTGTAGACAATTGGTATTTTTTTGGCATTAATTTCGGCCAGAGGAGAACAAGACGATGGCGGCAGGCAGGACAGAGGGCAGGCATGATCAGGCACACGGGCTCGACGCGCGTCAGCCCGTGGATGTGCTGAAGGTGCTTGCCGAAGGACAGCAGGCCGCAGCCACCGTGGTCGATGCCGCGATTGCCGATATCGCCTCCGCCGCCCGCCTGGCCGCCGATACGCTTATTGCGGGCGGCCGTCTCGTCTATGCGGGCGCCGGCAGCTCCGGCCTGATGGCCATGGCCGACGCCCTCGAACTTCCCGGTACCTATGGCATCGCGCATGACCGTATCGTCATCCTGCTTGCCGGCGGCGCGGCGAGCCTCGTCGATCTTGCGGGGGGCTATGAGGACGACCGGGCGCTTGCCGTCAGCGAGGCGTCGGCGGCGGCCATCGGCCCCGGCGATTGCGTGATCGTGGTTTCGGCCAGCGGCAGCACGCCCTATGCGCTGGCGATGGCGGACCATGCCCGCGAGAAGGGCGCCCGCGTCGTGGCGCTGGCCAACAATCCCGGTGCCGCGCTCTTTGCGAATGCGGATGCGGCGATCCTGCTACAGACGCCGCCGGAGGTGATCTCCGGCTCGACGCGCATGGGCGCGGGCACGGCGCAGAAAATCGCCTTCAACATGTTTTCCACGCTCGTCGGCGTCCATCTCGGCCATGTCCATGACGGGCACATGGTCAATCTCAAGGCCGACAATCTCAAACTGAAGGGGCGGGCCTGCCGCATCGTGTCCGACATTTCCGGTGTCGAGCTCGACGAGGCCGAACGCCTTCTTGCGCGCTCGGAAGGCTCGATCAAGACGGCCGTGCTGCTCGCCGCGGGGGTTCAGGATGCCGGCGGCGCCGCGGCGCTGCTGGACCGCTCGGGGCAAAGCCTCCGGCGCGCCCTCGAGGTTCTTGGATAGGTAAACGTCTCAAAACGCGCTGCGGCGCATAAAAGGGGAGAATGAAATGACTCGCAACGCACTCAAGGGGCTGCTTCTTGCCACGAGCGTCCTCGGCGCGGCCGGGATCGCTCAGGCCGCCGATGTCACGCTGACCGTCGAAAGCTGGCGTAACGACGACCTTTCCATCTGGCAGGAAAAGATCATCCCGGCTTTCGAAGCCCAGAACCCGGGCATCAAGGTGGTCTTCGCGCCGACCGCGCCGACCGAATACAACGCCGCGCTGAACGCCAAGCTCGACGCCGGTTCGGCTGGCGACCTCATCACCTGCCGCCCGTTCGATGCGTCGCTCGAACTCTTCAACAAGGGCCATCTTGCGAGCCTCAACGACCTGCCGGGCATGGAGAACTTCTCCGACGTCGCCAAGTCCGCATGGACGACGGACGACGGCGCGACGACCTTCTGCGTGCCCATGGCCTCGGTCATCCACGGCTTCATCTACAACAAGGACGCCTTCGACCAGCTCGGCATCACGCCGCCAGCGACGGAAGCCGAATTCTTCGCCATGCTCGACAAGATCAAGGCCGACGGCAACTACATTCCGATGGCCATGGGTACCAAGGACCTCTGGGAAGCCGCGACCATGGGCTACCAGAACATCGGTCCGACCTACTGGAAGGGCGAGGAAGGCCGCAAGGCGCTGATCGCGGGCGAGCAGAAGCTCACCGACGAGGGCTGGGTCGAGCCTTACCGCGTCCTTGCCAAGTGGAAGGACTATCTCGGCGACGGTTTCGAGGCCCAGACCTATCCGGACAGCCAGAACCTCTTCACGCTCGGTAGAGCCGCCATCTATCCGGCCGGCTCGTGGGAAATCGGCCTGTTCAACACCCAGGCCCAGTTCAAGATGGGCGCCTTCCCGCCGCCGGTGAAGAATGCCGGCGACACCTGCTACATCTCCGACCACAACGACATCGGCATCGGCCTCAACGCCAAGGGCGCCAATGCGGATGCCGCCAAGAAATTCCTGAGCTTCGTCGCCTCGCCGGAATTCGCCGACATCTACGCCAATTCGCTGCCGGGCTTCTTCAGCCTGAACTCGACGGCCGTGAAGATGAACGACCCGCTGGCGCAGGAATTCGTCTCCTGGCGCGAGAAGTGCCAGCCGACGATCCGCTCGACCTACCAGATCCTGTCGCGCGGCACGCCGAACCTTGAAAACGAGACCTGGACGGAATCGGCCAACGTCATCAACGGCACCGACACGCCGGAAGTGGCCGCCGAAAAGCTCCAGAAGGGTCTCGACAGCTGGTACAAGCCGGCCAAGTGAGGCCAGACCCTCGGCTGCCGATTTCTGCTTGAGGAGCGGGCAATGTCCCGTTTCGGTCCTCTCCCCGCATTCCCGGGGGGAGGGATTTCCGGCGGCGCGGCTCGAACGGACGGCGCAGGCCATTTCCTCTTCGTCCCAGTGGACAGAGGATGCCGAAAGGCAATTTCGGGGAGCGACCCCGTTGCTATCGTGTATGCTGAATTTTTCATGTGCGGCCGGCCGCCGCGCACGGCATCCGCGCATGCGGTTTTTAAAAACAACAACAGGACGGGGCAGGCTAGGCCATGAGCGACATACCTTCTTCCCATGAGGCGACAGGGACGATCAAGCGGCCAATACGCTGGCATATCGGCGTTTTCCTGCTGCCGGCCTTCCTCGTCTATACGGCGGTGATGATCCTGCCGCTCATCGAGACGCTGCGTCTGTCGCTGTTCAACACGGTGGACGGCCAATCGACCTTTGTCGGGCTCGGCAACTTCAAGGTGCTGTTCGGCGACGAGCGCTGGGCCGCCGACTTCTGGAACGCGCTGAAGAACAACTTCATCTTCTTCGCCATTCACATGCTGGTGCAGAACCCGATCGGCGTCGCGCTGGCGGCCATGCTGTCGATCCCCAAGCTGCGTTTTGCCGCCTTCTACCGTACGGCCATCTTCCTGCCGACGCTGCTCTCCTTCGTGATCGTCGGCTTCATCTGGAAGCTGATCCTGTCGCCGATCTGGGGCGTATCGCCCTATCTGATGGATCTCGTCGGCCTGAAGTCGCTGTTCTCGCCCTGGCTCGGCAAGCCGAACTCGGCGCTTGTCGCCGTATCGCTGATCTCGGTCTGGCAATATGTCGGCATTCCGATGATGCTGATCTACGCCGCCCTCCTCAATATTCCGGAAGAGGTGATCGAGGCGGCGGAATGCGACGGCGTCACCGGCTGGAGCCAGTTCTTCAAGATCAAGCTGCCGCTCATCCTGCCGGCCATCGGCATCATCTCGATCCTGACCTTCGTCGGCAACTTCAACGCCTTCGACCTGGTCTACACCGTGCAGGGCGCGCTTGCCGGTCCGGACAAGTCGACCGACATTCTCGGCACGCTGCTCTACCGCACCTTCTTCGGTTTCCAGCTCCAGCTCGGCGACCGCTCGATGGGCGCGACGATCGCGACGGTCATGTTCCTCATCATCCTCGCCGGCGTCTCGCTCTATCTCTTCGTCATCCAGCGGCGCATGCGTCGCTACCAGTTCTGATCGGGAGGGACCCATGTCAAAAGCACGCAACTCCCTTTCCCGCACGGCCTTCGTTCACATCGCGCTCATCGGCTATGCCGTCATCTCGGTCTTCCCGGTCTTCCTGACGATCATCAATTCGATGAAGGATCGCAACGCGATCTTCCGCAATCCGATGCAGCTTCCAACCCCGCAGACCTTCGATCTCGTCGGTTACTCTACGGTGCTGGGGCAGGGGGATTTCTCCACCTACTTCCAGAACAGTTTCATCGTCACGGTGGCCTCCATCGCGCTGGTGCTGCTGTTCGGGGCGATGTCGGCCTTCGCCCTTTCAGAATATCGCTTCCGCGGCAACACGCTGATGGGGCTTTATCTCGCCATCGGCATCATGATCCCGATCCGTCTCGGCACGGTGGCGATCCTGCAGGGCATGGTTGCGACGGGCCTCGTCAACACGCTGACGGCGCTCATCCTCGTCTATACCGCGCAGGGTATTCCGCTTGCCGTGTTCATCCTTTCCGAGTTCATGCGCACCGTTTCCGACGACCTCAAGAATGCCGGCCGCATCGACGGGCTTTCGGAATATTCCATCTTCTTCCGCCTCGTGCTGCCGCTGGTGCGGCCGGCCATGGCGACGGTCGCGGTCTTCACCATGATCCCGATCTGGAACGACCTGTGGTTCCCGCTGATCCTGGCGCCGAGCGAGGCGACCAAGACTGTGACGCTCGGCTCGCAGATCTTCATCGGCCAGTTCGTGACCAACTGGAATGCGGTGCTCGCGGCGCTGTCGCTGGCGATCCTGCCCGTCCTCGTCCTCTACTTCATCTTCTCGCGGCAGCTGATCCGCGGCATCACTTCGGGAGCAGTCAAGTGAGTTCTGCCAATTCACCCATTCGCGTCCTTTCCGCCGGCCTCGGCAATATGGGACGGAGCCATGCGCTCGCCTATCACGAAAACCCCGGATTCGAGATCGTCGGCCTCGTCAACCGCTCGAAGGTTCCCGTGCCGGCCGGGCTGGAAGGCTACGAGATCCATCCGTCCTTCCCGGAGGCGCTCAAGGAACTGAAGCCCGAGCTCTGCTCGATCAACACCTATTCGGACAGCCATGCCGAATATGCGATCGTGGCGATGGAGGCGGGCGCCCATGTCTTCGTGGAAAAACCCCTGGCGACCACCGTCGCCGATGCACAGCGCGTCGTCGCCTGCGCGAGGGCCAACGGCCGCAAGCTGATCGTCGGCTATATCCTGCGCCACCATCCGTCCTGGATGCGGCTGATCGAGGAAGCGCGCAAGCTCGGTGGGCCTTACGTCTTCCGCATGAACCTGAACCAGCAGTCGAGCGGACCGACCTGGGCGACCCACAAGGCGCTGATGCAGACGACGCCGCCGATCGTCGATTGCGGCGTGCACTATGTCGACGTGATGTGCCAGATCACCGACGCCAAGCCCGTCGAGGTGCGCGGCATGGGCCTTCGCCTCTCCGAGGAGATCGCGCCGGACATGTACAATTACGGGCACCTGCAGGTGCTTTTCGACGACGGTTCGCTCGGCTGGTACGAGGCGGCCTGGGGGCCGATGATCTCGGAAACGGCGTTCTTCGTGAAGGACGTCATGTCGCCGAACGGCTCCGTCTCGATCGTCATGGATCCGAATGCCAAGTCGGACGACATCGACACCCATACCAAGACCGCGGTCATCCGCCTGCACAATGCGGCGACGGGGCCGGACGGCAGGTTCCTGTCGCCGGACGAGGATTTGACGATGGCGGGCGAGCCGGGCCATCAGGAACTGTGCGACCGGGAGCAGGCCTTCGTTTTGAGGGCGATCCGCGAGGACATCGATCTGTCGCGCCACATGGATGACGCGGTGCAGTCGCTGAACATCTGCCTCGCTGCCGATGAAAGTGTCAGAACCGGCCGTTCGGTCAAGCTCTAGGGGATATCGGGTGGGCTCTCTTCAACTCAAATCCGTACGCAAGTCTTTCGGCACCGTCGATGTGATCAAGGGGATCGATCTCGACGTGAAGGACGGCGAATTCGTCATCTTCGTCGGCCCTTCCGGCTGCGGCAAGTCCACGCTTCTGCGCATCATCGCGGGGCTGGAGGATGCGACATCCGGCTCGATCTCCATCGACGGGGCGGAGGTCGCCGCGGTGCCGCCGGCCAAGCGCGGCATCGCCATGGTGTTCCAGTCCTACGCGCTCTATCCGCACCTGTCGGTCAAGGACAATATGGGCCTCGGCCTCAAGCAGGCCGGCACGCCGCGGGCGGAAATCGACAAGCGCGTCGAAAAGGCCTCGTCCATGCTGTCGCTGGAAAAATACCTGGCGCGCCGGCCGGCGGAGCTGTCCGGCGGCCAGCGCCAGCGCGTCGCCATCGGCCGCGCCATCGTGCGCGAACCTAAGCTGTTCCTGTTCGACGAGCCGCTTTCCAACCTCGATGCGGCGCTGCGCGTCAACACGCGCCTGGAGATCGCAAGGCTGCATCGCGAGCTGAAGGCGACGATGATCTACGTCACGCACGACCAGGTCGAGGCGATGACGCTGGCCGACAAGATCGTCGTGCTCGACGGCGGCGTCATCCAGCAGGTCGGCTCGCCGATGGAGCTCTACAACCGGCCGGCCAATCTCTTCGTGGCGGGTTTCATCGGCTCGCCGGCCATGAACTTCATCGAAGCGGGACGCCTCGGCCTGAGCGATGCCAAGACCGTCGGCGTGCGCCCCGAGCACCTCACGCTGTCGCGCGATGGCGGTGAATGGCAGGGCAAGGTGGTGCATGTCGAGCATCTCGGTGCCGATACGATCGTCTATCTCGAATCGGAAAAGGTCGGGCTCCTCACGGCCCGCCTTTTCGGTGAGCACCATTACGAACCGGGCGATGTGATCTTCGCGACACCCGCCGCCGGCCAGACGCATCGCTTCGACGCAAACGGTCAGGTGATACGTTGAGGACCCTCATCACAATTTTGTGATTGGGGTGGATTGCCGCCCTTTCGGCGACTATCCTTCATTGTCAAAAGTCAGAAACTAACATACAGCCTTGTTTGTATGTTGCGATGCGGTGGTCCAGCGATCACCGCATCTTCATGTTTTCAGCACCCTCAGCCGCGCTCTGGCCGGCACCGCTTACGGAAGAACCCATGCGTTTCACGAGACCGATTTCGATTGCGACCTTCGGCGCCCTTCTCATTCTCGCCGGCTGCAAGGAAGAGCAGGCGCCGCAAGGAGGTGTCTCCTTTCCGCCGCCGCAGGTGGCCGTCATCACCGTGAAGGCCGAGGACGTGCCGATCACCAACGACCTGCCGGGCCGCATCGCCGCGACCCGAACGGCCGAGGTGCGGCCGCGCGCCACCGGCATCGTCATCGAACGCATTTTCGAGCAGGGTTCGCAGGTCAAGGAAGGCGACGTGCTCTATCGCATCGACCCCGCGCCGTTCCAGGTGCAGGTCGAGAGCGCCGAGGCGACGCTGCGCCGCGCGAAGGCCGTGCAGGCCCAGGCGAAGAACGACACCGGCCGCCAGGAGCAGCTCAGGAAGTCGAACGTCGCATCCGCCCAGGCCTATGACGATGCCGTCGCCAAGCTGGCGCAGGCCGATGCCGACGTTGCCATTGCGGAAGCCGGCCTCGCCACGGCCAAGCTCAACCTCGAATATACCGAGGTGAAGGCGCCGATCAGCGGGCGCATCGGCCGCGCGCTCATCACCGAGGGCGCGCTGGTCTCGGCCAACGGCACGGAGAACCTTGCGACCATCCAGCAGCTCGACCCGGTCTATGCCGACTTCACCCAGTCGGCGACCGACCTCATCCGTCTGCGCAAGGCGCTTCAGGACGGCGACCTGATGGCCGACAACAACTCCGCCGATGTCAAGCTCGTGCTGGACGACGGCTCGGCCTATCCGCAGCCGGGCAAGCTGCTCTTTTCCGAAGCCGCCGTCGACGAGACGACCGGCCAGGTGACGCTGCGCGGCGAGTTCCCCAACCCCGACGGCGATCTCCTGCCGGGCATGTATGTGCGCGTGCAGATCGAACAGGGCATCGAGAAGAACGCCGTGCTCGTTCCGCAGCAGGCGGTGCAGCGCGACGCATCGGGCAGCGCGCTCGTCTATATCGTCTCCGCCGACAACAAGGCCGGCGTGCGCAACGTCCGTGTCGGCCGTGCCGCCGGCACGCGCTGGGTCATCACCGAAGGCCTGAAGGACGGCGAGAAGATCATCGTCGAGGGCTTCCAGAAGGTTCAGCCGGGCGGTGAGGTCGTTCCGGGCGAATGGGACCCGAATGCCGTCGCTAATGCCGCCAAGCCCGCCGAGGAAGGCGGTGCGGCCGCGACGGAGGAGCCCGCCAAGGCGGAAGGCGGCGAGGATGCCGCAAAGACCGGTGAGGCCGGCAAGGCCGAGGGCGGCGAAGGCGCCGCCACGACCGACCAGGGCGAGCAGGCAAAGTAAGGATCCGGACGATGCCTAGTTTCTTCATCGACAGGCCGATTTTCGCCTGGGTCGTCGCGATCTTTATCATGATCGCCGGCGCCATCTCCATCCCGCTTCTGCCGATCGCGCAATATCCGGACGTGGCCCCGCCGCAGATCTCGGTCCGCACGACCTATTCCGGTGCGTCCTCGCAGGACACCTATCAGAGCGTCACCAAGCTGATCGAGGATGAGCTGAACGGCGTCGAGGGCCTGCTCTATTTCGAGTCTTCCTCGAGCGCCGCGGGTTCCGCCGAAATCAACATCACCTTCGCTCCGGGCACCGATCCTTCGCAGGCGTCGGTCGACGTGCAGAACCGCGTGAGCCGCGTCGAGCCGCGCCTGCCCGATTCCGTGCGCCGTCAGGGCGTGCAGGTCGAAGAGGCGGGTTCCGGCTTCCTGCTGATCGTCTCGCTGACCTCCACCGACGGCTCGATGGACGCCATCAGCCTCGGCGACTACCTCAACCGCAACATCCTGTCGGAAATCCAGCGCGTGCCCGGCGTCGGCCGCGCGCAGCTCTTCGCCACCCAGCGCTCCATGCGCATCTGGCTCGATCCGGACAAGATGCTCGGTCTCAACCTGACCGCGTCGGACGTGACCGCGGCCGTTCAGGCGCAGAACGCGCAGATCGCCGCCGGCTCCATCGGCGCCCAGCCGAACCCGATCACCCAGCAGATCGCCGCGCCGGTCAACATCAAGGGCCAGCTGACGACGCCGGAGGAATTCGGCGCCATCGTGCTGCGTGCCAATGCGGACGGTTCCGCCGTGCGCCTGCGCGACGTCGCCAATGTCGAGGTGGGCGGCGAGACCTACTCGTTCTCCACCCGCCTCAACGGCCAGCCGTCCGCCGCCATCGGCGTCCAGCTCTCGCCGACCGGCAATGCCATGGCGACCTCGGAAGCAATCAAGGCGCGCATGGATGAACTGGCGAAGTTCTTCCCGCCGGGCCTCGAATATTCGATCCCCTATGACACTTCGCCCTTCGTCAAGGTATCGATCGAGAAGGTTGTTCACACACTGCTCGAAGCCGTCGGCCTCGTGTTCCTCGTGATGTTCCTGTTCCTGCAGAACATCCGCTACACGATCATCCCGACGCTCGTCGTGCCCGTCGCGCTGCTCGGCACCTGCGCCGTCATGCTCGCCATGGGCTTCTCGATCAACGTGCTCACCATGTTCGCCATGGTGCTCGCCATCGGCATCCTCGTCGACGATGCGATCATCGTCGTCGAGAATGTCGAGCGCATCATGTCGGAAGAGGGGCTACCGCCGAAGGAGGCGACCCGCAAGGCCATGAAGCAGATCACCGGCGCCGTCATCGGCATCACGCTGGTGCTCGCCTCGGTGTTCATTCCGATGGGCTTCTTCCCGGGCGCGGTCGGCGTCATCTACCAGCAGTTCTCGCTGACGATGGTGGTCTCGATCCTGTTCTCCGCCTTCCTGGCGCTCTCGCTGACGCCGGCGCTTGCCGGCAGCTTCCTCAAGCAGGTGCCGAAGGGCCACCACCACACCAAGCGCGGCTTCTTCGGCTGGTTCAACCGCGGCTTCGATCGCACGTCGAAGGGCTATAGCGGCAGCGTAGGCTGGCTTGTCCGCCGGGCGGGTCGCTTCATGGTGATCTATCTCGCGATCCTTGCCGGCCTCGGCTACATGTTCATGAAGCTGCCGTCGTCGTTCCTGCCGGATGAGGACCAGGGCTTCGTCATCGTCATGATGCAGCTTCCGTCCGAAGCCACCGGCCACCGCACGGACGAGGTGCTGTCCCAGACCGAGAAGATCTTCGGGCAGGAGCCTGCCGTCGACAAGATCGTCGGCATCAACGGCTTCTCCTTCTTCGGCGCGGGCCAGAATGCCGGCCTTGCCTTCGTGACGCTGAAGGACTGGTCCGAGCGCGGACCGGACAATTCCGCGCAGGCGATCGCCGGGCGGGCCAGCATGGCGATGAGCCAGATCAAGGATGCGATCAGCTTCGCGCTGTCGCCGCCGCCGATCCAGGGCCTCGGCACGACGGGCGGCTTCTCCTTCCGTCTCCAGGACCGTGGCGGTCTCGGCCAGCAGGCTCTCTCGGCCGCAAGTGGCCAGCTCCTCGGGCTTGCCGCGGAAAGCAATGTCGTGACGGGCGTGCGCGTCGATGGCATGCCGGATGCCGCGCAGGTCAACATCGTGATCGACCGTGAGAAGGCCAATACGTTCGGCGTCACCTTCGCCGACATCAACTCGACGATCTCGACCAATCTCGGCTCGACCTATGTCAACGACTTCCCGAATGCCGGACGCATGCAGCGCGTGACGGTACAGGCAGACCAGAACCAGCGCATGCAGGTTGCCGATCTCCTGAACCTCAATGTCCGCAATTCTTCCGGCGGCATGGTGCCGATCTCCGCCTTCGCCACGGCGGAGTGGGTGAGGGCGCCCACGCAGACGGTGGGCTACAACGGCTATCCGTCCGTCCGCATCAGCGGCGACACCAAGCCGGGCTTCTCCTCGGGCGATGCCATCGCGGAGATGCAGCGGCTTGCCGGCCAGCTTCCGCCGGGCTTCGGTTATGAGTGGACGGGCCAGTCGCTGCAGGAAATCCAGTCCGGTTCGCAGGCGCCCATCCTCGTCGGGCTCTCGATCCTGCTCGTCTTCCTGTGCCTTGCGGCGCTCTACGAAAGCTGGTCGATCCCGTTCGCGGTCATCCTCGTCGTGCCGCTCGGCGTCATCGGCGCGGTCATCGCGGTCACGTTGCGCGACATGTCGAACGACGTCTACTTCAAGGTGGGCCTGATCGCGATCATCGGCCTTTCGGCGAAGAACGCGATCCTGATCATCGAGTTCGCCAAGGAGCTGATGGAGAGCGGCAAGGGGTTGCTCGAGGCGACCATCGAGGCCTGCCACCTGCGCTTCCGCCCGATCCTGATGACGTCGCTCGCCTTCACGCTCGGCGTCCTGCCGCTGGCGATCGCCACCGGCGCAAGCTCGGGCAGCCAGCGCGCCATCGGCACCGGCGTGATGGGCGGCATGATCACCGCCACTGTGCTCGCCATCTTCTTCGTGCCGATCTTCTTCGTCTTCGTGATGAAGCTGTTCGGCTACGGGAAAAAGAAGGAGGAGCCGGCTCCGGCGGCAAGCCCGGCGGAGTGATCCGCCATGCGCCGGACCAAGGCAGAGGCCAAGGAAACCCGCCAGCAGATCCTGCTGGCGGCCGAGCGGGTCTTTTATGAAAAGGGCGTCGCCCATGCCTCCATGGAGGATGTGGCGCGCGCCGCGGGGGTCACCCGCGGCGCCATTTACTGGCACTTCGCCAACCGGGCGGACCTCGTGCTGGAACTCTACAACTCGCTGCCCATGCCTCAGGAGGACCTGATCGCCCGCGAGCTGGAGGCGGACAATGCCGATGTCTTCGGCGTTCTGGAGCGGGTCGGCCGGGAATGGCTCGAATTGCTGGCGAAGGACGAGCACCGCCAGCGTATCCTTTCGATCCTCCTGCGCTGCGACACCTCCGGCGAATTCGCCGCCATCTCCGAGCGCCAGAACGACCTCGACGACGAGCATATGCAGGCGCTGGAGGCCGCCTTCGCCAAGGCGGAAAAACAGGGCAGGCTCTGCTCGCGCTGGACGCCGCATTCGGCGGCCTGCATGCTGCGCTGGGTGATCAAGGGGCTGTGCTCGGAATGGCTGCTGTTCGGCCGCCGGTTCGATCTCGCCGGCGAGGGCAGGGATGCCCTGCACCGGCTCTTCGCGACCTATGCCTCGCGCACGCCCTCGGCCCGATAGGCTTCCAGCCGTGCGATCCATTCCTTGCCGATCCGCCAGCGTCGCAGCACGGTGACGGGATCCTCCGCATCGAGCCGCGAACAGATGCGGTAGATCTCCAGCACGTCCGGCGTCATCTCGCCGCGCTGGCAGAAATACATCGCCGCCGCATAGCGTGCCCGACCGGACCATTCCGCGCCGGGTGGCGTGGCAATGATCTCCCAGTTGCGGCGTATCTCCTCGTCCATCTCAGCGCAGGCCCGGCGGCGTTGCCGTGCGGCGCGCGAGCTTGACGAAGGGGCGCGGCACGATCTTCGCCCGCTTCATCAGCTTGTGGTATTTGAGCTCGCGCAACGCATAGATCTCCACCCACAGATCATCGGTGAATTTCGAGCCATAGGGCCGTTCGAGGCTGGCGATGGCGATGTTGCGCTTGGCCGTCGGCGACCAGATCGCGGCGGTGACGAGGCCGGCCTCGTGCTTCTGCCGGTGATAGACGATGGCATGCTCGGCGGGAATATTCCCTTCGATTTCAAGGCCGACGAGGATGTGCTTCAGATTTTGATTCCGCCGTGCATCGAGGATCGCCCGGCGCCCGTTGAAGTTCGGCTTGTCCGGGTCGACCAGCCAGTCGAGGCCGATCTCGTCCGGCATGCGAACCCGGTCGGCGCGTAGCGCCCCTTCGGCGGTGATGAAATCCACGTTGGCGACGATGAAGCCCGCTTCGATGCGCGCCTGATTGAGCGCGCCGTAGCCGACGGCACGGATCGCATGCACCTTGCCGGCGTGCCAGAGCCGGTCCCAGAGCGACAAGGCCTTTGCATTGGGCACGAAGAGTTCATAGCCGAGATCGCCGGTGAAGCCGGTCCGCGAGATCGTCACGTCGCCGCCATCGTGCGGGAAGGTCGCGATGTCGAAGGGTTTCAGCCGCTCCACGCCGTCAAAGCCGGAATCGCGCAGCACGGCGTAGCTGGTCGGACCCTGCAGAGCGAGGCCGGCAATGTCGTCCGTCTCCTCGCGGATGTCGACGGAAAAGCCGAAGGCACTGTCGATGAGCCAGGGCAGGTGGCGTTCCTGGCAGCAGAGGCGGAAGTCCTGTTCGCCGAGCCGGAACAGTGTGCCGTCGTCCAGCACATGGCCGTGGTCGTCGCACCAGGCGGTGTACTGCACGCGATCGACGCCAAGTTTTCGCACATCGCGAAGGGTGAGGCGGTTGAGGTAGCGTTCCGCATCCGGGCCGGTTATGCGGTATTTCACCATGGGCGAGATATCGAAGAGCGCGGCGGTGGAGCGGATGGCGAAATATTCCAGCTCCCCGTCGGAAAGCGAATGCGGGGCCTTGTAGCCGGCCCAGTCGTACCAGTCGTTGACCTCGCTCAGCGCCATCAGCCGGTCGTGGAACGGAGTTTCGAGACGCGGGGTGCGGATATGATCGCGGGCGGCGCGGCGGAGGTCCGTAGCGGCTTTCGACGGGGCGTTCATGCTGTCGCTCCCGAGAGGATATGGCGGGCAGCGTTCCAGCCGGGCAGGCCGGAGATGCCGCCGCCGGGATGTGCCCCGGCACTGGCGAGATAGAGGCCTTCGATCGGTGTCCTGTAGCCGGAGGCAGCGCTTGTCGGCCGGTTGACGAGCAATTGATCGGCCTGCAATTCGCCGTGGTGCCAATGGCCGCCGGGCAGGTTGTATTCCGCCTCGATATCGACGGGCGTCATCAGGCTGGCCGCGACGATGGATTTGCCGATGCCGGGCGCATGGCGCTCCAGGGTTTCGAGCACGACCTTCAGGAAGGCCGGCTTTCCGCCCTCCCAGCCCGCCTTGAGGCGGTAGGGGGCGTATTGTACGAGCGCCGAGAGCGTGCAGCCGCCGGCCGGCGCCAGCGTGGGGTCGGCGAGGCTCGGCAGCGTCATCTCCATGACCGGGTCGGGGGAGAATTCGCCGTATTTGGCGGGGTTGAAGGCCGTTTCGACCTGCTCCATCGAGCGGACGAGCACGATGCGCCCGTCACGGGCGTCCGTGGGCAGGCCCTCGAAATGCGGGATGCGGTCCAGCGCCAGATCGAGCTTGGCGACATTGCCGTGGCTGCGCACATTCTTCACCGCGCGGATGAAGCCCGTGCCGCTTTCCGCCGGGTCGACGAGATGGAGGAATGTCGTCTGGGGATGGATGGCCGAGACGACGACGGGTGCGGTGATCTCCGTGCCATCCTGCATCACGACGCCGCTTGTCCGGCCGCGATCGGCAAGGATGCGACCGACGGGCGCGCTGCAGCGGATGGTGACGCCGGCCTTTTCCGCCGCGCGCACGAAAGCGGGGGCGAGGCTCGCCATGCCGCCGACCGGCACGAACTGGCCCCCCGTCCGGCCGGCGACATCGCCGCTCAGGCGATAGTAGAGGCCGAGCAGGGAGGTGGGCGAGCGCGGGCCGAGATGGATGCCGAGCGTCGCATCGAAGGCGGCGAGGCCCTTCAGGCGGTCGTCGGCGAGATATTCGTCGGCGACATCGGCGACATTCATCAGCAGCATGCGCAGGAAATCGCGTCCCTCGCTGCGGCCCTTTCGGATGAGACCAAAACCTGCGGCGGCGATGGTCGAGAGGTCGCCAAGGGAGATCGCGCCGATCTGCGGCGGCGGACGGCGCAGGAAGCGTTTCAGGATGCCCGCCTGGAAGATGAGCTTCTTGCGCATCGCGGCGAAGGCCGCCGCCTCCCCGGCGGAGACGCCCTCGATGCTTTCGCCATAGGCGCCGCGCAGCGTGACGGTGTTTTGCGAGCCGTCGAGAACCGTGGTCGGCAGCAAGGTCTCGCTGCCGGCAAGGTCGAGGCCGATGTCGCGGGCGACCTCCGCATCCAGCCGGTTGACGAGATGGGCGAGGCCGGCGGAGCGGAAGCCCGGAAAAAACTCCCGGCCGCGCATGGCGCCGCCCGGTTCCTTTGCCGCCTCCAGCAGCAGAACCTTGCGGCCGCCCTTGGCGAGGCGGGTGGCGGCGGCAAGGCCATTGTGGCCGCCGCCGATCACGATGGCATCAAATGACGTCATGGGCCTTGCTCATCCTGTCGGTGGGGCGCTTCAGATCGCGCAGGATTTCTGCGGCGGCGTTGCGGCCGGGCGCGCCCATAACCCCGCCGCCCGGATGGGTGGAGGAGCCGCACATATAGAGGCCGGAGATCGGGCTGCGATATTGCGCGTAGCCCGGAACCGGACGATTGAAGAGAAGCTGGTCGAAGGTGAGCTCGCCCTGGAAGATATTGCCTTCGGTAAGGCCGACCTCGTTTTCGATCTCGCGCGGCGTGCGCACCTCCATATGCACGATGCGGTCGCGGAAGCCGGGCGAATAGTCGGCGATCTGGCTGATCACCGTTTCGGCGAAGGCGTCGCGGTCCGCGTCCGTCCAGTCGCGCCCCTCCACCTTCGGCGGGCAATATTGCACGAAGCAGCTCATGAAATGCTTGCCCGGCGACGTCATGGTGGGGTCGACGAGGGTGGGGATCATCATGTCGAGGAACGGGTCCTTCGACCAGCGCCCGGCCTTCCAGTCGTCATAGCCGCGTTCCATGCGCTCGATCGAGTCGGTGAAGTGCATGTCGCCGCGGATGCAGGTCGAGCCCTGCGGCAAGGCGGGAAATTCCGGCAGGCTGTCGAGTGCGATATTCACCTTGCCGGAGGAGCCGCGCATCTTGAAATGCCTGACGCGGTGGACGAATTCGCCGGGCAGGGTGTCCTCGTCGACGAGCTTCAGGAAGGTGCGCTTCACGTCGGCGTTGGAGACGACGAGGCCGGCGCGCACCTCCTCGCCGTTTGCCAGCACGACGCCGGTGGTGCGGCCGCCAGCGGTGAAAATCTTCGAGACCTCGGCGTCGGTGCGGATCGTGCCGCCGGAGGACTGGAAGGAACGGGCGAGGGCCTGCGTGACCGCGCCCATGCCGCCGCGCGCATAGCCCCAGGCGCCGACCGAGCCGTCCACCTCGCCCATATAGTGGTGGAGGAGGACATAGGCGGTGCCGGGCGACATGGGGCCGAGCGCGGTACCGATAATGCCGGAAAGCGCAAGATAGGCCTTGATGACGTCGGTCTCGAAATATTCGTCGAGGAAATCGGAGATCGACATGGTCCAGAAGCGCAGCGTCTCGGCCATTTCGTGCGGGCTGAACGCGCCAAATTTCTTCGCGAGATACAAAAGTTCGGAAATGTCGCGCGGGCGGAAGCCGAAGGGATCGGGGGCGGTGCGCATCAGGAGCGGCTGGATGAAGCGGCACTGGCGCGTCACGTCGCGGGCATAGCGCTCGTAGGCCTCGGCGTCGCGTTTCGAATAGCGGGCGAATTCGCGGCGGTGGCTGTCATGGTCGCGATAGGAGGCGAGGTAGTCGCCGTCGCGGGTGAAGACCGCGCCGCCCTCATAGGCGATGACCTGGAGGCCATGTTTCGGCAGTTCCAGGTCGCGCATGATCTCCGGCCGGAACAGCGAGCAGACATAGGAACAGTTGGAATAAAGGAAGCCGGGCGTCAGCTCGCGGCTGGTGGCGGCGCCGCCGACCCAGCCGTTCTTTTCGACCACGATGACATTCAGGCCGGCACGCTGGAGATAGCAGGCCGTCACCAGCCCGTTATGGCCGCCGCCGACGACCAGGGCATCGAACTTTCGCATCTTGATGGCTCTCCCTTGCTTCTAAAAGCTGCATCAAAAGCAAAAAGTTGTCCAGTTATTCTGAATGATCATTCAGCAAGTATATTGCAATCGCCTGATTATGCGCTAGAATTTCGGTCCATAGGAATGCACCGGCCGCGGGCCGTGAGAGCAGGGGTGCCATGACGGCGGCGGATGAGCACTGTGAAGGGGCGGAACCGGAATATGACGAGGCGGCGATCCGCTTCCTCGGGGTGATGTGGGGCGAGGGCTATCTGTCGCCCGGCGGGCCGGCGGAAGTCGACCGCGTTCTTTCCGGCATCGAACTTTCCGGCAGGCATGTTCTCGATTTCGGCTGCGGCGCCGGCGGCATCACGCTGCATATCGCCAAGACCCATGGGCCGGCGGATATCGTCGGATACGATGTGGAGCAGCCGGTGATTGCCCGGGCACGGGCAGCGGCTGCGGCCGAGGGGTTTTCTTCCAGGGCGCGCTTCGTCTCCAGCCCGCCGGGGCGGCTGCCGTTCGATGACGGCGAATTCGACATCGTCGTCTCCAAGGATGCGATGATCCATGTGCCGGACAAGGAGATGTTGTTTTCCGAACTGTTCCGCGTGCTGGCACCCGGTGGCGTCCTTGCCGCCTCCGACTGGCTGATCGGGCATGACGGCGAGCCGAGCGCGCAGATGAAGGATTATATCGCGGCGGAGGGCCTCAGCTTCGGCATGGCCTCGTCGGCGCGCTATCTTCGGGCGATGGCGGCGGCCGGCTTTGTCGATTGCGTCGCCGAGAGCCGCAATGCCTGGTATCGCGAGGTGGCGCGCGGCGAACTGGAACGCCTGAAAGGGCCGCTCCATGCCGAGGCGGTCGCGGCGGTGGGCGAGGCCTATGTCGAGAAGAACATCCGCACCTGGACGGCCATGCAGAAGGTTCTTGACAGTGGGGAGCATTGTCCCACTCATCTGCGCGGCATCAAGCCGGCCGCGGGGGTTTCCCCATGACGGTGACGATGCGCAATCCCAAAGGCAAGGTGGCGGTGAAGATGCGGGCAGGCGGGGCTGAACAGGGCTCGGGCGACGGCGAGAAGCGGGGGCGCAAGGCCTCCAAGGAAACCAGGAGGCAGCAGCTTATCGAGGCGACGATCGATTCGCTCGCCAAGCGCGGCTATTCGGACACGACGCTTGCCGATGTGGCGGACGGGGCCGGCCTTTCCCGCGGCATCGTCAATTTCCATTTCGAGAGCAAGGAAAACCTGCTCGTCGCCACGCTGCAATTCATGTCGGAAGAATATGCCGACCATTGGAACGCGGCGCTGGAAAAGGCCGGCCACAGCACGGCAAGCCGTGTCTGGGCGCTCGTGCATGCGGATTTCGACCGGAAGATCTGCACCAAGCGCAAGCTTGCCGCCTGGTGCGCCTTTTGGGGGGAGGCGAAGTCGCGGCCGACCTATCAAGCGCTCTGCGGCGCGCGCGACGTGAAATACCAGGAGACCGTGATCTCGCTCTGCACCGCACTCAAGGCGGAAGGCGGCTATGACTACGAGCCGGAGCCGATGGCGCTTTCGCTTTGCGCCATGCTGGAAGGCCTGTGGCTGCGGCTGATGATGGGCGACGGCACCACGCGGGAAAAGGCGCTGGAGGCGGCGATCGCCTTCGTCGTCATGGTCTTTCCAAAACATCTCACCTTGCAAGGGCCACAACAACGATAGGGAACCCGAAAACGGGGAAGGAGTACGGCATGAAACCTGCAGACACGGCAACGCGCACCCTCACCGCGGCACTTGCCGCCTTCCTTGCCCTCGGCACCGCCCTTCCGGCTTTTGCCGCCGATACGCTCACCGTCTTCGACTGGTCCGGCTACGAGGACCCGGCCTTCCACCCCGCCTATACGGAAAAGCATGACAATTCGCCGGATTTCTCCTTCTTCGGCGATGAGGAGGAGGCCTTCCAGAAATTGCGTTCCGGCTTCAAGGCGGATGTGGCGCATCCCTGCTCGCAGAGCGTGGTGAAGTGGCGTGAGGCCGGGCTTCTGGAGCCGCTCGACACCGCCAAGCTCACCGCGTGGAACGACGTCCTGCCGAGCTTCAAGGCGATGAAGAACCTGATGACCTCCGATGACGGCACGGCCTGGTTCATGCCCTTCGAATGGGGCAACACGGTTCTCACCTACCGGACGGATACGGTGAAGCCGGAAGAGGTCGCCTCTCTCAAGGCCTTTGCCGATCCCGCCTTCAAGGACCGCGTTTCCATCGGCGACAATGTGGACGATGCCTATGCGCTGGCGAGCCTTGCCATCGGCGTCAAGGACTGGACGACGCTGACCGACGCGCAGTTCGAGGAGGCCTCCGCCTTCCTGCGCGATGTGCACAAGAACGTCCGTCTGTACTGGACCGACAACACGGATCTCAGCCAGGCCATGGCGAGCGGCGAGGTCGACCTTGCCTGGGCCTGGAACGAGACGGCGACGACGCTCCAGGCCGAGGGCCAGCCGGTGGCGATCAAGAAGGATACGCAGGAGGGGCTTTCCACCTGGGTCTGCGGCTATGTGCGGCTGAAGGGCGGGCAGGCCAGCCCCGACCTCGCCTATGACTATCTGAATGCCGTGACCGATCCGGCCGTCGCCGCCTATATGGTGGAAAGCTGGGGCTACGGCCATTCCAATGCCAAGGGCATGGCTGCCGTCGATCCGAAGATCCTTGCCGACAAGGGCTATGCGGATGTGGACGCCTTCGTCGCCAACACGCTTTTCCAGTCGCCGATGCCGACGGAACTGCGGCAGAAAATGATCGCAGAGTTCGAGAAGATCAAATCGGGCTATTGAGGATGTCGCCCCTCATCCCGCTGCCGCGACCGTCTCCCCGCAAGCGGGGAGACGGTGGCCGGCGGGCCGGATGAGAGGCAATCAAACCCGCGAAACCGGCGGGTCCTCCGCCAGCAGCACGAAGGCATCCGGATCGAAGGCAAGGCGGATTTCCGCGCCGATCGGCAGATCGTCGGCGCCGTAATTGTTCGTCTCGACCATGGAGAGCGGCTGTTCTAGTCCGTCGACACCGACCGTCAGGTGCGTGACTTCGCCGAAATAGGCGCGGTTCTCGATACGGCCGGCAAGCTCGTGCGGCGCGCGGTCGTCGTCCCACAGCAGCCGCAGCCGCTCCGGGCGGATGCCGACGGTGACATGGCCGTTGGTTGCGGCAAAGCCCTTCGGCTTGTCGAGATGGACGGCACCGAAGCGGGCGGCGTCGACCGAGACGGCATTGCCTTTCTCTCCAATCACCCTGGCAGTCAGGAAATTCATGCCGCCGAGAAAATCGGCAACCTCTCGCGTGCGGGGGCGCTGGTAGATTTCCTTCGGCGTCGCGACCTGGGCGATGCGGCCGCCGAACATGACGGCGATGCGGTCGGACAGGGCCAGCGCTTCGTACTGGTCATGCGTGACGAGGATGAAGGTGATGCCGACGGCCTTTTGCAGTGTGCGCAATTCGACCTGCATTTCCTCGCGCAGCTTCTTGTCGAGGGCGGAGAGGGGTTCGTCGAGCAGCAGCACCTTCGGGCGCATGACGAGGGCGCGGGCCAGCGCCACGCGCTGTCGCTGGCCGCCGGAGAGCTCGTTTGCCTTGCGCTGGCCGAGGCCGGAAAGACGCACCTGATCGAGCGCATCGGCGACGCGCTTCCTTTCCTCGCCGGCCGGCAGTTTTAGCCGCTTGAGGCCATAGGCGACGTTTTCCGCGACATCGAGATGGGGGAAGATGGCGTAGCTCTGGAACACCATATTGGTCGGCCGCCGGTTGGGCGGCAGGGCGAGAGAGGGCACGCCGTCGATGAGGATTTCTCCTGCTGTCGGCGTCTCGAAGCCGGCGATGGAGCGCAGCAGCGTGGTCTTGCCGCAGCCGGAAGGGCCGAGCAGGGAGAAGAATTCTCCCTCGCCGATGGTCAGCGAAATATCGTCCAGAGCCTTGTAGATGCCGTAGAATTTCGAAACGTTCTCGATCTCGATCATCGCGCGGTCGGCCATGGCAGGCTCCTAGAAATGGGCCATCTGCGTGCGGCGTTCGGCACGGCGGCGCAGAATTTCGGCGAGGGTGAGCATGAGGATCGAGGCGGCGAACATGATCGTGCCCAGCGCCAGAACGCCCGGCAGTTTGGCGGCGAAGCGCAGCTGGCCCCAGATATAGACCGGCAATGTCGGCTCGGTGCCGGAAAGGAAGAAGGCGAGGATGAACTCATCAAGCGAGATGGTGAAGCTGACGAGAAGGCTGGAGACGATGGCCGGGGCGACCACCGGCAGCGTCACGCGCCGGAAGGTACCGATGGCGCTTTCGCCGAGATCGTAGGAGGCTTCCTCCAGGCTGCGGTCGAAGCCCTCGAAGCCCGAGACGAGCACCGACATGGCGTAGGGGATGCAGAAGACCGTCTGGCCGAGGATGACGGTGATGAGCGAAAGCTCAAGGCCGAGTGCCAGCACGATCATCAGCAGGGAAACGGCGACGATGATCTCCGGCAGGAAGAGCGGCGCCATGATGAGGCTGGCCGCCGCCCGCTGGCCGCGGAAGCGGTAGCGGGTGATGGCGCGGGCCGCGCAGATGCCGAGCGTGGTGGAAAGCAGGGAAACGGCGATGCCGACGATGAGGCTGTTGCCGGCCGCTTCCAGCATGACCGAATTGCCGACGAGCGAGCCGTACCATTTCGTGGTGAAGCCGGCGAGCGGGAAGGTGGTGGTCGCCGCGTTGTTGAAGGAGAAGATCGGCAGCAGCAGGATCGGCAGATAGAGAAAGAAGAAATAGAGCGCGACATAGGCCGGCAGCCAGGGAATGAAGCGCAGCGGCCGGGCAAGAAGGCTCATCTGATCCTCCGCACGGTGAATTTCAGCGCGAAGACCACGGCCGCGGCGGCGAGCGAAACCAAAACCATGGTGGTCACCGAAAGGGCGGCGCCGAGCGGCCAGTTCGCGCCCTTGCCGAATTGCGTCTGGATGGCGGTGGCGATCATCATGCCGTCCTTGCCGCCGACGAGGCGCGGCGTGACGAAATCGCCGACCGTCGGAATCATCACGATGAGGAAGGCGGAAATGACGCCGGGCAGCGAGAGCGGCAGCGTGACACGCAGGAAGGCGCGCAAATGGCTATCACCGAGATCGCGCGCAGCCTCGATCAGCGTGCGGTCGATCTTCTGCAGCGAGACGTAGATCGGCAGGATCGCGAAGGCCGCCCAGCTATGGACGAGCGTGATGACGACGGCATTGGAATTGTAGAGCAGCGAGGTTAGCGGCTTGTCGATGAGGCCGAGCGAGATGAGGCCGGTATTCATGACCCCGCCATAGCCGAGGATGACCTTCCAGGACATGACGCGCAGGAGATAGCTGGTCCAGCACGGCACGGTGACGAGGAAGAGCCAGAGGTTCTTGTGCACTCCACCGTGGAAGGAAATGAACCAGGCGATCGGGTAGGAGAAGACGACGGTGGCGACGCTGACGGTCAGCGAGATCCAGAGCGAGCGGATGAAGAGGTCGCGGTAGATCGGCTCGGTCAGCGCCTGGCGGTAGTTTTCCAGCGTGAAGGTCCGGTCGATGTCGAGATAGTCCTGCGTCCAGAAACTGTAGGCGATGACGATGAGGACCGGAAGGAAGAGCAGGGCCAGGGCGTAGAGAAAGGTCGGCGATATCATGGCGAGGCCGCGGGCCTCCTCGCTCCTCATCCATGGCCGCCGCCTTTGCGCGGCGGGCGTGTCGGCCATCGTGCCGAACGCCGCCGCCGTCATCGGCAAGGGCTCCAGCGGCAACAGCTCTCATGGCGTGTAAGGCTTCCCGTTCCCATGCTTTTGCGCCTTTTCGGCTTCGTGTGTTCCCGAAGGGTATCCTGCCCAAATCCCCGTTGAAATCAAGCCCCTTTTCTGCAATATTGATTGAACGACCATTCAATATATGTGAGAAATTTGAAATCTTTCATATTGTTGTGCGTGGCGTCCTATTTGTAAGGAATCAATGGAGCGGGATATGGCGGCAATCTTGAAAGCGGAAGATGACGGCGCGCGGACCGGCGAGGCGGCGGCCGACGACCTGACGCTTCTGGCCGAGCGCCATCTGGTGCAGCCCTGGCCGGTCTCCGGCTCCATCGGCGCGGAGGCGCGCGGGCGGATCGAGGCGGGCGAGGGCATCTATGTGACGGACACGGCCGGCCGGCGGCTGATCGACGGGCCTGCCGGCATGTGGTGCGTCAATGCCGGCCACCGCAACCGGGAACTGGCCGAGGTCATGGCGGCGCAGGCGATGGAGCTTTCCTACAATTCGCCCTGGTACACGACCAACGCGCCCTCCGCCGTGCTCTCCGCGCGCCTTGCCGGCCATGCGCCGGAAGGGGTCGATCATGTCTTCTATACGACGGGCGGCTCTTCCGCTGTCGAGACGGCGCTGCGCTTCATGCAGTTCGCCAACAATGTGAAGGGGCGGCCGGAGAAGAAGCTGATCGTCTCGCGGCAGGGCGGCTATCACGGCTCGACCTATCTGTCGGCCTCGCTCAATGGCCGGCCGCGCGACCATGACTGGATGGACAGCTCCGGCGATCTCGTCGCCAAGCTTTCCTGTCCCAATCCCTTCCGCCGGCCGGAGGGCATGAGCGTCGAGGCCTTCTGCGATGCGCTGGTCGACGAGTTCCGCCTGCTCATCGAGGAAAGGGGCGCGGAGCATATCGGCGCCTTCATCGCCGAGCCCGTCATGGCCTCCGGCGGCGTGATCGTGCCGCCGCCCGGCTATCTCACCCGCATGCATGCGCTCTGCCGGGAGAACGATATCCTCTTCATCGCCGACGAGGTGGTGACGGCCTTCGGCCGGCTCGGCCATGTCTTCGCCTCGAAGGATGTCTTCGACATCGAGCCGGACATGATCACCTTCGCCAAGGGCGTCACCTCCGGCTATTTCCCGCTTGGCGGCGTGATGATCGCCGGGCGGCTCTTCGAGGAACTGCGCCGCTCGAACCATTCCGAGGCGATGTTCGCGCATGGGCTGACCTATTCCAGCCACCCGGTCGGCTGCGCGGTGGCGCTGAAGAATCTCGATATCCTGGAAGGCGGGCTGCTCGATCACGCCCGCTCGGTTTCGGATCACTTCCAGGAGAGCCTCAAGGCGCTGGAAGATCTGCCGCTGGTCGGCGAGGTGCGCGGGCTCGGGCTCATGGCCTGCGTCGAATGCGTCGCCGATCGCGTCAGCAACAATCCGCTGGTGCTCGATCTGGAGGTCGGCAAGCGGATCGACACCCATTGCCAGGAACTCGGCCTGCTGGTGCGTCCGCTCATCAATATGTGCGTTATGTCGCCGCCGCTCACCATCACGACGGCGCAGATCGACGACATGGCGGCGATCCTGCGCAGGGGCATAGAACTGACGATGGACGATCTGGTGCGTGAGGGGTTGTGGAAGGGGTGAGACGGCTTGAGGCTCGCAAAAGCGGGATTCTTTTGGCGACCAGCATCACCCTAGCCACTATCGTCCTTCTCGGGCTTTACCCGAGGACCCGCGCGGTCGTGAATGGCCGGGTCAGGCCCACCACGACGGCGGAGAGGTTGGGGGCCTTGTTAGCGGACTTTGTCAGCAATCGGAGGCTCGCGGGAGCGACCTCTTTTTGCATTAGGCTTTGAGGCTAGCGTTGATATCCGCCATCGCCTTCTCTTCCGGCGCAGCCTTCAGCGTGACCACCGGCAGCACCCGGCGCAGATGGTCGTGGTGCGTGCGCACGCCGTATTCGAGGTCAGAGAGATAGAAGCCAGCGAAGGCGTTCGAGGTCATGGCCTCGTTGGACCAGACGGTGAGCTGGACGTCCTCGGCCTGCGTGTCGCGGTCGATGCGAAAGGCGAGGTAACGGGCGAGGCGATGGGCGCGCTCCTCGTTGCGATAGCGATAGATGCCGCCGCGCAGCAGCGTCCTGCCGATGGCGAGCGGGAATTCCTGGTAGAACTGCACGCTTTCCGGCGTCACGGCGATGACGGCATTGGGGAAGAGGCCGAAATAGACCCAGGCCTTGCGCAGTTTCTCCGGCAAGCGGGTGTTTTCCGGCGCGATCCTCACATAGTTGCGCACGCTCCAGCGCCGGCCGGCATGGGGATTGTAGGTCGCAAAGGAGCGGCATAGGCCGTCGACGAAGGGCTCGTCGTAATAGGTGGAGCCATAGAGATCCTGCAACGCCGGATGCGCCATGGCGACATGATAGCCCTCGTTGTCGACGTCGCGCACGGATTTCCAGTTGACCGGCGTTTCCTGCGTCCAGATATTGCCGGCCGGCACCATCTCCTCGCTGCGGTAATGCGACAGCTCCTCCTCGAAGGGCCGCATCAGGTCGGCCACGGCGGGCTGCGGACCGGGCGCAAAGCGGATGAAGACGAAACCCTGCCAGATCTCGCATTCCAGCGGCTTCAGCGCGAATTCGTCCTTGTCGAGCGGCGGAAAGCTTCCCGGGCGGGCGGCGCCGCGCAAGGTGCCATCCAGATTGTAGACCCAGCCATGGAAGGGACAGACCAGCGCATTGCGGCAGCTTCCCTTCTCGTCCGCCACGAGGCGGGAGCCGCGATGGCGACAGATATTGTGAAAGGCGCGCACGCCGCCGTCCTGTCCGCGCAGGACGAGCGCGCGTTCGCCGACGACGTCCATGGCGAGATAATTGCCGGGTTCGGGAATGTCGGAGACATGGCAGGCTATCTGCCAGTGTTCGCGGAAGACATGTTGCTTTTCGAGCTCGAGGAGGGCGGGGCTGTGGTAACACCAGCCCGGAAGTCCGCTCCTGTCCCAGTCGTTCGGAACGTTGATGTCGCGGATCATCTCGTTCATTTCGCTCCCCATTCTTTGCTGAACGTTCATTCAATATAAGCACATTTTCCGTTCAAACGGAATAGCTTGCGGAAAGACATGTATCCTTGAACGGAAAACCCCGGCGGTCTGAAGGCCGGGGTTGGGGATTTTCGGCGGATGGCTTGCCGGCTCCGAAGCGCTAGCGGCAGACCTTCACATGCCTGACGACGCGATGGCCCCATTTGTTGTAGCGCTTGATCTTCTTCCAGTAGCAGTGGCGGTAATGACCGTAGTAGTGGCCGACGTGGTGGTGGCTGTAGCCGCCCCAACCATGGCCGTAGCCGATATAAAGGCCGCCCGCCTGGGAGGGGGCGGCGAAGGATACTGCTGCGACGATCGCGACGACGGTGGAGATAAGGAATTTGCGCATTTCGGTCTCCTCTCTTTCAGTGGAAGGATGCGGGCTGTCATCCAGTGGCTCCACTGTCTCATGAGGGGAGGGGCGGCGCTGTTCCGGACGGAACAGGCTTGTCCGGCTGTCAGTTGGGCCACAGCCGGTTGCCGATCGAACAGTCCGTGCCCTTGCCTGCGGCACGGACAAGACGGGCCGGCGGTTCGGCTCCGCTGACCTCCAGGATCAGCTTTCGGCGGATGGCGATGGCAAAGTCTTCCGGCTCCTGTACCGGCAGGACGAAGGCGCCGGGACCGCCGATGACGCAATCGGCATAGTAGTCGTCGAGCGGGCCGAAGGCGGCGGAGGGACGGATCATGATGGCGAGGCCGTTGATGATGATGCCGCGCGCCGTTGCCGCGTCGCGCGCGGGGGTGACGGGCGCGCCGAAATTGTTCGGCCCGTCGCCGGAAATATCGATGACGCGGCGCAGGCCCGAATAGGGACCGTTTTCGATGAG
>Ga0182742_1001600_pt1 | contig 28112 bp, 29 predicted proteins | sample eDN5th37CBELigMG_FD_128880 | JGI IMG/M metagenome (GOLD analysis project Ga0182742, IMG submission 128880) | Enriched Miracle-Growth compost microbial communities from Emeryville, California, USA - eDNA 5th pass 37_C BE-Lig MG (version 2)... ...
TGGACAAGACCCCACTGAAATTAGCTAGATTTGTCCATGAGAAACTTGCTCATGGACAGGAACACTCTAAAAATAGCTAAGTGTGTCCATGAGAAACTCGCTCATGGACAAGAAACCTCTGAAAATAGCTGAGTGTGTCCATGAGAGCCTCGCTCATGGACATGAACCCTTTGAAATTGGCATATTGTGTCCATGAGAAACCCGCTCATGGACAAGAAGCCTTTGAAAATAGTTAAGTGTGTCCATGAGAAACTCGCTCACAGACAAGAACACTTTGAAAATAGCTAAGTTTGTCCATGAGAATCTCCGACCATGGACAAGACCCTACTAAAATTAGCTAAATTTGCACATGAGAAACTCACTCATGGACAAGTAACCTCTGAAAATAGCTAAGTGTGTCCATGATTACCTCGCTCATGGACCAAGAACCCTTTAAAAATAACAAATCTTGACCATTATTAATAACAAAAAGACCGCCGCAGCGATCTTCCAGCTTGATTTCAAATAAAAACCCTTTTTCCATGAGGCATCTTATCTTATCCTATCATACTATACCCGCCATTTATGGGAAAAACCTGTCCAGTTATCCAATTAGAAGAATCCGACAGTAAAAACATGATCATTCCTGGTACATCTTCGACTTTGCCGAGTCTTTTCAAAGGGTATTGATTAATAATTTTTCCCATTGTTTCTTCATTATAATTCCATTCCCCTTGGTCAATCATTCCTAATGACACGATGTTACATTGAATATTATTCCTCCCAACCTCTTTTGCTAAGGACTTTAAAAAGCTAATTGTTCCGCTCCTGGCAGCGGCTGAAATAATTAGGTTACGGTCTCCTGTCCTAGCTGAATCACCAACAATATTAATTAACTTTCCCTGATTCTTTCTTTGCATATCCGGTATAAATGTATGAGCTAGGTTAAGTACACCATAAAAATTAATATCAACTTCCTTTTTCCATTCTTCCGGCTGATACTTAAAGAAAGACTTAAATTGAACCCAACCAGCATTATTGACTATATAATCCACTCCTCCCAACTCATTATTGATCAGCTCTTTCATCCTTTTTACATCATCAATGTTAGCCAAGTTTCCTTTAACAAGACATACCTTTCCCCCATAGGCTTCTATTTCTTTGCCTGTTTCCCCAGCCTCCCTTTCAGATGAATGATAATGTAACGCAATATTTGCCCCTTCTTTGGCGGCTGTCAATGCTATTACTCTTCCAACCCCTTTAGCGGCACCCGTAATAAGAATATTTTTCCCATTTAAACCAAGTTCCATTAGAATCTCCTCCTAGAAGTTTTCCTTCTTTTAATTTTAGTAATCTATTTCTTATACTTTGGCTCTGTTAAATTTGACCGTTGATTTCCTCTCCAGGCACTTCGCTTTCCGGGGGGCGTTTTGCGAGCCTCCTCGTCGCTAGCGCTCCTGCGGGTTCTCGCTTCAACGCTGATCCCGCAGGAGTCTACGCGACAGCAGCGAAGATCAACTAAGGAGTTAAAATCATTATTTAGCTTTAACACAGCTTTTACTTCTATCACTAGAAGACAGCCCAATCTGCATGACCCTGGGCTGTCTTCATTTATTTCAAAGATTTAATTCCTAAATTGTTTAAAATTCACTGGCCTTTTTTCAACAAATGCATTCTTTCCTTCATGTGATTCTTCTGTGTTATAGAACATTGCCAGACCGCCGAAAGATAGCTGGGTAATCCCAAGAATATTGGCACTATCTGCATTAAATGAATATTTCAGCATCTTAATTGCAGTCGGGCTTTTCGCTAAAATTTTTTCTGCCCACTCCTCGGCTGCCTCCTGGAGCTGCTCAGGCGGGACAATTTTATTAACTAAGCCCATTTCTTTCGCTTCTTGTGCAGAATATTGTTCACACAGGTACCAAATTTCTCTTGCCTTCTTTTCCCCGACGATCCGAGCTAAATACGCAGATCCAAAGCCTGCATCATAGCTTCCTACCTTTGGACCGACTTGCCCAAATTTAGCTGTTTCTGACGCGATCGTTAAATCACATACGACATGTAGGACATGCCCGCCGCCAATTGCATATCCATTTACCGCAGCAATAACGGGCTTTGGAATATTCCGTATGGTCTGTTGTAAGTTTTCTACTTCTATACCGATTCCGTTCCCTAACCCTCCTGAATAACCATAACCGCCTTGTTCTCCTTTTTCTTTCTGGTCTCCTCCAACAGAAAACGCCTTATCTCCTGCCCCGGTTAGGATAACAACTCCAATTCGGTTATCGTCCCAAGAATCACGAAGCGCCCAAATTAATTCTTGAACCGTTTTAGGACGAAAGGAATTATAAACGTGTGGCCGATTAATGGTTATTTTTGAAATACCGTTCTTTTTTTCATATAAAATATCTGTTAACTCCATCAATATCTCCTCCGAAAGTTTATGGTTATAAGAACATTCTGATTTTTTTACTCGCATATATAATCGTCATTGTAAGTTTCTTTTCTTCTAAATCCCTAAATAAGCCACCTTCACCTGCTCATTTTCCAAAAGCTCCTGCGAGTAACCAGCAAGGTCTATTTGCCCATTTTGAAGTACGTATCCATATTCAGAAAGTGTTAAGGCAGTATGGGCATCTTGCTCTACCAATAGAACACTTACTCCAGTTTTATTTATTGTTTTAATAATTTCAGAGATTTGCTGCACAATAATAGGTGCCAGGCCTATTGATGGTTCATCTAAAATTAACAATTTTGGCTGGGACATTAATGAGCGTCCAATCGCCACCATTTGCTGCTGCCCGCCACTTAGTCTTCCTGCTTCTTGATTTAATTTTGCCTTTAAATCTGGGAAAAAAGATAGGATCTCTTCAATAGAGTCTGCTATTTGCTTTTTATCCTTTTGCAGATAGGCTCCAAGCTCCAGATTTTCTAAAACAGTCATTTCCGGAAATAATCGTCTTCCCTCCGGAACAAGGGCGATTCCTCTTTTAACAACTTCGGATGACTTGTATTTGTCAATTTGCTCATTATCAAAAATAATGGTTCCTTCCCTTGCTTTTAAAAGACCCGTAATCGCTTTTAATATCGATGTTTTCCCAGCCCCATTCGCACCAATTAAAGTGGTAATGCTTCCTCTTTTTACACATAAATTTACCCCTTTCACGGCTTCGGCTGATCCATGATTGATATACAGGTTTTTTATTTCTAATAGATTGCTAGCTTCCGCCAAGGTATGCTCTGATAACTTCTTCATTGTTTCGCACCTCCTCTGGAGTCCCTTCAGCAAGCTTTTTCCCATAACTGAGCACAACAATCCGATCACATAATTCCATGACAGCCTTCATGTTATGTTCAACAATAACAATCGTTATATTTTTTTCCGTTCTTAGTTTATTTAAAATAGAAACAGCTTCATTAATTTCTACCATATTCATGCCGGTTAAAGGTTCATCGAGAAGCAGCAGCTTTGGTTGAGTGGCTAGTGCGACACCAATTCCCAGCATTCTTTGTAAACCATGCGGCAGATTTTTGGTAACTTCGTCTTTAACATGAAGAAGATTTAAGAACGTTAATAATTCTAGAACCAATTCTTCCTTTTCTTTCTGTTTCATCTTGTTTAGAACCGTACCCATAAACACATTTTCATACACGGTCATTTCATTAAAAAGAACATTATGCTGAAAGGTCCTAACCAAACTTTTTTTATTTAAATATTCTGGCGGTTTATTGGTAATATTCTCTCCATCAAAGTAAACAGCACCCGATGACAGCTGGTAAAAACCTGAAATCAAGTTAAAAGTGGTACTTTTTCCAGCCCCATTTGGGCCTATTAATCCTAAAATCTCACCTTCTCTAACTTGAAACGAAACATTGTTAACCGCTGCAACCCCGCCAAAATATCGAGTTACATCTTTTGCTTCAAGAATCGGCTTCATACTTTAGCCTCCTCTCTGCTTTTTGATTTTGAACTTTTTAATTTAATTAACCTTAAAGATTGTAAAGTGCCAGCTATACCCTTAGGCATAAACAGCATCGCCAGTATAATAGCCAATCCATAGGCCAAAATCTCATAAGAACCAAAGCCTCTTAAATATTCAGCTACAAGAACCAGCAATACTACTCCAATGACAGGTCCAATAAAGTGGTCTCGGCCGCCAATGATGACAAAGCTTAAAATAATAATTGATAAATGGAAGGTAAAATCTTCGGGGCTGATAACAAAATTAAAGTGAGCAAACATAGATCCGCTCATCCCAACTAAAAGTGAGGCAACCACTAATGAAAGAACCTTATATTTCATACTGCTTATGCCAATTGATCTTGATAAATCTTCAGAGTTCCTAATGGCTATCAAAATTTTCCCAAGTTTTGACTTCTCTAAAAAATACATCGTGTATAGGATAAGAAGAGTAACGATTGCGATAAAGCCATAAAATTCTCCCATTGGTGATGTTATTCCCGCAATCCCAGTAACCCCGCCTAAAACATCTGTCCATGCATTCTGGAAAAACAAGCGAATAACTTCTGCAAAAGCAAAGCTTAATAACAGAAAGAAATGTCCTTTTACACGAAAAGCAATGGCACCAAATAGGATGCTAACAATGGCTGCAATGATACCGCTGACAAAAAATGCCACGATAAAGGGAACATTAAAATGGATGGTCAATGCAGCAGAAGTATAGGCTCCTATTCCAAAAAAGCTCGCATGGGCAAGATTGATCTCTCCGCAGAGCATAATAAATCGAAAACTTACAGCTAATATGGAGTAAACACAAAGCAGTGCAAATAGATGAGCCAAATAAGGATCATTCAGCATAAATCCAAAAGCAATGACGATCACCGACACAATAAGCCATCTAATATTATTACCTTGAGACATGTCCCATCAGTCCTTGTGGTCGAATTAAAAGCATGAGCATTACCAAAATAAATGATAGTGCGGTAGCAAACGCAATATCGAAATAGAAAATTCCAAAACTTTCAATTATACCTAATAGAAACCCTGCCAAAATACAGCCAGGGATACTGCCCATACCACCTAAGATGATGATGATAAAGGCCTTCATTAAGTATGCTTCCCCTATATATGGATCAACCACTGATGCTGGTGAAACAAGTACACCTGCTGAAGCAGCTAGGACTATACCAACAACGAATCCCCATCTCGTAATGGATTTATAATCAATCCCTTGGAGTTCAGCAGCTTCTTTATCCTGTGAAATCGCCCTCATGGCTTTACCAAATTTTGTTTTCTTAATAATAAGCGTCATACCAACTGTAAAAAGTAAAGCTAGAATAAAAATGGCAATACGTTCATTTGATATAGACCCGCCAAACAAATGGCTAGTTCCTTTGAAAATAGAAGTAATATTTTTTGGGTTGGCCGTAAACATCAATAAGTAAATCGTTTGCATAACCATAGATAACCCGATCGCAACAATCAAACCCGAAACCATATCGCCATGAAATCTTGAAAATATCGTCATTTCTACTAGATAACCAACGATTCCAACAATTAATATGGCGAATACAAAGGCAAGAAAATAGGCAACATAAATATTTATACTGGAAAACAGTCCCCACTTATCTATAAATAAGTAAGTTAGAAAGGCTCCAGCTGTATAAAATTCACCGTGTGCAAAGTTTACTATTTTCATCACACCAAACAAGAGCGTTAAACCAAGTGAAAAAATGACATAAATAGCCCCTGATTGTAAGGCATTGACAATTAACTGAACAAAAGTATCCAAAATGGTTTCACCTTCCTTAACTTGTTACATGGAAGGGGGCGAAAGCTTATTCGCCCCAATTTTTGACTTTTTTTATTGATTAGTCGAAATTCGATTAACTTCCACAGAGGCACCGTCTATAATTTGAGTAACTGTAACTGGGAGTAACAATTGTTGAGGAAACCCATACAAATCTTCACCGCCAAATTTTGTAACACCAAAGGAGCTGTCAACTTCTACTTTTGCTAACGCCTCTTTTAACTTATCCGAATCAAGAGTTCCACTTTCATCAATGGCTGCTTTTAGGGCCATCATGGCTTCGTAAGGCTGCATAGAGATAGAATTTAGGGTTTCATTAATTTCTTCCTTTGCTCTTTTTGCCAAATCTTTTTGTCTTTCCGTAGCTGTATCACCAGTAAAGTCTGGAGCTAACCCTAGATATACCCCTTCTGCAGCTTCTCCTGCTGCCTCTACCAATTGGTCACCGCTAGTTCCTGCGCCGATTAATTTAACCCCATCCCAACCCTGTTCTTCTAGTGATTTTAAGATTAGCCCTGCATCTCCAGGGGGTGAGCCGCCTAAATCAATAATATCGGGTTTTTCTGCTAAAATTTTGGTAACGATTTGGGAAAATTCGGTTGTCCCTCGTTCATAGTAATCCTCAACTACTATATTAAGTCCCTTTTCTTTCCATACCTTAAGTGCAACTTTAGCAGTATCTAACCCAGAGGCATCATTGGGGTTAATAACCGCAACAGATTTCAATCCCTTGTTTTGTTCAAGAATATAGGTGACTAACGGATCAATTACTTCATTTGGTGTATTTAGCGTTGTGTAAGTATATGGAAAGTCATTCCCTTTTATTGCAGGTGACCATGCAGATGTAAAGTGAAGAATTTTTGCTTTTTCGCTTAAGGTTTGTAAAGCTTGTGTAGGCGCACTTCCAACAGAACCTACAATAAACTTAACCTTATCTTTATTAATCAATGTTTGTGCAACTTGTGCCCCACCAGTTGAATTATATTTGTTATCGTAAGCTACTACCTCGAAAATGTATTTTTTTCCATCTACTGTTACACCGCCTTTTTCGTTAATTTCATTGGCGGCTTGTTTCGCAACCCATTCTTGGGTAATTCCCCAGTTGGCAGCAGCCCCTGACATTGGAGCTGTAATTCCTACTTTAATTACCTCTGCTTTTTCATCCGTTGCATTTCCTGATCCAGAATTTGAGGAAGATGATGACCCATTTCCGGAACACGCAGAAAGGAATAATAACGGAACTAAAGCTGTAATGCACAAAATTTTCTTAAAACTTTTCCGATCCTTCTTCACATCAGTTCACCTCTCACTTTACGAATATTTATAAATGTGGCCATACCCCGCCAGAAACTGGCATAATATGCCCTGTTATATAGGAGGATTCATCACTTGATAAAAATAAGGCTGCATTTGCAATATCAATTGGTCTCCCCAGGCGTCCCAATAAAGTCTGCTTTCGATATTCTTCTAGAATTTCGCTATCTATGCGTTCAACCACTGAAGTTTGAATTAATCCTGGTGCGATACAATTCACGTTAATATGCGGGCTTAATTCCATAGCAGCTGTCTTAGTAAATGAGGCAACTCCAGCTTTTGCGGCCCCATAATCGGAATACCCTTTTGCCCCTTCAAAATGAATGGAGGCTATATTAACAATCTTTCCGTATTTATTATCAAGCATGATTGGGGCAAATAATTTCGTGAAATTAAGACATCCCTTTAAATTTAAGGCCATCGTTTGATCCCAGCGTTCTTCTTCTATTTCCAGAATCGATCTCGTTAAACTCTGATCACGAATTCCGCCAACAACATTTATTAATATATCTGCTTTTTGGAATTCATTTTTTACTAGTTCCTCAATCTCTTTCAATTCTTCTGACACTAATGCATTGGCTCGAACGGCCAAAACCTTGTTATTATCTGATTTCTCCAAAATCTTTTGCTTCGTTTCATTTAGCCTTCTCTCAGATATGTCAGTTATCAATAAGTTAGCTCCCTCTTCAGCAAAGCGTAAAGCAATCGTTTGTCCCATTGGCCCGCCTGCACCCGAAATAACAGCAACTTTATCTTTAAGACGCAAACTTTAACCCCCTTAATTTGTTTGTTTTCTAGTATGCCAGTTTTTAAGTTCTCTTTTTAAGATTTTTCCATTAAGGTTCATAGGCATTTCAGAAATAAATTCAACCATTCTTGGAATTTTATAGGCAGATAGATTTTTTCGGCAATAGGCAATAACCTCTTCCTCAGTAATTTTAGCTCCCTCATTTAAAACCAAGAATGCCTTAGGAACCTCACCTTTTGCCTCATCAGGAATACCCACAACAGCTGCAACTCCAACTTCTGGAAGAGTATATAAAACATCCTCCACTTCGATTGGAAAAATATTATTGCCTCCGCAAATAATAATGTCCTTCTTGCGATCGACGATATACAGGTATCCATCTTCATCGACATATCCCAGATCTCCGCTATACCATCCGTCTTCCTTAAAAGCCTTTTTTGTTGTCTCTATGTCCTTCCAATATCCTATACCAACTGGATCTCCTTTAATAACTACCTCGCCAATTTCACCCACTGGCACCTCTTCACCAGCTTCATTAACAATTTTGATTGTAATGCTGCCGATAGGGACTCCTGTTGATCCTTTCTTTCTAATGCCTACGAGGGGTTCAGCGTTATTCACACCGGAGGTTTCTGTAGCCCCATAAACTTGTATAAGTTTTACCTCTAATTCTTTCTCTACTTTTTCAATGATTTCTGGTGGTACAATGGATCCTCCTGTTATCAAAAGCTTTAGTGATGATACATCATATTTAGCTGCATTAAATTTTTGTATTAAATACAGAAACATGGTCGGAGTTCCTGCAAAAAACGTGGCTTTTTCGGCTGTAATCGCTTCTAAGACTTTCTCCGTATCCCAGCGTTTTATTAATACCATCGTACCGCCATTAAAGATGGCTGCATTCATGTTAACGGTTGCTCCAAAGTTATTAAAAATCGGCAATACCCCAAGGATTACTTCCTTACCGTGCTCAAACTTCCAGAAAACCTCCATATCCCTGATGGTTGAATAGATGCTTTTATGCGTTTGCATAGCACCTTTTGGCAGCCCAGTCGTACCCGATGTAAAAAAGAGTACTGCTACATCATCGATGTCACACTTTACCAACTCTATTTCTTTGCTAGATTGCTGTATTAATTGTTCCATTGACAGCAAACCAGAATTTTCAGGTGCCCCAGAAACAATAATTTCTTTTAATGTAACGACTCTTGATTGTACTTCCTGAACAATACTGTAGTTATCCATCGATGTGACAATAACGGGCATGGACGTGCGGGAAACTACATTATCTACCTCCCTGCCTTTAAACATAGCACTCATAGGATTGGCAATCGCCCCCAGCTTTTGACAGGCATAATAACCTATGGCTAATTCAGGACAGCTTGGCAGATAAAGACCAACTACATCTCCTTTTTTAACTCCTAAGCTTCTAAGCGCATTGGCAAATTGTGAGGTCTTCTCATCAAATTCCTTATAAGTGATTCTTTGATCTTCATACACAATAAACGTTTTATCCGGATAACGGTCAGCCGTGTTTTTCAATAACTCAGAAAGCGTTTGCATAGTTTTCCTCCCTTTTTTTAAAACGTCTCAGATAAAAGTAATATCAAAAAATCCCATTCCTTGGTTATTCTTTAACCATATCCTCTATCTCTATTTGGTGCTCACCTAAATCAGGAGATGGTTCAAATGATTGTACATACTTTCCATTGATTGAAATGGGCGTTGTAATAGAATAAAAATCTTTCCATTTCTTATGATGTGTTTTTACAAATAATGAGTTGGACTGTATTTGAGGATCATTGAAGACATCGGTATAGGAATAAATTTTACTTGCTGGAATCCCCTCATTTTGAAGCTTTTCTATCCAATAGGCTGAGGTTTGATTCTTTAAAATATCGGTCAAAACTTTCTGTAATTCTTTTCGATGCTTTAGACGGCCTTCATTCCGATTAAATCGGTCATCAACAATTAACTCTTCCATTTCAAGTGCTTTACATAATTTTCTCCAGAACTTATCATTTGGAATGGATATGACTATTGGAGAATCCCTAGTTTTTATATCAGTTGCAAATGCAAAAGCAGAGGCATTCCCTAATCTCTCGGGCGGTTCTCCTGTTGCAAAATATTGAGTGTACATTGGAGATTGTAAAAAGACACCAACATCTAGTAATGAAATGGATAGTTTGCTTCCATTACCTGTCTTTTCCCTGTTATATAAAGCAGAAGCAATTCCCAACGCTGCCGTAATACCTCCACCTGCATCTACAATTGGAGTACCTGCTCTAACTGGCGACCCCTCTTCCTCACCGGTAATACTCATCAGCCCACTCATCGATTGAAAGACAATATCCAGACCTGGCCGATTTGAGTACAAACCCGTCTCACCGAACCCTGTAATCAAGCAATAGATAAGTTGAGGGTTCTCCTTAATGAGCTCATCATAGGTAATGTGCATTTTAGCAATTACATCGGGACGAAAATTGGTAATAAAAACGTCAGCCCATCTGATTAAATGATTAAACGTTTGTCTATCATTCGCTTTATTTAGGTCAAGGACTGCGCTTTTTTTATTTCTGTTTACTGAATGAAAGAGCGTATGATCTCCATTAACTTCTACTCCCAAATATCTGCTGTCATCACCTGAGGGCAGCTCTACTTTTATGACTGATGCTCCAAGGTCTCCCAACATCATAGATGCCATCGGAGCTGCGATTACTCTAGAAAACTCCAGTATTTTGACCCCATCCAATAACACAGCTTCACCCCCTTCAAAACGTGATCAATTATTGTATTGATACATTTGATTAAACTCACTAGCTGTTTCTTTCACGACTTTTGCTGCTTTTTCAATTTCACTTTTTGCCATAGAGGAAAAACCAAGGCATCCAATGACTAAGCCCACCTCACCTTTGTTGTTAAAAATGGGTGAAGAAATAGCGATAACTCCTTTTGCATATTCTTCAACACTTACTATATAACCGCACTCTTTCCCCTTCTTAAGTTTCAATAAGTATTGATCTTTCTCTATAATGGTGTGAGGAGTCACCTTACGCAGACCCTTACTTAAGAAAAGCGATCTTTCCTCCTCCTCCATATAAGCTAAAAACCACATTCCATATGAAACTTCTGTTAGAGGAAATTGATTTCCAATTGACACATTAACTCGATGATTCCCATTAGGTTCCTCTTTTGAAATATAGATCAATCGATCGTCAGTCACTCTGTCAATGAGTACTGCGGTAAGTGAAGTCATTTGAACCAATCGTTCCAAAAACAGCTTTGATAAGTTTAAGTACTTTGTCATTTCGTGTGTTCTGCTGCCTAATACAACTAGATAGGAACCAAGGCTATATTGTTTTGTTCTCGGATTATACGAAACAAATTTTTCCTCCTCCAGAGATTTTAATATTCTCAGACAGGTACTTTTATTAATAGATAAAGCTGAGCTTATCTCACCAAGAGAACTGCTGCTATATTTATATCTGCTTAATAGCTTTAAGATGCCTGCAGCTTTATTTACAGAAGGAGCTTCATATTTATTAACCATTTTTACCTCCCCTCTACAAGAACTTCCTATTATTTGGTATTTTTGAATTCGAGCAATATTCACTTATATTTGTTGGCATTTGAAAAGCAAACCTAAATTTTATATAAGAAATTCTTGACTCTCATATGAAATATCATATTATCAAAAAATTCCGAGTATTACATATTTTTAAAATTTTACAAAAAGGACAGAGGGACAGGCACTTTGTCCCTCTGTGAAAAGGAGCCTTTGCTCTTTGATCCGCGCCTCTCTTCCAATACAAGGTTCCTAATATAGCATCTTAAGTGCAAAATAAAGCATAAAAAAACCCTCCAAAAAATACTCTGGAGGGTTCTTAAATAGCATTTTTAATTGACATGTAAGCATATTTGTAATATAGCATTAGCAAAAACTTATACAAAAACCTTCAGCAGTTAATTGACAGCTCATTGCCTTTATTTCGCTATTAAAGCAGACATTTCAGTACTTAAAACTTCCATACCATTTTGGTTATAGGCTGTCAGCAGCCAAGTAACTTCTCCATTTCTTTTCCTTTCTTCTTTTCTAGTTACCTCAGCAATAACATGCAAGACATCGTCAGGATAAACTGGTTTAATAAATTTAAGGTTATTCATACTTGTACCAGCAATGACATCTTCTCCGAATACCCCTAATTCGACCCATAATTTAAAGGCCATAGAAAGGGTGTGTAAACCTGAAGCAATAATCCCCTGAAATCTGCTTTGTTTTGCTTTCTCCTCATCAAGATGCATATACTGCGGATCAAATTGTGAAGCAAATGCAATTATCTCTTCCTTACTCACCTTATAATATGCTGTCTCAAACCTCTGCCCGAGAGGTACCTCATCAAACTTCATCACTTCACCCCATATTAATTATTTTTATCCATTGGTAAATAATACTTATGTTGCACCTTGTATAATTCATTCCTATCTATCTATAAACTAGCAAAAATTAGTCCAAATTTAAATTAGATGCTAGTTTTTCTAATCAAAATATTTTGTACAGTAGAAATTGTACGTTAAAATAGATATCAAAATAAAGTTAAAATTTTACAATGGTGAGAATATGAAGATAAAGTATAGAAATTTAAATAATGTATCAAACAAAAAATCGTTTCGGGATATGCGGAAGTGGCAAAAAGAAAGACGAAGTAAAGTCAAAGATTTAATGAATACTATACCCCAATGTCCCAACAAAAGGGTTCAAGAGCTTAGGGAAAACAGAAGCCGAACTTCCTTTACTTGGATCGGACATTCTACCTTTTTGATTCAGCTAAATGGACTTAATATACTTACCGATCCCGTATGGGCAAAGCGAATGGGTTTTTTGATACGATTAACACATCCGGGAATACCATTGGAAGAGCTGCCGGAAATTGATGTTGTGGTCATTTCGCATGGCCATTACGACCATCTAGACTTTCCTACTTTGAAAAAACTGAAAGGAAACCCGCAATATTTTGTTCCAATTGGTTTGAAGTCACTTTTCATTAAAAAAGGTTATCAAAATGTAAGAGAGATGTGCTGGTGGGAAAATGCTGAATACGAAGGAATCAATATTCACTTTGTCCCTGCTCAGCATTGGACAAGAAGAACGCTGAACGATATGAATACTTCACATTGGGGAGGATGGATCTTTCAAACTCCTGGCAAAACGCTTTATTTTGTCGGGGATACAGGCTATTTCTCCGGTTTTAAGGAAATCGCTGAAAGATATAATATTGATACGGTGTTTATGCCGATCGGTGCCTATGAACCCGAATGGTTCATGGCCGACTCGCATATTTCTCCAGAAGATAGCGTGAAAGCATTCATCGAATTAAAGGCGAAACAGTTTGTTCCCATGCATTATGGCGCCTACCGATTGGCAGACGACACAGGACCCGAAGCCTTAGAGCGTCTACTGCAAGAATGGCAAAAGCAGCAGCTGCCGCAGGAACAATTAAAAGTATTACAAATAGGCGAAACCGTTATGTAAAGAGGACAAAGCCCCCTTTCCTACTTAAGGACAAGGGGACAGGCACCTTGTCCCGCCCGCTTTCCTGATTAACTTGGCTAACTTGATAAGCGGGTGACATCCCCCGCTTTCTAAACAATTTTAAACATTCCACATAACTTCCTCTACTACATAGTTCACCCTCCATGGGAAATACTAAAACTATTACCAAATATAAGGACAATATATTATGACTGAAAAGTTAAAAGCTATTCTATGGAGTATTGCTCTGCCAGGATTTGCTCAGTTATTAAAAGGAAAATATTTAAAAGGAGTAATTTTAATTTTTTTAGAGTTCCTTGTTAATGTTAATAGTCATCTTAATTTGATTATTATATATAACTTTCAAGGAAACATTGGGAAAGCAATCGAAGCGGCAAATTACCAATGGCTCATGTTCAACCCCTGCCTTTATATGTTTGCCATGTGGGATGCTTATAAAAACGCCAAAGGAGAAACTCCCCCTTATTTATTCCTTCCTTTTGTATTCGGTGCTTATTTTGTAACAATTGGGCTTATTTACTCTCCTTCATTTAAAATTGGGCAAATGTTAATTGGACCTGTGTGGCTTCCAATTTTGTTTTTAGTCCCTGGATTGTTAGTTGGGCACCTTATAAAGCATCTGTTACAGCGATTAAAAATTTATTGAAAGTGCATATTATTTATACTAAATTTGAACAACGGAGGATTAAAGGATGACTCAAAAACAGGCTTTAAGTTCCAGTGAATTAGGAACATTGTGGATGACCTATCAAGAAAAAACAATGCTGCAAAGAATGCTTGAATATTTTATCGAACAAGCCGATGACAATCAAGCTAAAGAAATTATGCAAAATACTCATAATAAAACTATTCTCTATATTGAAGATATAAAAACTATCCTTAACAAGGAAGGTGCTGTGATTCCTGTCGGATTCACAGAGCAAGATGTTAACACTGGCGTACCCAAGCTATATGACAACATGTTTGATATTATGTTCCTTCGGATTTTTCAAGAGATCAGTATGGGATTACATACACTTCATCTTAATATGTCATATCGCAAAGATATCGTTCTTCTATATAAGGATTTAACTTCGTTTACTCAAGGAGTTTACGATGAATGTGTCGACTATTTGAAAGAGAAAAATGTTTTACCGTATCCTCCTGCTGTAACGATGCCAAAGTCTGTCGAGTTTGCACAGGGAAAGAATTATATGAGTGGTTTTAACTTGTTTTCTGAAAAGCGTGCCTTGAATACAGTTGAAGTAGCACATTTATATCAGTCCATTGAATCAAATATTATTGGCATGCAATTGATAACGGGTTTCGCACAAGTGGCAAATGAACCCGAAGTAAAAAAATACTTTATAAAAGGCAAAGAATTAGCTAAAAAAATTGTGACTAACAATACGCAATTATTTCTTCAAAGTGATATTCAACCACCTTCAACATGGGGAGCAAATGCAACAGACTCAAAGGTACCTCCTTTTTCAGATAAACTGATGATGTACTGTACAAGCTTGTTTTGCAGCTTTGGTTTAGGAAGCAGTGCATTAGGAACAGCATTTAGTTTACGGAGTGACCTCCCATTAAAAATGATTAACGAGGCAAAAGACATATTAACCTATGGACATGAGGGAGGAAAACTTATGGCGGAAAATGGTTGGCTTGAAGAACCGCCTCAAATGCAGGATAGGAACGATTTAACTAAATAATCAAGTTGCATTATGGAAATAATACAGGCTCTCCTTATCCATTTAGGAGAGCCTTTACTTATAAGGACAAGGGGATAAAGGGATGTTCTTCATTAAAAAGAACTTTTTCTTATTCTTAGCATCTGATTTTCAATGATCAAATCAGATGTCAGTCCATTTAAAGTTTTTAATTCCTCAATAGGGACACTAAATTTTCTCGAAATTTTATATAAAGTATCTCCTTTTTGAACCTCGTAGGTTTCGTAATGGTCATTTGGACTAAAATATAATAGTTTTCCTTGACCTTCCGAATCACTATCACATGTTTTTAAAATATTTTTTTCAATTAGTGTGCTGATTATTTGGTTTGCTCTAGATTTATATGAATGTCTTTCAACAGATTTACGGCCTCGTGTTTGGATTTCGGATCTTTTTTCGGAATGATTAAGGTAGTAATTAACTTTCTGTAGTGTTTCTTCCGGGGTTAAAGAAGTCTCTAAATCTATTCCTGGTATAAACCTTTTCCGAACCCCTGGTGTATCTACTGTTAAGAGAAAGCCGCCCGATCCTAAAATTTCATAGGTTCGCTGTGTTAATAAGTTAGGATAGTTTTGCAAACCTAAGACGATCTTTGCGGAGCCATACACTTTATTGGCATCTGCATAACTAAGAAAACCATGAATCCATTCTTTCGGTATTTTCACACCAAAATATTCACCCATTTCACTCCAATTTTTGCCCCAAAAGTCAATACGAATATTCTCCTTAAGAAGCGGCCGAATCAAGATATCTAAAGACCGATGCCGGAAATGCTCTGGATAGCTTTCCAAAATATCAGGATAGGCATTGGCAACAATGGCAATTTGTGTCTCGAATTTAGAATCACTCTCAAGTGGATGGTGGATACTCTCTTCATATCCGAAATCTAAATAATCCGAAGGGATACCTAATTGTTTATAGGTATCTACTGTATCAGGGCATATAGTAAAAACAAAGTCAGGCTTAATCGTGTTTATTAATGGAATAGACCAAACTTCCGTATAAGCAGGGTCTTCTACCGCCCAATAAACTAAGGGAATTTTATACGTTTCCATCATTTGGCGAATTAAATGCTGCTTAATCTTTGTATGTTCTTCTCCCCAGCCGATAGTAATGGCAAAATTGGGTTTAAAGGTTTCAATCGTTTTAGATAGATTCTCTTGATGAATCGGACCTGAAATGAATACATCATGCCCATTGGCAGTAAATCCTCTAGCTAAACTATTACTCCATATTTCCCCGCTCTCTAAAAAGAGAATACGCATGATTTCACCCCTTTATTTCTTCTTAATTTTTAAAAAATGATTCACTTCAAGAATGTCCGATTGAAGTCCATTTAACTTTTTAATTTCATCAATACTTACTCCAAACTTTCTAGATATGCTCCATAAAGTATCATTTGGCTGGATGACATAAACCTCATAATTTTCCTTTAATGTATCCACATAATGAATGATTTTTCCCGCTCCAGTGTTTACCGAACTTCCCGAAAGAATACCAGCTCTGATCAGGGTTTCAATGATATAGTTAGCCCGTTGCTCGTATGAGTATTTTTTTACGGATTCCATACCTGCCTTTTTTATTTTCATGCGTTCTTCGGGATGATCTAAATAGTATCTTACAAGTTCAATCGTTTCTTCAGAAGAATGACTAACGATCATATCCTGACCTGGCGAAAACAATCTCCTAATTTCAGATGTATCATTCGTTAGCAAAAAACCTCCTGACCCTAGCACTTCATAGGTACGCTGTGTTAATTGGGTATCGTGATTTTGTACACCTAAAATAATATCCGCTGAGCTGTACACTTTATTTGCTTCGGTATAAGGAATAAACCCATGAATCCATTCATCGGGAATCTTCTTGCCAAGTATATGCTCCATCTTGTCCCAGTATCGGCCCCAAAAATCAATTCTCATAATTTCTTTAAGAAAGGGGCTAAGGAGTGATCGAAGTGCTTTAAAACGATAGTGATCCGGCCTTTTTTCATATAACATTGGATAACCATTCGCTACAATGGCAATAGAGGCCTTATATTTTTCATGGACTTGGGCAGGAAAGTGGACACTAGAGTGATAGCCAAAATCTAAGTGTGCCGAAGGAATGCTTTGTTTCCGATAAAAATCAACTCTGGCGGGACAAATGGTGAAAACAAAATCAGGTTCGATTGTTTGAATTAAAGGAAGTGAGAAGCTCAGTGTATACCCTGGATCTTCGGTAGCCCAATAGACATTGGGAATATTTGTGCACGTGACATACTTTCTGATTAATTCTTGTTTTTCTTTGGTATGTTCAGATGTGTGCCCCATCGTAATGATTAAATCTGGCTTAAAGCTTGATAGTATGTCAATAATACTATCTTCTATCAGAGGACCAGAAACCATAACGATATGTCCAGCATCGCGAAATCCGTTTGGAAGGCCATGAATCCACATAGGGTCACTTTCTAAAAATAATACACGCATAATTTCCCCTCATTAATGAATAACTCAGTTTTTTAGCATTTCACTTATTTTTACGATTTGATATCCTTGTTTTTTCAGTTCTGGTATGACTAGATTTATAGCATTTGCAGTAGGTTTCCCATTTAAATGGGCTAATACAATGTCATTGCCTGTAAGCTTTGATAAAATACGCTTATAAATGGTATCTACAGATGGTTCTTGCCAATCAATCGTATCGATGCTCCAATATATTGTAAAAGGAATACCTATCTCACCTGCTGCTTCTAGAACATTCTTGTTCCAAGTTCCATATGGCGGACGTAAAAATGGGCTTCCCTTATCACCAAGAATTTCTTCAAAACAAGCATTCGTTCGTTTCAATTCTAAGATGATTTCATCTTTAGTCAATTTCGTCAGGTCTGGATGACTATACGTATGATTGGCAATTTCATGGCCGTCAGAAACCATTCTTTTCGCAAGCTGAGGATATTTTTCTACCCATTCCCCCGTTAAAAACATGGTTGTCTGTACATGATTACTTTTTAAAACATCTAAAATCATTTCCGTATTTTCTGCACTAGCACCCGCATCAAATGTTAAGGAGATCATTTTGCCATCTTTTAAACCTTTAGAAATGAAAACAGAAGGCAATGAAACGGAATGGCAATACTCCTTATCAATCTTTAAGAGTTGACCCGCGTAAATAAAATCTGTTTCTAAATGATTATCATTTTTAAGTTTTTCTACTGATAGGCCAAACTCCTTTGCAATCTTTCCTAACGTTTCTCCATGACAAATGGTATAGTAATCATATTTATTATCATCGTTATTCTTCTTTTCTAGAACTCTAATTTTCATAGGGAAGCCAGTATCAATTATATTTGTACTCAATCCATTTAACTGCTTCAACTGATCAACGGAAACGCCAAATTCCTTAGATAGACTATACAGCGTGTCCCCATTCTGAACTTTATAATATTCACAATCACCCTGTTGGTATGTTGTTCTCTTTTCCATTTTTAAACTGTAAACACTCTTCCCTTTTTTAAAGACATCATTTTTCTCTAAGACATCTAATATATATTGGGCTCTAGCTTTATAGGAATGAATCTGTACTGCTTCAAGGCCCTGCTTTTGAATTTTTTGTCTTTCCTTCGACTGAAGAAGGAAATGGTTAACCACTTCGAGCGTTTCTTCAGGGGTTGAAGATGCAAGTAAATCTTGTCCAGTCTTAAAGACCCGATTGACTTCAGATGTATTGTTTGTAAGTAACAATCCCCCAGATCCCAGTATTTCATATGTTCGCTGCGTTAATTGTGTCGGCAGATTTTGCAAACCTATAATGATATCAGAAGAACTATATACTTTATTGGCACTTGTATAATCTATATATCCGCGAATCCAATCCTTGGGAACTTCTACACCTAAGTGTGGACCCATATGTTCCCAGTTGTTTCCATAAAAATTGATACGAATATTATTCTCAATTAAAGGTTTAATTAGGTTTTTCATTGATTGATAACGGAAGTGGCCTGGAAAATAAGAAAGTTTTTTTGGATAGCCATTCGCAACAATAGCCACTGGAGAATAGATTTGCGAATCACGCTCTGCAGGAAAATGAACTTTTGGATGATAGCCAAAGTCTAAATGCTCTGAAGGGATTCCTAAATTTCTGTAGTACTCTACACGATCCCGGCAAATGGTAAAGACAAAGTCCGGATGGGTTCGACGAATATATGGCAGCGTAAATACTTCAGTGGATGTCGGGTCCTCGGTTGCCCAATATACATGTGGAACATTTGCATTTATGGTACCTTCATAAATTTTTCTTTGTTTATCTGTCGTTGAATTTTCAGGGCCCCACCCCATTGTCATAATTAAATCTGGCTGAAACTCTGAAATCAGTTGAGGAATATTCAGATCATCTAATGGACCGGAGATTTTTACTTGATGCCCCAAATCGATAAATCCGTTTGGTAATCCATGAATCCACATTGGGTGGCTTTCCAAAAATAAAATGCGCATTAAATCACTCCTTGCTGCTCTTGACTGGTAAGTTTTTCAAATAAACTCTTATTCTAGTAACATTGATACCGGAACAATTTCATATCCTTCATTTATTAACTTATCAATAATCTCAGGTAAAGCCTTAATTGTTCCATCAAGCGTGCCTTTGGTTGAATAAAAGCAGTGCTGTAAAATAATTGCCCCTTCTGTTAAATCTCTGTCTACGATTGAAATAATTTCTTCAGTTGTTAATCCTGACCAATCCAGTGTATCTACTGACCACAAAATCACTTTATAACCTAAATCATTGATTATTTGAATGTCCATATTAGTAAAAAGACCATAAGGCGGACGAAGGATTGATGTTGATTTTCCCATGTATGACCTGATTACGGCTTCGGTGGATTCAATTTCATTTTTAATCTCAGAAGCTGTTAGTTCTATAAAATTTGGATGGCTCCAGCTATGGTTGCCTACCTCATGTCCCTCATTAATCATTCTCTTAAATATTTCTGGATGGTAAGAGATTTGCTGACCAATGACAAAAAACGTTGCTGGGACTTTTTTGTCAAAGAGAATGTCCAATATTCTAGGAGTATTAATATTATCTGGTCCGTCATCAAAGGTTAAAGATGCCCTTTTTTTATTTTTATTGATCCGTCCTTTATAAAAAACAGTTTCGTCATTTTTACAAGAAGGGCCGGTTAATAAACTTATGGATTGATTTGGACATTCTAAAATTGAGAATCCTAGCTTTTGACTGACATATTGAAACGGGATAAAGATTTTTCCACCATATTTAAATGGCGTCGCAGCGATCGTGTCGTATTTTATTTGATTATCTTCTTCTAATAAGACCACAAAATGATTTACATATAATGTTATGGTTATATTATTTTTTTTCAGTGTTATTGACTGTTGTTCCCCATCACCGTCTACCAATACTTTCGTATGCTTGAAAAGTATGGCTGGAATCATGATATACCCATTATCCTCATAGTAATGGCTCTGAACTTGGTAGCCATCCACATAAATATCCATGGTTTGTACATTCATTATTTTTTCACCAACTGCCTGTATCCATTTAATTTGATTATTAAAGAACCTTGAATATTGTATGTACACGCCAGAAAGATGTAAAGGCAGTCTGCCCCAATACATCACACAAATGGGTTTAAATGATTAAAGTCACATCATAAAAAGAAGGGTATCTATGTATACCTTTTTTTCGTTCTAACATATATTAAATCATCATCTACAGCAGGGGAGAACGACATGAAAGATAAATTCTTAACACCTATTTACTATGGAAATGAAGCCATTCCAATGATTTCTTTTATGGTAAATGTAGCTTGGGGAAATGAGCATCTGATAAATTTATTAGATTTACTAAAGATGAAGAATATTAGTCTTACTTTTTTCCTCGAAGGAAGATGGGTGGAACAAAATCGTAAGTTGGCCACTATGATTAAAGATTACAATCATGAGATTGGGAATCACGCCTATTCTCACGAGGATATGAGAAACCTATCGGCAGAAGACATTCATTTGGAGATTTCTAAGACAAATAAAATAATAAACGAAGTATTAGAGGTAATCCCTAAATACTTCACCCCTCCCTATGGATACTTTGATACAAGAGTTATTGAAGCAGCTGCACAAATGAATATGGCAACGATTCTATGGTCCCTGGATACAATAGATTGGAAAATTGAAAATCCCAATGAGATTATTAATAATATTGTTCCAAACATCCAAAATGGCTCAATCATTTTGATGCACCCAACTGAATCCTCGCTTAAAGCATTACCATATATCATTGATAAAGCTTTGGAAAATAACTATAAAATTGTAAGCATCAATGAGATGTTAAAGTTTTAAAAGAGATTCTTTATTTTCCTCGGAGAGGAGTAGAAAAATGAATAATAACGAGAAGACTACATTCACAAAATACGTGGTAAAAGAAGGAGATACTTTATGGGGTCTTGCAAATAAATTTGGCGTTACCATCAGTCAATTGAAAGAACTGAACAATCTCACATCTGATACCATTATTACCGATCAGGTACTAACCATTAAAGAATTACCCGAAATGGATAACCTCATCCTCCCGTCTGATATAAAAAATAATGATCGGATCTTAAATTGGATAACACCCATAAAAAACTATTCGCTAAAATATGAAATTCCTTTTCCAATTTTATTTGGTATGATGGTCGCTGAGAGCAGTGGCGACCCCTCTGCAGTATCCAAAAAAGGAGCCATTGGATTAATGCAATTATTACCGCAGACCGCCAATTGGTTATCTATCAACCCATGTGATCCCATACAATCGATTGAAGGGGCGGCAAGGTATGTAAAAGAGCTTTTTGAAGAGTTTAAGGATTGGGAACTTGCCGTTGCTGCCTATAATGCCGGGCCTGATCAAGTAAAAAAGTATGGCGGCATCCCCCCGATTGAAGAAACTCAAGAGTATATCCAAAGGGTCTTTTCTTTATCTAATGACGAATAAAAAAACACCTTCTGAAGAAACCAGAGGTGGAGGTGAACCCTTTAAGTGGACAAGCATTCCAACTTAGAGGGTTTAATATTTTCCTGCGAATAAAGGAAAAAAGGTTTTATAGTTTGCGATACATACTCAGTTTGATAATATACTGCCTATTAATTTTACCGTTTCATATAACTCGATTTCGTTTGATTCTTTATTACAAAGAAAACCCATAAGCAAAATTGTCGTTTCAGGCTTCAAGGATTCTTTTACTGTCTGAACAAATTGATCAATAGTGGGAATATCTACAATATGATCTTTTGGGAAACCTGATGCTGCGGCCCCTTGTCCAATGTACTTACCATCTTGTCCAAAAGTATAAAGGTAATGAATATTTTTCTTTGCGGCTACATATCGCCCTATCTTTTTATGTTCTTCGACCGAATAGTTTCCTAATTCAACCATATGTCCTAAAAATGCAATATTTTTCCCTTCTCCAATGTTATCTAACACATCAATGGCTGCTTTCACTGCATTTGGCTTTGCATCATAAGTGTAAGAGATTAAGGTAATTTCATCTTTAAAGCGTTGAACATTCAGCTTATAATAGTCAGGATAATTTTTACCATAGGTTTCTAACCCAAGCTGAATCTCATTAAATGTAAATCCTAAACGATCCGCAAGGGCAATAGCAAATAAAGCATTATAAACATTGTGCTTCCCAAAAACCGGGATTTTATAGGTATAGTCTATTCCATTAATAGGAACTTGAAAGATCATACCAGTTTCAGTATAAGCAATTTGGCTGGCATAATAATTGGCCTCCTTTGTGAAACCAACTGTTATTATTTCACCCTTAAATCCTTGTACATTTAATAATTTTGAATTGACATCATCCCCATTTAAAAGTAATAGCCCTTTCGGCATAATGTTTAAAATCAATTCTGACTTTGCGGAAGCTACTCCAGCTATTCCCCGATCATTAAAATTCCCAATATGAGCACTTCCTACATTTGTTATGATCCCTATGTTTGGCTGAATTAGTTGACAATGTTTTGTAATATCACCCGAGTATCTCATACCGTATTCTAAAACAACGGCTTTATAAGATGGATCTAGTTGCTTTGCATATTGAGATGTAAACCACACGTCATTCCCATTTTGATATGATTTAAATGTTTTCCAGCGATTTTGCAATATAGAAGCAATCATTTCTTTTGTTGTCGTTTTCCCTGCACTTCCCGTAATTGCAATGATCGGCCTTTGGGTTATCGCAGTATCGGCCACTTCAAAAATCACCTCTATTTTAGTCAATTTAAATCCTGTTTCGTAATAATTTATGGTATGTCCATAATTGCAAAATAGTTACGGCTTTTTTTACATATCAAGGACAAGGTGCCTGTCCCCCTGTCCTGTATCAAGGACAAGGTACCTGTCCCCCTGTCCTATCGCGGACAAGGGGACAGGCACTCTGTCCTAAGCCTAATTTAAGCAAACACCTAGTGAGTCCAATCCAGAAGATGTTTATATACATAAATATGAAGAAACCTTAAATTTCTCGGGAGGATCTTCCATGGAGGCAAAAAGTGCAAAAAACAATCTCTTGATAGAAGAAAGACTAGAAGCCATATCACTGAAAGAGAATCAGGGCGGTGACCTATCAAGCTGGGATTATGTCTGTTATGTTCTGTTGGGGGTCATCTTTCCAGGTATTTTGTTAATATGGGGTTGGTTTTAGTGGATAATCAGAAGGTTAATGAGGCAGAAGGCGCTTATCCATTGCTTCCCCATGAAAGAACTTGGAGTTCTCGAACTTTATTTTTGGTGTCGATTAGTACATCAGTTGCCACATGGTGCTTTTTAATTGGTGGTTATATAGGTAATTATTTAAATGCAAAAATGGGAGTGGCAGCATTAACTGCAGGAATGATGATTGGCATGCTTTTAGTATCTCTAGCTGTGATTCCGGCAACAGCAAAATACGGGATTGATAGTGTCACCTCAACTAAACCGCTTTTTGGAAACCGAGGCTGGATTATTGCATTACTGCTGCAATACTTATCTGTAATCGGCTGGAATTCCATTCTCCTCATCTTCTTCGCAAAAGCTGCTGCCCGAATGCTAATCATCACAGGAATCATTAGTGAATCTCAAAGTTCAATGTTGATATCTTCATTAGCAATAGCTGCAGTGATAACCATTTGGCTATTATTAAAATCAGGATCGAAAGCTGTAAAGAATATATCGGCGATTATTGCCATCCTGATAATTTTGGTCGGAATCTGGATGTTATATATGATGGTAAATAAATTTGGTTTTCAAGCGATTGCCGCAGCCCAACCACCCTATGCCTCACACAGCACTATATGGAATTACACAACTGGCATCGAAATCGGCTTGGTCAGTTTAATTGCCTGGTGGCCCTATGTCGGCGGGATTGTAAGAATCGTGCCAAAAGCAAGCCAAACCACCTTGCCTTCCATGCTAGGTCTTGGCTTCCCTGTTGCTGTTATGAGTACGATTGGTCTGCTGTCTGTCTTATTAATCGGTGTGCCAGATCCTACCATCTGGATGATAGAATTGGGAGGCATGATATACGGAAGTATTGTTTTAGCCTTTATAGCATTTGCAAACTTTGGATCAGCCGTTATAGGTGTTTATATATCATGTATAGGCTTGCGAAACTTAACTATTATGCAAAAACAATCATGGAACACCGTTACATTACTAACCTTGGTTCCTATATGTTTTGTGTCTGTAATGATCCCCGACCTATTTTTCGCGAAATTTGGTCATTTCCTAACACTCCTAGGTGTGTTTTTTGCTCCATTAATTGGTATCCAAATCATTGATTATTTTGTATTTCGGAAAAAACAGCTGAGTATGAAAGATCTGTATGATTCAAGCTCATCTTCCGTCTATACGTTTTGGAAAGGTTGGAACCCCGCCAGCCTTATCTCCTTAACTTGTGGTTTTGCCACCTATTTTTATTTATTAAATCCACTAACGTATGGATCAAATACACCGTATCAGTATACTACCGCTACCTTGCCATCGATGGGTGTTGGTGCTCTTGTATACTGGATAATTACTAGATTTGTAGTCATCCCTTTAGGGAGAGGCGGTTATAAGAGCAAGCAACACTGAACTGACGCTCTAAAAATTGCAGCTGATATTAAGGAAATATCATGAAAAGTATGATGAAAAGACCCCGGTTTTATTAGCTGACCGGGGATAAATGAAAACTATTTTTAAAGTCACTAGCCCGCATGGCTGGACATTCTGCATCTCTTTAGGCAGTCGCTTTCATTTTATTTGCACCATACTTCCTCCGTTTGAAAAATATTTTTACATATCTGATGACAAATCGATCAAGTCCAATATAATACCTTGCTGTTCCAATAAATAACAGAATGATTTCTACCACGAAAAGCTTTGAATCTAGGCTAGCGAATCCGGCCCCCGCCATTATAAAGTTAAGATTCATAAAGGCACCAGCAACTAATGCCGGAATGGTTGCCAACCCTAAGATTAATCCTAAGCCGACAAGGAATTCTCCCCAAGGGATCAGGATGTTAAAAAACTCTATATAGGGTAAGGCAAATCCTTCAAGGAAGCCTGCATACCAGCCTTGGACTGCAGGATGATCACCGCCGGCATTTGCAATAGCTCCCTGTAAAAATCCGCTTGCGTCAAATCCTCCAGAACTAATTTTATAATACCCCTGTTCAATCCATTGAAGTCCTAGCCAAATTCGCAATATTGACCAAACGAAAGCCAGTTTTGTTACATTTAAATGTTTTTTCATGATGAGTTTCTCCTTTTTATTGTGAATGATTTCACAAATAAAACCAAAATTTTTTTGGAAATGCCACGGCTGAAAACCTTCAGATTAAAGTCATACGGCAACGCATGAAAGTTATATTTCTTACTAAGGAAATGGGCGCCAATAACTCGCCCATTTCCCCATCAGAAACTGAGCCTACCCTTAGTCTATTACTTTAAGTGAGAGTTTCATGCCCTCATGGTCTTCAATTGCGCCACATATGGTTGAGCATATGAGATCGTATTCTCCAGGTTTATCTGCTGTGAACTCGACTGGTTCACCCGCGCTAAGGTTAATTCCTAATTCTTCATTAGTAATCGTATGTACCCCTTCTTCGTTCACTAAATTGATTCTAACGTTTGTCCCTTTTTTAATAGTCAATTCTTTATCTGCATTAAACTCCCAGTTCGTTGCTGTAATTGTAAATTCCTCTGCATCTGAAGCTGTTGCTGTTTCAGCAGTTTCTCCTTGAGTGGAACCACTTGTTTCTTCTGGTGCTGCTGCAGCTTGTTCAGTTTCTTCTTGTGTCGAACCGCTTGTTTCTTCATCTGCACCCCCGCAAGCTGCCAGCCCTACTAATAATGCCCCCGCTAATATAAATAAACCAAGTTTTTTCATGGTATTTCGTCTCCTTTCAATTTTTATACCTTTATTTTAATGAGCTTACCCATCCATTTCCTTGATGCAGGTCAAGATATCTTGGCTGCAGGCAATTCTCTATTACATTTTTCTAGACCTTTAATAGTCATAAAAAAAGAAGCAGAGATTCCTCCTGCTCCTTTCAATCATTTATTATCAAATAAAAGCCATTCCACTGTTTTGAATAATCGATACGTCCCCGTGTTGTTTAAATCTTCACTTCACGCAATGTTAAGGAATAATCGCCAACTTGTCCTTTTTCATATAAATTTGTAATCGAGGTAGAATATTGCTGAATGGTTCCTCTAAACGATAAGGGTAGATCAGGTACCTTCACATCAAATGTCCCTTCATATAGCAGCGTTGCTATGTCATGGTACTCCTCGCTCGTGACTTCAAAACCAACTGAAATTTCATTGAAGTTATTCACTTTGCTGTGTTCAAAACTGTGTACCTTAACCAAAGTATTATTTAAGATAATTTCTTTTACCATAGAATTTTTTCCCCTATCGTTATTTACTTGTTTCTCTACGGACCACAGGAGCCACTTCAGTTGCCAGCAATTCAATACCTTTTGCTACATTCGTAAAGGGTTGACCGCCAATATCTAACTGGGCGAGGAAACGCTGGTGTCCGTAGAGTTCGTATTGTTGAAGGATCTTTTCGATAACTTGCTGTGGACTTCCCACGAACAAAGCCGTATCCGGACTAGCCATATGTTCAAAGTCATCCCTTGACATCCTTGTCCCCATTCCACGCTGACGGTTCACATATTCCCAGTAATTAGAATAATAAGGATAAAACTCGTCTTTTGCTTCCTGGGTAGTCTTGGCTAAATAGGTATGGCCAGTTACCCCAACCTTCAATGTTTCTGGTGCATGTCCAGCTTGGCTTCCAGCTTGACGGTAAAGATCGACAAGCGGCTTAAAACGTCTTGGATTTCCACCCAAAATAGCTAAAGCCATTCCTGCCCCAAATCTTCCAGCCCGAACAGCACTCTCAGGTGTACCGCCAACTCCAATCCAAACGGGTATTTTTTCTTGTGCCGGTCTAGGGGCAATATCAGCATTCCTTAAAGGAGAACGGAACTTCCCCGACCATGAGACGGTCTTATTTTGATTCAGTTGTAATAGAAGCTCCATATGCTCCTCAAACAATTCATCATAATCGTCTGTACGATAACCAAAAAGAGGAAATGATTCTATAAAAGCCCCTCGGCCAGCCATTATTTCTGCTCGGCCATCCGAAAGTAAATCCAATGTGGCAAAATCTTCGAATAGTCGAACAGGATCAAGCGTACTTAAAACACTTGTTGTACTTGTAAGTCTAATTTGTTTTGTTGCTTGTGCTGCACCAGCCAATAGAACCGCTGGAGAAGAAGAAGCATAATCCAAACGATGATGTTCTCCGATGCCAAATACATCTAATCCCGCCTCATCCGCTAATTTAGCGGTTTGGATGATTTCTTTAACTCTTTCCTTTGCCGTTATCGTTTTCCCGGTAAGTGGGTCCGGGCCGATATCAGCAAGTGTGTATATGCCAATTTCAATACCCTTACATCCATTAACAGCCAATCAACTACATCCCCATTCTTTTAGTTACTTTATGTAAGTTAGTATATTTATACAAA